>WNFC01001082.1_pt1 | contig 34313 bp, 30 predicted proteins | sample 5400541 | NCBI WGS metagenome assembly WNFC01 (sample SAMN13153342, study PRJNA577476) | soil metagenome | isolation source: 120 cm saprolite under Douglas fir tree site 2 hole 2 replicate 1 | place: USA:California | collected 2015-04-18
GGGGTGTTACCCGGGGCGGGTGGGTGGGCTGTGGCTATGGAGGACCTTAGTCTTGGCCGGGTTCCACGCGGTGGTAGTGCCGTCCGGGTTCAGGACCAGCGTCCAGCCCCATCGGTGGATGACCACCTCATGGTGGTACCAGCACAGCAAGACGCAGTCTTTGAGGCTGGTCTTGCCGCCGTTGGCCTTGTGCGTGACGTGGTGGACCTGGCAGGCCGCGGCGGGCTGGTTGCAGCGGCCCGCCCAGCGGCAGTGCTTATCGCGGAGGATGACCGCGTTACGGATGGCCGCCGGGACGTTCTGGCTGAAGCCGACGTCCAGCGGCAGGCTCGGGCCGCCCAGCCGCGCGCCCAGCTGCCGGCGCCGCAGGAACGAGGCGAGCCCGCCGGGCCCGGACAGCAGGTCGACCGCCTTGCCGATGATGGCCTGCTCGAGGGCTTCCCAGGCCCGCGTGGTGTCCGGGCCGGGCGCGGCCGGGCCGCCATCATCCGGGCCGGGCGCGGCCGGGCCGCCATCATCCGGGCCGGGCGCGGCCGGGCCGCCATCATCCGGGCCGGGCGCGGCCGGGCCGGCGTCGCCCGCGCCGTCGGGGCGGTGGAGCCGGGAGAGCTCCACGCAGAGCCGGACCAGATCATCCAGCGCGGCGGGGTTGACCTCGCCGGTGACGACCGGGGTGACTGCGGCGTCGCAGGCCACCGTGCGGGCGGCGTCGCCGTCCAGCCACGCGCCGCCGTCGCCGCCGCCGGCCGAGGCCCCGGCCCGGTGCGCGGCCCACTGGGCGCGGGCGGAGGCGATCCATTCATCCAGCAGCGCGGAGCTGCCGTCCAGGACCAGCAGGTCGGCCAGCGAGACGTGCGCCCAGACCTTCACCGGCTGCCCGGCCCGCTCCGGGAGCAGGCCGGCGGCCACCAGGCGGCGCATCGCTTCCGCCAGCCCATCGTGGTACCGCTGCGCGTGCGTCCTGGTGTCCTCCGCGCCGGCCGGGGCGGACAGCGCGTCCAGCACGGCGGTTACGACCGCGGCGCACTCCGGGGTCAGGTCCCCATGCAGGACACCCGCGCCCTGGAACGTGGTCTCCAGATTCACGGCCCGGTCCTCGAACCCGTCATCTGGGTCGCCGTCAGGATCGGGCAGCGACCGCTGGTAGATCTCGGCGGCCAGCTCGGCCAGGTCGCGCAGGTCCATGCCCGCCTTGGCGGCCGCGATCAAGATCTCGTCGGCGGCGTCCCGGCAGTCCTCGGGGAGCTTGTCCGTCCACTGGCAGATCGTCCGGGCGACGGACTCGGACATCTTCCCGGCGGCGAGCGCCTCGGCGATCTTGGGGTGCGCGGCGGCGCGGCGGGCCCAGGCGGTGTACGCGACCGCGGTGCCCTTGGTGACCCGGGTCCGGTTGATCAGCCACGCCTTGGCGCTGTAGTCCGCGTCCGCAGAGTAGCCTTGCCCGGCGGTGAACGCGGCCAGGATCGAGGCCCGCGCCGCGGTGCCCATCGCGGTGACCTGCTCCAGGGCCTGCAGGCACTGCGCCTGGGTCTGGGCCGCCATCGCGGTCGCGTCGGCCGCGGACAGGTAGCCCATCGCGGACCTCAGCATCCCCAGCGCTTCCTTCGCGCTGGCGAACGGCGGGACGTCACTCACCTGGGTCGTCACCTCCATTCCGGATGTCGCGGGTCGGCATCATCGGTAGAGTCTCTGTCCTGACGTTCTCCTCACTGCCCCGGTATCGTCACAGGCGCAGGGAATATCTTGACTGCTAGTTCGATAGTAGCACCCGCGAGTGACATTTTCAGGGAACGCAACGCCGATTAGTTGCACTTTTAGTGCGAGTTAAGTTCAGAAATCAATCGCGAAACACAAGTAACTTGCCCAAGTAACTTGTTAAGTTGCTACGGTAGGGTCGTGAGCGGAACCGGCGGCGGGCAAGACACCGCGGAGGCCGCGCAGCGGTTGAGCGTGGCGGTCACCAGGCTGCGGTCCCGGCTGCGCGAAGAGGCCGGGCTGTACCGGACGGGGCTGTCGGTCTCCCAGCTGTCCGTGCTGCGGAGCGTGGTGGAGGCGGGTCCGGTCACTGCGGCCGACCTAGCCGCCGCGCAGCACGTGAGCCCGCAGTCGATCGCGCAGAACATGGCGGTGCTGAAGGCCGCCGGGCTGGTACGGGCCGACCGCGACCCCGGCGACGGACGCAAGACGCTGCTCACGGCCAGCAAGGCCGGCCGGCAGTTGTTCATGTCGCTGCACGCGTCGAAGAATTCGTTCCTAGCCCGCGCGATCGACGCGCTCGTGCCCCCGCAGGAGCGGGCCGACCTTGACCGGGCCATCGTGCTGCTTGAACGGCTCGCGGCGACCGACCTCAGCGAACACGCAAGCATCAGCGAACACAAAAACCTCAATAACGCAGGGAGAACCCATGAGCAGCCCGATGCCCGCCCTTGACCCGAAGCACACCGCGCTGCTCGTCATGGACTTCCAGCACGGAGTCGTGCAGCGAATGCCCGGCCTCGACGCGCTGCTGGCGCGCGTGCAGCAAGCCATCGCCGACGTGCGCGACCACGGCGGCACGATCGCCTACGTCCGGGTCGCGTTCACTGAGGAAGACTGGGCGGCCATCCCGCCCGTCAACGCGATCTTCGCCCAGGTCAGCCAGAACCGGTTGATGCACCACGAGGACCCGTCCACCGCCATCCACGAGCAGGTGGCTCCCCAGCCGGGCGACATCGTGGTGCGCAAGACCCGGGTGGGCGCCATGTCCACTACCGACCTTGACCAGCAGCTACGCGACCGCGGCATCACTACCCTGGTGCTGGCCGGGCTCAGCACCAGCGGCGTCGTGCTGTCCACGGTCATCGAAGCGGCCGACCGCGACTACCAGCTCTATGTCCTGTCCGACGGCACCGAAGACCCCGACGCCGAGACCCGCGACATCCTGCTGGGCAAGGTCTTCCCCCGCCGGGCGCGGGTCATCGACACCGCCGAGCTTCGCACCCTGCTCCAGGGAAGCTGACCCGCCGGCCGGGCGGCAAGGTGACTGGCGTCGCACGTGGCGGATTCTGGCCCCCGTAGACTCGCGTCCGTGAGCACGGTCCCGCAGATGGCTGCCGTTAAGATCAGCGGCCTGGTCAAGCGGTATGGTCAGACGGCGGCGGTGGACGGGCTGACGCTGAGCGCGGAGCGCGGCGCGGTGACCGGCATCCTCGGGCCGAACGGCGCGGGCAAGACCACCACCATCGAGATCTGCGAGGGCTACCGGCGGCCCGACCAGGGCACGGTGCGCGTCCTCGGCCTGGACCCGGTGCGCGATGCCCGGGCGCTGCGGCCGCGGGTCGGCGTGATGCTCCAGTCGGGCGGCATCCCCCCGTCGGTGCCCGCGGCCGACTACCTGAACCTGCTGAGCCGGTTCCACGCCCACCCGGTCGAGGTCCCGGCCCTGCTCGACCTGGTCGGCCTGATCGCGGTCGCGCGCACCCCGTACAAGCGGCTGTCCGGTGGCCAGCAGCAGCGGCTGTCGCTCGCCGCGGCCGTCATCGGCCGCCCCGAACTCGTCTTCCTCGACGAGCCCACGGCCGGGATGGACCCGCAGGCCAGGCACGCTACCTGGGAGCTGATCGGGCAGCTCCGTGCGGCCGGGGTGAGCATCATCTTGACCACGCACTTCATGGAGGAGGCCGAACGGCTCTGCGATCACGTCGCCATCATCGATCACGGCCAGCTGGTGGCCGCGGGCACGCCGGCCCAGCTCACCGGCACGGTGGGTCAGCTCAGGTTCCGCGCGGAAGCCGGCCTGGACATCGACAGCCTGCTCGCCGCGCTGCCGCCGGCCAGCCTGGCGAAGGAGTCGCCGGCCGGCCACTATGTCGTCGAGGTGCCCGGCAGCGTGGACCCGCTGCTGCTGGCCGCGGTGACCGCCTGGTGCGCGGAGCGTGGCGTCCTGGCCACCAGCCTGCGGATCGAGAGCCGCACGCTGGAGGACGTCTTCCTTGAGCTGACAGGAAAGGAACTACGCCCGTGACGGTGCTGGCCCGGGGGGACGACCCCCCGGAGCCCCCCGCGACCGGGGGGACCCATCCCCCCGGACCCCCCTTGCTATTCGCGCCTGCGCCGGGAGCGGCGCCGCTGCGGCGGATGATCGCCGCGCAGGCCACGCTGGAGACCCAGACGCTGCTGCGCAACGGCGAGCAGCTGCTGCTCACGCTTATCATCCCGTTGCTGCTGCTGGCCGCGTTCAGCCTGGAGCCGCTGGTGAACTTCGGCGCGGGCATGAGCCGGGTCGATTTCCTGACCCCGGGGATCATCGCGCTGGCGGTGATGTCCACCGCGTTCACCAGCCAGGCCATCGCCACCGGCTTCGAGCGGCGGTACGGCGTGCTCAAGCGGCTTGGCGCCACTCCCCTGTCGCGCACCGGGCTGATCGCGGCCAAGACCGTCACCGTGATCGCGGTGGAATTGCTGCAGGGCGCGCTGATCCTGATCGTCGCCCTAGCCATCGGCTGGCGGCCCGACGCCAGCGCGGCCGCGATCGTGGTCGCGCCGCTGCTCATTCTGCTCGGCACCGCGGCGTTCAGCGGCCTGGCCCTGCTGATGGCGGGCACTTTGCGCGCCGAGGCCACCCTGGCCGGGGCGAACCTGGTCTACATCGTGCTGCTCGGCGTGGGCGGCGTGGTGTTCCCGCTAACCAAGTTCCCAGCAGGGGCGCGGCCCGTCCTTGAGCTGCTGCCGACCGGCGCGCTGTCCACCGGCCTGCGCGACGTACTGCAGCAGGGCGCCGTCTTCCCGGCCGGGAACATGGTCACCCTGGCGGTCTGGGCGGCCGTGGCGATCACCCTCGCGGCGCGGACGTTCCGGTGGGAGTGAGGGACACCGCGACCGATCAGAGTGACTCAGGGCAGGGCCAGGACCGGATAGCCCAGTCTCGGATAGCCCAGTCTCGGATAGCCCAGTCTCGGATAGCCCAGTCTCGGATAGTTCATTTCCGGATAATCCGGTCCGGGGTGGCGCTGCCGGCCGCCATGATCCTGACCGGGATCGTTTCCGTGCAGTTCGGAGCCGGTCTCGCGGACCGGCTGTTCGGGCAGATCCCGCCCGCGGCGGTAACCGGGCTGCGGCTGTGGACGTCCGCCGTGGCCATGGTGGCACTGTCCGGGCGGGGTTTCACCGGCTCGTTGCGTGACCTGAGGGAAAGAAGAGCCTTTGCGGATGCTGCTATCGCCGGATCGTTCGGAATATCGCTTGGGGTTATGAATTATTCGATCTACCAGTCGTTTGCTCGCATCCCGCTGGGGATCGCCGTCACCATCGAGTTCCTCGGCCCGCTGGCCGTGGCGGTGGCCGGATCGCGGCACCTAAAGGACGTGGGCTGGGTGGTGCTCGCGGCGACCGGGGTGGTGCTGCTGACCCAGGGCGGGCACGGGCACCTTAACGTAGCCGGCGTGCTCTTCGCGGGCCTGGCCGCGGCCTGCTGGGCCGCCTACATCGTGCTCAGCGCGGCCACCGGGCGCCGGTTCCCCGGCTCCTCTGGCCTGGCCATCGCCATGATGGTCTCGGCGGTCCTGGTCACGCCGCCGGCCGTGGCGGCCGGGGGCGACGCCATGTTCCGGCCCGCCGTGCTCGCCACCGGAGCCGCGATCGGGGTGCTTTCCTCGGTCATCCCCTACCGGCTCGAGCTCGAGTCGCTGCGGCGGATGCCGATGCGGGTGTTCGGGGTGTGGATGAGCTTGGAACCGGCGGTGGCGGCGCTGATCGGGCTGGCCATGCTCGGCCAGCACCTGAGCATCCTGGAGTGGCTGGCGATCTGCTGTGTGATGTTTGCCTGCGCGGGAGCTGCGCATGGCGCTCTACCATAAGGGCGTGCCCGCCGATTTCGTGTCGCGTGTGGCGGCCTGCCCGGCCGTCCGCGCCGTGCTGTCGCCGACGCCGGCCTCGATGCGCCGGCTCGCGCTGGCCGGGGTCATCGCCGACACGGTGATCATGTCGACCGGCGCCGCGGTGCGGCTCAGCGCGTCCGGGCTTGGCTGCCCCGCTTGGCCGCAGTGCAGCACGGCGGACATCGTGGCCAGCAAGAATGCCGGGCAGACGCTGCTCAACACCTGGATCGAGTTCGGGAACAGGCTGCTGAACTTCCCGCTGGTCATCCTCGCCGGCCTCATCTTCATCGCCGCCTGGCGGTTTCGCCCTGACGGGCAGCGGCGGCGTGACCTGGTGTGGCTGGGGGCGGCCCAGCCGGCCGGGGTGGTGGCGCAGGCGGTGATCGGCGGGATCGTCGTGCTGACCAACCTCAATCCGGCGGCGGTCTCGCTGCACTTCCTGATCTCCGCGTCGATCGTGGCCGGCGCCGTCGCCCTGCACAGTGCTGTCCCGGGGGGGCGACCCCCCGAAACCCCCCGCGACCGGGGGGACCCATCCCCCCGGACCCCCCTTGGGGCCGGCAAGCTGGCCCACCCGGACCCCGGGGTCCGGCGTGACCTGCGGCTCCTCTCGGCCGCCCTGGTGGCGGTCACCGGCCTGATGCTGGCGGCCGGCACGGTGGTGGCCGGGACGGGCCCGCTGGCCGGGAACGCGGCCGCGGCTAGGTACAAGCTGCCGCTCGAGGGGGTCACCCAGCTGCACGCCGACATCGGCTGGCTGCTGGCCGGCCTGTCGGTCGCGCTGCTGCTCGGGCTGCGGCTGTCCGGCGCGCCGCCGCGGGCGGTCCGGGCCGGCTGGATCATGCTCGCGGCACTGGGCTCGCAGGGCGTGATCGGCTATATCCAGTACTTCACCCACCTGCCAGCGGGGCTGGTGTGGGTGCACGTGACGGGGTCGGTGCTCGTGTGGATCGCCGTGCTGCGGCTGTTCTTCGCCCTGCGCGACCGGGGTCCGCTCATGGCCGGGCCGCCTGAGCCGGTGGCGGCCGCTACCCGACGACCCGAGAGGCAGCCGGAGGTGCTGGACCGATAGGCTCGGGACGTGAGCACTCAGGCCAATCTTGACTGGACGGCGACCGACGAGCGCGCCGTCGATCTTATCCGGGTCCTGGCGATGGACTCGGTGCAAAAAGCAGGCTCGGGACACCCGGGCACGGCGATGAGCCTCGCGCCCGCGGCCTACGTGCTCTTCCAGCGGGTGCTCAGGCACGACCCGGCCGATCCTAACTGGCCCGGCCGCGACCGCTTCGTGTTGTCCTGCGGGCATTCCAGCCTCACCCTGTACATCCAGCTGTACCTTTCCGGGTACGGCGTCACGCTGGATGACCTGAAGGGCTACCGTACCTGGGGCAGCATCACGCCCGGGCACCCCGAGCACCGGCTCACCCCCGGCGTGGAGACCACGACCGGGCCGCTCGGCCAGGGCATCGGCAACGCAGTCGGCATGGCGATGGGCGCGCGCCGTGAACGCGGCCTGTTCGACCCGGACGCCGAGCCTGGCCAGAGCCCGTTCGACCACTACATCTATTGCTTCGTGTCCGACGGCGACATCGAAGAGGGCATCAGCCATGAGGTGTCCTCGCTGGCCGGCCATCACGAGCTGGGCAACCTCATCGTCGTCTACGACGACAACCAGATCTCCATCGAGGACAACACGAAGATCGCCAAGTCCGAGGACGTCTGCGCCCGCTACGAGGCCTACGGCTGGCACGTACAGCGGCTGAGCTGGCGCACTGCCGACGGGTATAAGGAGGACGTGCACGCGCTGTACCAGGCGCTGCTGACCGCGAAGGAGCACACCGAGGCACCCTCGTTCATCGCGCTGAGCACGATCATCGGCTGGCCGGCCCCGCACAAGCAGAACACCGGCGCGGCGCACGGATCCGCGCTCGGCGTCGATGAGGTGAAGGCGACCAAGGAGGTCCTGCACTTCGATCCGGAGGTCGACTTCCCGGTCGAGGACGAGGTGGTCAGCCATGCGGGCGAGGTCGCGGAGCGCGGCAAGAGCCTGCACGCGGAGTGGGAGGAGTCCTTCGCCGCGTGGGCCAGCGCCAACCCAGAGCACAAGGCACTATTCGACCGGCTGGCGAGCCGCCGGCTGCCGGACGGGTGGGCCGAGAAGCTCCCGTCGTTCCCGCCCGACGCCAAGGGGATGGCCACCCGTAAGGCCTCAGGCGCGATCCTCACCGCCCTCGCCCCGGTGCTGCCTGAGGTGTGGGGCGGGTCGGCCGACCTGGCCGAGAGCAACCTCACCACGATGGAGGGCGAGCCCTCGTTCATCCCCGAAGACCATCAGACGGCGATGTGGCCGGGGAACCCGTACGGGCGGACCATGCACTTCGGCATCCGCGAGCACGGGATGGGCGCGATCCTGAACGGGATCGCGCTGCACGGCGGTACCCGTCCCTACGGCGGGACGTTCCTGGTGTTCAGTGACTACATGCGGCCCTCGGTACGACTGGCGGCGCTGATGGAGCTACCGGTCACCTACGTGTGGACGCACGACTCCATCGGCCTGGGCGAAGACGGCCCCACCCACCAGCCGGTCGAGCACCTGTGGGCGCTGCGCGCCATCCCGGGCCTGGAGGTGGTCAGGCCGGGAGACGCGAACGAGACCGTGATCGCCTGGCGGACCATCCTGGAACGGGCCCGGCCGGCCGCGCTCTGCCTGACCAGGCAGAACGTTCCCGTGTTTGACCGCTCGACCGGCCTGGAGAGCGCCGAGAAGGTGGCCCAGGGCGGCTACGTCCTCGCTGGCGGCAGCGATGTCATCCTCATCGCCACCGGCAGCGAGGTGCCAATCGCGCTCGAGGCCCGCGAGCAGCTAGCCGCCGAGGGCGTCTCGGCCCGGGTGGTGTCCATGCCGTGCGTGGAATGGTTCAACGAGCAGGACGAGTCCTACCGACGTGAGGTGCTGCCATCGACCATCCGGGCGCGGGTGTCGGTGGAGGCGGGCATTACCGCACCCTGGCGCTTGTTCACTGGGGACGGGGGCGGTTCAATCGGAGTAGACCACTTCGGCGCATCGGCCGATTACAAGACGATCTACCAGGAGTTCGGCATCACCGCGGAGCGGGTCGCCGCAGCCGCACGCGACAGTCTGGCCAGGGTCAGGGGCTAACCCGGCCCTCGGCTCGCAGGGAAGGGAAAGCAACGTGTCAGTTGACGTTCTCGGACAGCTATCCGAGGCCGGAGTGTCGGTGTGGCTGGATGACATCAGCCGTGACCGGCTGCGTACCGGCAACCTGCAAACGCTTATCGACGACTATCACGTGGTCGGCGTGACCTCCAACCCGACGATCTTTGCTAAGGCGCTGACCAACGGGTCCGCCTACGACGACCAGATCGGCGACCTGAGGACCCGCGGCATTTCCGTGGATGAGGCGTCCCGCCTGATCACCACCTACGACGTCAGGTGGGCGTGCGACGTGCTGCGCCCGGCGTACGACGCGACGGCCGGTCTCGACGGCCGGGTGTCGATCGAGGTGGACCCGAGGCTGGCCAGGGAAACCGAGAAGACCATCGCCGAGGCGCGGGCGCTGTGGTGGATGGTGGACCGGCCGAACCTGTTCATCAAGATTCCCGCTACCCGCGAGGGGCTGCCCGCGATCACGCAGGCCATCTCGGAGGGGATCAGCGTCAACGTCACGCTGATCTTCTCCCTTGAGCGGCACGGCGAGGTCATCGACGCGTACATGGCGGGCCTGGAGAAGGCCGCGGCGGCCGGGCATGACATCTCCCAGATTCGCTCGGTGGCATCCTTCTTCGTCAGCCGGATGGACACCGAGGTCGACGCCAGGCTGGACAAGCTGGGCACCCCCGAGGCCATGGCGCTGCGCGGCAAGGCGGCCATCGCGAACGCGCGGCTCGCCTATGAGCTGTTCGAGAAGAAGTGCGCCGAGGACCGCTGGCTCGCCCTGGCCGCCAGCGGGGCGAATGTCCAGCGGCCGCTGTGGGCCTCCACCTCCACCAAGGACCCGTCGTTCCCCGACACCATGTACGTGGTCGAGCTGGTCGTCGCCAACACGGTGAACACTATGCCGGAGGCCACGATCAAGGCGACCGCGGACCATGGCGAGCTGCGCGGCGACACGGTGCACGGCACCTACGACGCGTCCCGGAAGGTCTTGGAGGACCTGGAGAAGCTCGGCATCGGTTACGACGACGTGGTGCAGGTCCTGGAGGACGAGGGCGTCGCGAAGTTCGAGGCGTCGTGGAATGAACTGCTCGACACGATCAGAACGAACATGGGGCTCTAAGTGACGGCCGAACCTGGGAACCCTCAGGACCTGGCCCCGGCCAACCCCGGCGTCATCGCGGGAACCGACGAGGTTCCAAGGCCGCGCAATCCGCTGCGCGATCCGCGGGACCGGCGTATCCCCCGGGTGGCCGGGCCGTGCGTGCTCGTCATGTTCGGGGTCACCGGGGACCTGGCCCGAAAGAAGCTCATGCCGGCCATCTATGACCTGGCCAACCGCGGCCTGCTGCCGCCGGGCTTCTCGTTCGTCGGCTTCGCCCGCCGGGACTGGGCGAACGAGGATTTCGCCCAGGTCACCTACCAGGCGGTGAAGGAGTACGCCCGTACGCCGTTCCGCGACGCGGTATGGCAGCAGCTCAGTGAGGGGGTCAGGTTCGTCTCCGGTTCGTTCGACGACGACGCGGCGTTCGACCAGCTGGCCGACACTGTAATGAAGCTGGATGCCGAGCGGGGCACCGGCGGGAACTATGCGTTCTACCTGTCGATCCCGCCGAGCCAGTTTCCTACGGTGGTGCGGCAGCTCAAGCGCAGCGGCCTTTCCGATTCCGGGGGCCACGGCTGGCGGCGGGTGGTGATCGAGAAGCCGTTCGGCCATGACCTGGCCAGTGCGCGGGAGCTGAACGCGACCCTGGAAGGGGTCTTCCCGCCGCATGCGGTGTTCCGCATCGACCACTACCTCGGCAAGGAGACGGTGCAGAACATCCTCGCGCTGCGCTTCGCCAACGAGATGTACGAGCCGATCTGGAACCGCGGCTACGTCGACCACATCCAGATCACGATGGTCGAGGACATCGGCATCGGCGGCCGGGCCGGCTACTACGACGGCATTGGTGCCGCCCGCGACGTGATCCAGAACCACCTGCTGCAGCTGCTGGCGCTGACCGCCATGGAGGAACCGGTCGCGTTCGACGCGGACTCGCTGCGGATGGAGAAGGAGAAGGTGCTTTCCGCGGTCCGGCTGCCCGCCGATCTCGCGACGGGCACCGCCCGCGGACAGTACACGGCCGGCTGGCAGGGCGGCCGTCAGGTCCGCGGCTACCTGGAAGAGGACGGCATCCCGCCGGATTCCCGCACCGAGACCTACGCCGCACTGAAGCTCGGCGTCGATACCAGGCGCTGGGCCGGGGTGCCGTTCTACCTCCGCGCGGGCAAGCGGCTGCCGCGGCGCATGACGGAAATCGCCCTGATCTTCCAGCGCGCGCCGCACCTGCCGTTCTCCGCCACCGACACCGAGGAACTCGGCCAGAACGCGATCGTGATCAGGATCCAGCCGGACGAGGGCATCACGGTCAGGTTCGGTTCGAAGGTGCCGGGCACGGCCATGGAAGTCCGGGACGTGAACATGGACTTCGCCTACGGCGAGTCCTTCACCGAATCCAGCCCCGAGGCCTACGAGCGGCTGCTGCTCGACGTCCTCATCGGCGACCCGCCGCTGTTCCCCCGGCAGGCCGAAGTCGAGCTCGGCTGGCGGATCCTCGACCCGGTGGAAGAATTCTGGGCCTCGTACACCAAGCCGGACCAGTATCCGGCGGGTTCGGCGGGCCCCGCGTCCGCCGACGCGCTGATGGCACGGGACGGGCGGGCATGGCGGCGTTTGTAGGCCTAGCAGCGCCTGTAGGGAGGCCGCGATGACCATTGACCTGACCGACACGACCACCGGCGGAATCAACGACGCGCTCACCCAGGCGCGCCGTCGCATGGGCGGCCCCGCCTCCGGCATGGTGCTGACGCTGATCATCGTCACCGACGAGGCCGCGCAGTACGACGCTGTCCGCGCGGCCAGCCAGGCGGGCCGTGAGCACCCGAGCCGGATAATCGCCGTCATCACCCGCAAGCCCAAAGCCGAGTCCCGGCTTGACGCGGAGATCCGGGTGGGTGAGACCGGCCCCGGCGAGATTATCTTGCTCCGCATGTACGGCCCGCTCGGCCAGCACGCCGACTCCGTGGCCGCGCCGCTGCTCGTCCCCGACGTGCCCGTGGTCACCTGGTGGCCCGACGAGGCGCCCCTCTCACCCCGCGCGGATGCGCTTGGCGCGGTCGCCCAGCGCCGGGTGACGGACGCGGCGGCCAGCGAGGCGCCCAAGGACATGCTGCTGACCCTGGCCAAGGCCTACCAGCCAGGCGACACCGACCTGAGCTGGGCCCGGGCGACCTCGTGGCGCTCGCTGCTCGCCGCCACCCTGGACCAGCCTTACCCCGAACTGCTCAGCGGCGAGGTCCTAGCCGAACCGGCCAACCCGACCGCGGACCTGATCGCGGCCTGGCTCGGGCTGCGGCTTGGCATCGAGGTACAGCGCGGCGAGTCCGGCGGTCCAGGGATCACCGAGGTCAGCTTCGACACGCCGGACGGGAAGGTCGCGCTGTCCCGGCCGGACGGCAGGAACGCCACCCTGTCCTGGCCCGGCCGGCCGGAACGCCGGGTGGCGCTGCACCGGCGCGAGGCCGCCGAATTGATCGCCGAGGAACTGCGCCGGCTCGAACCCGACGAGGTCTACGCGGAGACGCTGCGGGCGCTGGCCGGAGGTCCCGCTCAGTGAGCGAGCCGAAGGGGCGCGGCGCTGCCTGGACTGAGGAGCGAGGAACGAGCGACGAGGGAAGGCGGCGCCTCAAAGGCGCCCCGGAGGCGAGCGGGAGACAGAGCACGAGCGACGAGGGAAGGCGGCGCCTAAAAGCGCCCCGGAGGCGAGCGGGAGACAGAGCGTGAGCGTGCCCGAGGTAATCGTGCACCGGGACGCGCAGCTGCTCGCCGAGGCCGTCGCCGCGCGCCTGGTCACTAGGCTGGTCGACTCGGTCGCCGCCCGCGGCACCGCGTCGGTGGTGCTGACCGGAGGCGGCATTGGCACCGCCGTGCTGGCCGAGCTCGCCGTCGCCCCGGCCAGGGACGCCATCGACTGGCGGCACCTGGACATCTGGTGGGGAGACGAGCGGTTCCTCCCGGCCGGCCACCCGGACAGGAACGAGACCGGCGCGCGCTCGGCCTTGCTTGATCACGTGGACGTAGATCCGGCCCGGGTGCGCCCGATGCCGGGACCTGACGGGCCCGACGGCGACGACCCGGAGGCGGCGGCCGCCAGGTACGCGTCGTGGCTGGCCGCCGCGACCAGGCCGGAAGATCACGGCCCGGTGCCCGAGTTCGACGTGCTGATGCTGGGCATCGGCCCCGAGGGGCACGTCGCCTCGCTGTTCCCGGGCATGCCCGCGCTCTACGACGAGCGGCCGGTGGTGGCGGTACGCGGCTCGCCCAAACCGCCGCCGATCCGGCTGACCCTGACCCTGCCGTCGATCCGGGCCGCTCGTGAGGTCTGGATCATCGCCTCCGGCATCGACAAAGCCAACGCGATCGCGATGGCGCTGTCCGATGCCGGGCCGGTGCAGGTGCCCGCCGCGGGCGCACGCGGCAGGCAGCGGACGCTATTCCTCCTCGACAGCGACGCCGCGGCCAAGGTGCCGCCGCAGATCGGCCGCCAGGGCGCGCACTGACCTGTCCCCTGGGACGAAGGCCAGCCCGGCCGCCAGGCAGGCGGCGGGCACCGCGGCGAGCGCGTACCGATAGCTGAACCCGGCGGTCATCGGCGGCAGCACGATCAGCACCGCCCCGACCAGCCAGGGCAGCAGGCCGAGGCCGCCCCAGCGGCGCCAGCGGGCCACCACGCCCGCGGCGCCGATGAGCACGATGATGCCCAACAGCGTGCCGGGTAGGTACACGTACCGTTGGTACATCAGGATCAGCCGCGCCCACGGCTGGACCACCCGGGTGTTTCCGAGCCCCGGACCGCCGAAGTCCTGCCGCGCCGCATATATCTGCAGCGCCGAGCGGTCTTCCGCATAGCTCTTGTTCTTGATCCACGTGGGAAAATCTGCGCGGACGTGCGGGCCTACCCACCAGGGAATCAGATTGGTGAGTTCCGAGCGGGACGACACGAACCGGAAGAGGGTGCCGTTCCCGGCGATGTTGTCCGGGTCGGGCTGCCGGTTCCAGCCGAAGGTGTGCAGCGTGTCGTGCGTCACCACGCTCAGGTAGTCAGACGGCTGGGCGAAGATGGCGTCCTTCGCGAACTGCCCGGCCAGACCGTTGACCATCGGCGTGAACCGCATTGCGGTGTCGTCAGACTGGGTCTTGTTCCACAGCGGGGTGGTCTTGCTTTTATAGGGCCCGAGCTCGTTGTTCGCCCATATGTACTCCCCTGACGGCGGGCGCAGGTTAGGCGGCGTCGGGTCGCAGAGGATCTGCAGGCTGGCGGGCGGATTGATCTTCGCGCAGTCGGCGAAGGCGCTGACCCGGCTGTACAGGAAGGTGCCCGACGATTCCGTCAGCGCGTAATGGCCGTACGTGGAGTGGAACCAGATCATGTACGCACCGACGGGCACGATGCCCGCCACGGCCAGGGTAGCCAGGCGGCGCCAGCCCACCCGTCTGGCCAGCATGCCCACCAGGGCGACGATGAGGAGTGGCTCGCCGACGGATCTCACCACGGTGGCGTACCCGATGAACAGCCCGGCGACGGCCATCGCCATGACCGAGGGCCGGTCGCTCCAGCAGAGGATCACCACGGCGATGGTGGCGAGGAAGATGAACAGGGTGTCGGCGGTTACCTGGTGCTCGAGATGCAGCTCGTAGGAGTCGAACAGCACCGGCAGCGGGGGCAGCGCCGCGCCCCACCACGGCAGCCCGCGATGGCGCAGCAGCGCGTAGATGGCGACGCCGATGGCGACGCCCATGGCCGCTTGCAGAACCGCGAGCGGGTAGGCGCTGTGCAGCGGCAGCAGCAGGTCGAGGAGGAACGGATAGCCGTTCGGCCGGACCGCGTCGGGTTGGTGCGTGACCGCGTCGTAGAGGTAGTTGTACGAATCGTTGAACCAGAAGATCGGCGGATAGCCGAAGATCACGATGATCCGCACCACGATGGCGGCGAGCAGCACCATGGTGAACTGCCAGTGCGTCACCGCCGGGCGGGCGAGCCGCGTTAGCCGCGAGCTCCGCTCCTGCGCAGGCGGCTGCTGACCGGGAACCACCCGGTCGCTGCCGGTGGTCGCATTCGACAACGACCGCCTCCCGATTCCTTGAGCCTGCCGGACATTCTCTGACCCTCTCGCTGATCCCGCAGGCCCCGGGTGATCAAGCATGCCTACGTGCTTTCGCCGCGTCGGCTGACTCATAGTAGCCGCCTGCGCAGGCGAGAAATCAGTATTACCGACTAATGACACTCGCCAGCGTGTCGGTCGTCACGGATGGGTATCAGCGTCCCCCGTAGCCTACCCGGCAGGCCAGCAGGCAGATGAACACGACCGAGAGCGCGGCCGCAGTGTCCGGCGATCCCGCCGCCGCCGCGATCATGATCCAGACGAAGATGACGGGCAGTAGCCTGCCCAGCGGCCGGTCGCGCCCGCCCTGGCGGGGCCGGGACGGCGACGACACCGCCTGCTGGGCGGCGCGCTGCCCGTGCAGCTGCCGTTGCGGCAAGTCAGCGCCGAGCACCGGTTCCACAGGAAGGTCTGAAGTCAGCTCGCGCAAGTCGCCCCAGGTCTTCGAGGCGTAGGCGGCCGAGGTACGTTCCTCGAACTCCTCCAGCGTCAGCCGGCCATCCGTGTACGCGTCCCGGAGGACGTCGACCACGCTCTCCCGCTCTTGGTCAGACGCGCGGATCGGTAGGTCGGTCATCAGCGGGGGCCCTTCCTCGTGTTCCCTTCGATCCTAACCCAGCGCCCGCCGGAACCCACTGCACGTTCGGACCGGTGCGGTGGGAGGGTGGCCGCTAAGCAGCTCGGAACGGCATCGGCCGTCTCATCGTGAGGCAGCATCCGAATGGTTACGAAAAGTGAGACACTTTGGGTCTCGCACCCTCACGCACGCGGCGTTACGCTGTTGGCGAATCATTCATCTGGTCAATCTGTGTCGGATGTGACCGGAAGAAGGTTCTAGCATGAAGGTTTTGGTGTGAGACAAGGTCTTCATGCCAGCCACGCCGGACGAGCCATTCCTCACTAGGAGGGATCGATTTGAGCGTCAGCGAAGACCGCACAGTCCAGCCCAGCACCACCACTGCCCCCGTATCGGGCATCGCCGACCCTGCCCCGCTCGGGCTCGCCGCCTTTGCCCTCACCACGTTCTTGCTGTCGGCCGCCAACGCCGGCTGGATGACCAAGGCCACCGGCAGCGCCTGGCTCGGCTACGCCCTCGCCTACGGAGGGTTCGGCCAGCTGCTGGCCGGCATGTGGGAGTTCCGCAACAGGAACGTGTTCGGCGCCACCGCGTTCTCCACCTACGGCGGCTTCTGGATCGGCCTGGGCCTGTGGGCCCTGCTTGTCGCGCCCAAGGCGACCTCGGCCGCGGCGGCCGGCCACGACATAGCCTGGATCCTGCTCGCGTTCGCCATCTTCAACACCTACATGCTGATAATGAGTACCCAGGTGAACATGGCGGTGTTCCTCGTCTTCCTCACCCTGGAGCTCACCGAGATCATCCTTTTCATCGGCAACTTCACCGGCAGTACGGGAACAGTCAAGCTCGGCGGTTACGTCGGCGTAATCACCGCCATAGTCGCCTGGTACGCCTCGGCGGCCGGCGTCTCGAACGGCATCGCCGGGAAGCTCAGGTTCCCCGTGGGCAGGCCGCTCGTCAGCTGAACATCTTGATCGCGTAACCGCTGGGGTCCTGGCCGGTGCGGCCAGGACCCCAGCGCTTTTAGTTCTCCGGGGTCATCAGGCGGGCCCCGCCGGGAGCCGGATAGCGTTAGGCGGACGAGATAGTCGCGAAGGGAGGAGTCGCGGGTGCACGACGTCAGGCAAATCGATCTGTCGGCACAGGTTGAGCGCGTCAAGCGCAAGACGCGACCCTGGAAGTCGATTATCGCGCTGCTGCTCGCGATCGCCGCCGCGGTCATCTCGCACCAGGCCCGCCGCGACTCGAACACCTTCTTTACCGTGAATAAGACGACCGACCAGTTCATCGCGGCGGGCACGGCCGCGCTGTTCGGCATCTTCGGGTCCACGGCGACGTACGGCCTGGCCGGGAAGTCGAGGGAACTGCTCGAGCCGAAGGTGGGCACCTCGCACGCAGGGATCGTCAGATACGCCATCCTGATCGTCGGCGCGTTCACGACGCTGGTGATCGCCCTGCAGCTCTTCGCCGTGCCGGTCGGCCAGCTCGTCGTCGGCGGCGCGCTGACTAGCGTGTTCGTAGGCATCGCGGCGCAGCAGGCCCTCAGCAACGTATTCGCCGGCCTGGTGCTGCTCGTCGCCAGGCCGTTCCATGTGGGTGACACGATCCGGCTGCGGGCCGGCGCGCTGGGCGGCACGCTCGACGGCATCGTGACCGATATCGGGATCACCTATGTTCGCCTGTACGCCGACGGCACGGTGATGTCCGTTCCCAACTCCCAGGTGCTCAACGCGGTAGTCGGTCCCGTCCCGCCTAAAACAGACGAGGAACCTCCCGTCGTCGCCGACGGCAAGTCGGGCACGCCGGGCGGCCCGGAGCAGCCGCAGCCTGGTCCGGCTGGGCCTGCGTAAGCCAGGGCAGAACGAAGGGCCGGCGGCTGGCAAGCGGATGGCTTGCGGGCACGCCAGCCCTTCGTCACGTTGACCGGTGCGGAGGTCGCCTCTCGGCGAAAGGCGCAACGCGGCTCCAGCCGAACGGTAATCCGCGAAGGCAATAGGTGCGGCCCGGGGACACAGCCGCACCGGCTGATACCTAGTAACGCCCGCGGCGCCGCCTCTGTTCCCGGCGCGAGGGCGGATCCGTTTCGTAGGGGAACGACGAGACCGCCTGCTGGCTCGCGGCGGCCTCCGGGTCCTGATCGGGGTACTGCCCCCGCCCGCCACGGTAGGCCTGGTCCTGCCCGCCGTAGCCGAAGGTGCTGTACCCCGGGTCCGGGTAGGACTCGGGCGCGCCTTGATCTCCGTAAACCCCCTGGCCCTGGCCCTGGTAGTCCTGCTCGGTGTACCCGTACTCGCGGTATCCCTGGTCCGGGTAGGCGGGGGTGTCAGCCTCCTGATAACCGGCTTCCTGAGAACTCGGTTCCTGGTAGCTAGGCTCCTGGTAACCAGGCTCTTGGTAACCATGCTCCCGGTAACGCTGGTCTGGCGATCCCTGGTAGGCCGGGTCCGGGTACCCGGACCCGGAGTAACTCCCGTTTCCCTCGGAACCCTGGCTCTGGCCAGCCGGAGCGGAGTAACCGTACTCTTGGTACCCCTGCTCCGGGCGGGCGGCCTGCTCTTGGTAGCGCGGGTCCTGGTAACGCTGCTCCTGGTAGGCCTGGCCCTGGTAGCGCTGCCCCTGGTAACCGTCCTCGGCGTAGCCCTGGGCCTGGTATTCCTGGGCCTGGTATTCCTGGGCCTGGTAACCCTGGGCCTGGTAACCCTGGCCGGCGTACCCGCGGTCGTTGTAGGACCCGCTGTCATAACCCTGGCCGGAACTGTCGTAACCCTGGCCGGAATAGGAGCCCGCGGCGTAGCCCGGCCCTTGGTAGGACCCGCCGTCATATTGCTGGCCGGAGTAGGCACCGGCCTGGCCGGCGAACGACTGTCCGCTGTACTTCTGGTCACGGTATCCCTGGTCCGCAGAGCCCTGGTCCGCAGAGCCCTGGTCCGCAGAGCCCTGGTCCGCGTACCGCTGGTCGGCGTACCGCTGCTCGCCATACCCCTGCTCGCCATACCCCTGCGCGTTGTATCCCTGATCGGCGTACCCCTGGTCGGCGTAGCCGTATCTCGGCTCGGCGTAACCGCCGTTGCCGTATCCCTGCTGCTGGTCGACGTAGCCACGATCCTGGTATCCCTGCTGCGCGTATCCAGGGTCGGCGTACTGGCCCTGCTCTGGGAGCTGACTGCCGTAGGAGCGGGCGGTGTCGCCGTAACCCTCGGTCGCGGCGGGCAGCCGCCGCGCGGGCCGCTGCTCTGGGTAGTGCGCCTGCTCCGGGTAATACTGCTCCGGGTAATACTGCCCGGCGTCACCCTCCGGATAGTCCTGGGCGCTCTGCGGTGCCTGTTGCTGCGGGGCCGGGGCGGGGGGAAGGGCCAGCGGGGCCGGCGGCAGCGCCCGCGGTATTTGGGATCCTTGGGGTATTTGGGACGACGCCGGGCTGAACGCCATCGTGCCCGCCTGGTCGCCGGGCCGGAGCGCGCGGAAGTCCCCGGTCACCGGGCCGGTAAAGTCGGTGTCGCGGCCGCCGTACCCGCCGGGCAGGGCCGTCAGCCTCGGGTCGGTCGGGGCACCGGGAAGCTGGCTCGCGTAAGCTCCGGAGCCGCGCGGGTCGGGAGCCTGAATGCCGCGATGCAAGGCATCGATCAGTCTCGGCAGTTCCTCCATCGGCAGCCGGAACGTCCCGGTGCAGGTTCCTCCCTGCCAGATGCTGAAGACGGAGACTCCGGTATCGGCGTACCAGCTCAAGCGCATGCTGCGGGAGCTGCCGCGCACGTCGAAGAAGACCTCGCCGAGCCGGGGCAGCGGCGCCGCGTCCGACGCTGACATGGTGCCCATCGTGGCCCTGCTCCCTTCCCTTTGTCCAGTTCGTCACGAACACTCTCAAGCAGGCTAGCCGGAGGCTGGAATTCAGGTAGGGAATTTCGCCACCCCGCGTGCAAGACCGCTACCGCAGATGGCATCATTGTCGACGGGCATGCAGCGGCCCGCGCGACGGTTTAACAGGACGGGTGAACCGATGCGCTGGCGCCAGCCGTTCGGTATAGTAACCGTTTGCTTACGCGGTCGCCGTACCCGGGCATGGGAACACCGCGTCGCGAAGACGCGTTGTATCTTGCGACGGAGGTTCCGGACAGGACTGGTTTGGCGTGTTCGCGACCTGACGTTCTACTGTAACGCACTATTTGATGCATCTTGGTTGAGGTGATTGATCCATGTCTCAGGTACGTCGGCAGTCGGCTGTACTTCCCCGCCCGAATTGGGGGTGGCAAGATGCTGCCGCGTGCCGTGGCGAGGACCTGCTGCTCTTCTTCGGTCCTGACGGCGAGCGCCAGCCGGAGCGGGAGATAAGGGAGCGCAAGGCCAAGGCCATCTGCGCTGCTTGCCCGGTGCGGCTTGAATGCCTGAACTACGCGGTGTCGCGGCCGGAGAAGTACGGCACCTGGGGCGGCCTGAACGAGGACGAGCGTTCGGCTGAGCGCCGTCGCCGCATGCGCCGCGCCAACGCCGCTTAGGTAGCTCGGGTCAGGCGAGCCTCGGGTCAGGCGAGCCCCGTATCGGCGAGCAGCGCCAGTACGTCGGCGTCGGTGAGCTGGCCGAAGGACGTGTACCACTGCCCTACCGACCGGAACCGACGGGGCGTAGCCAAGATGATCACACGGTCAGCTTCGGCGCGCATCTGTTCGGCCGCGGCGGGGGCCGCGACCGGTGCCGCCAGGACCAGGTAAGCGGCGTGCGCCGCACGCAGCGACCGCAGCGCGGCCCGCGCGGTCGCGCCGGTCGCCAGGCCGTCATCCACGACGATCACGCACGATCCGGCTACCCGCGGCAGCGGCTGGCCGCCCCGGTACACCTGCACCCGCCTGGCCAGTTCGGCTTGCTCGGCGGCCACGACCGGGGCCAGGTCGGCCGGGGACAACGACAGCCGGCCGAGCAGGCCGGCGTCGTAGACGGCCGTTCCCAGGCCCTCGGCTATGGCGCCAACGCCAAGTTCCGGCTGGCGCGGGTAGCCGATCTTGCGGGTCACGATGACGTTCATCGGCACGCCCAGAATGGCCGCGACTTGTTTCGCCACGGCGACTCCTCCCCTGGGCAGGGCAAGCACCACGGTTCGTTCGGCCCAATCATCAAGCACCAGGGCGCCGGCGAGCCGTTCCGCGAGCAGGGTCCCGGCGGCCCGGCGGTCCGGGAAGGGCAGCAAGTACTCGCCCGGGGTCATACCCGACATGTACCCCCGGTAAAGAGGCGCAATAACCAACGGCCAAGCCGCACAATGGAGACATGATCTGCGTTGCGTGCCGGAAGCGGCACCACGAGGAGTGCCCGGGCGGCACCTGGTGCGACTGCCAGCACCAGCCGCCGGCCAGAGATTCCGGGGATTCTGGCGCCGAGCCGCCGCTCAGCTGGCTCCGCCAGGGCTGACGCCCGGCGAGGCGCGGGAATAGCCGCCGCCGCGGGCTGGTTGCCAGTCGTATGCCGCCGGATGTGACGCTTCGCACCGTCCACATGCCGGACGCTGCCTGGACAGGCAGCTCCGTTACATGTGATCCTGGCGTAATGAGTGTTACGGACCCGCTGCTCGTCGTGCGACGGCACGTCGATTTGCTGCGCGTCCGCAGCGCTATCTGTCTACTCGCCCGATAATCGCCGGTCCGGATTTTCTGCCCCGGACGCGCGCGCGGTGCCGGGCGTCATCCCGCTGGACCTTGCGGCTGATCCTCATGTCAGGCTGCCGGCCGAGTCCGCGGAGCCCAGGTTCTCGTGACATGCGCGTCCCCGAACCTGAAGGAACCTCCCCTACATGTCAGTCGCAACCGGGACCGACCCCAAGACCAAGACCAAGCGCAAACGCGGCGAAGGCCAGTGGGCGCTCGGCTACCGCGAGCCGCTGAACAAGAACGAGGAAAACAAGCGGAACGACGACGGGCTCAACGTCCGCCAGCGGATTATCGACGTCTACTCCAAGTACGGCTTCGACTCCATTGACCCGGCCGACCTGCGCGGCCGGTTCCGCTGGTACGGGCTGTACACCCAGCGCCGGCCCGGCATCGACGGCGGCAAGACCGCGGTGCTCGAGCCGGAGGAGCTCGACGACCGCTACTTCATGCTGCGGATCCGCATCGACGGCGGCCAGCTGTCCAACGACCAGCTGCGCGTCATCGCCTACATCTCGCGGCGGTACGCGCGCGGCACCGCGGACGTGACCGACCGGCAGAACGTCCAGCTGCACTGGGTCGAGATCGAGAACGTCCCTGACATCTGGGACGCGCTGGAATCGGTGGGGCTGTCCACCACCGAGGCCTGCGGCGACACCCCGCGGGTGATCCTCGGCTGCCCGCTGGCCGGCATCGACGCGGGCGAGATCATCGACGGCACCCCGCAGATCGCCGCGATCGGCGAGCGTTACATCGGCGACTCGGCGTTCTCCAACCTGCCGCGCAAGTTCAAGTCCTCGATCAGTGGCTGCGCGGCGCAGTGCGCCATCCACGAGATCAACGACGTCGCGTTCGCAGGCGTGGTCAACGCCCACGGCGAGACCGGGTACGACCTGTGGGTCGGCGGCGGCCTGTCCACCAACCCGATGATCGGCAAGCGGCTCGGCACGTTCGTCCGGCCGGACCAGGTGGCCGAGGTCTGGGCGGGCGTGGCCGGGCTGTTCAGGGACTACGGCTACCGGCGCCTGCGGCACCGGGCCAGGATCAAGTTCCTGGTCGCGGACTGGGGTCCGGAGCGGTTCCGCGAGGTGCTGGAGAAGGAGTACCTCGGCTACGCGCTGCCCGACGGGCCGCCTCCGCAGGCGCCGCGAGGCGGAGTGCGCGATCACGTGGGCGTGCACCCGCAGCGCGACGGGAACTACTACGTGGGCTTCGCGCCCACGGTGGGCCGGCTGTCGGCCGACGCCCTCGAGGTCATCGCCGGGCTGGCCGCCAGGTACGGCAGCGGCCGGGTGCGCACCACCACCGAGCAGAAGATGGTCATCCTCGATGTGCCGCCGGACCAAACCGACGAGCTTGTCAAAGAGCTCGAGGCGGCCGGCCTTCCGGCCAGCCCCAGCACGTTCCGCAGGCACACGATGGCCTGCACCGGCATCGAGTTCTGCAAGCTGGCGATCGTGGAGACCAAGGCACGGGCCGCGGACCTGATCAGCGAGCTCGAGCGGCGCCTGCCCGATTTCGACGCACCGGTCACGATCAACGTCAACGGCTGCCCGAACTCCTGCGCCCGGATCCAGACGGCCGACATCGGCCTGAAGGGTTCGCTGGTCACCGGGTCAGACGGGCAGCAGGTCGAGGGCTTCCAAGTGCACCTGGGCGGCAGCCTGAACGGCGGCGACGGCACCGGCTCCGGCTTCGGCCGCAAGCTCCGCGGGCTCAAGACCACGGCCGAGGAACTGCCCGACTACGTGGAACGGGTGCTGCGCCGGTTCTCCGCAGCCCGCGATCCCGGCGAGAGCTTCGCCGCCTGGACGGTGCGGGCGAGCGAGAAGGACCTTTCATGAACACCAGGGCCGTTCCGTTCTACTGCCCCTACTGCGGCGAGGAAGACCTCGAACCGCAGGGTGCGGCCGACGGCGAATGGCATTGCCGCAGTTGTACCAGGACTTTCCAGCTACGCTTTGCCGGAATAGGAGTCACACTGTGAGCCCCGTCGTATCGCGTGGCCTGGCCCAGATCAGCCTGGAGGACCCCGAGCACATGCGAACCCTCGCCGAACAGGCCGCGGAGGACCTGGCCGACGCGCCGGCTGAAGAGGTGATTCGCTGGGCGGTGGACACGTTCGGTGACCGGATCTGCGTGACCTCCTCCATGACCGACGCGGTCATCATCCATCTGGCCTCGGCTGTCCACCCGGGCATCGACGTGGTCTTCCTCGACACCGGCTACCACTTCGCCGAGACCATCGGCACCAGGGACGCGGTCGAGGTGGTGTACCCGATCCACCTGATCAACGTCACCCCGTCACGCACCGTGGCCGAACAGGACGCCGAACTCGGGCCCAGGCTGTTCGGGCGCAACCCCGACCTGTGCTGCTACCTGCGCAAGGTTGAGCCCCTCGAGCGGGCGCTGACCAACTACGACGCCTGGATCACCGGTGTGCGCCGGGACGAGACGAGCAACCGCCGCCAGTCCCAGGTCGTCGAGTGGGACGACCGGCGGGAGATGGTCAAGGTCAACCCCATCGTCAGCTGGACGCAGAAGCAGGTGGATGACTTCATCACCACCAACGGCGTGCTGGTGAACCCGCTGGTCTACGACGGCTACCCGTCGATCGGCTGCGCGACCTGCACGGTTCGCGTCGAGGCGGGCGCCGACCCGCGCAGCGGGCGGTGGGCAGGCACGGGCAAGACCGAGTGCGGCATCCATGCCTGATCCGGTCCTGGTGGCCGTCGCGCACGGCAGCGCGGACCCGCGTGCCTCGGCCACCATCGCGGACCTGTTGGCCGTCGTGGCCGGGCGGGCCGGGGTGGTGGATCTGCGCAGCGCGTTCCTCGGCCACGCCCCGCCGTCGCTGCCGCAGGTGATGAGCACGATCGAGCCTGGCCGCGAGGTCACCGTGCTGCCGCTGCTGCTCACCGCGGCGTACCACAGCAAGGCCGACATCCCCCGCATACTGGCCAGGTTCCCGCGGCTGCGGATCAGCTACGGCGCCACCCTCGGCCCGCACCCGCTGCTGCTGCAGGCGCTCGAGCGGCGCCTGGCCGAGGCGGACCCCGGCGTCTGCGAGAACCCGGCGCGGACCGCGGTGGTGCTGGCGGCGGCCGGCTCGAGCGATCCGGAGGCGAACGCCACCATCGCGCGCCTGGCCGCGCAGTGGCAGGCCAGGACGGGGTGGTTCGCGGTCCGCCCCGCTTACGCGTCGGCCGCCGAGCCCTCCCCCGCGGCGGCGGTGGCCCGCCTGCGGCGGGACGGAGCGCCGCGGGTGGTAGTGGCCACCTATCTGCTTGCCCCGGGCTTGTTCGCCGACCGGATCCGCCAGTCCACGCTGGCCGTCGGCGCAGCCGCCGTCTCGCCGGCGCTCGGCGCCTGCGCCGAGGTGGCGGACGTCCTGCTGGACCGATTTGCCGAGGACGGATCACAGAGGCGCACTGCGGCGTAAATCGGGCGCGTAAATCTGGGTAAAACCTTTGATAACCCGCGAGAAACCCGAGGATCCGCAAGCCGCTGGTCACGATCCGGTATCGTACGTCCCTCCGGGCATACGCTGACCCGGTAGAGTCGGCCGCTGGCCGAACGCGACCCGACAGGCCGCCAAAGGGGGCGATTGAGTATCTGGCCGGGAAGCCCATACCCGCTTGGTGCGACGTGGGACGGATGGGGCACGAATTTCGCTCTGTTCTCCGAGGTCGCGGAACGCGTACAACTTTGCCTGTTCGACGAGGCCGACGGTGAGCTCACCGAGACCCAGGTCGAGCTGACCGAAATCGACGGCTTCGTGTGGCACGGCTACCTGCCCGGTATCGCGCCGGGACAGCGGTACGGCTACCGCGTGCACGGGCCGTACGATCCCCCGCGCGGACTGCGCTGCGACGGCTCCAAACTGCTGCTCGATCCCTACGGCAAGGCGGTCGAGGGTGACGTCAGCTGGGACGAGTCGCTGTTCGACTACCAGTTCGCCAACCCCAGGAAGCGAAACACCTCCGATAGCGCGCCGCACATGCCGAAGAACGTGGTGATCAACCCGTTCTTCGACTGGGGCAACGACCGGGCCCCGCAGACCCCCTACCACGAGACGATCATCTACGAGGCGCACGTCCGCGGGCTGACCCTGTGCCACCCGGAGGTTCAAGCGGCGCAGCGCGGCACCTACGCCGGGCTCGCGCACCCCGAGGTCATCGCGCACCTGCAGCGGCTCGGGATCACCGCGGTCGAGCTCATGCCGGTGCACCAGTTCGTCGCCGAGCAGTCCCTGGTCGCGCGTGGCCTGACCAACTACTGGGGATACAACACGATCGGCTTCCTCGCCCCGCACAACCGGTATTCTTCGGCCGGCCAGCGCGGCGAGCAGGTCGGCGAGTTCAAGACCATGGTCAAGGCGCTGCACGAGGCGGGCATCGAGGTCATCCTCGACGTGGTGTACAACCACACCGCGGAGGGCGACCACATGGGTCCCACCCTGTCCTTCCGCGGCATCGACAACGCCGCCTACTACCGGCTCGCGGACTCCGAGCCCTGGCGCTACCTGGACTACACCGGCTGCGGTAACAGCCTCAACGCCCGGCACCCGCATTCGCTCCAGCTGGTCATGGACTCGCTGCGGTACTGGATCCTGGAGATGCACGTCGACGGGTTCCGGTTCGACCTGGCCGCCGCGCTGGCCAGGGAACTGCACGACGTGGACCGGCTGTCGACGTTCTTCGACCTGGTCCAGCAGGACCCGGTCGTCTCGCAGGTGAAGCTGATCGCCGAGCCGTGGGACGTCGGCGAGGGCGGCTACCAGGTCGGCAACTTCCCGCCGCTGTGGACCGAATGGAACGGGAAGTACCGCGATTCCGTCCGCGACTTCTGGCGCGGCCGCCCGTCTACCGTGCCGGAGTTCGCGTCCAGGCTCACCGGGTCGAGCGACCTGTACGCCACGAGCGGGCGCCGTCCGGTCGCGTCGATCAACTTCGTCACCTGCCATGACGGGTTCACGCTCCACGACCTGGTTAGCTACAACCACAAGCACAACGAGGCGAACGGCGAGGGCAACCGGGACGGCGCCGACGACAACCGCTCGTGGAATTGCGGCGTCGAAGGCCCGACCGACGATCCCGTCGTCAACGAGCTGCGGGCCAGGCAGAAGCGGAACTTCCTGGTCACCTTGTTCCTGTCCCAGGGCGTCCCGATGCTGCTGGCCGGCGACGAGATGGGCCGGACCCAAGCCGGCAACAACAACGCCTACTGCCAGGACAATGAGATCTCCTGGGTGGACTGGGGCCGGGCGGCCGCCGAGCAGGACCTGCTGCAATTCACCGAGACGCTGGCCGGGCTGCGCCGCGACCACCCGGTGTTCCGGCGGCGCCGGTTCTTCCGCGGCCAGGGCCCGAGCGACGAGAAGGGCGACCTCGCCTGGCTGACCCCGGCCGGGGAGCAGATGACCGACGCCGACTGGGGCGCCAGCTACGCCAACTCGCTCGGAGCGTTCCTCAACGGCGACGCGATCAGCGAGCCGGACCCGCGCGGCGGGAAGGTCACCGACGCCAAGTTCCTGCTGCTGTTTAACGCGCACAGCAACCCGCTCACGTTCACCCTGCCCGAGGCCAGCTACGCCGCCGGCTGGGAGGTCGTCATCGACACCGCGCTCGACGTGACCGGGGCCATGTACCCGCCCAGGAAAGAGATCGAGGTCTGCGACCGCGCGGTCGTCGTCCTGCGGTCCACGGAGTGACCGTGCGCCAGGTGTTCCCCGCCTGCCAGGAGGACCCTGACCTGCCGGCCCTGTATGCCTACCCGGAGGGCCCGTGGCTGCGCGCCAACATGGTGGCCAGCGTGGACGGCGCCGCGACCCTCGGAGGCGCCTCGGCGGGCCTGTCGTCCGACTCCGACCGGCGGGTATTCGCGCTGCTCCGCGCGCTGTCCGACGTCATCCTGGCCGGGGCGGCGACGGCGCGTACTGAGCGCTACAAGCCGGCCAGGCCCAAGGAGCTCTGGCGTGACCTGCGAGCGGGCCGGCCACCGACTCCGCCGATCGCGGTCATTTCCGCGCGGCTCGACCTGGACCCGGCCGGCCCTCTCCTCGCCGACGCCCCGCCGCACGCCCGGACGATCGTCATCACCACCGCCGAGGCGCCCGCCGACCGCCGCGCCGAGCTGGCCAGGCACGCGGACGTCATCGTGGCCGGCGACAAGACGGTCGACCTGAAGGCCGCCGTCAGCGCGCTGGCCGAACGTGGCCACCGCCACATGCTCGCCGAGGGAGGCCCGCACCTGCTTGCCCAGCTGGTCGAGGCCGGGCTGATGGACGAGCTGTGCCTGACCATCGGCCCGCTGATGGCGGGCCCAGGCGCCAGCCGGATCGTGGCCGGGGCCCCACGATCAGGGGCGGGGCCCGCCGCCCAGCCGCTGCCGCTGACCCTGGCCCACGTCCTGGAGGACGACAGCTTCCTCCTCTGCCGTTACATAAGAAAAGACCATTAGTCCGAACGGGCGTGGTGCGTGCCCCGGCCAAGGCCAAGCCGCGCGCATGGCTAGCGCGGCTGGTTTGCCGCCGCGCCAACCCTCAGAACCTCCTCCCTCCGCCCCGCCCGCCATCCCACCTTCCCCATACGCTGAGCTGCGGTGATGTGGGGGCCGCCGTCGGGTGGTGAGATCATTTCCGCTACGTTCTGCCTGGTTTGTTCCGGCGTGGCGGAGGTGGCTGGGTGTCGGAGAAGATGTTCTCCCGGGAGCAGTACGAGCAGCTGCGGTCGTTCCCGGAGATCAGCAGGGATGAGTTGTTCCGGTACTTCTGGGGTCTGAGACTGGCAGAGCGGTACAGCATCCTTCGCTAAGCTGGGGGATCGGGACGGGGCATGGGGGTCTCGCGGACGACCTTGCCGGGGCCGTCGGCGTCGTTTTGGAACACACCTCCACCGGCCGAACGTGCCGCCCACGCGCGAGCGGTCGCCGAGGCCGGCGGTCGGCATGCCGGCCGGGCTTTCGGGCAGATGCAGGTCATCGATCCGCGCGCCGTACACCTGCTGCCATCCAATGCCGCCCGCAGCGTCTCCCCGGCCAGCTCCAGCCGGTTCAGCTCGCGGATCGCGCCCAGCACGTGAGTGGAATCGGTGCGCTGCCGGCCGCCGCCAGGCCAAGCCCGGCCAGGCGCGCCAGCAGCGCGCCCAGCGCCAGGCACGCCAGATCGCCGGCCACCAGCCGCGACCGGAACTCGCTCAGCACGCTGGCATCAAAGCCCCGGTCATCCAGCTCCAGGCCCAGCGCGTACTTCCACGACACCCGGTCCCGGACCGCATCAGCAGCCTGCCAGTCAGGTTCTCCGTGAACTGCAGCACGCTGGCCATCATCAGCTGCCGGGGGAGATCCCCGGCCGGCCCCGCACCCCGAACGCGGCGCCAAGCCCCGCATCGGCATACACCTCACCCAGCTGCTCGCGGATCCGCATCGCCAGATTCCCCTTCGGGAACGACGATCGCGCCACTCTCGCGGTGAGCTCGGGAACCTCCTACCCGCCAATGAGCGTTCGGTTGTTCCCGATGGGCCGTCACGGGGCCATGTAGTGGTGGAAGGAGACGTGCCAGGGGGTGCGGGTCTGGTCGCCGCGGTCGGGTGCCGTCACCAGCGGGGTGCCGTTGGTGGTGCTCCCGCCGGGGTCGGCCAGCGCGGCGCCGGTCCCGGTGTTGATGAGGGGCCCGAAGTCGTTGGAGGACACCTGGCCGATCACCCATTTCTGGCTGGCCGCCCCGGTGCACGCCGCGACCTTGGCCTTGGCGCCGACCCCGGGGCCGGTGACGGCCAGGCACCTGCCGTTGATCCGCAGCGTGCCGTCGCTGTACCCGGTCCACTGCTGGGTGCTGGCGCCGGGGCTGCATTTCCAGGCCACCACGGTGGTGCGGTCGGCGGCCAGGGCCATGCACATGCCGTTGAACGGGTTGGCGACGGTGCCGGTGCCGCCCGGCGCCGCTGCGGCCGGCGTGCTGGCCGCCGCTGATGGTGCCGCGGTCGTGCGGGCCGCCGCTGATGGTCCCGCGGTCGTGCTGGTGCCCGGCGAGCGGGTGGCGCCCGCCCCCGGCGCGTTGCCGTGGCTGGCACACCCGGCGAGCACGGCCAGGCACGCCGCCGCGGCCAGTGCGGCCGCTGAACGTGTGGTAATCATCGTTTCCCCCTGGAGCCCGGGGTACCGGGTCATTCCGGCACCCGCAGTCCTCAGGCACGTGCGGCAGGACGACAAGGAAGCAGGGCCGATGGTCCTGATGCAGGAGGTCCCTTTGCCTCTTGCGGCGCGCCCGAACCTGTCGGCGTTAAGACGCCGCCCGTGAAGATATCGTTGTGTGAACCTTCGGCGGTAAGTGGCAGGGATCCTTCGGGTGTCGTCTGCCACGCTGGCAACCCGCGACGTGATATCGCCGTGCGATCACACGGTGATATTGACGACCGCGGTCCGGTCGGCAGCGGCCTGGTCACATGATCCCGATGACCAGGGATTCGCGGGCGGCTTGGACTACTTCCCTGGTGATGATGGTGAGCTGGCTGATTTCCGGGATGCGCTGGATCTGGGCGACGAGGCGGCAGGTCAGGCGGAAGTTCCCGCTGGTGATACGGGTGATCGCGGCGGTGGCCTCGCTGGGAGTGAAGTCGCGTTGTGCGGTATAAAGGATTGAGCCTGACCGCCACAGCAGGCCGCTGACCTGCGGCGATTTCCAGTGGCGAAGGCGCCTCCTCAGAGCCGCCCGCCTTCATCCCCCCTCCGCGGAGACCGTCACCTGCATATTTGGCCAGCCCGGTGGCGGCGGGACGGCCCGCCAGGTTCACTTATCCGGGCACGGGCCTCAGCCCGGCTTGACGGCGCGGGTGGCGAAGTAACCCGGGCATGTACCGCGCCGTGGCGTCCGTGTGATGCGGCGCCTCAACCAGATGGGTGAGGGTGAAACCAGCGGCCAGCCCGCGCCGTCCGAAGTGCTCGCCGCCGATGCCCAGCCCTGCTCACGTGGGCCGACCAGGTCGTTGCTGACCTCGATTCCTGACTTCGGGCGATCACCGTGAACGTGTTCGGCTGCTCGGAGAACTCGGCCCGGATCCGGTCTGGCCTCAGTGATGGGATGATTCCTCCTGGCTGGTGATCAGGCGGGGCGCTGTCACGCCTTGCCGCGCTGTTTTTCCCTGGCGAGCTCAATGCCGCGTAGTTAAGAGACCCGTGATCAAGTCAAGGGCGGTCGGCTGATGGGGTGGCGAGGGGTTGATGAGGTGGCACGGGACCTCTGGTAGATCGGACGCGATCCGTCACGATCTTCCCGCCACCCGGAGGGCCCGTTGCATGCTCAGTCTGCGTCTCGTTGTGTCGGATCGCGCTACCCGCAGGTGAGGGTCATCCTGTCGAAGTTGACCGTGACGACACCGTTCGCGTTGAGCGCGAAATGTTGCACTTCGTGAGCGGTGATGGTCGAGCCGTCCGAGCCCGTCAACATGAGCGTGAGCGTGAAGGTGTTGTTCGAGTTCTGCTCGTTCATGTTGAAGTTGCCCCACACGGTGAGATGGCCTGTGTAGGTCACGTTGTTGCTGTCGAGAAGGGTGATCTTGCCGGTCTCGGTGAAGGTTGCCCACACCTCGTCACTCGCCGGGAAGAAAGTGACGTGATTCACCACGGTGCCGGACGCGTCGACGGAGACGATGCTGGCCCCGCTGCATGGGTTTGGGCCGCTCAAGCCTGCGTCGAAGACGCCGTGGGTGACTTCGGTCATGGTCACGGTGTGGCCCGTGCCGCCCGGTGCCGCCAACGCCGCCGCGGGCGCCGACAGCGCACCCACACCGACGACCCCCGCTACCAGAAGTGCTCGCCGCAACTTGCGACCGCCGCATTTGATCATGTGATGGGCCTTCCTCTCTGAAGGGCTGACGACGCCACGCGTTGACGTCCTGTAGACGCTTGGGCCGTGCCGGCGGTGTACAGCGCTCTCCTCCGGAGACCTGGCCATGGCGCAGATCCGAACCCGCGCACATGCCCGCTGCGTGCCCGGCCGAGTGATGATCAGCGGTGGCTTGCGGTTCCTCACGGTACACTGCCCTATGCCTGACCAGGAAGTTGGCAGGTCGGGGGGCCTCCGAACGAACCTTCCCAAGCTGATAGTGCGGGTTCGATTCCCGTCCCCCGCTCCATCGAAGCCCCAGGTCAGAGCCTGATTCGACATGATCAGCGATCTTGTAGCGGGCGTTGCCGGGTGCTCGTGCCATCAGATCGATGCAATAGCTGAGGTTGCGGTTCTGCCAGCTCTCCAAGCTGATAGTGCGAGTCGGTCCCTTGAACCCGGAGCGAGCAAGCTGATCAGCGGAGGCGCTGGAGCGCGGCGAGCTCCCTCGACCGGATGCTTGACATCATTAGGGGGGCGGGAGTTCAATCCGCCGGAAGGAGCAGTCCCGGGCACAGCAAACCGTGCGCCGTCTTTCGGGCCGCGAACGGTCTTCGCCCGCTGTGCAGTCACTACCGGGCTCAGGGACCAGGAGGGAAGCAGGATGATAAGATGACTATCGCTGCACGCGGTCGGCACGGCCATGATGCTAGGCATCAGCATCTCAACGGCCGGTGCGGCTTCGATTCCGAGCGGTGAGCGCCAGGTGGGGCAGAGTGTGCTGGAGCCCGTCTACAACGCTGAGCAGGCGGGCACCATCGGCTTCGTCAGCACACCGCTGCACGCGCCGATGAACGCGAACCCGAAGGCGTGGTCACCGTTCTTCGTGCCGGTCTACCCGGCCGGATCAACCGTCGGGCCACTTCTGTGCGAGCACGTACCGGCGGACAACTGCCCTGACCACGGGCCCGGGATCGCGGACGCTGCGGCGTCGATCGTACCTTCGGTGTACGGATCCGGCGTGATCGGCCACGATCACGTCATGGATTTCCCTGGCGGCGCGGACTTCGATGTGGCCTGGGAGCCGATACTCGTGCTGTTCACGAGCAAGGCAGCTGCCAACGAACACCTCCTCACCGACAGCCAGATCGCCGCAGCGGTCGCACGTGGTGCCGCGATTGAGGTCCCTGTTCCCGCGCTGACGTTCCACTGCGCAGTGGTCTCGGCCGCGGTCTATGCACTCGGAACACCATTCAACGGATGACGCCGTCCACCAGCTAATCGCCCTGGGAGTCCGGCACCCCGCCCCGGACTCCCAGGGATGCGACGCCGCTGCGGCCGCGGGTCCTCGGATGAGCTGGTCACGCCCACTACGCTGCGGAGCATTGTGTTGGGGCGTTAGTAAGGAGCGTGCGCCCGGCCGCCAAATTGTTGATCTTGTATACCCCTGATCAGGTAAGCAAGGACAGTGCAGCCATGACCGAATGTGAGTTCACCGCTGAACGGCGGCCTGGCGAGACCGGGGCAACCCAGGGAGCCCGGGGAGTGGCACTGTCCGCGCAGCTCCGGTTAGCGGCCTGGCCGCTCTGGCTGTTCAACTGCCCGGCGAACGGGATGTCCGCTAGCTGGATCAGGCGTACGGCCGCGGAGTGCCGGAACAGGTACCTGCCATCCTGGATGAGTGACTGGGCTCCGGCGAGCTCACCAGTCCGGGACCCGTACAGCCGTTGGCGCTAGCGGATGATCTTGGGCCGGGCCGGCTATCTGTCGTTACCTCAGCACTCCGGCGATGTGCAGTCCGAGGGTCGCTGCGGCGAGCTGAGCCGGTACCAGAGCCAGCCCGATCGCGGTGAACTGCCAGGCGCTGAGGCTGGTCCCGGCGTCACGGGCGATCCGCCGGGAGATCAGCGTCGCTACCGAGCCGGTGGCGAGGAGGTTCGGCCCGATGGTGGTGGCCAGGATTGCTGCCCACAACCCTGGCGTGCTGGCGGGCAGGACCGCCGCCGCGGCCGGCAGGTTGTCTGCGGCCGCGGCCAGCGCGGATCCGCCGGTGAGCTGGCTGGCGAAGCTACCGTGGAGCACAAGGCCCGTGCCGAGCAGCGCGCGGATCCCGGACGCGATCAGGAACATCGGCATCAGGTCGGATAGGGCCCCGGCTGATGGGCCGGTGGTGGTGGCGGTGATCGTGTCCGGTGCGCGGCGTCCGGCCCAGATGGCCAGCGGCCCGAGGGTGATCGCGGTGACCAGCATCCACGGCAGCCAGGAGTCGCTGATGTACGCCGCGGTGGCTAGCGGCCCGCGACCATCCCGCTGCTGTCGCGGACGGTGCCGGCGGGGGGGTCAAGGCGCGGCCGGCGGGGCTGCCGGAGGAGCTGATGGTGGCGATCCGTGGATTCTCCCGGCCGCATCCACCCGCACGTCGGCGTTGGCGGCCAGCCGCCCGCCGGCATACCTCAGCGCCTCATCCAGCGCGGTGACGTGGGAGGCCAGCAGCGCACCGGGGTCCTCGGGCAGGCCCAGCGTGGTCAGCACATCGTCCTTGACCGCCTCCCACTCCGCACCGTCCAGCAGCCGCGCTTGGGGGTTGCGGTACCGCGTCGAGGTCCCGGCGTAGATCTCCCGGTGCTTCAGGTGGCGGCAGAACTGCTCCAGCACGCAGAAAATGTAGGCGCCGCGGTCCACCGTCCCGTCGTCCCGGCCGGGATGCCCGAACACCAGGTGCTTCCACGGGCCGGTCACCACCTGCGGGCAGATACGCGGGTTCCTGGCGGTCCAGCTGGTGTCGGTGGCCAGCTGCTCGCCCAGCGCGGTCATCGCCGCCAGCACCGGGGCGCCCTGGGCATTGGCGCCGAAGGTGATCGTCGCGGTGAGCATCTTGCACAACCCTGCCACCGCATGAGTCTTCTTGGCCAGTTCCGCCCGCCAGTCCGGCTCGGGCAGGGCTTCGGGTGGCGGCAGCATCCCGGTCACGGTGTCCACCGCGGTCCGTACTTCCGAGCGGGGGATCCGCGCCTCGATCGCCTCCCACACCTGGCAGACCCGCAC
>WNFC01001385.1_pt1 | contig 34205 bp, 28 predicted proteins | sample 5400541 | NCBI WGS metagenome assembly WNFC01 (sample SAMN13153342, study PRJNA577476) | soil metagenome | isolation source: 120 cm saprolite under Douglas fir tree site 2 hole 2 replicate 1 | place: USA:California | collected 2015-04-18
TCGTAGGGAGTGTCGAAGGCGCTGGGTGGCGTGAAGCCCGAATGGCCCCCGCCACCGATGATCATGTGGCAGCACCCGGCCGTCGTGTCGATCCTCGCTGCATCCGTGCCCTGCGTGTCCGGCGTGAGCACGGAGCTGCCCGAGACGACGCCCTTGACCGGGAAGGTGCGTTCGAAGTGGTGCTCGTGGGGTTGCCTGCGCAGGGCATCCACGGGCGGTTGCGGGCCGAGCGCATGTTGTTGTTGAAGAAGGTCTGCCATGTCTCGACCGGCGAGTCGCTGACGTTGGCGTAGCAGAGGTCGCCGTTCAACAGGTGGAAGAGGGGATCGGCCGCCTCGACGGCGTCCACGACGAAGCCGGCGTTCGGGGACCACGGGCCGAGGCCCAGACGATGGGCACCGGGAGGGACTGGTCGCCGAAGCTCGTGAAGCGGAACTTCTTCGACCGACCCACCGGCGTGGTCCGGAACCTGCCGGCAAGGGGATCGGCTCCACGGTGGTAGACCTGGTAGATGTAATCGGTGTCGGGGTCGAGGCCGTCCATGCGGGCGTGGTAGGTGTAGACGGTCTGACCGGTCAGCGCCTCGATGTAGACCCGCTCGTCGGCGTCGATCACCTTGCCGTGGCCGTGCCCGGGCTTGCCGAGGCGCAGCCGTGGCCGGTCACCCGGACCGGCGTGGCCCAACTGGCCGACATCTGTGAGGCGGCGTCTGCGCCGAACTGCAGGTGGAGCTGCTCGGGGGGCGGGGCGCCGGCGATGGGGGTCTCCCGGAGAAGGCGGGGAGCGGTGCGGGCGCTGGCGGCGCCGGGCCAGAGCCAGGGTGCGGTGGCGATCAGGCCCGCAGCCCCGGCACCCTGCAGGAACCTGCGCCGGGAGACCTGGCTGTCGTGGATCTCGTTGCGGCCCTCGTCGTGCATATCGACGGTCATTGCCCAGATCATTCCGGGCCGGTGTGAACGGGATCTGTCCGGGCCGTGGCCGCCGGGTGAAGTCTTCGCGAATTCCTGCCTTCAGGAGTAGCAGCTATCGGGGAGCCCAAAGTCCTGGTGCCAAATCGGACACCAACGTTGGGTCAAACGTTGCCCCGGACGGCGCTCGGGGGACGTGGGCTATCACCATTCACGGCCACGCAAATTTGTTCGCGGCATGTAAGGAATCCGTAACGGGCGGCCCCGGGCACGGGACTACGATGCCGGGGCACGCCTAAGGGTCGATCGGCACGGGAGGAAACCGGATGGGCAACGATGAAGAGGCCGCCCCAACCATCAGCCTGGAAGCGAACGGCCCGCTGGTCGTCGAGCGCCTGCGACGTTTCGTCAACTCCCGCGGGGAGCCGATCCAGGCCCGGAAGACCGTCCGGCTGTGCCGGTGCGGCAACTCGTCGAACAAGCCCTTCTGCGACGGCACGCACCAGCGGGTGGGGTGGACCGACACCAAGGAAGAGGGTCGGGTTCCCGACCGGCTCGATACCTATGCAAGCGACGGCATCACGATCCGCGACAACCGGGGCATCTGCAGCCATGCTGGCTTCTGCACCGCAGGGCTGCCGGCGGTCTGGCGCTCGGGTGCGGAGCCGTGGATCGATCCGGCAGGCGCATCCCCCCAGGACATCATCGAGACGATCCGCCGGTGTCCGTCCGGAGCCCTGAGCTATTCGCAGGACGGCCCCGTCGAGACCGACGTTGGCGGCGAGCCCGGGATCAAAGTCTCCCGCAACGGCCCCTACCGGGTGACCGGGTCGATCGGGCTGCAGGGCGTCGAGTTCGGCGACGGCGCCAGCCGGGAGCACTACACGCTCTGCCGCTGCGGCCACTCCCGGAACAAGCCGTTCTGCGACGGCAGTCACTGGTACGCGGGGTTCAAGGACGACGAGGGTGCGACGATCGCCAAGGCCAATCGCGCCAAGGGCGACCAGGCGGAGCAGTGGATCGCCGTCGGATCCGCGGGCACCCTCTCGGATGGGCGGATCCACGCCGTCGCGGTCGGCGAGCGCACCGTCGGACTCGTCCGCACGGACAGCGGCTGGCACGCCGTCGAGGGCAGGTGCCCCCATCAGGGTGGTCCCCTCGCCGAGGGGATCGTCCACGATGGCGCCGTGCGCTGCCCCTGGCATGGTTACGACTTCTCGCTCGAAACGGGGCAGGGCGTCGGCAACGACCTCGCCGCCGAGGTGCTCACAGCCCGGGAGCAGGACGGGGCCGTTCAGATCCTCGCACCCAAGCCCAAGCACTCGGCCTGGACGGTGAGCCACGTGATCGTCGAGACCCTTGCCAACTGGGGGATCGACACGGTCTTCGGCATGGTCGGCCACTCGAACCTCGGGCTGGCCGAGGCGATCCGGGTGCAGGCCGAGCGGGGCCGGATACGGTACTTCGGCATCCGCCACGAAGGAGCCGCCGCCTTCGCCTGCTCCGGCTACGCGAAGGTGACCGGCCGTCCGGCCGCCTGCCTGTCAATAGCCGGGCCGGGCGCCACGAACCTGCTGACCGGGCTGTGGGACGCCAAGATGGACCGGGCGCCGATCGTCGCCCTGACGGGGCAGGTGACGACGCAGGTGATGGGGCCCGGGGCGTTCCAGGAGATCGATCTTGCCTCCGCCTTCGCCGCCGTGTCCCGCTTCAGCCACACCGTCCTTCCGGGAAGCCGTCACGCCGAGCTTGCGTCCCTGGCCCTCAAGACCGCGATCGTCGAGCGCGACGTCGCCCATCTCATCTTCCCCGACGAGGTGCAGACGCTCGACGCGGGCAACGAGGGGCCGGGGAGCCCGGACGGCCGGATCGGGGACACCGACATCCTGGCACCGCCCAAGGCCCTGGAGCGGGTGACGTGGCGGCTCGGGCGCTCCCGGCGGCCGGTGATCATCGTGGGCTACGGCGCCCGCAGCGCCATGGAGGAGATCGTCGCGCTGGCCGAGTCCCTGGGGGCTCCGGTCATCACCACCTTCAAGGCCAAGGGCCAGATCTCCGACACCCACCCCCTGGGGGCCGGGGTCCTCGGGCGGAGCGGGACGCCCGTGGCGAGCTGGTTCATGAACGAGGCGGACCTCCTCGTGGTCTTCGGCGCATCGTTCTCGGACCACACCGGCATCTCCCCCACCAAGCCGATCATCCAGGTGGACTTCGACCGGATGGCGCTCGGCAAGTTCCACGCGGTGGACGAGGCCGTGTGGGCCGACATCGCGACGACTGCCAGGTCCCTCCGGGAGCGCCTCCCCGCAACCGGTCGGTGGCTCGATCAGCGGGCCGAACTGGCGGAGCGGTGGCGACTGTGGCGGCGGGAGAAGGAAGACCGAGCCCTGCAGGACCACGCGTCGGGCATCAACTCGGCGCTCATCTTCCGGGCTCTGTCCGACGCTGTCCCCGAGGACGCCATCATGTGCGTCGACGTCGGCAACAACACGTACTCGTTCGGGCGCTATTTCGAATGCCGGCGCCAGTCGGTGATCATGTCCGGGTACCTCGGGTCAATAGGGTTCGCCTTCCCGGCCGCCATGGGAGCGTGGGCCGCGGCGACCGGCCGCAAGGTCGTGTCCGTCAGCGGCGACGGCGGCTTCGGGCAGTACATGGGCGAGATGACGACCGCGGTCAAGCACGGGATGGACATCACGCACGTCCTGCTCAACAATTGCGAACTCGGCAAGATCTCCAAGGAGCAGCGCGACGGCGAATGGAAGGTCTGGCAGACGTCCCTCCACAACCCCAACTTCGCCGAGTACGCTCGGCTGTGCGGGGGGGAGGGCCACCGGGTGGAGCAGCCGGAGCAACTCGCCCCCAGCCTGCAGGCCGCTCTGGGATGCCCGGGTCCCTCGCTGGTCGAGGTCATGGCGGATCCGCTGCTCACCTGAGAGAGCCTGTGCCTGACTGGGTAACCGTGCCCGATCTCGTGAGGCTCCGGGGGCGCCAGGCCTGGCTCGCGTGCATGGAGGTGGGACTGGTCATGGTCGGGCCGGACCCGGATGGGCCACCCCTCACCGCCGGCGTCGTGACCCGCCAGGATCCGGAGGCCGGCCAGCGGGCCGGCCATGGATCCGCCGTGACGGTGTGGGTCCGTCGCAGCTCCCTCAGGATGCCGGCCCTGGAAGGGCTGACGATTGCCGAGGCGCGGCGGGTGGGCCAGGAAGGCGACCTCACGGTCCTGGTGGTGGCCGATCATCCGGACTGGCCGACCGACGCCGGGGTCGTCGTCCGCCAGCATCCGGCCCCCGGCGTGGCCGTCGATCCGGGATCCTGGGTGAACGTCTGGTCGGGGCCGGGCCCCGGCCCGGGCGGGTCAGCGCGCGACCGCGAGCCGCGCAGGCCGTTGCCGCCGTCCCGGGAAATGACAGCGGACTGATATTCGGCCCCGCTGTCAGGTCTCCGGCGACGACCCCAACGGCTCGCCGTGGAACCTGCCGAAGTGCTCGATGTCGTGGGCATCGTGGCTCGCCAGGATCTCGGCCTCGGTCTTCCGGTCGGCCCCCCCGGCACCGCAGAACACGAAGAGCTCGCCCCGGTCGAAGCCACGCCGCTCCAGGTCCTCGACGGCGGCGACCACCTGGCCGGGATCCTCGATGACTTCGAGCACACGGTCGGCCGAATGGAGCCAGAAGCCCTCCGGGGGGCTCCCTGAACGCTGGATCGTCACAAGGTTCCATCGGCCACCTCCCAGGTTCGTCGAGCGCGACTCCAATCTCACCGGGTTCAGAATGGCCCGCGATGAGCGATCCCGGATCACGTCATCGCGTGGTGTTTCGTCGCTGGGCCTCGCGACGTTTCGTAAGAATTTGTTCGCAGGGAACCCAAAGTTGGCTAGTCGCTGTTTCGTGTGGGTCGTGACTGCACCCATGGCCGTGCTCCTGGGACGAAGTCACCCTGGCTTGCCACTCTCAGTGACGAGAAGCCAAGGGCACAGACGCAAATGGGCCGTTCCGGAGCTCAACGAGGGCCGGGCCTCAAGAGGTCCGGAAATTATGACGCGTATAACAACACATTTTTTCCGGACCTCCGTGTCCCCTGCCCGGCTGGTCCCCAAGCCAGGGGAAAGCCGACCACTCACCGTGGCCAAGGGCCCTGAGACACATTCAGATCCTGCCGGCTTCCCCCAGGGCGACGGAGCTGGCCACCCATTCCAAACAGCGCGGACCCCAAAAGTTACGGAACCTCGGCGCTTCCCTCTCCGGGCGCGGCGACCATCAGGGCCTCGGTGGGCCGGGCTTGCTGGCCTTCCGGCCGCGCGACCGGGCCTTGGCCTCCGCTTGGGCCCTGACCTGCTCGAGCGACGCCGCAACGACGGCGTCCCACGCGGGCCGCACGACGCGGTCCCCGTACCAGCGACCCAGCACCCAGAGGTCCGCCCCGAGTGTTCCCTCGTAGGTGAGGGTGGTCCGGCCGGCGTCTTCCCGCAGCTGGAAGGTCTCCCGCACCTCGGGGACGGGGCCCCGCAGCAGGACGAACTCGACCCGCGACGGGCGTTCGAACCGCACGGTCTCGACGGTGATTGCATCGAGGAACCGAAGCGGCGTCCGGTGCTCCGCGACCACGAGGTCCCCGGCACGCTCGAGCACCCGGATGTGCCGCCGCACCTCGGCGGGGGCCCGCTCGGCGTAGGCACCCTGGATGACGTCGAAGACCAGGTCCCGGGGTGCGGCGATCGTCACCTCGATGGGGCCAAGCGGGAAGAAGGAGCGGCCCCAGCCGAGATCCATGTGAACCCGGCCCCGGGACATCAGGACGAAGAGTGTGCCCGCGGCGGCTCCGGCTCCGGCGGCCAGGACCGGCAACCCACTCCGCACCCAGCAACGTCCTGTCACGTTGCGCTCCCTATGGCCCCTCACGGCCATCGTACTGGCCAGCAGAGCCGAGGCCCCCTCGATCATCGGCTCGAGCCCCAGCGTCTCCAACGGTTTGACGCGGCCGGTCGAGCCCTCAGGAACGCCGCTTGGACTTCTGGATCTCCGCGAAGTCGAGGGGGCGGCCCGGCAGCGGGCTCGCATCGTGGGGGCGTAGGCCGTCCAGCACGATGGAGATGTACCGCTCCCGCGCCTCCGGGCCCGCGCTGAGGGACGTGGCGTGCGAGATGGCGGAGAGCAGCATCGTCACATCGCCGGGACCGATGTCGGAACGGATCGCTCCGGCAGCCTGGGCTCGCTCCATGAGCTGACCGACCGCCTCGTGCAGGGCCTGCTTGACGGGGACCGCACTCGCCGGGACCGGTGCGGACATCTCCTCGGCCAGCGCCCGGTGCGTGGCCTGGAATGCCGCCATCCGGACGAAGAAGCGGCGGAGCGCCGCGCCTGCATCCGGGTCGCCCAGGGCCGTCCGGGCCTCGTGGAGGAGCAGCTCGCACCCCTGGGTCACGACCGCATCCACGAGGTCGACCTTGGTGGGGAAGTTCCGGCAGACCGTACCGACGCCCACCCCGGCCCGCTGGGCCACCTGCTCGATCTGGACCTTGCAGCCGTCCTCGGCGAACAGTTCGGCCGCCGCTGCCAGGACCCGCTCCCGGTTGCGGCGGGCGTCGGCCCGCTGGGGCCGCGCCGGCTGCTCCTCGATGGCGCTCACGACTCTCCCGACAATTCCCTGACGACCTCTTGGCGACCGCTTGACAACCGGAAGCATGATTCCGTATGGTGTGTCTACCGGAATATCGATTCCAGTTATAACACGAGGGGTTCCCCCTCCGCACCACGCCCCGGCCGCCACGATCTCGGAAGGACCACGATGGACCACACTCCCTCCCCCGCACCGTCGACCGCCTTCGAGCGCCGCTGGTGGACCCTCGGGGTGCTCTGCCTCAGCTTGCTCATTGTCTTCGTGGGCAACTCCAGCCTCAACGTCACCCTGCCCACCCTGGCCCGCGTGATGCACGCCACCAGCGCCCAGCTGGAATGGGTCGTCGCCGTCTACTCCCTGGTCTTCGCAGGCCTGCTGTTCTCGACCGGGTCGATCGGCGACCGGTACGGCCGTAAGGGCGCCCTCCAGCTCGGGTTCGTCCTGTTCCTCACCGGCGCCGGCCTGGCGGCCGTGAGCCACGCGATGTGGCAACTCATTGGATGCCGGGCGCTGATGGGAGCCGGCGCCGCGCTCATCATGCCGTCGACGCTATCGATCCTCATCAACGTCTTCCCGCCGCACGAGCGCCCTAAGGCCATCGCCATCTGGGCGAGCGTCACCGGCGCGGCTGGAGCTCTCGGGCCGATCGCCAGCGGCCTGCTGCTTGCCCACTTCTGGTGGGGTTCGGTGTTCCTCATCAACGTCCCGCTGATCCTCGTGGCCCTGATCGGCGGCAGGTACCTGGTGCCGAAGTCCCGGGACCACGAGCAGGCCCCCCTCGACCCGATGGGGGCTGCCCTGTCGACCGTCGGCATCGTGGCGCTCGTCTACGGCCTGATCGAGGCCCCGAGCAGGGGATGGCTGAGCGGGGCCACCCTGGGTTCGTTCGGCGTCGCCGTCGCGGTGCTGGTTGCCTTCGTGCGCTGGGAGCTGCGGGCCGAGCATCCGACGCTGGACATCCGGTACTTCCTCAACCGGGCGTTCTCCATCGGCACCGGCGGCATGATCCTGGTCTTCCTCGCCCTCTACGGCGTGATCTTCCTGCTGACGCTCTACTTCCAGTTGGTGCTCGGCTACAGCCCGCTCTCCACGGCCGTGCGGTTCGTCCCCGTCGCCCTCATCATGCTGACGGTCTCGCCGCAGACCCCGCGCCTCGTTGCCCGCTTCGGCGCCCATCGCACGGTCGGGTTGGGCATGGTCCTGGTGGCGGCCGGGCTGCTGGGGTTCCAGGGATTGGGGCTGCACACGCCGTACCTGTACGTCCTGGCGTGCCTGGTGCCGATCGTCGGCGGCATGGCCCTGTCGATCTCCCCCATGACCTCGTCGATCATGTCGGCGGTGCCGCCCCGGCGGGCCGGGGCTGGCTCGGCCATGAACGACACCACGCGGGAGCTGGGCGCCGCCCTCGGCGTCGCCGTGCTCGGGAGCCTTGCCGCTTCCCGCTACGCCAGCGGCATCAAGGGTGCGCTGGGAGCCCTGGCACCCGCAGCCCGCAGCAGCGTCCAGTCGTCGCTGGCGGGGGCCATGGAAGTTGCCCGAGGCCTGCCCCGTGCGGCGGGCGCCGCCCTTGCGACGAGGGCCGACCGTGCCTTCGTCGGCGGGTTCCACCTGGCCGTCGTCGTCGGGGCCGTGCTGGCTGCCGCATCGGCGGCCATCGTCATCCGGTACCTGCCCCGCCGGCTGACGCAGACCGACGGGCCGTCGGAGATCGATCTTGCAGCCCTCACAGAACTGGAGAGCCCCGAGTTCGCCTAAGCCAAGCACCCGACGCCTGCACCACACGCACAGGCGGGCTTGCTGGACGGGAATAGGTCAGTCGCCAGGGGTCCTCATGCTCGTGGCTCAGGACCGGCGGCTGATGGGCAACCATGCTGCCCGCGGAGACCTCCGGGCCGCTGGGTGGTTTGTCGTTGGTCATGGTGAGCACGGTCAGCATCGTCTACCTGGTCCAGCAGGTAGCCGGGGGTGGCTGACGGTCCCTTCCGTTAGTGGCAGGCAGTGGGGTCGTAGCTCTCCGCCGGGAAATGAGCCGGGGTGATCGCACTGCTGGCTGACGGCGAGGGCGTCGGGCTTGCGGCAGGCGCAGCGGTGGCGGGCGACGTGGCCGGTGCGGTGCTGGGTGCGGGCGGCGATGCGACGGCGGCGTCGGATCCGATGTCGAGTGCCACCTGACCGGCGGGGACCGACTGGTCCGCCGCCAGCATCACCGACCCGCTCAGGCTCGCCAGGACGGTGTTGCCTTCGGCGAGCGAGCCGGGGTGGTACCGGACCACCGTCTCGACCGGCTTGGCAGGTGCCGGCGTCTGGGCGGTACCGGCGACGGTGAACCCGAGGGCTCGGAGCCGACCCGCGACGGCGCTCCCCCGCCCCGGCGTTCCGGACATGTCGGTGAGCTTGAGGGTCACGGTCGACGTGGGCGCCGTGGCGGGCGCCGCTCCCAGGAACCCGGCGATCACGCTCTGGTCCTGGGGCTCAGCGGGCATGTCGATGTCGCCGTAGCTCCCACCCTTCCAGTGGTAGCTGCCGACGATGCTGACCGGCAACGTGGCCGTCGGGACCGTGTCGTTCGACTCCCGGACGAGGACTCTGAGGAACGTCTGGTCCCGGCGGATCCGGGACAGATCCGAGAGCGGATCGGCGTTCCACTTGCCGTTGGCCATGTACTCGAGGTGGCGTGCCCGCACCACCGCGAGGGCCTGGAAGCCGTCGAGGTGCTGGCAGCCCGTGGTGGTGATGTTGAGGCCGGACAGCGAGTCGCGCAGCGGCGTCGGGAAGGACAGGTCGATCCCGCCGAGCGCGTTGACGACGCTCTGGAAGCCGTCGAAGTTGACCGACACATAGTGATCGATGGGAATGCCAAGACTGCCGGTGATCGCGTTGACGAGGTTCTCCGGCCCGTCGTTCAGGGCGGCGTCGATCTTGCCGACCGGACCCGACATGCTGTGCGTCGGCAGCGGCACGAAGAGGTCGCGCGGGATCGACAGCAGGGACGCCGTCCCCTTGGCGGGATCGAGGTGCAGCACCATCGTCACGTCGCTGCGAGCACCGCCGACCTCCTGGGGGCTGCCGAACAGCTGCGCGTCCTGGGGAGCGAGGCCGGTGCGGGTGTTGTTGCCAACGATGAGGATGTTCTCGGACGTCGCCTGGGCGGCGTTGGGGGACCGCAGGGCGTTGTGCAGGTTCACCTTCGCCACCTGGCCGAAGCGCCAGTGGGCATAGGCGTCGAGGCTCGCGAACGAGAGCACGGCCAGGAGCACCAGGCCGAGGCCGACCGCGATCGTGCGGCGCTGCCAGAGGCGCCGGCCCGGCAGGAGATATCGGCGACGGGTGGACATGCCGCGATCCTTCGTTGTCAGGAGTGTTGACCGGAGACCACGGACGACGCAAAGGAGGCCCCCGGTGGGGCTGAAGGATACCCGGGGGGACGGGGGGCCGCCTCGAACGCTCGGACCCCGAGCTGGTGGAACAGATGGACTTTGAGTGGACGCATAGACGCTCTTTGAGTAAAAACTGTTGCTCTACAACGGCTTGTACTCAAAGTTCGGTCATCGACCTCGGCTGGATCGCCCGCCCGGGCATATGGGCTGGAACGGACCCGGCAGGCTGGGAACTACCAGCCGGTCGCGGGCGCGAGCTCGTGCATCAGGAGGTGCCCCAGCCGGTCGTAGACACGTTGGTACTCGGGGTCGTGCACGATCGTCGCCTTGTCCCGAGGCCGCTTGATGTCCACGTCGATGACCTCGATCACCGATGGCAGCGGCGGCGCAGCCATGACGACCACCCGGTCGGCCAGGTAGACGGCCTCGTCGAGGCCGTGGGTCACCATCATCACCGTCTCGGTGTTCGACTCGCCGGACCACAGCTCCACCAGTTGTTGCTGCAGGCGGCCCCGGGTGAGGGCGTCCAGGGCGCCGAAGGGCTCGTCGAGGAGCAGTACCTTCGGGCCGACCGCGAAGGCTCGTGCGACCGCCGCTCGCTGCTGCATCCCGCCCGAGACCTGCCCCGGACGCTTGGAGCGGTGGGGCCACATCCCCACGACCCGGAGGTACCGCTCCACGATGCTGTCGTTGTCTCCCTTGGTCCGGTCCGGCCTCGCGGACGCTGCGGCCTCCCGCACGTTGTCGTAGATGCTCATCCAGGGCAGCAGGGAGTAGTGCTGGAAGACCATGGCCCGGTCCGGCCCGGGTTCGGTCACCGGTACGCCGTCAAGCGAGATCTCACCGGCGTCTGGCCGTTGCAGGCCCGCGATGATGTTGAGGAGCGTGGACTTGCCGCAGCCGGAGTGCCCGATCAGGCTCACGAACTCCCCCCGCTCCACGGAGAGGTCGACACCGGAAAGCACGGGTTGCACGCCGTTGCGGCCGGCGAAGGACTTTTCGACCCCGCGGATCTCGAGGCTCATCGGGCCACCGAGTAGTCGAACCGGCGTGCGATCCGGGACAGGATCATGTCCAGGCCGAAGCCCACCACACCGATGAACAGGATGGCGGCCGCCACGGCCGGCATGTTGTTGTTGTTGTAGGAGTCCCACACGAACCCGCCGATCCCCGGCAACGCAGCCAGCATCTCGACGGCGACGAGCACCATCCACGCCACTCCCATCGACAGTCGCAGCCCGGTGATGATCGAGCCGATGGAGTAGGGGACCAGCACTCTGCGGATGTACTTGGCCCGGCTGAAGCGGAAGACCTTCGCGACGTCGCGATGGTCCTGCGGCACGCTGCCCACACCGAAGGCCGTGTTGATCATGGTCGGCCAGAGGGCCGTGATGGCGATGGTGAACACCGCAGCGGGCGGCGTCATCGAGAGGGCGGCCAGGGCGATCGGGAACCAGGCAAGCGGTGAGACAGGGCGCAGCACCTGGATGATGGGGTTGGTGGCCCGGCGCACCGGCTCGATGGCGCCGACGGCGAAGCCGAGGGGGATCCCCACCGCGGCGGCCAGCGCGAAGCCGGTGAACAGCCGGATGAGCGACGAGCCAAGGAGCACGACGATGCCCTTGTCGCCGATGTTCGGACCGGCATTGCGCAGCGGGCTCGCCAGCAGGGTGCGCAGCTCGGTCAGCGTGGCCCCCGGCGACGGCACGTGCGGGCGGGCCGAGGCCACGATCTGCCAGAGAAGCACCAATGCCGCAACCCCCGCGAGCGCCAGGCCCACCGAGCCGGCGGTCTCCCGGAGCCTGCCCCCGCCCCGGGGGGACGCGACGGGGGCAGGGCCGGGAGTGACCTCCGCCTGGGCGACATCGACGACTGCCGGTGCGTCGTCGAGGATGGGTCGTCTACTCATACGCGCTTGGCCTCCGCCTGCGGGTTCGCCGGGTCGAACGTGGCCCCGTCGAGTTGGGTGGAGATGGGGGCCAGGTCGTCGTTGGGGACCGGGATCTTCTCGGCCTGGGCAACCTCCTGGTAGAGGTCGCTCAGGATCAGGTTGTTGGCGACCGCCTTGTAGTCGGGCGCGGTCTTCAGCAGCCCGAAGCGCTGGTACTGGGCCAGGAACCACATGACGTAGGAATGCCGCGGGAAGTTGACGTTGCCATCCCGGTAGAAGCGCATGTAGTCACCGTTGTAGGTCTTGGAACCGAGCCCGGCGCCGAGGTCGTACTGGCCGAGCATCCGGCCCCTAATGGCGGCAGGCTCGGCGCCGACGTAGGCGGGGACCCCGATGGTCTGCGCCGCCGAGGCCCGGTTGCCCTGGTCGTCCAGCCACTTGCTGGCCTGCAGGACGGCCCCCATGACCTGCTTGAGTTCGTCCTTGCGGCTCTCCGCAAAGGCGGGGTTGACGACGAGCGCCTTCTCCGGATGGTTGTCCCAGATGTCCTGGGAATTGATGGCCGTGAACCCGATCCCGTCGCTCACTGCCTTGGCGTTCCAGGGCTCGCCGACGGAGAACCCGTCCATGTTGTGGGCGGTCATGTTGGCGACCATCTGCGGCGGGGGGATGGTCACGATCTGGATCCCCGCCGTGGGCACGCCCGCCGCCATCAACCAGTAGCGCAGCCAGGTGTCGTGGGTCCCGCCCGGGAAGGTCATCGCCAGCTTGAGGGCCTGCTGGGCCGTGAGGACCGACTTCTCGGTCTTGAGGTTGTCGTAGCCGGCGGCAGCCAACTCCTTCTTGAGGGTGATCGACTGACCGTTGTTGTTGATGATCATGGCGATCTTGAGGACCTGGTCGGGCTTGCCGCCGATCCCGGCCGCCAGCGAGATCGGCATGGCGGACAGGCAGTGGGCGCCGTCGATCTGGCCGCTGAGCAGGTTGTCCCGGGTGCCCGCCCAGGACGTCTGCTTGACGACGTTGACGTTGAGGCCCCGGTCGGCGAAGTACCCCAGTTCCTTGGCCATGACGACGGAGGCGCAGTCGGTCAGGGCGATGAACCCAAGGTTGATGGGCTTGCCCGAAGGACTCTTCTTTGAACCGCTCGCGCTCGCCGACGTGCTCGGGCCGGTCGTTGCCGTGGTCTTGCCACCGCACGCCGCCAGCACCTGCGCCGCACCGAGAACCAGCCCCGCTTTCAGGACGTTGCGCCGGGTGATGCCCTGCCCTGCCGGCGCTTGCTCCGGAACCTCTTCCTCTGCCACGTGTTCAGCCCCCTCTCTCAAGTCCCCCCGCTCGGGGACACTGGTCTGGGAAGACTAAGGGGGGTCCTGTTACGACGAGGTTGAGAGTTGATTACGACTTGGGGTCGTGGCGATTTCTTGCGGATTGCCGGACGATTGCGGCCTTGTGACGAGACCCGTCTCGGCCGCCTCGTATTCGTGACTACGCGACTCGCTGGGTCCAGACCAGGGCGCCGACGGATGCGGCGATGGCCAGCGCCAAGCCCAGGCCGGTGAACCAGGCAGTGACCTCTCTGCGGTGGACGTCGTAGCCGACCGCCCGCCCGATCTGGTCGTAGACCGACTTGAGCTGGCTGCCGGTCTCGGCGGTGAACGTCCGGCCGCTCAGCGCCGCGATCCGGGCCATGGCCGCCGGGTCGGCGGGCACCGGGACGACCTGGCCGCCGATGATCATCGTGCCGGTCGCCGTGCCGTAGGCAATCGTGTGGATCTTCACGCCCGCCTGCTTGGCCGCGGAGGCCGCGTTGTCGGCGCTCTGCGTTGGTGACTGGTCGGCGCTCCCGATGGTGGGGCTTCCGTCGCTCATCAGCACGATGGCCGCTGGGGCGGGCTTGCGGTCGGCGGCGGGCGGGAGAGCGGTGATGGCGTTGAGGGCCAGGGTGATGGCATCCCCGGTGGCCGTGCCGCCCCCGGCGCTGAGGCCGTCGATGGCCGCGACGACTGCCGCGCGGTCGGTCGTCGGGGCCACCAGCATGCGGGGGCCGGTCGAGAACGCCACCAGCCCGAGCTGGACCCCAGAGGGAAGGGCAGTGGCGAAGTTGTGGGCCGCCTGCTGAGCGGCGGCAAGCCGGCTGGGGCTCACGTCGTTGGCGTTCATGGAGCCGGACGTGTCCAGCACCAGGATGACCGAGGCCCGCTGGCGCGGGGTGCGGATGGCGCGGGCCGGCTGGGCGAAGCCGACGATCACCACCAGGAGGGCGGCGATCAGGGCGGCGGTGGGGAGGTGGCGTTGCCAGCCGGGACGACGGGGAGCGACGGACGCGAGCATGTCCACGCTGGTGAAGCGAACTGCGGTCTTCTGCCGGGCGCGGTGAGCGGCCAGGTAGCTCAGGAGCAGCCCCAAAGGGGCCACCAGGAAGACGAGCCGCCAGGGCGAGAGAAAGGTCATGGCCGGGGACGCGCCGCGCGGCGGCGGTCGACAAACCTGACGACGTCGAGGAGCCAGTCGCGGTCCGTCGACAGCGGCAGGTGTTCGGCGCCGGCCTCGGTCAACAGGCGCCGGATCTGGGTGTGCCGTTCGGCAGCGGCGGCCCGGAAACGCTCGCGGAGGACGGGGGAACTCGTCTGGACGTGGAGATGCCGCCCCGTCTCGGCGTCGACGACACCCAGCATGCCGACGTCGGGCAACTGCAGCTCCCGTGGGTCGGTCACGTGCACGGCGATCACCTGGTGCCGCAGGCAGAGACGGCGCAAGGGGGTCGCCCAGTCGGAGGGGTCCAGGAAGTCGGACACGACGATGATCTGGCCCCTCCGCCGCTGGGTCCGGGCGACCCGCGCCAGGCCGGCGCTCAGGCTCGCCGCCGGGGAAGGTCCCTCTCGGTGGCGCGGCGTGTCGTAGATGGCGGTCAGGCCGGTCATCAGGCCGGCCCGACCCGATCGGGGCGGCAGCCAGACCAGGTCGCTCCCGCCGGTGATCAGGCAGGACAAGCAGTTGCCCGATCGCACGGTCAGGAACCCGAAGGCGGCGACGGCGGCGAGCGCCGCTTCCCGCTTCTCCCGGTGCGCGGTGCCGAAATCCAGGCTGGCTGAGCGGTCGACCACCACGCTGGTCTCCAGCTCCCGGTCGGCATCTGTCGTGCGGACCTGGGGGCTGAGCGTCCGGGCGCTGAGGTTCCAGTCGATGTGGCGGGCGTCGTCGCCGGGGCCGTAGGGGCGGGCTCCTGCCGGGTCGGTGCCCGGACCCGTGGCCAGCGCCAGGTAGTCGCCGCTCACCAGCCCCTCCAGCCGGCGGGTGACGTCCAACTCCAATCGGCGCAGGACCGTTGCCTTGACCGAGAGCGCGGCGGGGCCGGCAGACGGAGGCCCTTCCGCTGCCGTTCGTTTCCGCTGCAGGCGACCGGCTCGCCCCGCCGTCTTCATGCCGTTGCGCCCCGCTCGACCTCTGGCGTCCACGTCGGGGTCTGCGGGGCCGACGCAACGAAGACGGGGGCATCGCCCGGGCTGCCGTGCTGATGGGGGGCAACCCGTGGGGCGGGCGTGACCTGGAGGATCCGGGCGACCACGTCGTCCACCTTCACGGCCGCGGCCAGGGCGTCGTAGCTCAGCAGCACCCGGTGGCGGAACACCTCTGGCGCGACGTCGTACACGTCCTGCGGGACGAGGAACCGCCGCCCCCGCAGCAGGGCCAGGGCACGCCCAGCCGCCAGCAGGCCGAGGGTGGCCCGGGGGCTCGCGCCGAGGGCGACGTTCGACGCCTGCTCGGGAGCCCCCCAGCGCGCAGGATCACGGGTGGCCATCACCAGGCGAACGCAGTAGTCGGCAACGGCGTGGTGGACGAAGACCGCGTCGCTGGCCGCCTGCAGCGCGGTCAGCTTCTCGCTGGACAGCACCTGCTGCGCCTCTGGGGGATGCACGCTCATCCGCCGTGCGATCTCGGTCTCCTCCTCGTAGGAGGGGTGCTCCACCATGAGCTGCATCAGGAACCGGTCCCGTTGCGCCTCGGGAAGGGCGTAGACGCCCTCCGACTCGATGGGGTTCTGCGTGGCGAGCACGAGGAACGGGCTCGGCACCTGGCGGGTGTGGCCGCCGATGGAGACGTGCCGTTCGGCCATCACCTCGAGCAGCGCCGACTGCACCTTCGCTGGGGCGCGGTTGATCTCGTCCGCCAGCACGATGTTGGCGAACACCGGGCCCCATTCGATGTCGAACTCCTCGCGGGACGGACGCCAGATTCGGGTCCCGACGATGTCGGCCGGCACCAGGTCGGGGGTGAACTGCAGGCGGCTGAACGTGCCGCCGACGACCGTGGCCATCGTCGAAACCGTCAACGTCTTGGCGAGGCCGGGAACGCCCTCGATCAGGCAGTGGCCCCGCGCGAGCAAACACACGAGGGTCCGCTCCACCATCCGGTCCTGACCCACGATCACCCGCTTCACCTGGAAGAGGGCGTCCTCGAGCAGGGCCGCGGTGGCGGTGATGTCCGGCTGGGGCGTCGAGTCGTCGCGCATGGGGTCCTCTCTCATCGGGGCAGGCGGTATCCGGTTGCTCGGCTTGCTCGGCCCCAAAGGGTCGACGCCACAGCGATGGTGCACTCCTCTGCTGAGCGTCAGCGCCGCCGGACCTGTGAATGGGCTGTGAAGCTGGCCGGTTGCCGCTCGGCCCCGCGCTGCCGGGTCGCCGGAGGATGTTCGGATCAGCCGATCCTCAGCCCACGCTCAGGTGGCACCCAGCGGCAGGCTTCACACTCGCTCACATGTCGAGCGAAGGCGCAGGGGGCTCGGGGGCCGCACAGGGCGCACCCGGGTGGTACCCCGATCCGTGGTTCAAGGGCCAACGGAGGTTCTGGGACGGCCGGAGTTGGACCGCGCATTCCTTTCCCGAAGACCCTGGCCCCGGCCCCCAAACGGAACCGGGATCCAACCACCAGCTCGCCGCCGCCTGGCCGCCGCCGAACGTGGGTGTGCCGGGGAGTGGACCGCCGCCCCCAGAATGGTGGGGGCCCGCCACCACCGGCAAACCGGAGGTCTCCGCTCGCCCGCCCGACGTCGCCCCGGCTCCCACCGACCGGCGCCTGCTGTGGCCGCCACGCGGGCGGACGCTGGTCGCCATGCTGGTCGCCCTCGGGTTCATCGTGGGCTTCGTTGGCGGCGCGCTGCTGATCACGCATCGTGGGCCGGCACCAAGCACGAGCGCCACGCCCCCTGCCACCACTCCTGCGGCCCCCGGACCGAATCTCGTGACCCCTCCCGCGCCACCGGCCACACCCGCCGACCCGGCGGCATCCGTGCTATCTGGCCTTGTCCTCCATCAGTCCGATGTCGGGGCAACCGAGACCGTCGCACCGATCCCCGGTGGCACCCGGGTCGCCGGCGGGGCGACGCTGGACCTGTGCAACGGCACCTTCCCGAGCGAGTCGCTGCGCACCGCCCGCCTGCAGGTCGCTGCCTCGGACGCCCAGGGCTCGGTGGTCCTCAGCACGGAGGCGGTGCTGTACTCGACGCCCGCCGCGGCTGCCCAGGCCATGTCCGAGCTCAAGTCCGCTGCCACCGGCTGTCCCGCCTCGCCGGTGGTCAGCCCGGTCGGCGAACCCACCGTCACGACCCACTTCAATGCGGCCCCCGACGGCTCGTGGCCCCAGGTTGCGACCGTGGAGCGCGTCGCCTTCGACTTCGTGTCGACAGACGTGACAGCGCAGTCCCAGCACTTCACGGCGGTGTACCTCCGGCGGGGCCGGGCGCTGATGGGGATCTACTTCTCCCAGCCCGACGGGCCACAGGCGGCGGTGGAGGGCCAGACCACCATGGCGGGCATCCTCAACGTCTTCGCCGCCAGGATGGCGAACCTGGCCCCCAACGCCGTCAACGGCGGTTGACCATGAGAGGTCCCCGCATGGTGGGTCGGCGGGACACTCCTGCGCTGCCCACGTTCGTTCTTGAGGCCGCGTCCCGCCAGCCCCGGCTTCACCCATGGGGCATCAGCGGGCATGGGCGGGAGTCATGGTTTTCGGGAGCTGCCAGATGATCGTGACCGGGCCCCCGCCGGGCGGTCCCTGGTGGTCGGCACCGCCCGAGATGTAAATGGCGGGTTCGCCCGTCAGTCCGGCCAGGAGCCCTCCGAGGGCCGCCCGAGCGTGTCGGGTGTCATGGATGTCCGAGTCGGTGAGCATGGTGTGGCGGCGGCCCCGGACGCTACCGCTGGGATCGGCCTCGGATCGGGGGGGAGGCCCCCCAGTGCTCGCCCGGCCTTGTCGCCCTCTCCCTCCGGCGACAAGAGGAGCAGGTCGCAGTCGAAAGCGGCGACAGCGCGCGGATCCTCCAAGTATCGGAAGAGGCCACGGTGGTTGCCGGCGCAGAACACTACCCGGCAGGCGCCCTCCCAACTCCTGGCTAGAAGGCCTTCCAGCCGGAGACGGGACCTTGGGGATACGGGGAGGTCGGGCATCTCGTAACTGTACGGCTCTCTCGGGGGGGCATGGAGAGTCGGCTGGGGAGCGCGTGGAAGCCCACAGAATCGACCGTTGCCGAGGCGGTGGGTGCGAAAGGGGGCACTGTAAGGTTCGGCTAGTTCCCCGAATCCGGGTCGCCGGTCCTGGGTCACGGTAAGGTCGCTTAACAACGGCCAGCACAACCCAGCACAACCGACGCCGTGGCCCGGCTTACACTCCCAGCGTGATGTTGGCCCTCATGGTCGCCCTGGTTGGCGTCATCGGCACCCTTGGGGGGACCCTCGGGGCAGTGTGGCTCACCCAGCGAGGAGACGCCCAACGACGAGGGCACGAGCTCCGAATGAGGTCCCTACACGCGCACGAACATCGAGAGCACCTGTACGCAGACCGGCTCGCTGCCTATGAGGCGTTCTACACCGCCTTTGCGACCTACCGCCGCCGGCATGATGATACGAGGGCCGGGCATGGCTCCGGGGCGAGAGCAACATGGCGGTGCTGGAGTGGGACCGGACACGACGCAGCTACTGCCTCGATCCCGACAACGTCTGGGTCGACGTGGCAGCCTTCGAGCAGGCCCTCCACCGAGCCGGCCGGACCGGGGACCCGGAAGCGGACCTCTGGAATGCGATCGGGCTCTATCAGGGCGAGTTCGGCTGCGGGCGAACTGGCCCTGGGCAGAGGGGGTGCGGGCTCGCCTGCGGTCGCTGTATGTGGGCGCCTGCGAGGAGCTGGCCTCGCTCCTGGAGCGGCGGGGCGACAGCACCGGGGTCCTGGGCGTGCTGGTGAAGGCTCTGGAGGCCGACCCCTACCCCGAGGACATCCAGCGCCGGGTCATGGTGCTCAGAGCGGACCTCGGCGACTGGGACGGGCTGGACGTACAATGGGTGAGGTTGAACTTCGCCCTGGAGAACGAACAGGACCTGCAGCCAGAGGAGGAGACCCGTGAGTTCTACGACTCCCCCCTGCGCGCGCTATGGAGCGTCCCGATCTGGGACCCCCGGGTACTTCCGGGTAGCTGAGCTCGCTGCTAAAGGTACGGGACGTACGTCAGCCCGGTCAGCACCCCGGAGGGCTGTGGTGCTCAATCCTCTAGCACCATGCCCCCACCCAACCTAAAATCGTCTCACACTCTTGAGGGTGGACAAGGCCATGACTTGCAGCCCAGTCTCACCAGGGCAAGAACCAACCATCTGGAGCGGTCCAATGCGGCGGCACGAGCCGGGACCGAGGGGGAGGTAGAGGCAGATGACCAAGGGGCGGAGTCGGTTCATACGAGCGTGGGTGCTGCTGGCACTAGGGGGGCTGGCTTCCTGGGCACTCGGGGGTCCCGCGGCCGCCGCGAGTCTTGTCCGAATCTCCGGCCCGAGCCCCTTCGCGAGCTGCACCATTGGCGGGCCAGGCACGAACTACGTGAATGCGGAGGTCGAACCCTATCTCGGCATCAACCCCACCAACTCAAGCAATCTAGTTGGTGTGTTCCAGCAGGACCGCTGGAGCAATGGGGGCGCCCACGGCCTGGTCGCCACCTTCTCCTCCGATGGCGGGGCAACCTGGGGCGAGACGCCGCTTCCCTTCAGCGCCTGCGCTGGGGGGCTGGCCTACGAACGAGCCTCGGATCCTTGGGTCTCCTTCGGCCCCGACGGAGAAGCCTATACGGTCTCGATCTCCTTCAACGAATCCAACCCCAACAACGCGGTGGCTGCGGCCACCTCGGCCGACGGCGGCCAGACCTGGCGGAACATCGCCGTGCTCATCGCCGACACCAGCGCCCAGTTCTTCAACGACAAGGAGTCGGTCACGGCCGATCCCGTTCACGCCGGTGTCGCCTACGTGGTCTGGGACCGCTTGGCGTCTCCCTCGGGCAACCCCGATGCCAACCTTCACACCGCCGCTTTTCGGGGACCGGCCCTATTGGCCAAGACCACCAATGGCGGTCTCTCCTGGAGCGCCCCGCGGGTCATCGTGGACACCCCGAGCCGCCAGCAGACCATCGGCAACGTGATCGTCGTGGATCCGAGGACCGACACCCTCTACGACTTTTTCAACCTGATCACCCCACCGTTCAACGTCACCGCCTTCAAGGCGGCCTTCATCAAGTCCACCGACGGGGGCGACACCTGGACCAAGCCCCAAGTCATCGCCAACATGCAGACGGTCGGGGTCACCGACCCCAACACGGGGCAAGCCATCCGCACCGGGGACATCATCCCGGAGCCGGCCATCGACCCAGCCACCGGCCAGCTCTACGTCGTCTGGCAGGACTCCCGCTTCAATGGGGGCCACTTCGATGAGGTGGCGATCTCCACCTCCACCAATGGCGGGCGCACCTGGAGCCAGCCGGCACGGGTGAACACCCCCGAGGGACGTCCGGCCTTTACCCCGACGGTGCGGGTCAATTCCGCGGGTCGCATTGGCGTCACTTACTATGACTTTCGCAGTCTCACCACCGAGACGACGACCCTGCCTACGGACTACTGGCTCAAGACGTTTACCCCCGGGCAGCTGGCGGCGGGTGGTATCGATACCGGGGTATCGGACACCCACATCGCGGGGCCCTTTGACATGTTGACGGCCCCCTTCGCCGAGGGGTTCTTCGTTGGCGACTACGAGGGGCTGGGCAGGATCGGCACGGCCTTCCAGCCCTTTTTCGTCCAGCCGAACTCAGGCAACACGGCCAACCGAACGGATGTCTTTACCGGCAGCTTCTAAAACCTGAGGTAGGGGAGGGGAGAGGTCTATCCTGCGCCTGGATCAGGGCCATGCGGTGATAGGCACCACCGGGCTGGACGGGTTGTCAGGTCCCACAGCCGGCAGCTTGAGGACGGCAGGATGGCGCAATTGAGGGGAGCGTTCATGGCGAAGCTGGCCAGAGTGGGTTTGCGGAAGCCACTTGTCGCGCTGGTATTGCTGACGGTGGCCGCCGCCGGCCGTGGGACCGGCAAGAGCACGTTGACGACGCCATCCAGCGGGACTGGTGGCACCCCCACCGTCAGCTTGTTCTCGAAGCTGCCGGTGCCATCCAGGCCAGCAAGGAGATCCAGGTGGGCTCGGACGTGGCCTACGCGACCATCGAGTTCTTCAAGGAGGGTACCCAGGAGGTCGAGGGGGTGGACTACGACCTGGCCCAGGCCATAGGGGCCAGGCTGGGGGTCAAGGTCACCTTCGTGAACACCCCTTCGATGGGCAGCCCGCAGCCCTCAAGGCCAAGCGGTTCGACATGATCATCTCGGCAAGGGCGGACACTAAAGCCCGGGAGGCCGAGGTGGACTTCGTTGACTACTTCACGGCCGGGACGGCGATCCTGGTGCAGAAGGGCAACCCCAAGAACATCAACTCGCTGGACGACGGACGCCGAGGCGGTCGCCACGGGGGTCTCGGATCTGCGCCGCCGCGTCGACGACCTGCTGGCGACGGAGGTAACGCATCCCGGCAACGCCCGGCTCCTCAAGCACCTTGGCAAGGAGTCCGGGCATCTGTCACCTTCTTGGAGCGAGACGGTGTGGGCCGTCGAGGAGCAACGGAACGTAGAGTCACGTTAGCTGATTTGTCTCTTTCTGGTGGGCCTCGGCAGTCCCCCCAAGCAGGGTCCCGGAAACGAGCGCACGGACCCTCTGCGCTGCCGTTCCTGAAACCCTTGCGGAACCCGCTCTTGATCGGGGTCTCGAAACTCCCTAGAGTCCAGCTCGCCCGCGGAATGGGTACTGCGCCCCGGCCGCGACGACTGGAAGGGGATGGGGGATGCGATTGACCATCTGCTCGCCAATCCCAGCGGCCGATGCGTTGGGCATAGTGGGCTCAAATTAGGCGCCACAATCACGATGGACGGCCTCCATAGCGCTGAGGTCTTCCAGTTCCCTCCTGGGGCTGTCAATATTCCTCTTGCTGCTCGATGTTGAGCCGGGACAGGATGTGCCGTTCGCGTAACGCTGAAGCGCGACGGGTGACCAGATGTGTCACCAGAATCCCTGTCTACGGGACCACCGGTCCGGGGGTCCAAGATGAGGCCCAAACGAGTTCCAGGGCCTGAAACCGTTCGGACCCCAGGGGCACTGAGTCCTGGACGGGATCCGAGTAGCAACGGAACGAGAATTGGACTGGATCAGAGATCCGGCTCCTCGGGCACGGTCGGGTCGCGCAAGCCCTGAGTGTGCCGGCCGGTAGCTGGTCCTCGGGGAACGCGTACCGCCCGTGCAGTCGATGTGCTCCCGGATGAGCGGTGACGGACCAGACGGCCGCGAACCAGGTGGGGAGAGCGGTCGGGGTCTTGTCGAAGATCGTGCCCACCGTGACCGAGGTCTTGCGACCGCGGGCGGCGCCCAGGGCAGTTGGGAGTATCATCCACCCTTGATCGATCACTCCTCGCATCCGGGCAAACGATGGGAGCCAACAATGCGTGACCGCCTTCCTGGTCGGCTCCTGAACGTGCTCTCAGGTCTCTTTATCCTCGTGTTGTTCGCCGCCCAGCTTGGCGGCGAACCGGCCGGGGCGGCTGGGCTCTTGGACCTGATGTGCACCGGCACCGAGTCCGCTACGTATTCACCAGGTTTGACGCTCTCTACCCAGTCGGTGACGGTCACCGCCTCCCACACGTATACCTCCTGCTCGGGCAGCGACCCCTCGGTCACGTCGGGCTCAGATGGCCGAATGCTGAGGAACAACATTTCGTGTCTCACACTGGCAGATGGCGGAGCAGGTACCTTGAGCCTGGCCTGGAACAACGGTCGGACAAGCATGTTCAACTTCAACAGGCTCGTGACTCATCCGGTCGGTGAAACCGTCGTGGCATACGTGGGCTCCATCACGAGTGGTGAGTTCGCCGGTGACAACGCAGTGCTGACGGTCACCAGCGCCACACTGGATGCGGCCGCTTGCATCGCTCCCCCGGGCGTCCCGGGCTCCTCAGGTCTTGCGGTCCTCGTCGTGACGGGACTCCTCGGGTCAACGCCGAGTCCAACCCCCTCCGTGCCGGCGCCTGCGCCGACTCCACCCCTGGGACGGGCTCTCCCGGTCACTGGGTCCAACGTTGCCCTCGTGCCTATGGTCATGTTTGCGGCCATGCTGCTGGCAAGCGGCGCCGCTCTGTTGCTTCGTGGCCGCCGCCAGCGGCGACCGGGGAACCCCTAACTACTCAAAAGCATCGGTAGGCGGGCAGACGGCTGATTTTGGCACGACTCAGCGGTCGTAGAGGACCGAATTCGCTGCATTTGAAGGTGTCGTGAGGGTTTCGTGACCAGTGGTCGACGATGCACGTTCTCTTGGGCTCTCGGGGGTATCGGCGCCAAAACGGCGGAACTTTGTGCCATCAACAGTCATTAGAGGAAGTTCAACGGCTCCGAACTGCCACTAACAGGGTCTGGACGTGCCTACAACGGCCTTGGACCGCTTCGATTAACAGGACCGACCCGCGGACGGGCCCCACCAAGCTCCTACGGGAAGGCTGTTCCCTGAGGTGCCCGGGCATTTAGGAAGTTTGGGGCTTGTTAGTGGAAGTATTTCACGCCGGAATTGCGCCGTTACCCCGGAGACTCCGACTCCATGCCACACAAGGGCCCAGACCGGTCCGAACTGGGGCGCTCAAAGCCACGGAGAGCCGCGATCGCGAACCGCCCGGTATGAATCCCTTAAGGATCCGGACGGCGTCCGGCGGCAGGCCTCGTCTCACAAGCTCTCTCCCAATCGGCGGCTGTGATCGCGAGTCGGCATGGGTGATTACCCTTCGGGATTCGGGTCTTCTCGTCGAGTTCGCCCTCGCAGTGCCCTTGCTTCGGGTTTTGGTCCCACCGATCCTCGCCCAACCATTCTCGTCCCGAGGGCTAACCCAGATAGGCAGGCGAAACCAGCCATCTTGGGCCATGTCCTTGGGAACGACGGCGGCCGACAAGATCAATACAGGCTTGCCTGGAGCCGCGGGCTTCCTCAAGCGGGGAGGAGGGGCAAAACGATGGGGTGGATCGTGCTGGCCGGCATTGTCGGCGTCGTGATCGCGCTCAATGTTTGGGCCAAAAGAGATACCGAGCGGCGCATTCTCGCAAAAGGTGGAGCAGCCGCAGTTGACGAGTACCGAAGGAACCAGGCCCGAGCAGCCGCCCATCGCCGTACACCCGAAGGGAGGGCCGAACGTCGTCAGGGCAGCGGAGCGGGCGGGCGTGCAGCGCCTCGCGCTCGTCAGCCTTCTTCGTGCCCGCCCGGACTGTGGATCGCGCTATCACGAGTCGAAGTGGGCCGCCGAGGAGATCGTTCGGCGGTCGCAGCTCGAATGGACCGTCCTCAAGCCCGGGATGATGTTCGGCCGCGGCGACCATCTGCTGGATCACCTCAGCCGAGCACTGCGCGCGTTCCCGGTCTCTATCGGTGTCGGGCCTCGACGGGTCCGACCTTAGGCCGTCGAGGACGCGGTGAAGGTGATGGTGGCCGCGCTCGTCGAGAGCCGGCTGCCTGGGAGGACCCTCGCGCTCATGGGTCCGACGGAGATCGGCTTCGACGACGCCGCTCGCTTGGTGGCCAAGGTGATGGGCAAGGAGCGGCGCTTCGTGCACGCGCCCATCGCGTTTCACTATCTCCTCGCTCGCGTGGCACAGGCGACGATGACGGTCCCGCTGATCGCGACCGCGCAGGTGCGGATCCTCGAGGAGGAGTTGGTAGAACCAACCCTCGCGCCCGACGCAGGACTGAGGACCTGGCCCCGGCAGCCCCCTTTGACGAAGAGTCGATCCGCGCCGGTCTCCCGGGGCCGGGTGGCTTCGCTCTGAGCGATCTCCGCGTCTTCGCGAATCGGCGCCACAACAGAGAGGGAGGAGTTGTCGTTTGCGGCGAGGGAACAACCGTCATCAAGCGCGATCCGAAGGACGTGCTCGAGTTCGTGCTCGACGTGGACCGGTATCGCCGCGCCGACCTGAAAATCGGACGCGTTCACTGGATGCGTCGGGACGGGAACACGGGTTTGGTTCGCCACGGCGGAAGACTTAGGTCTTCCCGCGCCGGCAGTGACGCTGTCATTTCGAGCTCACGCCTTACTCCCGATTGGACTTCAGGGGCGAGGAGATGCTCTGGCCGCTGCGAGGATTCGACGGCTTCTTCGCCTGCGAAGAGAGCCCCGAGGGGACGCTCGTGGCTCATCGGGAATGCTTCGTGCTCGGACCGCTCGTCGGGCCGGGTTTCAGGCTCCTCTTCGGGCGCTGGCTATCCCGTGACACTCCGGCGGAGGTACTGCGGATGAAGCGTATCCTTGAGGACGAGCCCTGCGGTGCTGGGCGCCGCCTTCGAGACTTCGGTGGTTAGCCAGCCGTCCCGCGGACCTCACGCCAGCCGCTCGGGTCGCTCTGCAGCAGGCCGGCGGCGGCGACGTCACCCTCACGGAGGTGTGCACAGGCTGCGACCCCAGCTTCTTCTCCTACCGCCGGGAAGCCGTCTCCTGCCGCCAGGAGGCTTCTTGTCGATCCTGGGCTCCGCTCTCCGTCGTGTGCTGTGGAGCCGAACGATTTTCGCGACCTCGGAACCGGGCCTACTTGATCCGAAAATGACCGACACCCTGCTCGAGACCCTCTCGAGGGCAACGTAGCCAACGCCTCTCAATCGGCAGGTCGAGCCGGGAGCTGCGAAAGTCCACTCGCGGTCAAGCACCCATGTTGGCGGGCCGTGTCAAGTCCCTGCCCTGATCTTTCTTTTTGCCTTCGCCCTGTCCTTCTGCCCGCGTCGGACCGGAGCCGGGGTCAAGGTGGAGCGCCCGCAGCGAAGCGAGGACGAACGACCTTGTGCGCCGGCGAGGATCCGTCGCAGGTTTGTGAAAAGGGAGAAGGCTCTTAGTCGGCGGAGTTGGTCTCGCAAACACCCATTCGGGCCTCCGGGCAGGAGGGTCCGCATGACGATGGAATCCGGGCTGGGCTGCTCACTCAGTACATCGGCCGTGTTGCAGGCTCATGTTTCACCTCGAGCGCACCCAGTCGGAGGCCTGCTCCGAAACACCCAACTCTTCACGCTGGCGTCTCCAGCCCCTTCAGGACGCGGAAGCAACGGGCAAGGATCTTGCGGGAGAGGGCGACGGTGGCGATCCGCTTGCCCCTGCGCTTCGCCACCTCCTCGAAGAACTTGGCGAAGGGGGGGACGTGACGGGCCTGTAGCTGGCCTCCGTCAGCACCGCTCGCACCGCCGCGGGACCCGCCTTGGTGATGTGGCCGTGGCGGACCTTGACATCGGAGTTGTGCACCGAGGGGGTGAGCCCTGCCCAGGCACAGAGTTTGCGGGCGGTGGGGAACCGGGAGATGTCGCCGATCTCGGCCACCAGGGTCATCGACGTGATGAGGCCCACCCCGTAGATGCTGCGCAGCGCCTCCACCCGAGGGTCGGCGTCGGCCTCGTGGTACCCCAACTCCTTTGTGACTACGGAAATGGTGCCGACGAACCATTGAGTCCGAAGGCGAGAGTGCCGGCATTGCCCCAGGGTGGATAAAGGGTGCTTGGTCGCATGTTGCTGGAAAAGGAGGGGTCGAGCGAGGGGACCCCGGAGCCGCACGCTACCCCGCCGGAAGAGAGTCCTCTGAGTGAGTTCGAGGAGTGCTTGGCCATCCTGGTTCGAGCGCTGTTCGTCAACTGCATAGACCCGGCCCTGCCAGACGGTGAGCGATGGGCTGCGTACGTCACTTCCCGGCGTTGCCGTGGACGCCCCATCCGAGTGACCTGCCAGTGGAAATCCCGGACCCGAGCTAGACGGAGCGCAGCGACGCCGGGTGGATCAGGAGTACGACCAGCTTCCGGTTCCGATCACATGGCTGCCGTACCCGACCCCGATGGTAAGACTCACCGTGGTGCAGATCGGGTCGGCGAAAACGTGGAGCGGGAGATTGCCCGTGTTGACCAAGACGTGGGACGTCAGGGGAAGCTTGTTACATCCGGACACTGGGTCGAAGTTGGTCAACGGTGTGAACTCGTCCGTGAAGACCCCCACCCGGGAGCCGTTGGAGGCGGGGCCCGTCACGCTGGCACCGACGTTGAGCCCACCGACGCCGACGCCGAGCCCAACCGGCGTGGCCCTGTAGCTGCCGGACCCGATAACGTGGCCGCCGAAGCCCGGGGTGATCGTCAAACCCAGAGTGAGGCAGCCGGGATCGGGATAGACGGTGACCGGAGCGTCTGTCGTGTTGACGAGAACATGCGCGAGCAGCGGGAGCTTGATGCAACCGCTGGGATTCTCGGTCACATCGAGCCGAGTGGGCGTGAGCGGTACCGTCTCGATCGAGAAGACGGTCACCCGCCCCTTGACGAGGGGGACGGGGGCGGGCGCTGCCGCCACGTTGATCCCGGCGAGCGAGCCGAGGCCAAAGCTTATGCCGAAGTCCGCCGCTGGCTGTGCTTTCGCCGCGGAGGAGAGGCCGCCAACGAACCCTTCCGTCAGGATAGCGGCGACCAGGACCGCGGCGACCAGGACAGCTAGTACGCGCCTTCCTGGCATCGACACGATGTGGATTCCCCTTGGCTGGACGCAGCGAGATAAGTGGAGCTTCCGCCGGAAGCGTACTATAGCATCGTGCTGGACCAAGCGGATTAAGGTGCGGCTCGCCGCGATCAAGTCAGGGAACGAGAGGCCGTCCCCGCTTGGTGGCTCGCTTGGCGAGCACGGGAATGCCTGCGATCTTCTCCCGGTCCAAGTCCTCCCAGACGAGTCCAGCGGGGCGACGGGGCGAATCACATGCAATGACCTCGTCGGGGGTGACGATCAAGTCGACGCTGAAGTCATGCCCCGTCTCTGGGAGTGACTCGTCGACAACCTGCAAGCGATGCACGGTCGTGACGATCTTCGTCTCTGGTCGCATCAAACCTGCCTCTTGCAGCAGTGCCAGCTCTAAGTCGGAATAGCCAGCGCCTTTGCCGAGGCGAACTCCGCGCCTGTTGACGGCGACGCTGCCGCAAATTACGAGATCCACCGGCTGCATTTCCTCCACGCCGACCTTGCCTGCCACCGTCTCGGCCACATGGCTGGAGGCGGCTTCCTCGGGCGGGACGGTCAGGGCTGCTGGATCCAGCAGAAAGAACGGCAGTGCATCGGCCAGCCTTGGCACCGCCATAGAGACGAGCTTGCCCTCGCTCAGGGCACGAGCTCGAACTGGGAGCTGCGCCCTGTCGGGAACGGCCTTGACGGTGCGCGCGGCCTGCCAAACCGGCAACGTGGCAAGACGGTCCGCCGCCGCCTTGGCTCCGAAGAAGGCTGGGATCCGGCCATACACACCGGCCGGCGCGGCTGCCTTGCTCTCCAGCAGCGCCCAGATCCGTTCACGAGCCCTTTGCTTCTCCTCATCGATGTCCACGCGTGCCACCAATGACCTACTACGTTTCCGTCAGGGAAAGCAGCCGATCGTTGGCCTCTCGACAACCGGGATATCTCGCCAGGGCTGAAGCTCGCGTCCTGCGCTGAACGCGACATTGAGACCACTTCAGGGGGCCCGAGCTGGCTGCGGAGCAGGGAGTGACCTCGCGGACACGAAGCCGCACACGGCATCGGCGATGTGCTCGACCTCGGCGTCGCTGAGGTGGGGGTACACGGGGATAGCCAGCGCCGTCCGGCTCGCCTGCTCGGCGTTTGGCCAGTGCTTGCGCTCGCCAGCGAAGCGACTGAAGGCGGGCTGCCTCGGCAGGGGCACCGGATAGTAGACGTGGCAGGCAACTCCCTGGGTGGCGAGGTGCTGCTTCAGCTCGTCGCGCCGGGCGGCAAGGAGAGAGTAGACGTAGTAGCAGCGGCCGTTGCGCCCGCCTGGGGGGCAGACGATCCCGTCGTCGCCGAGCGGCGCGAACCGCTCGTTGTAGTACGCGGCGATGTGTGCCCGCCGCTCCAGCCGGTCGGGGAGCCCCGGCAGCCGATAGAGCTGGAACGCAGCGAGGACCTCGTCGAAGCGGCTGTTGTAGCCGACGCGGTGGTGGAGGAAGCGGTTCGTGCCGTCCTGGCCGTGGTTTCGCAACATCCTCACGATACGGCCGATATCGGGGTCGTCGGTCACGACGACGCCGCCCTCGCCTGCGGTACCGAATGTCTTCACCTGGACGAAGGAGAACACACCGGCCTCACCCCAGCGCCCGGCGGGTCGACCGTCGAGCAGGGCGCCCTGCGCGACCGCCGAGTCCTCGACCAGGTGGACGTGGCGTCGTGCGGCGATCTCGCGCATCCGGGGCATGTCGGCCATGACCGAGAACATGTGGGCGGGCATGATGGCGCTGGTCCGGTCGGTGACGAGGGCCTCCATCTCGGCGGCGTCGGCCACCATCGTGAGCGCGTCGATGTCGGCGAAGACCGGCGTGGCCCCCAGGTTCACGACGCTGCTGGCCAGCGGTGCGCACCCGAAGGCAGGCACGACGACCTCGTCGCCGGGCCCGACCTCCAGCGCGCTGAGTACCAGGGTGAGCGCCGACGTGCCGCTTCCGCAGGCGATCACATCCCTTGCGCCGAGCGAGGTGGCCAGCGCCTCTTCGAACCTGGCGGTGCAGTCACCGAGGATGAACCTTTGTTGTGGCCCGCAGCCAACCCGGTGCACGATCTCCACCAGGGTGTCCCGGTCGGCCTGGAACAGGTCTGGCGGGAAGAACGGGATCACGCGCCGCCCCCTGCGAAGAACCTCCGGACCGCGTCGCAGACGCGGTCGACTCCGTCGATCGACAGGTCTGGGTACAGAGGAAGGGCGAGCGTGCGCGTACATGCCAGCTCGGCGTGGGGGAAGTCTCCTCGCCGGTACCCCAGGTCCGCAAAGCACGGCTGCAGGTGCAGTGGGGTCGGGTAGTAGATCTCGGTCCCCACGGCTCCACGGGCCAAGTGCCGGGCGAGCTCGTCCCGGCGCTCGACCTCGACCACGTAGACGTAGAAGACGGGGTTCGTCTCGGCCCGCCGGGGTGCGATCGTGGGAAGGGCAACGACGCCGGGGATCCCCCCCAACCGCTCGCTGTAGGCATCGGCAAGCTCGTGGCGACGGCGGATGTCGCTCTCCAGGCAGGACAGTTTCGCCAGCAGCACGGCGGCTTGGATGTCGTCCATCTTGGAGTTGACCCCGGAGACCGCCGTCGGGGTGGAGATGCGGGTGAAGTCGTCGAGCGTGGGCCCGAAGCGACCGTGATGGCGGAGTGCCGCGGCCATCTCGGCGACCTCAGGGTCGTTGGTGAGGACCGCGCCGGCGTCGCCAATGGCGCCGAGCGTCTTCGTGGGAAAGAAGGAGAGTACGCCGCCGGCCCCAAGAAGGCCGGCGTGGATGCCGTTCCAGCGCATCCCGACCGCCTCGGCACTGTCCTCCACAATCCTCAACCCGTGCCGGTCTGCGAGTTCGAGGATTGCCTCCATGTCGGCCATCTGGCAGAAGAGGTGGACGGGCATGACCATCGAGGTGCGGGACGTCACGGCGTCGCAGACCGACTGCGGGTCGACGGCATAGGTCACGGGGTCGATGTCGGCGAAGACCGGCCGGCCGCGGGCCAGGACCACGGAGGACGCCGACGCGACGAAGCTGAAGGCGGGGACCACCACCTCGTCGCCCGGCTGGAGGCCGCAGGCCCGCAGCAGCAGGATGAGGGCGTCGGTGCCCGAGTTCACCCCGATGACGTACCGGCCGCCGGTCCAGCGGGCAAGCGCGGCCTCGAGCTCGGCCACCTTGGCCCCGTGGGAGTACTTGCCCCGGTCCATCACCTCGTTCAGGTGGGCGTGGATGCGCGGCCACAGCGCCTCGAACGTCGGCGCCTGGTCGAAGAAGGGGACTGCCTCCGCGGCAGCGGCGCCCGGCAACGGGGCCGGCACGGCCGGCTCGAAGCGAATCTGCGCCTCGGGCTCCAAGCCGAGGTCGAGGCCGCTGCGGGGCGCATCCGTCCCGATGACGATGTTGTAGTGGTTGGGGAAGTGACAGGCGTCGAAGCCGAGGACCCTGCCGACGATGCGATCGTCGATGCGGACCTGGTCGCCGCGGTCGATGACGCCGGCGCTGAAGATCTCTGCGAACCCGAGGAAGCCAACGCGATCGACCCGTGTCCCACCGGCGGACTCGGTGTGGTCGGTCGTGACGAGCTCGTGGATCTCGCCTTGGCGCACGCACCGGCTTGCATAGGGTTCGAGGACCATGCCGCGATCACCCCGGCGGTGGACGAGCACCTTCACCAGCGTGCCGGTGACCGCCCGCTTCGGCCCGTCCTCATGCATCGGCAGATTCCCGTTCCCATTGTTCGGCGGACGGCGATCGGCCCTGCCGCCCCGCCTCGTAGGCGGCCTCGACGAGCCGCAAGGCCGGGAGCCCACCGTCCGCCCGGGGCTGGCGGGACGACAGCGAGGCAGCGAAGTCGTCGAGGACGCCCACGTATTCGTGCCAGAGCGATGCCTTGAATCCCCGGTGCCCCGCAAGCAGGTCTGCGGTGTGGACGCTGCCATCTGCGAGGCGGACCTCGACCTCCTTGCATTCACCGTCATAGGACCAGTCGAGCTCGATCCTTGCTGCCGCCCCCGCCTCGCTGCGGAGGGTGATCAGGGCGTGCCGGTCCACCCCCTGGGCGTCTCGGTCGATGAGGGCGCCGGTGACCTGCAGCTCCCCGAGGAACAGCCTGGCGAGGTCGAAGGCGTTCGGGCCGTTGTCCGCGACGCAGCCACCGCCACAGCGCTCCGGGTCGAGGTACCAGGGGTCGGATCCGACGTGATCCTCGATGCGCTCCCGGTACCGCACGGTCACCAACTCCGGCGGGCGATAAGGCGAGCGATACGAGGCCAGGCCCTCCGCCAGTCCCACCACGGCGGCGTTGTAGCGCCGGTGGAACGCGGTGAAGAGGGGGATACCACGCGTCCTGGCGACGTGATCGAGCGCCACCCCGTCGGCCCCCCGCGTCGCCAGCGGCTTCTCCACGCAGACGGGCAGGCCGGCCTCCAAGACGTCGCGGCTCACCGCGGCATGCAGGTGGTTGGGGACCGCCACGACGGCTGCGTCGAGGTTGCAGCGCCCCAGCATCTCCCGGTGATCGCAGTGACACGCCGCCTGCCCGCGAAAGGAGGCACGCGCGGTCGCTCTCACGTCGCACACGGCCCCGAGCCTCATCGATGGAACATACTCGAGGGCTGCGAGGTAAAAGCGCGAGATGGCGCCGAGCCCGATGATCCCGAGGCGCACCGGGGGCATCACCGGGGGCATCACCGGGCACCGACGGCCGGGGGGAGTGTCAGCGCCAGCCTGGAGGCGACGGCGCCCAAGTCCTCGTACACCGCGCCGGTCAGCGGGACCCCGTCACGTCGGTGCTTCTCAGCTCGCGTGGCCTCGTGCCAGCCCGGATAGCGGACGGGAGCGCCGTCGTGCCTCGGGGGGCAGGCGAGCACCGTGGCGAACAGGCTCCCGGCCTCTCGGTGATAGTCGCCGCCGGGGCGCAGCGCATCCGGCGCGATCGCGGCGACGAAGAATCCGATGTCGTCGTCGCGCCCGCATGGCCTCCCGTCGCCGGCCAGCGCCTCGGGGGCTGCTCCGAGCCCGGCTCCGGAGACCAGGGCGGCGAGGACCTCGACCGCCAGGCCGAGGCCGAAACCCTTGTACCCCGCCGCCCCCGCGCCCCCGCCGAGCCACAGGAGATGGGCGTCGCCCCGGTCGAACCCCCCCGGGTCGGTGACGGCGTTCCCATCGTCGTCTTCCAGCCAGCCCTCCGGCACCTCCAGCCCGGCGCGCGCGGCCGCCCGGACACGGCTGGTCGGCACCGATGTCGTGCTCATGTCCAGGACGAACGGCGGGTGCTCCCCGGCCGGTGCGGCGATGCTGAGCGGGTTGGTGCCAAGCATCGCGAGCCTCCCGCCCGGCGGCGGGACGATGCGCTGGCGGCCGCAGTTCGACGCCACGATGCCCACCATGCCCCGGCGAACGGCTTGGAGGGCATGGTGGCCGGCGCAGCCGAAGTGGGTACCGGACCGCACCGAAACCATCGCGATGCCGCAGGCGGCGGCGCGCTCCGCCGCCAGGTTCATGGCCTCGCTCGCTGCCCACAACCCAAGCGCACGTCGTGCGTCGAGCAAGACGGCTGCGCCGCGGTCGGCGACGACCTGCGGCTCGGCGCCCGGGTCGGCCCTGCCCTCCTCGAGGAGTGCCAGGTGCAGCCTGCGGAGACTGGCGACACCGTGGGAGCTGTGACCGCTGAGATCGCCGTAGCACAATGCCTCGGCCGCCACCCCGGCGCGCGCCGCTGGCAGCCCGTAGGCGCCGAACGCCTGCGCGACGAACGCGACCAGGGCTTCGTACTCGACGAGCACGGCCGTCGATGTCCCGGGCGATGCGGTCGGTGTCATGGTCGCCCGTCCCGTCGCTCTGCCCGGGCGCGGGCAAAGCCCACGAGCAGGCGTGCGATCGCGGAAGCGAAGTCCTCCAGCTCGCCGATGTCGGCGAACTCCTCAGGGGCGTGGGCATGGTTGAGGGCCAGATCGCCCGGCCCCAGGACGGCGGTGAAGCTGCCGGGCACATCGTGCATCCAGATGGCGTCGCACGCGAACGCCGGCTCATCGTCGCGCCAGCGGCCGATCCCGGCGCCCCCCTCCACCAGCGCCTCGCACCCGGGATCGGTGCTCGCAAGGGTGGGCAGCCCGTGCTTCAACCATTCGAGCCGGGTCACCGACGCGGCGTCGGAGAAGCACCGTGCGAAGCGGGCGAGGCCGTCGCCGAGCCGCTCCTCGAGCGCGAGCTCCAGGCGCCGCCCCTCGTCCTGGGAGGGGTAGGCGATGTTGACGAGCAGCTCGCCGGTGCCGTACACGCGGTTGTGGAGCGCGCCGGTGTGGATACCCCCGATGCAGACGCTCCCGCCGGCGGGCGGCGAGAGGGACCGAGCCAAGTGCTGTGCAAGGAAGCCGAGCAGCACGGTGGCGTTGTGCCCACGATCCGGCCGGTCGTCGATGGCATCCCGGCCTTCGACGCGCACGAGCGCGGTCGCTGCCGCGGAGGCACGCGGGAGGTACCGCAATCCGGTGGGCTCGCAGAAGATGTTGAGTCG
>WNFC01002140.1_pt1 | contig 34177 bp, 29 predicted proteins | sample 5400541 | NCBI WGS metagenome assembly WNFC01 (sample SAMN13153342, study PRJNA577476) | soil metagenome | isolation source: 120 cm saprolite under Douglas fir tree site 2 hole 2 replicate 1 | place: USA:California | collected 2015-04-18
GCGCGCCCGCCCTTGATGCCGCAGCTGATGATGGCGCCCGCCCCCTTCGGGAGGAGCCGCTTCGCCAACTCGTGATCCGGATGCGATGCGAGCGAGGGATGGAGCACCCAGTCCACCGCCTTGTTCCCCGACAAGAAGTCGAGCACCGCCGCGGTGTTCTCCATGTGCCGCTGCATGCGCAGCGCGAGCGTCTCGACGCCCTGCAGCAGGTGGAAGGCGTTTCCCGGAGCAAGACAGGCGCCGAAATCGCGCAGGCCCTCGGCCCGGGCCCGCATGATGAAGGCCGCCGGGCCGAATTCCTCGCCGAAGACGATGCCGTGGTAACCGGCATAGGGCCCGGTGATGGTCGGAAACTTGCCGGAGGCCTGATAGTCGAAGCGGCCGCCGTCGATGATGGCGCCGCCGATGGCGACGCCGTGGCCGCCGATCCACTTGGTGATGGAATGCATCACGATGTCGGCGCCGAGCTCGAAAGGCCGGCTGAGATAGGGCGTCGCGAAGGTGTTGTCGATGACGAGCGGAACGCCGGCGGCATGGGCGATGTCGGCGACCTTCGGGATGTCGAGCACCTCGAGGCCGGGATTGCCGATGGTCTCGGCGATCACGAGCCGCGTGCTCGGCCGCATGGCGGCCTTGAAGCCGTCGAGATCGCGCGGCTTGACGAAGGTCGTGGCGATGCCGAAGCGCGGCAAGGTGTGGGTGAGGAGATTGACCGTGCCGCCGTAGAGCGACGCGGAGGCGACGATGTGGTCGCCGGCGCCCAGCAGGGTGGCGATGGCGAGATGCATGGCCGCCATGCCGCTCGCGGTGCAGACGGCACCGACGCCGCCCTCGAGCGCCGCCAGCCGTTCCTCGAGGACAGCGGTGGTCGGATTGGAGATGCGCGTGTAGATGTGCCCGGCGCGCTCGAGATTGAACAAGGCGGCCGCGTGGTCGGTGTCCTGGAAGACGTACGACGTGGTCTGGTAGATCGGAACCGCGCGCGCGCCGGTGACGGGGTCCGGATGCTGGCCGGCATGCAGGCTCAGCGTCTCGAAGGCGGGCGGTTTCGGTGCGGCCATGCTTGAAGCGATTTGGCGGGCGGGCCGTCGGGCTTGTCAAGGGCCGGCGCGCTTCGGTTGCTCAAATTTCATTTGACATCGGTGGCGGCGCCCGGACTGTGGCTCGGTTAAATTGATACCGGCTTCCTCCGTCGTCATTGCCGGGCTTGACCCGGCAATCCATCCCCTTCACGAAGAGTCTTGTTGCGAAGAAGATGGATGCCCGGGTCAAGCCCGGGCATGACGGCCCCAGCTCTCTCCACGGTTCGTGTAATGCTTCCCAGCGCTTCACTACCAGTTTTCTCGGTGCTTTCGGTCGTTCTGGCATTCACCGTGACGGCGGTGTCGCCTGCCATCGCCGCACCAGCGGAGCCGCCCGTCCTGGCGCAGGCGCCATCGCCGGACGACGGCGCCGCGGCGAAGCGGCGGCAACAGATGAGCGGGGTCCGCAACTGGGGCTATTGGCTGAGCTCGTTCGAAGTTTCGGGCGTCGCCGCCGCGCCGCACGAGCTGATGGTGATCGACAACGAGATCTCCGCCGATCGCAGCTTCGAGCGCGAGCTCACGCCGGCGGAGGTGGCGCGCATGAAGCGCCGGCCCGACGGCAGCTCGCGCGTCCTCCTCGCCTATCTCTCGATCAGCGAGGCCGAGCGCTACCGGCGCTACTGGCAGCAGGAGTGGTACGACGCCACCAAGAAGCCGGATTGGCTCGGCCGCGAGAACCACCGATGGGTCGGCAACTTCGCGGTCGAGTATTGGCGCCCGGAATGGCAGCGGCTCATTTTCGGCGCGCCCGACAGCTATCTCGACCGCATCATGGCGCAAGGCTTCGACGGCGTTTATCTCGACCGTGCCGACGCCTTCCTCGACTGGCAGAGGCTGCATCCCTCGGCGCGCGCGGAGATGGCGGCGTTCGTGGCGCGGCTTTCGGACTATGCGAGGGAGCGCAATCCGCAGTTCCTGATCGTCATGCAGAACGCCGAGGAGCTCTTGGAGGACGCGCGGGTGCTCGACGCGATCGACGGCATCGCCAAGGAGGACCTGCTCTACGGCGTCCGCCGCGCGGAGGAGGCCAACAAGCCCGACGACGTCACCTGGTCGGTGGAGCTCCTGCAGGCGGCGCAGCGGGCGGGACGCAGGGTGCTGGTGGTCGAGTATCTCAAGGACCCGGAGAAGATCGCCGCGGCGGGGAAGCGCATCCTGGAGGAAGGCTTCGTGCCCTATTTCGCGCCGCGGCGGCTCAATTGCCTCAATCCCCCGGTCGTGCCGACCGAGGCGCCCCCCGATCACCTTTGCCGGTAGTCACTCCGCGGCGAAGCGGGCGGTCTTGATCTGATAGGCCGCGGCCGTCGCATCGCGGTAGAACAACTGCACGGTCTCGCGCGAATACTCCGCGAGGTCCTTGCCGACGAGATCGAGCTTGCCCAAGAACTCGTTCGGCACGGTGACGATGTCGCAGCCGCTCTCCTCGGCATGGAAGATGTTCAAGAGCTCGCGGGTGCTCGCCCACAGCAACTGCGCCTGCGGCCGCGCGCCGAGAATCTGCTTGCACGCCAACATGTGCGGGATCGGATCGACGCCGGTATCGGCGATGCGCCCGGCGAACACCGAGACGATCGCCGGCGTTGCGGCGTCGAGCGCGTCGGCGACGGCGCGGACCTGATCGAGCGTGAAGACGGCGGTGATGTTGAGCGTGATGCCTTCCGACGACAGCGCGCGGATGAGCTCGGTCGAGGGCTGCCCCTTGGTGTTGGTGACGGGGATCTTCACGTTCACGTTCGTCCCCCAGGAGGCGATCGTGCGCGCCTGCTCGGCCATGCTGGCGAAGTCGTCGGCGAAGACCTCGAACGAGACCGGCCGGTCGGTGATCGCGCCCAGCACCCTGCGCGCGAACGCCTCGTAGTCGCCCACTCCGGCCTTGCGCATGAGCGTCGGATTGGTGGTGAACCCCTTGATCAGCGGGTTGCGCGACATCTTGACGATCCCGTCATAGTCGGCGCCGTCGGCGAAAATCTTGACCTTGAGATTGGCGAGGGAACTCATGGCGCCTCCTGCACGGTTAGGCTGGTTTCGATGATGAGGTCGGCGGCCTCCGCGATCGAATGCACGACGTGATCAGGGGCATCCGGCGGGGGCTCGGCATAGCCGAGATCGATGAACACGGTGGTACAGCCGGCGGCGCGGCCGGCCGCGACGTCGCTGCCGCGATCGCCGACCATGAAGCTCTTCGCAAGGTCGATGCCGAGCTCGCCGGCGGCCGCCAGGATCATGCCCGGCTTCGGCTTACGGCACTCGCAAGGGTCCGCCTGCCGGTGGTAGCAGGCCTTGACCGCGTCGAGCGGCAATTCGCGCGTCATGATCGCGTGCATCGCATCCACTTCCGAGCGGGGAATCAAGCCGTGCCCCACGTCCGGCTGGTTGGTGACGACCGCCAAGAGGAACCCCGCCTGCTTGAGCCTTTGCAGGCTCGCCGCCGCCTCGGGATAGAGCCGGAAGTCCGCCACCCGCCGGGGAGCGAAGCTGCGCCGGTCGCGGAACTCCGGAATGACGACCACCCCGTCCCGATCGAGAAACACCGCCGGTCTCAACCCGTGGCCAGGGCTTACCATTTCGTCTGCCTCACCTGCAAGGCGGGATGGCTGACGAGGCAATGCCATACCACCGCCTGGAAGGCCTCGGACAGCGGGGTGACCCAGTTCGGGTCGACCTGCGGGACCACCACCACCACGTCGCCGTGCCTGGCGGTATGCCCGCTGTCGCGGCCGACGATGCCGAACACCTTCGCGGACCGCGCCTTCGCGAGCTCAATCGCCTTGACGAGATTGGCACTGATGTTGCGCTCGGCGTCGCCGCCGCCGACCGAGTAGACGAGGATGGCGTCCTTGGCGTCGAGCCGGCTGATCTCGAGCCAGGCCGCGAACACCGTGTCCCAGCCCTCGTCGTTGGTGCGGGCGGTGAGCTCGGAGACGTTGTCGACCGGACTATAGGCCTCGATGGCGCAGAGCTTGCGAAAGTCGTTGACGGCGTGGCTGCAATTGCCGGCGCTGCCGCCGACGCCGATGAGGAACAGCCGCCCCTTGCGCTCGCGCAACGCCGTGAGCTCGGCGGCCAACGCCTCGATCTTGGCAAACGAGATGTCGCGGCAAATCTGCGCCGCCGCGCCGAAGAAGGATTCCGCGTGATTCATGCACCAGCTTCCGCGTCCTCGAAAAATTTCCGGCAGGTTCTTGCCACATCCGCCCCGGCATTGGAAGTCGCCCGGCCATGCGCAATTTCGGCCGCCGATGATGTAGCTAAAGCGATGCGTAAAGTTCCGCATAGCGCGCAAGCGCGCGGCTCATCGCAAAGTTCTCAACGATGCGGGCGCGGGCGCGGGCGGCGCGGGCGGCCCGCGCCGCGGGGGGCTCGAGCGTCCGGATCGCGGCGGCCAGCGCACAAGGGTCTCCCGGCGGCACGATCAGGCCGGCGTCGCCGACGATGAGCTTCGCATCGCCGACGTCGGTCGCCACGGCGGCCAGGCCGCAGGCCATTCCCTCGGCGAGCGCGTTCGAAAAGCCTTCGCCGAAGCGCGAGCTCGACACCACCACGTCGGCGGCCGCGAGCAGCGCCGCCACGTCTTGGCGGCGGCCGAGCCGAAGCACGTTTTGTGCCGCGGGCAGCGCCTCCGTCCCGGCGCCGACCAGGAGCGCGCGGACGTCCGGCAACTCCGCCATCGCGGCCAGGAAGGTGCCGTGGTCCTTCATCGGGTCGAGGCGCGCCACATGCGCGAGCACGACGGCGTCGTCGGGGATGCCGAGCTCGCGACGGACCGCCGCGCGCGCCGCCGGGTCCGGCTTGAACTCGTCGACGTCGATGCCGTTGGCGATCACTTCCGTCCGGCGCGGACGGTAACCCAGCCGCAGATGGGAGGCGAGGCCGGCCGCCGAGTTGGCGGTCACCAGATCGGGCCATCGCGACAGCAGCGTGCAGGCCTTGATCGCCCAGCGCAGCCTGGCGCCGTAGCTGCGCAGATCGACCTCCGAGCAGCGGATGCTCCAGACGAGGCGCGTGCGCCGGCGCCGTCCCGACAGGGCGAGCGCGATCGTCGCCGCCAAGTCGCCGTGATACATCCAGCCCTGCACGATGTCGGGGCGCTCGGCCGCGATCAGCCCGGCGAGCCGACGGCAGCCCGAGGCGATCCCGCCGGCCCCGCTGAAATCGAGCTCGACGACCGGGATGCCCGCCGCGCGCAACCGTGCCGCGTGCAATCCGTCCGGCAGCAGGCTCACCACGGTGATCGCGTCGGCGAGCCGCGGCGCAGCCGTGAGGAGCCGCGTCAGCATCGCCTCCGCACCGCCGCCGAACAAGAGATCGGTCGTGACGTAGATGATCTTCCGCGGCCGCAACGTCACGCCCACCGCTCGCGCCAGGCCTGCAGCATCAGCACGGTCCACAGCGGATATTGCCAGTTGCGGCTGCCGTCGAGATGCTCGGCCCAGGCCCGGCGCACCGGCTCGACCCGCACGAAGCCGTAGGACGAAAGGCGCGCCGGCGAGAGCAGTTGCTCCGCCCACTCCCGCAGCGGGCCGCGCAGCCAGGCGTCGATCGGCACGCCGAAGCCCATCTTCGGCCGCTCGATCAGCTGCTTCGGCACGTAGCGGTCGAGCACCCGGCGCAGCAGCCATTTGGTCCGGCCGCCGTTGAGCTTGAGCGCCAGCGGCAAGCTCCAGGCGTAGGCCACCACGCGATGATCGAGCAGCGGCACCCTGCCCTCGAGCCCGACCGCCATGGTCGCGCGATCGACCTTGGTCAGAATGTCGTCGGGCAGATAGCTGACCATGTCGAGAAACTGCATGCGCGGGATGAAAGCCGGCAGATCGCGGGCGATGGTCGCGTCCCACAGCGGCCCGTCCGGCTCGCGGCCGGCGGCGGCGATCGCTTCGGGCGCCTCCCATTGGCTCACCAGGCGGCGGTAGATCGCGTCGGGCTCGGGATTGTCGAGGAGGTTTGCGATCTTGTGCAGCTTGTCGCCCGGCAGCCCCGGCCGCCATGACGGGGGCACGAACGCGAACAGCCGGTTCCAGGTGTCGGGGGCGAGCGCGCGGAGCGCCCTGGCCGAGGGTCCCCGCAGCGGGCGCGGCACGCGCCGCACCGCGCGCGCGAGCCGGTCGGCCCAGAGATAGCGGTTGTAGCCGGCGAACAGCTCGTCGCCGCCGTCGCCCGAGAGCGCCACGGTCACGTGCTTGCGGGTCAGCTCCGAAACGAGATAGGTCGGGATTTGCGAGGGATCGGCGAACGGCTCGTCGAACCAATCCGGCAGATGCGGAATGACCTCGAGCGCGTGGCGCGGCTCGACGTAGAACTCGGTGTGGTCGGTGCCGAGGTGGGCGGCGACCTTCCTGGCATGCTGGGCCTCGTCGTAGCCGCTCTCGTGGAAGCCGATGGAGAAGGTCTTCACGGGACGCGCGCTCTGCGCCTGCATCAGCGCGACGACGGCCGAGGAATCGATCCCGCCGGAGAGGAACGCGCCGAGCGGGACATCGGCGATCATCCGCAGCCTGACGGAATCGCGCAGGAGCTCGTCGAGGCGGTCGGCGGCCTCGTTCGGGTCGGGAGCGGGATCGTTGCGGCGCTGGCCCGCGACCGCGATGCCGCGCAGGTCCCAGTAGCATTTCGGCTCCGCCGCCGAGCCTCGCCGCAGCGTGAGGACATGCCCGGGAGCAAGCTTGCGCGCTTCGCGATAGATGGTGTGCGGCTGCGGGATATAGGCATGGCGCAGATAACCGGCGACCGCGTCGTCGTCGATCGTCGGCGTCCACCCCGGCGCCGCCCGGAACGCCTTGAGCTGCGAGGCGAACAGCACGCGATCGGGCCCCGCCGCGTAGTAGAGCGGCTTGATGCCGAGGCGGTCGCGCGCCAACACCAGGCTTCGCGTCTCACGGTCCCAGAGCGCGAAGGCGAACATGCCGATGGCGCGCTCGATGGCGGCTTCGACGCCCCACAGGGCGCAGGCTTCGAGCAGCACCTCGGTGTCGGACTCGCTGCGCATGCGGCGGCCCGCCGCCGCGAGCTCGGCGCGGATGTCGGCGTAATTGTAGATTTCGCCGTTGAAGGTGATGACGTAGCGGCGGTCGGCCGAATGCATCGGCTGCGCGCCGCCGGGGGTGAGATCGATGATGACGAGGCGGCGCTGGCCGAAGGCGACGCCGCCCTCGGCCTCGACCCACACCTTGCCGTCATCGGGACCGCGGTGGCGCAGCGTCTCGGTCATCGCCTCGCCGATCGAGCGCAGCGCGTCCGCCGGCGTCGCCGCCCGCCAATCCACCATCCCGGCAATGCCGCACATCGAAAGGATCCCGAGCCCCGCGGGGCGTGCGGTCTTGTAGCGCCTGATCGGTCAAGCGTCGAGGTGGCGGCTCGCGCGCGACGAGCCCTTGCGGTCGGCGCGCTATGCACGCTTATTGGCGGGCATGAAGGTGCTGTTCTTCATCCGCGACCTCGGCGTCGGCGGCAGCCAGCGCCAGCTCGCCGTGCTCGCCGCCGGGCTCGCGCGGCGCGGGCATGACGTCGCGATCGCCGTCCTCTACGGCGGCGGCGCGCTCGAAGCGCTGCTCGAGGGGAGCGGCGTGCGCCTCATCGCGATCGGCAAGTCCGGCCGCTGGCACACCATCGCGCCGCTCGCAAGATTGCGGCGACTGTTCGTCAGCGAGCAGCCCGACCTCCTTTACGCGTTCCTCCCCACCCAGACCACGCTCGCCGCGCTTTTGCTGCCGTCGCGGGGCAAGACCAAGCTCGTGTTCGGACTGCGCGCCGGCGGCATGCAGCTCGACCGGTACGACAGCTTGCATGCGCTGAGCTACCGGTCGGAAGCATGGCTCGCGCGGCGCGCCGACCTCATCATCGTCAATGCGTTCGCGGTGCGTGCCGACGCGGTCGTCCGCGGCATGCCGCACGACCGCGTCGCGGTGGCCCCGAACGGCATCGACACCGAGGCGATGCGACCCGATCGGGCCGCCGGCCGCGCGCTGCGCCGGGCGTGGCAGATCTCCGACGATGCCTTCGTCGTCGGCTGCGTGGCGCGGCTCGATCCGATGAAGGACCACGCCAACTTGCTCGAAGCCGCGGCGCGCTTCCCTAACGCGGAGGCACGATTCGTGTGCGTCGGGGACGGCCCGTCCGCCTATCGCCGTGAGCTCCAGGCGCTCGCGCATTCGCTCGGCCTCACGGAGCGAGTGACGTGGGCGGGCGAGGTCGGCGACGTGAAGGCAGCCTACAATGCCTTCGACATCGCGACGCTGGCGTCGGCCTTCGGGGAAGGATTTCCCAACGTCATTGGCGAAGCCATGGCCTGCGGCACTCCGGTGACCGCGACCGACGTGGGCGACGCGCGGGCGATCATCGGCGCTTACGGCGAAATAGCGCCGCCGGGAGACCCCGAGCGGCTCGCCGCGGGATGGGCACGGCTGCGGCAGCGCCTCGTGCAGGATTCCGGACTGCGCGCGGCCGCGCGCGGCGCGGTCGTCGCAACCTACGGCCTCGACGCCATGGTGGCGCGAACCGAAAAAATCCTCGCTCAGCTCGTGGCGGAGCGGCCGCCGGCCGACATCGCGCGCGAGTTCGGCTGACCGACGGTGCCGTCCGCTCCATCCGGCACGGGAACGAGCTTGAAGACGTGGCACGAGCTGCCGAGCACGCGTGCCAGGCGCTTGCGCCCGGCAAGCCCAAGGCGGGAGCCCAGCAGCATCTCACCGGTATAAAAGAGCCCCACGGGCGCCTCGTTCACGACGGCGAAGCCGTGCGCGCGGAAGCTTTGGCGCCACCATCCCGGATGAAACAACCAGAGCTCGGTGATGACGTTGCCGCGCTCGCCGTGCCGCCGGGGAAGGCAGAGACCGACCGTGTGTCGAATGGTCCGGTACCAGGCCTGGCGCAGCCGTCGCAGCTCCGCGCCACTCGGCCGCGCGCGCGGCACGAGCTGCGGCAGCGAGGAGACGAAAAAAGAGATCGCCTCGAGATAGGAGGTCAGCGTCGTCCAAAGCCGCCAGGTGTGCGTCGGCAGCACGTGGACGCAGCAGCCGCCGGGCGCCAGCACGCGGCGGATCTCGGCATGCAGGCGTGCAAGATCGGGCACGTGCTCCAGCACGTTCGACGAGAACACGACGTCGACGCTGGCGTCGGGCAGCGGGATGGTGGCACCGTCGTAATCGACGATCGGGAACACGCGGTGCGCGGCGTAATTCGAGTCGGGAAGCTCGACCGCCGTCACCTGAAAGCCGCGCCGCTCGAGCTCGCGCGCCTGCCGGCCGCTGCCCGCTCCCACCTCCAGGACGCGCGCCCGCGACGGAAACAGCGAAACAATCTCGTCGATTTCGGCACGCCTGAGCTCATCGAGATGCGCGTACGAGAACATCAGCCTTGCCTGCCATTTGAAAGTGGCGCGAGCCCGCAAGCCCGCCTCACGGCAAGGGCTGCGCGCCGACTGCATCCTTCAACGTCACCCGTGACGCTTCGGAGGGTTGCCCCGCCCGCGTCGTGAGACGCCACGCCCAAACGTCGGTGTCCTCCAATACGCGCGGCGGAGCAAGATAAAGGTCGAATTGATCCCGTTGGTCGAGCCGCGGCGCGAGCACGAACGCGAATGGCGCCCTGTCGGACAAGCCTGCCATGAAGGGGCCCATCTCCCGCTCGATGCCGGTCGACTCGACGAGGCGAGCGAATTCGGCGACGGAGAGCGCCGGAATCGCAGCCGGGCGGGCGCCGCCGTCCGGCACCACCAGAAATCCCGTCACCGCCCTTCCACCGAGCACGATATCCTCGTTTGCGGGAACGCGACCGAACGGCGGATGGGCGGCAATTTCTCGTCCGAGCTGCGCGCGCGACAGCGCCGGCACCAGCAGCAAAAGCACGGCCATCGCGCCCATGGTCGCCGCCCCGGCTTTCCACTGCCGCCGCCGTCGAAGCGAACGGGGAACCGACACCACGCCGGGCGCCGCAAAGGCCAAAGCCAGAAAGCACGCCGCGAAGGCGTGGGTCACATGCAGCGTACGCCAACCGTCGTCGGCGTAGACCACAGCCGCCGACAGGAGAATGCCGAGGAAGAGCGCGAGCCAAAACCACCGCTCCGACGGGGATGCGCGATGGCGCCAGGTGAACAGCAGCCCCGGCAGGGCTGCAAGCATGGCGAGCCCCGCGGCGGCTTCCGTCCACCAGCTCATGCGGCCGTATCCGGTGACGAAATACCGCGGCTGGCTGAGGACGAACTTGGCGACGTTCTCGGACAGGCGCCACGCGAACAGGCCGGGCCGGTCGAGAACATTGCTCCACGTTTGGGAGATCACGAACCAAACCTGCGCGCGTTCGTCGGCCAATTGACCGAGCTGCGTCGCGTAAGTGCTGCTGCAACCGGCCCAGTCGGTGCCCAACGAGAGCCCGCAGAGCGTCAAGGCGAAATTGGCCCCCGACGTGGTCTGCGACGAGCCGTAGAGCCAGCCGAGCAACGCGTTGAAAGCGGCGACGACGAGAACGATGCCGCAGGCAGCTGCAAAGATCCGATATCGGCGCGGGTTCGTTGCGCCGAACACGAACGTCACCCAGAGCACGAGGAGCGGAATGGTGAGGAGGCTCCCCATTCGCGTGAACAGGGCGACCGTCAATGCGGCAAGGGCGACCAGGGCGTGCGCCAGGGACTGCTGCCGCAGGGCCTCGATGAAAAATATCAGGGCGAACAGGCTCCATATCATGCCGAGCGGCTCGGTCATGGTCGTCGGGAAGAACGGCCGCTCCAGGATGATCATGAATCCGACGAACGCGCAGCCCGCCCAGATGCCGCGCCAGCGCGAGAGACTGCGCGCCGCGAGATAGAGCACGATCGCCAGCAACGCGAGCTGAACGAGAAGCGTCGCAACGTAGGAGTATTGGGCAACGAACACCGTCAGCTCGCGAAAGGCTTCGGCGAGCGGCCGGCGGCTGCCGACGACCCCCCATTCACCCCACCGCGCCTGCTGGAATGCCGCGACGAAGTAGCCCCCCGCATCCGAATAGGGAACGAGACCGGCGAGGCTGAGATAGTTCAGGTCGCTCGCGCGGATATGGCCGCTCCATCCCCCGGCGCTCAGCGAGAACAGGCACAGACTGGCGATGACCGGCAGCGCCCAGGCGTTCCAGCTGCGAGCGAGCGCGACCTCGGCGCGGCGCGGCCCATCGCTTGCGACGAGCCCGAGGCTGCCGAGCCACGCGAACGCCGCACCCGTTGCCGCGAACACGAGAACCGCGTATGGCATGCAGGATTCGGCAATCGTCAATATAGGCGCGAGCCTGAAAATCGTCGTCGTCGGCAATGCATATCCCGCGAGGATGCCGTAAAGTATGGTCGCGACGAAGATTCCGCACGCCGCAATCATGCTCCAGCTTGCGAATTGGAATAGCGAGACGACCGTCGACGCAGCCGGGCGTGTGCCGACGAGGCGCTGCTGCCGCCCACCGCGGCCGACCCAGGTCATATGTTCCATGGCGCCGCCCGGGCCGAGAGCATGAGCGCTCGTGCACGCCCCGGATCGAACGGCACGACCGCGATCAATCCGTGGAAATGATTCATTCGCCGTCGTGCCGAGTTTCGAGCGCCGCTGCCGCGATGCGGCATATTCCATCTGCCCCACGGCTCGCGGCCGCTCGCCGCGAAGGTATCTCGTTCGAGCATGACGATTCAACCGCGGCCCGCGACCGGCAGCCGTCGCTGCTCGGAATCCGTACGGCCGGGCAATGATCGGGCAAGCCATGGAGCGTCTGTCGGTGCTCGCAGCGGCGGCCCTCTTCGCGCTGTTCATAAGCTTCGGCCTGATCATGCTGTTGCGGCCGTGGCTCGCCCGGCATGCCGTTGCGCAACCGAACGTGCGATCGTCCCACCATGCGCCGACGCCGCAGGGCGGCGGCATCGCGGTGGTGATCGCGACGCTCGCAGTCACGGGGGTCCTCTCCGCCCTCTGGCTGCCGATCGAGGGCGGCCAGCTGCTTCCGATCAGCGCGGCTGCCGGGCTGCTCGCGGTGGTGGGGGCGATCGACGACATGCGCTCGTTGCCGACGGCGGCGCGGCTGCTGATGCACTGCATCGCCGTCGGCGCGGTGATCGCGGCGCTCCCGAACGAGTTGCGGTTGCTGCCGCAGGTGCCCTTCTGGATCGAGCGCACCGGCCTTTTTCTCGGCGGGGTGTGGTTCGTCAACCTCGTCAATTTCATGGACGGCATCGACTGGATGACGGTCGCGGAAGTCGTGCCGGTGACCGGCGCCATGGTCGTGCTCGGCGTCGCCGGGACGATCGCGCCCGCTCCGGCGGCGGTCGCGGCCGCGTTGCTGGGTGCGACGCTCGGCTTTGCCCCGTTCAACCGGCCGGTGGCGCGGCTCTTTCTCGGCGACGTGGGCAGCCTGCCGATCGGCATCGTGCTGGGATGGCTGCTGCTCGAGCTCGCCGGCCGCGGCCACCGGACGGCGGCGCTCATCCTGCCGCTCTACTATCTCGCCGACGCCACGATCACGCTCGCCCGCCGCATCGCGAGAGGCGAGCCGTTCTGGCTGGCGCATCGCACGCACTTCTACCAGCGCGCGACCGACAACGGCTTCACCGTCGCCGAGATCGTCGTCCGCGTGTTCCTGGTCAATCTGGCGCTTGCCGTGCTCGCGCTCGTCGCCGTCGCCGCGCAAGGCGTCGCCGTGCCGCTCATATCGCTCGCCGTCGCCGTCGCGGTCGTCGCGCCGCTGCTGGTGAGCTTTGCTCGCGCCCGGCGCCGACCGAAGGATTGAGGCCGCGACAGGTCGAAGCGCATGGCGAAGATTTCTTCCGGAAAAGCGTCCTATTCCGCGCAGGCGCGCTCCAAGCCGATTTGCGGCAGGAGCAGCCGCGGCGCGTAGCTTTCCAGCGTCTCGAACAACACGGCGTCCGGACGATGGCGCGCGGCCAGCGCGCCGTCGACCGCATCCGCGGCGTAGCGATGGACCTCCTCGAAGTGCTGCGCCAGGAACGGCACGAGCTGCGTCGCGTAGGAATCGCCGAACAGCACCAGCCGTCCTCGACCGTGCGGATTGCGATAGACGAAGTGCCCTTCCTCGACCCATCAGGCGGGCGAGCTTGCCCACGACGGCGACGTAGGCGTAATAGGCGCCGAGGTCGTTCCAGTGGGTTTCCGTCTTGTTGTAGAGGCGCAGCGGCGCACGCTCGCGCTTTGCCGTTCGCATGATCGGGCGGGCATCGATGATCATATCTTTGGCCTCGTCGCCGAGCTCGTCGATGAGCGCGTCGAGCCGGGTCGTCGGCAAGCCCGCATCCGTGTTGATCAGGAACTCGCCGTAGATGCTCTGCTTGTTCGGCGCAATGAATACCGCGCTCGGAATGCCGCACGCGGCGAAGCGTTCATGGATCGCTCGCAGCGATGCGTCGATGCGTCGGACCTCGGCCGACGTGAAACGAAGCTTGCCCCGCGAATCGGCCATCGCCGCGGGCGCGGTATCGCGATCATCGGTCCAATACATCCAGCCTTCTCGCCCGAACACGATGTGGCGGTCGAGCGGCCGGCGCAGCGCGCCGACGTGGAAGCTGGTTCCCGCATAGATCAGCGGAAACCGTAGCCCGACGCGGTCGGCGAACCACAAATCGAAAGCGCCGAATGCGCCGGGCGCGAATTTCTCGGGAAACGGGGCGCGACCGCGGATGGAGATATCCCCGGGGCCGAACCAGGGCCCGTCGTACCCCAGCAGCAATACCGGGACCAGGACGACGGCGAAGTAGGTGAGGACGGTCAGCTTTCGCGTGAACGATCGTATCGCGACGGTCGGCATTGGTCAGAACCGGAAATAGATGAAGGGATTGTTCTGATCGATCGTCATGGTGGCGAGGCACAGCACCGTGATGGCCCCGATGACGACGGCGCGGGCGAGGTCGAAGGTGATCTGCTCGCCGGGCGTGCCGGCCATCTTCTGCATCAGCTCCTTCGCCCGCGGCCAGATCGGGAACGCGAAGCACGCCGCCAGCGCGATCAACAGCAGCGTCGGACCCGCGACATGCGAGGACACCGGCAGCATGGTCGCCGTTCCCCCCTGCAGGGCGAACATCCGCGCCAGCATGTCGAGCGCCAATTCGAGATTGGGGGCGCGGAAAAAAACCCAGCCCACCATGACCACGAGCAGGACATAGCCGATGCGAAGCGCCGCCGGCGTTCTCGACAAGACGGCTTGAACCGCGGCCGATCGCTCGATCGACAGGAACAAGCCGTGCCACATCCCCCAGACGATGAAATTCCAGCTGGCGCCGTGCCAGGCGCCGCACAACAGGAACACGATCCACAGATTGCGGACGGTGGTCCAGTGCCCGCCGCGGCTGCCGCCGAGCGGCAGGTAGACGTAATCGCGGAACCAGGCCGACAGCGTCATGTGCCAGCGGCGCCAAAAATCCTGCATCGAGGTCGCGGCATAGGGATAATTGAAGTTCTCGGGAAATCGAAAGCCGAACATGCGGGCCATTCCGATCGCCATGTCCGAATAGCCGGAAAAATCGAAATAGATCTGCAGCGCGAAGCAGACGACGGCGAGCCATACCGCCCAGATCGGCAGGTCCGACGGCGCAAACGCGAACAGATGATCGCCGACCGCGCCGATCGGGTTGGCGATGAGCAATTTCTTCGCGAGGCCGGCCGCGAAGCGCGCGACGCCGGTGTCGATATCGTCGAATGAAACGGGACGATCCTCGAGCTGGCCGGCGATCGGACGATAGCGGATGATCGGCCCGGCGATCAATTGCGGGAAGTTCATGATGTAAAGCGAGAACGCGGCCGGTGATCGCTGCGCCTGCGCCACGCCGCGATAGACGTCGATCAGATAGGACATGATGTGGAAGGTGAAGAACGAGATGCCGAGCGGCAGCGGGATGGTCGGGTTCGGGAGCCGCAGATCCCAGAAGCTCTCGAGCACCCAGTTGACGTTGTCGACGATGAAATTGGTGTATTTGAAGACGATCAGGATCAACAGATTTCCGGCGATCGACCATGCGATCAAGCGATGGCGCCGGACGCCGTCGGCGGCGGCAATCGCCTGGCCGACCGCGAAGTTGATGCCGATCGAGAGCGCGATCAGCACGATCGCGATCCGCCCGCCCCAGACGTAGAACACGACGCTGGCCGAGACCAGCACGATGTTGCGAGCCGATCGGGGGGCGATGAAGTAGCAGGCGAGCACCGTCGGCAGAAACAGGCAAACGAAGGTCAGATTGCTGAAAACCATCGCCTACCAACCGTGCCCGATTCGATAACGGGTTCCGCTGCTGGCCGCATGTGCTCGATGCGGGCGAGCCGCTAGGCCGCTTCGCCGCCGAAATCCGGCACTGCGTCGCGCAGCACGCCGAAGATCACCGAGCGGTCCTCGCGCGCGAGGCCCTGCTCCAGCGCCGCCAGCCAGCCGCGCATCGAGTCGAGGGGCGGACTGACCGGCTTCGCCGCGACGATGCCTTCGATGCCGATCGGCGCCGTCGGCTCCTCGCGCGCGAACAGGATTTCCTGCAGGCGCTCGCCCGGCCGGATGCCGGTGAACGTGATGTCGATGTCGCGGCCGGGCTCGAGCCCGGACAGCCGGATCATCCGCTCGGCGAGATCGACGATCTTCACCGGCTGGCCCATGTTGAGCACGTAGACCGCGACCCCGGCGTGTCCCATCGCCAGCGCATGGCTCGCCGCGGTGACCACGAGATCGCAGGCTTCGCGGATGGTCATGAAGTAGCGCACCATGTCGGGATGCGTGACCGTGAGCGGCCCGCCGGCCTCGATCTGCGCCTTGAACTTCGGCACCACCGAGCCGTTGGAGGCGAGCACGTTGCCGAAGCGCACCGCGATCAACCGCATCGTCCGCCTGGTGCCGTCGCTGCGGCGGGCGAAATCGCTGTCGAGCGCCTGGCAATACATCTCGGCAAAGCGCTTCGACGCGCCGAGCACGGAGACCGGCTCGATCGCCTTGTCGGTCGAGATCACCACCATGGCGGCGGCGCCGGCGGCGCCGGCGGCGTCGGCCACGTTGACCGTGCCGAAGACGTTGGTCTTGACCCCCTCCTCCCAGTCCCGTTCCAACAGCGGAACGTGCTTGAGCGCGGCCGCGTGGAACACGACGTCGGGACGAAACTCCGCCGCCAGCCGGAAGACGCGGGCGCGATCGCGCACGTCGGCGAGACGGCCGTCGATCTTGGCCGCCGACCGCTTGCCGGCGAGCGTCTCCAACACCGCGTGCAGCGCCGGCTCCGAGTTCTCGATCACCAGCACGCGCGCCGCGCCGAAGGTCACGATGCGGTCGCAGATCTCGGCGCCGATCGATCCGCCGCCGCCGGTCACGATGATCGATTTTCCCTTCACGAATTGCTCGAGCCGGTGGTAGTCGATCTTCACGCGCGGGCGCAGCAGCAGATCCTCGACATCGACCGGCGCCAGCTGCAGCGCCTCTCCGCCGTCCTCGAGCGAAGGGAGCCGGCTGGTGGCGAGCCCAAGCCGCCGCGCCCGCATCAGCAGCGTCTCGGGCGCGGCTTCCGGCGCGAGCGCGCTCGGCGTGAGCACGATCCGCGTCACGTTGGCGCCGCGGTTCCTCAGGTCGGCAATGACCGCTTCGATGTCGTCGGGACCGCCGAGCACGGACACGCCGCGGATGGTCTGGCCGCGATCGGAGGTCGAGGGCGACAGGATGCCGACCGGGCGCATCTTGGTCACCGCGCCGCTCTCGATCGAACGCAGCAATACCTCCGCGTCGGCGGTGCGGCCGATAAGCAGGGTCGGCGTCGAGCCGCCGAGCTTGGCGTGCTGGAGCGTGCGGGTGTAGCGAAAATATCGATAGGCGACGCGCGGGCCCGCCAGGAAGGCGATCTGGATGAGCCAATAAAGAACGATCGTGATCTTGCCGAAAAAGAACGTGCCGTAGACGTTCGGCGCCAACAGCACGTAATCGAGCGCCAACACGGTCGCCGCCAGCACGGTCGCCGACCGCACGATGTTGAAAAGGTCGGGCAGCGAGGTAAAGCGCCATTTCGCCTTGTAGAGGCCGGAGAAGCCATAGACGAAGCCGGCATAGATGACGAACGCGGGCACGAAGATCGCGAGCAGCCGCCAACGCTCGGCGAGCCCGGTCTCCTCGAAGCGAATGAAAAAGCTCGCCACCACCGCCGCCGCCGTGGCGAGGAGGTCATGTGCCAGAATGAGCCACATGCGTGGCGTGAAGCTCGAAAGCCGGGTCATCGTCCCAACGTGATGAGACCGGTCATCCGGCCCCGCCGGTCATCAATACCGGCCTTTGGGCGTGGATGCCACCTCCGCCGGCGGAACCCGCGCGCGCGGTCAATCGCCGCGGTTCCGGCTCATTCGTTCGCTAAGCCGCAGATGCCCGTAAGGCGTCGTGCGGGGCCGTGTGGTCCGACCGCTTCCCCCAGCCGAGGGCGATGGCTATCTTCGGACGGGGGGAGGCAAAGCCGATTGCGGCGAAAACCGGGGCGACCAGCCCACAAGGTAGGCTTCCTTTGCGTTCGTTGGTCCTGGCGCTCGCTGTGACCCTGGGCGGCTGCTCCGCGAGCGAGCTCGTCCAGAATTTGCCGGCAGGCCCCGCGCCGGACCTTTCGCAGCCGAACTACCGGCGGATCGTCGCCGACAACATCAGGGCGGTTTTCCCGAAGGGGACGCCGGCCGGCGAGTTGCAGCTTTCCGGCGTACGACTGATCGATCATCTCAAGGGGCCGGCCTGGCTCACTTGCCTCAAGCTCGAGGCGCAGGAGGGCTCGCAGTTCTACGCGATCTTCATTCAAGGCGAGAAGATCATCGACTCGCGGGTCGCCATCATGATCGATCAGTGCTACAAGGAGACCTACGCGCCGTTCGAGATCGCCACATTTGCAACGAAACCGGCGACGAAACCGGGAACGCCGGTCGCTGCCGGGAACCGATGACCGCCTGCCTTACCGCTCGGCGTCAACAGCCTTGAGGGCGTCGGCCGCGCGGCGGCTCGCAAGCGCGCGATCGACCGCAGCCAGCACCTGCTCGACGGAAAGCTCATCGAGACAGCGGCTGTGGCTGTCGAGGTGACCCTCGCAGCCGAGATTCTCGCACGGCAAGCACGGCAGCGGATTCTGCACGACCCAGACATTGCCCCGCTGCTGGATGGTGCCGATCTTGTCCCACATCCGGGAAAGGCCGCCGACCGGCCAGGCCGCCGTGCGGCGCGGATTGGTCGGACCATGGAGCGCCACGGTCGGACAGCCGCAACCGGCCGCCAGATGGGTCATGGAGGTATCCGGGCCGACATAGACGGACGCGCCCTTCAAGAGCGCCGCAAGCCCCGGCCAGTCGAGCCGGCCGCGTTCCCGGATCACCGGCGGATCGGCCGGGGCGAACACGCCCTCGACATAGGCCTGCTCGGCGGGATCGCGTCCCTCGGTCGCCACGACCGCAAGTCCCCGCTCGGCGAGGCCGCGCGCAAGGGCGCGCCAGCCCGCGTCGGTCCATCGGCGGTAGCGCTCGAACGGCGTCGCATGCAGCACCGCATAGGGCACCGGCGGCGCGACCCCCTCGGCCGACGATCCCTGCGGGCAAACCACGTCCGGCCACAGAGCGAGACCGAGCGAACCCGCGAGCAGCCGCATTTCCTCGAAGCGGTGGCAATCACGATCGACCGGGACCGGACGATCGTGCACCCGCATCTTCCACCAAGCTCCGGCACCCCGGCGCTCGACGAGACCGACCCGCCGGCGTCCGGCGAGCCAGGCCAGAAAGGTCGGACGATCGCCGGACTGGGTCGAGACCGCGAGATCGTAACGGCGCCATAGTCGCCGGGCCAAGGCGGTCATCTCCACCATCGATGGACGCGGCGGGATGGTCGTGATGCGATCGATATCGGGGTTCCCCTTGAGTATCCGTTCGCTGCCGGAGAACAGGAGGACATCCAGGGTGGCCTGCGGCCAGCGGCGACGCAGCGTCCTGATCAGCGGCGTCGTCATCAGGACGTCGCCCAGCCGCCGCAGCGTGATGACGAGAATGTCTGGCCGGTCGGGCAGACCGGCGGGCATCCCATCCGGAGGCTGTTGCAAGCGCGATATCTCCTGCGTTCCGCGAATAAGACTCTCCGCCGCGCCATCGTCGCCGACATCGCAACGCCGGTCAACGCGATCGATTCAGGCGCTGTTCCCGGGATCGTCGCGGTCATACGAGCTGTAGGACTTCTCCTCGATCAGACGCGAGCCCGATGCCAGATTGATCGCCTTCTTGATCCGCGCGCGCTCGTCGTTGAGCCGATAGACCGTGCGCGCGAGCTCGATGAACTCGTTGCCGAAATCGCCGCGCGCATCGCATTCGCGGATCGCGTCTTCGACGTCCCAGAGCCGCGCGTTCACCCGCCTGAGCTCGGCGGCCAATCGCTCGAGCATGGCGCGATCGACGTCGCCGAGGCCGACCGCGCGCAAGGCGCCGAGCTCGCGCATGATGTTCTCGCGCTGGCTCGGGTTCGCGATGCGCTCGGACTTTATTTCGAGGATCGTGATCTTGTCCATCAGTTCGCCGACCGAGATCGGCACCAGGATGTCCTGCGCGGGGACGTCGCGCGGCGGCACGTTCGGGAAGCCGCTCATGTCTCGACCCCGCTGCTGCCCGGAACTCGGGCCCCATGGAGCACGGTCCCGCCGATGGCCCCGACGCCGAAGACATAGAGCCAGCCCTGGCTGAAGTCGAACAGATACGAGTTGAACACCGAGCCCACCACGTTCTGCACCACGATCACGAGGCCGAGCCAGGCGAGGAGCGTGCGATCGCAGAACAGCGCGAGATGGGCGGTCCACAGGGCGATGAGCACGACGGCGCCGAGGAGGCCGAGTTCGACCGCCACGGTCAGGATCTGGTTGTGGGGGTTGTCGGTGATCAGGATGGGGTCGGTGCCGGCGGTCGCCTCGCGCCGGAACAGCCTCGGGATGGTTCCGGTGCCTTGGCCGAAGATCGGCTTCTCGGCGATGAAGGCGAGCGATTTCGTCCAGTATTCGAGGCGCAGGCCGACCGACGTGACGTCGCCGGCGGCATAGTTCTGCAGTTGCCCGACGACGGGCGCGACGCGTTCGCGCAGATAGGGCGAGGACCCCCATGCGATGCCCGCGAGCGCGCCCCCGATCAGGCAGGCGCCGAGCGCGCCCTTGAAGCCGAATTGCCGGACGCCGAACAACAACAGCAGCACCGCCATGACCACGAGCGTGGTTCGCGCCGTCGCCACATAGCCGACATCGGCGATGAACGCCCCCGCAAGAAGAAGCAGCCCGAGCGCGAGGCGAGGCCGCCCGCGCCGGAGCTCGGCCGCTCGTCCGATCAGCCCGAACGCGCAGATCGCGAAGATCGCGCTCTGCAGGATGTAATCCTTGACCGGCACGCCGACCGCCCTGCCGCCGCGCCACGGCAGACCCGGCGCGAGCACGAGCACCCACGAGACGACGAGCAGCACGATCGAGGAGGCGAGAAAGCCGAGGATCACCCACTGCGCCCGTCCGGAGCGGCGGAATTGCGCGAGCAGCAACGGAATGACGAGCAGCTTGTGAAATCCGCTCAATCCCGCGATGCGCTCGCCCCAGCTCGCGTCCGCCCACGCCATGCCGAGGGCGCCCAGCACCCAGAGCAGCACGGGCAGCCCGCCGGCCGCCGACAGCAGCTCGCGCCTCAGCGAAGCCGCATCGAGGGTTGGAACGAGCGCGATCAGCCACAGGACGACCAAGATCGACGTCGCCGACGTCGACCACGGCAGCGACACCGCGACCGCCGCGGCAAGCCCGTCGGCGACCTCCGCGAGCCGCGCGGGTATCTTCACGGCGGCTGTCTCAGGATTGCGCTCGAACATGATTGTCGCCGACCTCGGCGGTTTCCCGCAGCATCGACAGGCCGCGTTGCGCGCGCACGCGATCGCCGCCCAGCACCGCCTCGAGCCGCGCCTCGTTGGCCGCCAACTGGGCGCGGTCGGCCTCCGGGTGCCACAGATGGACGACGCCGGTCGCGAAACGCCCGTCCTTGCGGCGCACGCCGGCATGCAGCAGCCGGATCAGAAGATCGGAATCCTCGCGGCCCCAGCCGCAAAAGCTCGCATCGAATCCGTCGACCCGCTCGAGGTCGGCGCGCCAGACCGCGAGATTGCAGGAGCGCGCGCCGCGCCATCGCCCCGATCCGAGCTTGCGGAGCGCCCCGAGCGGCAGCCGCAACACCGCCGCCAGCCGGTTGACGCCGCCGCGCATGCGCTGCCCGATCCACCGCGCGGCGCCCCACGCCTCGGGCCGCAGGCCGTCGCGCAGCACCGCGGCGGTGAGCGCTCCCGACAGCAGCACGCGGTTGCCGGTGATGAACCGTCCGCGCTCGGCCAGCCGGCGATGCAGGGCGATGAAATCGGGACGCGCAATGCAGTCGCCGTCGAGGAAAACGCAGTAATCGCCGCCGCAGGCGAGGATCGCGCGGTTGCGGATCTCGGCGGCGCGAAAGCCGCGGTGCGCCTGGCGGACGTGGCCGAGCGGAACGCCGATCCGCGCCCGCCATTTGGCCACGATCGCCGCGGTGCCGGGGCCGGAGCCGTCGTCCGCGATCACCACCTCGAACCCGCGGTCGCGCTGGCGCGACAACGCGGCGAGGACCGCGTCGAGCGCGTCCTCGCGATCATAGGTCGTGACGATGACGGAGATGAGACCCGGCACGTCGGCGCTGTCCTTCTGCATGCCCAGCGCCCCTGTGATAGCGTGCACCGCGCTTGCGCTCAACAACGGGGAATGATCGAGAACACCTCGCCCATGGCGAGCTCGGGACATCGTCGCGTCGAGCATTCGCGGTCCGCCCTTGAAAGACGGCGGTTATTACACTATCGGAATTTCCCGGCCGTTTCATGCATCCGAGCGCAAGCCGTGGCAAAGATCTCGACCTCGATCATCGCATTGAACCAAGCCGAGAAGATCGGGGATGCGATCTCGAGCGTGCTATGGACGGACGAGGTCGTGCTCGCCGATTCGAACAGCACCGACGACACCGCCAAGATCGCCGAACGGCTCGGCGCCCGCGTCGTGCAGATCCCGCTCACCACCTTCAGCGAGCTGCGCAACCGTGCGGCCGACGCCTGCAGTCACGAATGGATCCTGAGCCTCGATTCCGACGAAAGATGCACGCCCGAGGTGCGCGACGAGATTCTCGCGTTGCTGGCCGCCGGTCCCACCTGCGACGCCTATTACATTCCTCGCCGAAATTATTTCATGGGGCGCTGGATAAAAGGGTCCGGCTGGTATCCGAACTATCGCCAGCCGCAATTCTATCGCAAGGGGGCGATGCGCTACACGCGCATCATCCACGAAGGGATCGAGATGCAGACCGATCGGTCGATCGGAAAGCTCGAGAACGCGATCTGGCAATTTCCCTTTCGCAATTTCGAGGAGGTCCTGCACAAGGCGAACCGCTACTCGACGATCGGGGCGCGCATGCTGGCGGACAAGCGCGTTTCGATGGGGACTGCGCTCGGACACGCGATCTGGGCATTCATCAAGCATTACGTGTTCAAGTTCGGATTCCGGGACGGCTGGGCCGGCTTCGTGATCGCCGTGGGAAATTTCGAGGGTACCTTCTACCGCTACGCCAAGCGACACGAGGAGACGCAGGCCTGGGCGCCGCCGCCGAGCGAGCCGCTGCGGCGGCCCGTCACCCGCGAGAACTAGCCCGGCGGCGGAGATGACGCGCGGCGCTCCGGGATTGCGGGGTTGGATTGCGAGGTTGCTTGCCGGGAGAAGCATGAGGGTGATATCTTTCCGCGCGAGATTTGCGATGTTTATCGGAATTTAGCTCTCGCGGATTTTCACCCGAGCGACGCAGGGCAATTGGCATGCCCCTTGCTCCGAGGAGGCGCGGCTGGACGGCGCCGGATATTCCGTGATCACTCCGGTGAAGCAGCCAACGAATAGGCAGAATGGCGCAAGTCTAGGCGGTTGACCGACGCAACTGGGAGATCGGCGCATGGATCGCAGGACGCTACTGAAGACCGTTGCCGGCGCAGGTACTCTGGCGATCGGGAACAAGCTCTGCGCACCCGCCCTCGCGCAAGGCGCTGCGGCGCGCACGCTTCGTTTCGTGCCGCAAGCCAACCTCGCGAACTTCGATCCGATCTGGGGCACCCAATACGTGGTGCGCAATGCCTCCGCCATGGTGTGGGATACGCTCTATGGCGTCGACGAAGAGCTGCAGCCCCAGCGCCAGATGGTGGAAGCCGAGGAGGTGTCGCCGGACGGCCTGACCTGGACGTTCCGGCTGCGTCCCGGCCTCAAGTTCCATGACGGCGAGAAGGTGGTCGCCAAGGACGTGGTGGCGAGCCTCGAGCGTTGGACGGCACGCGACCTCATGGGCCAGATGATCAAGCCGATCCAGCAGGAGCTCACGGCCGTCGACGACCGCACCGTGAAGTGGGTGCTGAAGAAGCCTTATCCGAAGATGCTGCTGGCACTCGGAAAGAACAGCACCCCGATGGCCTTCATCATGCCGGAACGGATCGCCAAGTCCGACCCGTTCAAGCAGATCAGCGAATATATCGGCAGCGGGCCGATGCGATTCGTCAAGGGCGAGTGGGTGCCGGGCGCCAAGGCGGTATTCGAGAAATTCGCCGATTATCAGCCGCGGCAGGAGCCCGCGTCCTGGCTCGCGGGCGGCAAGTGGATGCTGGTCGATCGTATCGAGTGGACCGTCATGCCCGATCCGGCGACCGCCGCCGCGGCGCTGCAGAATGGCGAGGTCGACTGGTGGGAGAACCCGATTTCCGACCTGGTGCCGCTGTTGCGCAAGAACCGCAACGTCGCGGTGGACATCGCCGATCCGCTCGGAAACATCGGCAGTTTCCGCATGAACCACCTGTTCCCGCCGTTCAACGACGTGCGGGCACGCCGCGCGGTGCTGATGGCGATGAGCCAGGAAGACTACATGCGCGCCATCGTCGGCGACGATGACGCGCTTTGGAAACCGCTGCCGGGCTTCTTCACGCCCGGCACCGCCCTCTACACCGAAGAGGGCGGCGAAATATTGAAGGGACCGCGCGATCTCGACGCGGCGAAGAAGCTTTTGGCGCAAAGCGGCTATGCCAGCCAGCCGGTCACCTGCCTCGTGGCCCAGGACCAGCCCATCACCAAGGCCCAGGGCGATGTCACCGCCGACCTCTTGAAACGGCTCGGCATGAACGTGGATTTCGCCGCCATCGACTGGGGCACGGTCGGCACCCGACGTGCCGTGAAGGCGGCGCCTGGCCAGGGCGGCTGGCAGATGTTCCACACCTGGCACGCCGGGGCGGACTGCATCAACCCGGCGGTCGCCATCGGGATCCGCGCCAACGGCGACAAGGCCTGGTTCGGCTGGCCGGACGCAGCCGAGGTTGAGGCGCAGGTGACGGCGTGGTTCGAGGCCAAGTCGCTCGACGAGGAGAAGACCGCGATCCGTCGGCTCAACAAGGCCGCGCTCGACAACGTGGTCTATGCCCCGACCGGGTTTTTCTTGAACTATCAGGCGTGGCGCAAGAATGTGAGCGGCATCGTGAAGGGGCCGCTGCCCTTCTTCTGGGGTGTCGGCAAGGCGGCGTGATTGCCCCGCATTCCGCATCGAGCGCCGGGTTGCAGCAGCCATGGATCGAAGAGCATTCCTTAAATCCGTAGCCGGCGCGGGCACGCTCACCGCCGCGGGCGCGCTCGCGCGCCCGGCCATCTCGCAGCGCGCCGCGGCGCGCACGCTGCGCTTCGTGCCGCAGGCCGACCTCGCCAATTTCGATCCGATCTGGAACACCCAGTATGTGGTGCGCAATGGCGCCGCGCTGGTGTGGGACATGCTGTACGGCTTCGACGACAAGCTCAAGCCGCGGCGCCAGATGGTCGAGTCCGAAGAAGTCTCGGCGGACGGCCTCACCTGGACGTTCCGGCTGCGTCCCGGGCTCAAGTTTCACGACGGCGAGCCGACCCTGGCGAAGGACGTGGTCGCGAGCCTCGCTCGCTGGCAAGCGCGCGACAACATGGGGCTGATGATCAGGGCGATCGAGAACGAGCTCGTCGCCGTCGACGATCGCACGTTCCGCTGGGTGCTCAAGACGCCGTTTTCGAAATTGCCGATCGCGCTGGGAAAGGTCGGAACGCCATCGTGCTTCATCATGCCGGCGCGGATCGCCGCGACCGACCCGTTCAAGCCGATCAGCGAATTTGTCGGCAGCGGGCCGATGAAGCTCGTTCGCAACGAATGGGTTCCGGGCGCCAAGGCGGTGTTCGAGAAGTTCGCCGACTATGTGCCGCGACCGGAGCCGAATTCATGGCTCGCGGGCGGAAAGCAGATGCTGGTCGATCGCATCGAATGGGTGGTGATGCCGGATCCCGGCACCGCCTCCGCCGCGCTGCAAAACGGCGAGATCGACTGGTGGGAAACGCCCATGGCCGATCTCGTACCGGTGCTGAAGCGGAACCGGAACGTGATGGTCGACATCGCCGATCCGCTGGGCAATGTCGGCAGCTTCCGCATGAACCACCTGCACCCGCCCTTCAATGACGTGCGCGCGCGCCGCGCCATCCTGATGGCGATGAGCCAGGAGGATTATATGCGCGCGATTGTCGGCGACGATGCCTTGTGGAAGCCGCTGCCCGGCTTTTTCACGCCCGGCACGCAGCTCTACACCGAGGAGGGCGGCGAAATACTCAAAGCTCCGCGCAACCTGGATGCCGCCAAGCGATTGCTCGGGGAAAGCGGTTATGCCGGCCAGCCGGTCACCTGTCTGGTGGCGCAGGATCTGCAGATTACCAAGGCCCAGGGCGAGGTCACCGCCGACCTGCTCAGGCGGCTCGGCATGAACGTGGATTTCAACGCCATCGATTGGGGCACGAACGCGGCGCGCCGGGCGCAGAAATCGCCCCCCGGCCAGGGTGGCTGGCAGGTGTTCCATACCTGGCACGCCGGTGCAGTCTGCATCGATCCGTCAAGCTACACGGCGATCCGCGCCAACGGCGACAAGGCGTGGTTCGGCTGGCCGACCAGCGCGAAAGTCGAAGCCGAGATAACGGCCTGGTACGAGGCGAAGAATCTCGACGAAGAGAAGGCCGCGATCCGCCGCCTCAACAAGGCCGCGTGCGAGGACGTGGTCTACGCCCCGACCGGTTTCTTCCTCGCCCATCAGGCTTGGCGCGCGAACGTCACGGGGATCGTGAAGGGGCCGCTGCCGTTCTTCTGGGGGGTGAGCAAGGCGGCGTGATCCCGTGACCTCGGTTGCCGCGCGGGCGAAATCATCTCCGCCGTCAGCCTTCTGCTGCGACGGGCGACATTGTCCGTCTCATACGGCAACCGGCAGAACGGCATGAATCCTGCTAGCATGCCCGCATGCTGACCTATGTCGTCCGGCGCATCCTGGCGACCATCCCGGTGATGGCGGTGGTTGCGCTGTTCGTGTTCAGCTTGCTCTACATCGCGCCGGGCGACCCGGCCGCGGTGATCGCGGGTGACCAGGCGACACCCGCCGACGTCGAGCGCATTCGCCAGAGTCTCGGCCTCGACCGGCCGTTCCTGATCCGTTTTGGCGAGTGGGTCTGGCAGATTCTCCACGGCGACCTCGGCACCTCGATCTTCTCCAACCTGCCGGTCGCCGCCATGATCGCGCAGCGCATCGAGCCGACCCTGTCGCTGATGCTGGTCACGCTCCTGCTCGCGGTGTCGATCGCGGTGCCGATGGGGGTGGTGGCGGCATGGAAGGCCGACACCTTCATCGACCGTGCGATCATGGCCTTGGCCGTGCTGGGTTTCTCGGTCCCGGTCTTCGTCGTCGGCTATCTGCTCGCCTATGTGTTTGCGCTGGAGCTCGATTGGCTGCCGGTGCAGGGCTATACGCACCTGTCGGACGGGCTGTGGCCGTGGTTCGAGAACCTGATCCTGCCCGCCGTCGCGCTCGGCTGCGTCTACATCGCGCTGATCGCCCGCGTCACCCGCGCCGCGATGCTCGAAGTCCTGCAGCAGGACTATATCCGCACCGCGCGCGCCAAGGGCCTCGGCCAGACCGGCATCCTGTTCCTGCACGCCCTCAAGAACGCCGCCGTGCCGATCGTCACCGTGATCGGCATCGGCATCGCGCTCTTGATCGGCGGCGCCGTGGTCACCGAGACCGTGTTCGCGATCCCGGGCGTCGGCCGGCTCACGGTCGATGCCATCTTGCGCCGCGACTATCCGGTGATTCAGGGCATCGTGCTGCTGTTCAGCTTCATCTACGTCCTCGTCAATCTGATGATCGACCTGCTCTACACCGTGCTCGATCCGAGGATTCGGTATTGATTACCCGCCCGACCGCCGCCGCGCTCGCGCCCGATGCCGTCGCCGACGCGGCGGCCGCCTACGGCGTCGCCGCGGCGCCCGACCTCCCGGACATCCTGCCGCCGGTCAAGGTGCGGCGCGGCCTTCGCGGCTTCGCTTGGCGACATCCGGCGATCGCCATCGGCGGCGCGCTGGTGCTGGCGATGCTGCTGATTGCGCTGCTCGCGCCCTGGCTCGGCACTGTCGACCCCACGGCGCTCGCGCCGGCGCGGCGCACCCGCGCGCCATCGGCTGCGTTCTGGTTCGGCACCGACATGCTGGGACGCGACATCTATTCCCGCGTCCTCTACGGGGCACGCGTGTCGCTCACGGTCGGCTTCTCGGTGGCGGCGGTCGCGTCGCTCGCGGGCCTTGCCATCGGCCTCGTCTCCGGCTTCATCCGCTGGGTCGACGGCTTCGTCATGCGGGTGATGGACGGGGTGATGTCGATCCCGCCGATCCTGCTCGCCATCGCGCTGATGGCGCTCACCCGCGGCAGCGTCGGCAATGTCATCACCGCGATCACGATCGCCGAGGTTCCGCGCGTCTCGCGCCTCGTGCGCGGGGTCGTGCTGTCGCTGCGCGAGCAGCCCTATGTGGACGCGGCGGTCGCGGCCGGCACCCGCACCCCGAGCATCATCCTGCGCCACATCTTGCCCAATACGCTCGCGCCCATGACGGTGCAGGCGACCTATGTTTGCGCCAGCGCCATGATCGTCGAGGCGATCCTGTCCTTCATCGGCGCCGGCACGCCGCCCACCATCCCGTCCTGGGGCAACATCATGGCCGAAGGCCGGGCGCTATGGCAGGTCAAGCCCCACATCGTGTTCTTCCCGGCGATCTTCCTCTCGGTGACGGTGCTCGCGGTCAACCTGCTCGGCGACGGCCTGCGCGACGCGCTCGATCCACGCATGGCGAAAAGGCTGTGAAGAGAACCTCGAGATGGCCCTGCTGGAGATCGAGAACCTGCAAACGCATTTTCGCACGCCCGACGGGGTGAACCGCGCCGTCGACGGCGTCTCGCTCACGGTCGAGGCGGGCGAGACGGTGGCGATCGTCGGGGAGAGCGGCTGCGGAAAATCCGTCACCGCAAACTCAGTCCTGCGCCTGGTCCCGGAGCCGCCCGGCAAGATCACCGGTGCCGTCCGTTTCCAGGGCGTCGATCTCCTCAAGCTCGACGATCGTGCCATGCGCGACATCCGTGGAAACCAGATCAGCATGATCTTCCAGGAGCCGATGACCAGCCTCAATCCGGTGCTCACGGTGGGCCGGCAGATCGGTGAGACGCTGCGGCTGCACCAGGGCCTCGGCCGGCAGGCGGCCGAGGAGCGGGTGGTGGAGATGCTGAGCCTTGTCGGCATCGCCGAGCCCGGACGGCGCGCGCGCGAATATCCGCACCAGTTCTCCGGCGGCATGCGGCAACGGGTCATGATCGCCATCGCGCTTGCCTGCAACCCGAAGCTCCTGATCGCCGACGAGCCGACCACCGCGCTCGACGTCACCATCCAAGCCCAGATTCTCGATCTGATGAGCGACCTCAAGAAGCGGGTCGGCGCCGCCATCATTCTCATCACTCACGACCTCGCCGTGGTCGCGGAGATCGCCGAGCGCGTCATGGTGATGTATGCCGGTCGCAAGGTGGAGGAAGCCCCGGTCGCCGAGCTGTTCCGCAAGCCGCGGCACCCCTATACGCAAGGTCTCATCGGCGCATTGCCCAGGCTCGGCTCCTCGCTCGCCGGGAACGAGACGAAGCTCGCCGAGATACCGGGCGTCGTTCCCGACCTGAAACGGCGGATCGCGGGCTGCGTCTTCGCGAGCCGCTGCACATTCGCCCGCGACGTCTGCCGCCGCGTCGCGCCCGCCCTCGAAGCCAAGGCGCCGGGGCACCTCGCGGCCTGCCATTTCGCGTCCAAGGCCATGGTCGCCGCATGAGCGTCCCGCTGCTTCAGGTCAACGACCTCAAGAAGCATTTCCCGCTGCGCGGAGGTCTCGCGACGCTTGGGCGCGCTCGCCGGGGATCGGTCTATGCGGTCGACGGCGTATCCTTCCATATCGACAAGGCGGAGACGCTGGCGCTGGTCGGCGAATCCGGATGCGGCAAGTCCACGGTCGGTCGCGCCATCCTTCGCCTGTTCGACGTCACCGCGGGGCAAGTCATTCTCGACGGACGGCGCATCGACGACCTCTCGCCGGGCGCGCTGCGGCCCCTGCGCCGGCGCGTGCAGGTGGTCTTCCAGGACCCGTTCTCGAGCCTCAATCCGCGCATGCGCGTGCGCCAAATTCTTGCCGAGCCGATGCGGAATTTCGGACTTGCCGCGTCAGCCGACATCGATGCACGGATCGCCGGGCTCATGGACAAGGTGCGGCTGCCGCGCGATGCGGTGAACCGCTGGCCGCACGAATTCTCCGGCGGCCAGCGCCAGCGCATCGGGATAGCCCGCGCGCTCGCCGCCGAGCCCGACTTGATCGTGTGCGACGAGGCGGTCTCCGCACTCGACGTGTCGGTAAAGGCGCAAATCGTGAATCTGCTGCAGGATCTGCAGCGGGAGCTCGGCCTCGCGCTGCTGTTCATCAGCCACGATCTCGCCATTGTCGAGCACATCTCGCATCGCGTGGCGGTGATGTATCTCGGCAAGATCGTCGAGCTCGCGCCAAAGCGAAATATCTTCGCCACGCCCATGCATCCCTATACGAAAGCGCTGCTGTCGGCCGTCCCGGTGCCCGAGCCGGGTGCGGCACGGCAACGCATCATCCTGAAAGGCGAGGTGCCGAGCCCGACCAATCCGCCCAAGGGCTGCCGTTTTCATACCCGCTGCCCGTATGTCCTCGACCGCTGCCGGACCGAGGAGCCGGAGCTGCGGCGTGCCGAGGACGGTCATTTCGCCGCCTGCCATCTGCACGATCTGCCGGCGACACAGAATCCGATGGCGGCCAAACGCGCCCCGGCTCGGGTAGTGGGCTCCTTTGATTAATTAAGGTAGAGCGTGCGCAAAAACGAAAAGAAGGGAGGACAACCATGTTCGACCGATTTCGTGCTTCGGCACTCGCGGCCGCGCTCGTGAGCACCGGCCTGGTCGCGCATCCGCTTTCCGCGCAGGAATTTCCCACGCGGCCAGTCACCATCGTAGTGCCCTCGACTGCCGGCGGCGGGACCGACATCATCGCCCGCATCATTGGCGACCAGCTTTCCAAGCAGCTCGGCCAGGCGTTCGTCATCGAGAACCGGCCCGGCGCAGGCTCGGTGGTCGGCACCGTTGCGGCGGCCAATGCGGCGCCGGACGGCTACACGTTGCTCGCAGGCCTCAACGCCAACATGGCGGTCAACCCGAGCCTGTTCGCGAAGCTGCCCTACGATCCAATCCGCGACTTCGCACCGGTGGCGATGCTCGCCGACTATCCGTTCGTGGTCGTGGTGAGTAAGAACCTGCCGGTGAATTCCATCAAGGAGCTGGTCGTGCTCGCGAAATCGCAGCCGGGCCAGATCAACTATGCGTCGGCCGGCAACGGCACCGGGCAACATTTGTCGGCGGAGCTGTTCAAGTTGATGACCGACACCAAGCTCACGCACGTGCCCTATCGCGGAGCTGTGCCGGCCTATGCCGATGTCATATCCGGGCAAGTGCCGGTGTTCTTCGACAATCTGGCGAGCGGACTGGGCCAGGTGAAGGGCGACAAGGTGCGCGCTCTCGCGGTCACGAGCCGGGAACGATCGTCGCTGTTGCCCGACGTGCCGACGGTAGCTGAATCTGGGGTCCCGACCTACGAATACCACACGTGGTTCGGACTTTGGGCGCCGGCGAAGACGCCGACGGCAATCCTGGAGAAGCTGCACGCGGAGGTGAAGAAGGCGCTCGCCAGTCCGACCGTGAAGGAACGCATCGCCGCGTCGGCCGGCGAGCCTTCCGCCATGGCGCTCGCGGACATCGAGCCGTTCGTCAAAGGTGAGATCGCAAAATGGGCAGAGGTGGTCAAGCGCGCCGGCGTAACGGTGCAGTAGGATGAGCGAGGACTTGCTGTACGAAGTTTCCGACCGGATCGCTGAGATCAGCCTCGCCCGCTTGCCGGTGAACGCGCTGAGCCTCTCCCTGCTCGAGCAACTCATAGCGGCGTTCGAGCGGGCGGCGGCCGACGAGAAGGTCCGCGCCGTGGTGCTGAGGAGCGCAATTCCGCGTCGATTCAGTGCGGGGTTGGACCTCGGCATGCTGTTCGGCAAGTCGGAAACCGAGCTACGACGGTTGTTGGACAAGCTGTACGTGGGATTGGCCGACGCACAATACAATCTCGGCAAGCCGTCGATTGCCGCCGTCGGCGGTTCGGCGCGGGGCGGCGGCATGACGCTGGCGGTTTCCTGCGACGTGCTGATTGCCGGGCGAAGCGCGACGTTTGGTTATCCCGAAATCGATCTCGGTCTCGTGCCGGCAATTCATATCGTGCATCTGCCGCGTATTGTCGGCCGCCATCGTGCCTTTGAGCTTTTGTTCAGCGGGCGCAGCTTTGGCGCCGATGAAGCCGCTTCCCTCGGCCTCGTCAGCCGGGTCGTGCCGGACGACAAGGTGCGGGACGAAGCGCTGGCAATGGCCCGTGTGTTTGCGACGAAGTCGCCGACGACGGTGCGGCTGGGGCGCGCCGCTTTTGCGCGTGCCAACGACCTCGATGACCGGGGCGGCCTTGGTGATGCGGTGGAGAATTTCTGCAACGTTGCCGCGACCGCCGACGCTCAGGAAGGACTGCGGGCGTTCATCGAAAAACGCCCGCCGAATTGGCAGGCGGCGCGCGCGCAGGACCTCACCTACCCCGAGACCTTCCGCACGCAGGAGATCGCGGCGAACGGCACGAAGCTGCATGTGCGCGTCGGCGGCTCGGGACCCGCGGTTGTGCTGCTGCACGGCTACGGCGAGACCGGCGACATGTGGGTGCCGCTTGCCGAGGACTTGGCGCGGGACCGCACCGTGGTCGTCCCCGACCTTCGCGGCATGGGCCTCTCCGCCAAGCCCGCCGGCGGCTACGACAAGAAGACGCAGGGCGACGACGTCGCTGGCATGCTCGATGCGCTGAAGATCGAGCGCGCCGCGCTTGTCACGCACGACATCGGCAATATGGTCGGCTACGCCTTCGCCGCGCTGTACCGTAACCGCGTTACGCGCTTGGTGCTGATCGACGCGCCGCTGCCGGGCGTGGGCCCATGGGAGGACATTCTCAAGAACCCGCTGCTCTGGCACTTCCGCTTCGGCGGCCCCGACATGGAGCGCCTCGTCGCCGGGCGCGAGCGCATCTACCTCGACCGCTTCTGGAACGAGTTCTCCGCCACCCCAAGCCGGTTCAGCGAGGCGGCCCGCCAGCACTACGCGAAGCTCTACGCCCGTCCGGGCGCCATGCATGCGGGCTTCGCACAGTTCGCGGCCTTCGACCAGGACGCGACCGACAACAAGGCCTTCGTCGCGGCGGGCAAGCTTGATGTGCCGGTTCTGGCGCTGGGCGGCGAGAAGTCCTTCGGCCTTACCATGGCGGTGGTGATGCGCTTCGCGGCGAGCAACGTGGAAGAAGGCGTGGTTCCGGACTCCGGTCATTGGATCATGGAAGAAAATCCCAAGGCCACCGTCGCTTTGGTTCGCGCCTTCCTCGACAAGGGCCGATAAGCGATTGGCACTCGATGAAGTCGGCTTCCCTGAGACCTTGTCGGAACGCGCGCACAAGGTGCGCGAACCGGTCAGGCAAACCGCCGTTGAGGAAGCCAACCGCTGGCAGCTTCGGCGGCTGCGCCTGGGCGGCGAGCGGCCATGCCGCCGCGCCGCCGAGAAGCGTGATGAACTCCCGCCGCCTCAAATGATTGAACCGCATGTGCCCCGCCGGGTTCGAGGACCGCCGCCGCATCCTACTCGAAATGGCAAGTCTCGGTCAGCGGGCTTTCGACCTAAGTTCACAGCGCGCCCGGAGACCATGAGAGTTTCGTAGGGTGGGCAAAGGCGTGCTCTTGCACGCCGTGCCCACGCGACTGCGATCATTCTCCGAAAAGCGCCTGTCGTGTCACGGACGCGGCCGCCCCAGTCCGGTGGCAGCACTCCACGTGCGACATAGCGGTGGAATGCTATGCGGCCAATCGCAAACCTGGGACGCATGCCCATGCTTCACGGGATTGAAGTGAATGTAGTCGACATGGCGCTCCAAGTCGGCATCGTCGCGAATGGCGTGCTCCCGATAACGACGCTGTCGCGTCGGGCAATCTTGCTGGAGTTGCGCGGCATGTCGCCGGGAAGCCCGCGCGAAAATCCGCTCTTGATCAGGCTCCAGCGCAGCGGAAAATCGGTATCGTCCCGCGGCAGCGACCAAACGGCATGCAGGTGATCGGGCAATACGCAAATTGCGATCGTCTGGAACGGATACCGTTCTTGAACAGACAAGTAGATGCGCCGAAGCCGGTCGATGTGCCGTACCAAGACGTCACTCGATCTGTCGGCAAGAGTGACGGTGAAGAAGAAGACGCCACCTTCGACGTATGCACGACGATATCGCGACATGGCGGCATGCGTATCACTATCCCTTCGCATGGCTGCAAGACGCGTGGGCACGGCGCGCAGGGGCGCGCCTTTGCCCACCCTACGAGCTAGATTCACAGCGCGCACGGCGACCGATGAGAGTCCGTTCTTGGCACATTGCGTCGATTTGCTGCGGTGCATCGACTCGGAGGCGATCGGAGGCATAGCGGTCGCAGAAGAATGGAAGGCGTCAGATGCGAGGAGCGGTAGATGCGGCTGCGCGAAGGATCGCCACCGGTCCGCCGCGATCGTCGCGGTTGGCTCGGTGACCGCAGCGAATACCAACCGCACC
>WNFC01002200.1_pt1 | contig 34177 bp, 19 predicted proteins | sample 5400541 | NCBI WGS metagenome assembly WNFC01 (sample SAMN13153342, study PRJNA577476) | soil metagenome | isolation source: 120 cm saprolite under Douglas fir tree site 2 hole 2 replicate 1 | place: USA:California | collected 2015-04-18
GAACTCCCCGACTTACGCCGCGACATCCAATCGTGGGTTCAGCGCAATTCCCCTAACCGGTACGCGAATGGAAGTGTGTAGCACTGACCAAAGCCGTCTCTGGCTTAGAACCGCCGAGCCGCACCGTGCAACGGTACGGGATTACGTCGAGGGCATCCATCGACAGTAAAGCGACAGGGCAATATTGCTTCCTTCAAGCGTCTCGAGAATACTCATCAGGTTCGCTTTAAATTCGCTTAAATTTAGCAAAGCGGTATCCCCGATGGTATCCCCTCTGGCAAACTATTGAAAATAAACTATTTATTGGTCGGGGCGGAGGGATTCGAAGACTAGCCTCCGTAGTCCGCCATGTTTCTGAATTCACGGCACTTCTGTCGTAATCCATTGAAACTAAGCTATTTCCGTGAAGTCTCTGGCTTCCCCTATCGTCTATAGATTCTTCCCTGGGAAACCAATTTCCACAAAAAGCGGTATCACCGGTATCACCCCCCATTTTTTGCGTTAGGCAGCTTGTGCGATGCAATGTCTGGCAGAAGACGAAGGTAGAGCCCCGATGGATTCGCTGTTGCGTGTCGCAGCAGAGCTGCCTCGGATGAAAAACGAATGCACGCAAGTGTGGTCAAATGTGCACCGCGCATTCTGCATATTCTTGATGGCACCATAACTTTGTCACTTTGGATACAGCCAAGCGCCTCCGATATATGGAGGAACGTCCGAAGCGACTATATGAAATATGAAGCGACTCTCTCTCTGAGAGAGGAGAAGGGTGGCAATATGGGGATTAAAGCTGCCACCAATTGAAGTTCACGCCGCCATTATCGAATACGATTCTTATTGTGTGGTAGGAATTTGCGTATGTTCCGTGTGCGCCAAAATCATAGGTAGTCCAATTTTACCAGCCACCCGTGTTGGGAAGGGTTTGTGATGGTTGCTCCACTCCGTCGATGACAAAATGCGCAGTTCGCCCTGAGTTTGGAGTCGCAATCCGCACAAGAAAATGAGGGTGTGAGTTAAGTGGCACATTCTCCCACTCGAACCACTCTCCGCTTTGCATCCAGCCGACGTCGACTCCTCCCCCAGTGTCGCTAGTGGGTTCACTCCTAACGGAAAGCGAACGGGTGCTTAACAATGCAATAAGACAGACAACACCGGAGCTATCCGAGACCGTATCCGGAATCAATCCCTTGATGATCTTGGCGATTCAGAAGGCTTTACGTTGAAAGTCATCCCACATAGCTGTTTGCATGGCGCTGTCGATAAAGCAGATTAGCGATAGCACCGCACATCGAGCGAACGAACTAGGTTCCGGAAGCCAACACATGGCAACCCACCGTGTTTACTGTACTGGGGGATCCGGCCATGATCTCCAAATGCAGTAGAACCTGAGCGATTGGCGCGATGCACCTTGCGTGAGGTGGCAAGTGGAATACGCTGATGATGGCGAATGATTCTCCTGTATCGAAACCACCGGCAGTGGGGATGTAATCTCTGCTCTCATCTTTTGCTGGGTGAACATCGCGGATGAATTCGCGCTGGGTCTGATTATCAAACGCGAACTGGAAGTCAAGGACGGGATCGAACATAGACGTCCATGGGTTGGACCGGGGGCTACCGAGAAAGACGAAGTTCTCATCTGTCTGCAGATCCTTCACACGGAAGTCCCGCGCTGCTTTCACCATGAGCCGACCCTGACCAGGAGCCATCAGCGACGCCAGGTTCGCGATAATGCTGCCATCGAAGGCCGATATCTTGTTCCCGCGGAGTATCTCCTTCATCAAGCTGATCTCGGACAGTGAGAGGTTACTCGTGCCTGGAGGCAAATAGGATTGGTTGGCGTAATCGGAGAGCGACAAACTGCTATGCGAAATCCTCTGGATTTCTTCTATATTCGGATCGCTGGCGACTATGAGCACGCGACGAGAGCCGTCGAAGAGGGCCGCCCAGGGTGCTGAACTCGAACCCCAAACCCGCTCCCGTGGCGTGATGGTTTGCCCAGGCCGATTCACGATCGAGAGCGAGATGCCCACGATCAACGCAACGATTCCCATGATCGGCAGTAACCAATATTTCCAGTCGAACGACGGCTCGTATTCAGATGCAACTCGTGAAGAAGGCTCCGAACCGGAGATCTCCACTGGGCTTTCGTCAAGTGGGGACCGATGCGTCAATCGATCGATTCCCAGTCTCGGAATGCGGATCAACTCTGGGACATATCCGCCTGAGGGTAGACTGATGCGGAACTCTGAGGCTTTTCCGACTCCGCTGTAGTGTTGCTCGAGACGCTTGCGCACATCGCTGGCTGTTACGCGAACGATGGCATCTTCACCGGTATCGTAAGCTGGTGTACGGCCGAAAAGCTCGACACCGATCGTGCGCTCCTTCAGATCTTCTGTCTTCCCGGCTGCAGATTGCCAAATAACGTATTCAAGAAACTGCATGCTGCGAGGGCTACCCTTAAACGCAGGGCCTTCGGAGATCTCATTCAAATATTTTTTCAACAGCGCTTTCCCCTCGGGTGTACGCGCTACTTCTGCTGTCCCCCAAGTGGGCAATGCATATCCGAATTCAGATTCCGCAGCCATGGAGTTGGATTGCCAAATCCTAGCATAGTAGTGCGAGCGTGTTGCAATTGAGAACGGCCTATTGAAGGGCATTCATCGTAAGGATAGTTGCTACCCCATCCAGAACGGGGCCAAATCGAGGTATCGTCTATCTAGGCCACGTCAAGAGGACCCAGCACGCGAGCATCTGTGCTGGATGCGTCGATCATGAGCTGCATGGGTCCTGGGGCGTACTCGAACTGCTCCTTGACATCGTCCCGGTAGCGAAGCGTGATGTGCTCATGCGTCAAGTAGCCAAATAGGTAGAGCAGATCGCTATGAAATACATTTACGTTCTGCCATGTTTGATGCCACGAGGAAATCTCCGCGAGAGAATGGAACCGGGAACGCACTTTGGGGCTTCAGACTCTAATTTGGAGGCTGCTCGTAAACTCATCGGTCAGGGTTGTATGGGTGTCATCGAAGGCGGGGCCTCCTCAGGGCGGCTACCCCAGGCCGTGTTTGGATGGCTTCCCATCTCCAATACAAGTTCGCCTCCAGCAGCGATATCTGCATGTGCGAACCACGGCTTGTCCCAGGGTTTGCCATTGAGCGTAGCGGATTGTATGTATTTGTTTTGCGCCGAGACGTGGTTGGCTATGACAGTAAAGATCTTGCCGTTGCCCATGGTGATGCTGCTGCTCGCAAAGATCGGACTTCCGATCTCATAAATCGGACTTCCCGGGCATTCTGGATAGAACCCGAGGGCACTGAGAACATACCAGGACGAGGTCTCTCCGCCATCGTCGTCTCCGGGAATCCCGAGCGGGCCGTCTCCGTACCAGACGTCCAGCAGTTGTCGGATACGCTTCTGTGCCTTCCATGGCTGGCCGGAGAAGTCATAGAGGTATGGGATGTGGAAGCTCGGCTCGTTTCCCTGTGAGTACAGACCCACAAGACCAGTTGCGTCCGGAAACTGGCCAAGGAAATGAAACTTCGAGGTGCCGTACTGCTCTACAAAGAGCTGGTCCAACCGAGCGTTGAAGGCACCTCGACCACCCATGAGTTGAATGAGGCCCTCCGGATCGTGCTGCACGCTGAAGGTATAGAGCCACGAATCCACTTCAGTGGTGTAGTCTCGCCCTCCCTGCCCGCCGCCGAGTTTGGGATCGAAGTGTTCCACCCAGCGCCCGTCCGCGCTCTTCGGAGACATGAACTTGGTAGCGGGATTCCAGATATTTTCGTAGTTGTGCGCAAGCTTCGTGAAATAGGCCGCATCCTCTTTCTTACCGAGCACCTTGGCGACCTCCGCAACGGCCCAGTCGTCATAAGCCGTCTCCAGAGTCACGGAGAGGGCTTGACGGCGCTCTCCCGTGACTTGTGAAACAGTCTCCTTTTCTCCCCATGCAAGCGCCGGGAAAAATCCCTTGTCGAAGTAAACGTGGTCGAGAGAAGTGAGGCCGCCGCGCTTCCACGGTAAAAGGGTGGCTTCGGTAGCGTTCTTGCGCATCGCTTCGTACGCGAGTTGCAGGTCAAAATCGCGGTAGCCTTTGCTGTAGGTGTCGAGAATCAGTTGATCGGCGTGATGGCCAATCATTACCGCCTGTTCGCCAGCGGCAGATGGGAAGGACGGAATCCAGCCGCTTTGTTGATACATACGAAGATAAGAACGGATCATGTCCTCCTGCCGATGCCCATCCAGCAGAAGCTGGAGAGGATGCATGGAGCGATAGGTATCCCAAAGACCATCGTCGACATAGAAGTCGTGTCCGTCCGTGTTGTGGACTGCATGATCGAAGCCAGAATAGTAGCGGCCATCTTCGGAGATATCCGTCATACGGCCAAGGGATCGCCAAAGACCCGTATAGAAAATAGTGCGTTGCCGCTCCGTTCCGCCTGTAGTTTTGACTCGGCTGAGAGCACTGTCCCACTGAGAGCGCGTCGCCGCTTTGATAGCTTCGAAGCCCTTGCCGCCGGCATCAAGAAGCAGGTTGCGCTTTGCCTGGTCCGCACTGATATAGGAGAGTCCAACACGCACCTCGATCTGTTCACCAGCAAGTGTCGATTGCGTCGACACAAAGCCAACCTCGTCCCCACGGACGCTGCTTTCATGCTGAAGCGTGTGGTTCTGCCATGTCTGGTAGCTACCGAAAGGCCGTGAGAACTCAGCATAGAAGTACAGCCGCGTCTCTTTGGTGAGGTCCACAGCAGTCGCCACGGTACCGGTGATACGCTGGCTTCCTTGCAGCGCGCTTGGACCTACAACCGTAAGCTCCGAACCGTTACCGAGGGACAGGCTTATATGAGCGTGAGACGACGCAGGCAAAGTAAAACGATAAAAGCCGGCATGTTGCGTTGCCGTGTACTCCGCCTTGGACGACCATGTTTGCAGATCAACAGCGTGGTAATACGGTGTCGCCGTCTCGAAATCGTGGTCGAAGTCCGAAGCATAGGCAGCGGCCTCAGGACTCGCCTCACCCGTTGAAACCATGAGCATCCCGGCACCGGAGGAAAAGCCGTAGATCTTGTCGGCGAGATAGCGATCCTGAATACCCGGGGTAGTGACAGGAACGAGCCGTGCCATGCCGTACGGAACCTGCACGAAGGGCATCGTTGCCGAAAGCAGTTGGCCGATGCTTCCGATGTTGGGTGAAACGTAGTCGACGGACGGTCTCGGCGAGGCGTCGGCAGCTAGTGCGGGGAGCGACGTAAGCAGAAGCATGGCGGAAAGAATGGAAGCTTGTCTCATCGTGTATCGGTTCTCTTCTCTGAAGGCTTGAGAGTGAAATTCGTTGTGAGTTCCGCGCGTGAACTGCCGCCAGTCCAAACAGTGAACGTGCCAGGCTCAGCGACCCACTTGCCCTCTGCGTTCCAGATTGCGAGTTCGGACTGAGGCACATCGAAGCTCACGGTTTTGGTGTCATGTGGCTTCAGATGAATGCGCGAAAAACCCTTCAGCGAACGTTCTGGAGTTTCAACGCTCGATGTCTCCTGACGGAGATAGAGCTGCGCTACTTCATCTCCCTCGCGCTCGCCTGTATTGGTAACGTCCACGGTGACTCGCACGGCATCGTGTGAACCATTCCGAGGAGTCTGTGCAAGGAGGTGCCTCGGCGATCACCCAAAAGCGGCCATAGGTTATCACTTCAAAACCGGCCATAGAGAAACGGCCTAAGACATTAGCTCCGACGGGGGGAAATTAGCCTCTGTTGGCATGGGTAATGTCTTGGAAAAAGCGAAGCAGGAACAGGTGAATGCGCTGGGACGTCTTGGTTGGTCCCTGCGTCGAATTGAGGCGGCGACGGGAGTCCGTCGCGAGACGGCTGGCGGTTACTTGAGGTCGGCCGGGATAGCGCTACGCACGCCGGGAGGTTGGGGGCGCAAGGCTCCAGCAAAAGCGGCCACTTCGGTGACCACCGGCTCTGACAGTTCAAAACCGGCCATAGAGGTGATCACCGGCTTTTCCGGTTCCAGACCAGCCGATAATGCAAAACCGGCCAACGAAGTGATTACCGGCTTTTTACCGGAAGTGACGTTGCCGGAACAGGATGGCAAGCGCCCATCCGGAGCCAGTGAAGCGTACCGGGAACTGATCGAGTTGGAGCTGTCGCGAGGTCGCAACGCGATGGGTATCTGGCAGGATCTGGTCGATGGGCACGGGTTTCGAAGCAGCTATCAGAGTGTTCAGCGATTCGTACGCAAGCTACGCGGAGCAGTATCGCCTGAAGCGCGGGTGATCATCGAGACCAAACTCGGTGAGGAGGCCCAGGTTGATTACGGAACGGGGCCGATGGTCCGCGATCCCGACAGCGGCAAATACCGGCGCACGCGGCTGTTCGTAATGACACTGGGCTCTAGTCGCAAGTGTGTTCGTCTACTGGCGTTCCGGTCGAGTGCGCGGGTGTGGGCCGAGCTTCACGAGAAGGCCTTTCGTCGGTTGGGCGGTTCGCCGCGGATCGTAGTCCTGGACAACCTTCGCGAGGGCGTGTTGTCTCCGGACTTCTACGATCCGGGCCTGAATCCCTTGTATCGCGACGTTCTGGCGCACTACGGCGTGACGGCACTGCCGTGCAAAGTGCGCGATCCGGATCGGAAAGGAAAAGTGGAATCGGGCGTAGCCCATGCGCAAAAAACGCCGCTGAAGGGCAAGAAGTTCGAGAGCCTTGAAGAGGCGCAGGCGTACCTGGATCACTGGGAAGAGCACTGGGCCGATAAGCGCATCCACGGTCGTACCAAGCGGCAGGTGGCGGCGATGTTCGCTGAAGAGAAGCCTTTTTTGCAAGCTCTGCCGCTGGAGCCGTTCCGCTACTACCAGTATGGAGAGCGCACGGTTCACCTGGATGGTTGTGTCGAAGTTGAAGCGGCTTACTACGGAGCTCCGCCGGGCTGGATAGGACGCCAGGTGCATGTGCAGTGGGACGCGATGTTCGTGCGCCTGCTTGATCCCAAAACCGGTGAGTTGCTGCGCGAGCATCTGAGCGGCAAGCGCGGCGGGCACCGCATCCGCGATGCGGATCGTCCGCGTCGTACGCCGCCGCAGTTGCTTCAACTGCTGGCGCGTGCACACAAGGCAGGACCCAACATCGGCGCTGTCTGCGACGCCATACATGCTCGCCAGGGCGAACTCGGAATACGTCGCATCCAGGGCGTTCTCCAACTGGTCAAGCAATATGGCAGCGCGGCTTGCGACGATGCCTGTGTGGCGGCGCTGGAGCTGCGCGTTCCCGAGTACCGCTTCGTACGCCGCTATCTGGAGCGCAGCCCGCAGGCTCCTCTCAGTCTGCGGCAAGTCGATCCACTCATCCGCGAACTGGCCCAGTATCGCGACCTGATCCAACAACGAATCCGCTTCGAGGAACCCAAACCATGAACCTGATCGAACTGAATCGCTCCCTGGTACAGCTGCGCCTGAGCGGCATGGCCGCAGTGATGGAAACCCGCCTTTTGCAAGCGCAATCGGAGAACATGGCGCCCATCGACCTGATCTCCACGCTGGTCTCTGATGAGTTGGCCTGCCGCAGCAAGCGGCTCCTGGAGAGACGCCACAAACAGGCGCAGTTCCGCGATGCGGACAAGCGCCTGGACAATTTCGACTTCCAGTTCAATGCCCGGATGAATCGCAACCTGGTCTTCGAACTGGCCACAGCGAACTGGGTCGGAAAGCGTGAAGATGCCTTGTTCCTTGGCCCGCCTGGGAGCGGGAAAAGTCACTGCGCACAAGCCATCGGACACGCCGTCATCCAGCAGGGCTACCGTGTGCTGTATCGCGAAACCCACACGCTGCTGGAAGAACTGGCTGATGCCACGCTCGATGGCAAGCGCAAGGAGTTTATGGATCTGCTGACCACCGTGCCGCTGCTGATCATCGACGACCTGGGAATGCGCAAGCTGCCGCTGACCGCTGCCGAGGAACTGCTGGAGATCATCATGCGCCGCTACGAACGTGCGAGCACACTGCTGACGTCCAACAGACCCGTCGACGACTGGGGCAAACTGCTGGGTGACAGCGCCGCTGTCACCGCCATGCTGGATCGCTTGCTGCATCACGGACACGTTCTCAAGTGCGGCCCACGCAGTTGGCGCACCAAAACCGGCAGTACTGGAGATGCGCTATGACAAAGCCAAAGCAAAAGGCCAGATGCCCTGAATAGCAAACATGAACTCATCGGCTCAAGCCACGCCTTGCAAATCCACGCTGCGGCAAGGTAAAACAATCACGTCTTCGGCCAATCCCGTTGGCCGGTTTTGAACTGATAACGTATGGCCGGTTTTCAGGTGATAACCGAGGGGAGGTGGGTGTAGCGGAAGGTCGTGTAGCTGAGGCCAAAGCCAAATGGGAAGAGCGGCTCTCCGTCATCATCGACATACTTCCGTTTCCGCGATGGATCGGCGTTGTAGAAGTCGGGTAGCTGCCCTACGTTGCGAGGAAAACTCACCGTAAGCCTGCCTGCGGGATCGTTGTCGCCGAAGAGTGTTTCAGCGATTGCCTGTCCTCCAAATTCGCCGGGGTACCAAGCCTCCAGAATGGCCGGCACATGTTCTTTGGCCCACGGGATGGTGAGGGGCCGGCCATTTTCAAGCACCAGGATGACGGGCTTGCCGGTCGCAACGACGGCCTCAAGCAGTTGCTCCTGGTTGCCGGGCAGATCCAGACTGCTGCGATCAAATCCCTCTCCGGAAACCCCCTGACGCTCGCCCAGGCCAAGAATGACGACGTCAGCTCCCTTGGCACTGTTCACCGCTGATGCGATGTCTTTGCCCTCATCGAAATCGACCCTCGCGCGTGGCACTTCCTTGTGGAGGCCGTCCAACAGACTCAAATGGAGCCCGTTTTCTTCCTTCTCATAGTCACCGTATCGAGCGACGTTCGCATTTGGACCAATGACGGCAATGCTGGACGTAGACTTCGAAAGCGGCAAGAGTCTCTTGTCATTCTTGAGCAGGGTCATGGATTCACGCGCCGCCCGAAGCGAGACCGCAAGATGCGCCTGTGATCGATAGGTTCGGTCACTTAGATCCGGATCAACCAGCGGCCGGTCGAAGAGGCCAAGCATGAATTTCACGCGAAGTACGCTACGGACGGCTCTATCCAAATCCGCCGCGGAAAGCGTGTTGTCGTGGACGCAATCGATCAATGCCTGCTGAAAGACATCGTGTCCAAAATCGTAAAACTGCATGTCCACGCCCGAGCGAATGGCTAAACAAACGGCATCCTTCGGGGTCGCTGCCACATGATGCACCTTGTACAACCGTTCGATCGCCCCTAGATCAGAAAGGACAAACCCCTGGAAACCCCACTCGCCACGAAGTACTTTTTTCAGCAGGAATGGATCGGCCGTAACCGGGATGCCGTCTATCTCATGATATGCAGCCATAGTAGCCATGGCGTGACCGTTGCGAAAAGCCGGCTCGAACGATTTCAACATGACGCTGCGCAACTCTCGTTCGCCCATGTGCACGGGCGACATGTTTGTCCCACCTTCAGGCGAACCGTGTCCGGCGAAGTGCTTGGGCTCGGCGACCACGCTCTGGTCACTCTGTAGGCTGCTGCCCTGTGCTCCGCGAACGTAGGCCAGTCCTAGCTGACCGGTGAGGTAAGGATCCTCCCCGAAGTCTTCCTCGACGCGTCCCCAGCGGGGTTCACGCGCCAGATCGAGAACCGGCGCCAGGATCATGTCGACGCCGCGAGGCCGGGCCTCCGATGCGATGCTGGCAGCCGTCTCCTGAGCAAGCGCCACATCCCACGTAGCCGACAGGCCGATGGGCGCGGGGAAGACAGTGCCGGTGTCATAGCCGTGCAGGGCTTCTTCGATAAAGAGCGCGGGGATGCCAAGCCGGTTGTGGGCCATGACCCATTGCTGAATGGCGTTGGCCTGCGCCGGTGTGGGATACAGATCATGGATACCGCCCACTCCGACCGAACCGAAAAGCGCCTGGGCTTTGGCCGGAACGAATGCAGCCGTTGGGGCGGCATGCGTATCGTCGCTATGCGCGTCCACCAGGTCCTTCGCTCCGGAATAAAGGTCAAGCTGACGAACCTTCTCCGCGAGCGTCATGCGGCGCACCAGATCGTCGACGCGCGCCTCAATCAATGCTCGTGACTGTTTATAGATGGACCGATCCAGCGCAGCCGGCTGTTGGGCGGATGCACAGGACAGTGACATGCAGAGTACCCATGTCATGATCAGAAGCGATACCGGTCGCATTTTATTTGCCGCACTCTCAGGCCCTTGATCTCTCTTCTTCACATTCCCCTCGCTGGTATTTTTTTGATGGAGGCACCTTACGGTCGGGGCCCGAATATCTTCAGATCGACAGAGTTCGCAATCGCCTTGTGTCCCGCGTCATTGGGATGAAGGTGGTCCCCGATGTCATAGGCCGGCAGGTACCGTGTTGGATGGGCTGGGTCATGCGTAGCCGCATCCTGATCCACAATCCCATCGCATCCGCTGCTATCGCTGCGAATAAAGCGGTTGATCTTCTGCCTTTCCGTCTCCTCCGCGGGCGTCCATGCTGTTGCCCCTTCAAACGGGGTCAGGGTCGAACAGATAAAGCAAATCTTTCGCTCATGCGCCCGCGCGATCAAGCGCTGTAGCGCAGCGATCAACTCTTCTCCGGATGGAGAGGGCCGAGAGCCGAGATCGTTGATTGGATCGTCGGAAAATATGACCCAGCCGACATTCGTTTGCTCGAGCACGTCTCTCTCAAAGCGATTCTCGACGCTTTCGCCCGAGCCATTGACCAGCAGCCTGTTGCCGCTAATGCCAAGATTGAGAACCCCGATCGAGAGCCCCTGGCCTGCGAGACGGAGAGCCAGCTGGTCGGGCCAGCGATGATTCGTATCGTCCGCCGCGTTATACCCCTCGGTGATTGAGGCGCCCAAGGTCACGACCGATCCGCGGAGCGACGGTCCCTCTACGTCGAGGCCAGCCAAAAAGTAGATGCTCTTCGATGTCTTGACATCCTGCATCTCCGGCGCACTGCTCACATCGCCGGCCTGGACATAGCCGGTCTGATGTGCGGATCCGTGAAACGTCGCCGGACCGCTTGTTCCCGGCAAATAGATGCTGATCACAAGTTCCGCCAGCGCCGGAACATCGAAGGCGACGGGATCGCTGAAGGCGCTCGCGCCAGCCGGAATAATCAGGGCCGGGCTGCCTGCAAAGCGAAGCTGCCGGTCGGACGAAGCGATGATCGAAGAGCCCGAACTCCGGAGAGCCAGATGAACATCTTCCACTCTAAGTGGTTGGGTGCCGAAGAGGTTCGATATCTTCACGCGGATCCGCTTGCCGCCAACGCTGATGCGGACGATCTGCCGCAGCGTTTGGTCCGTGAACGTCTTCCCTGAGTTGTCATGCACCTGAGCCACCGCCCAGGTTCCTGTCCAGTTTGAGACCGGTGCGCTGGTGACCTCGCTCGGGGCAGAGGCAACCAGCAGCAGACAAACGCCAGCCGCAAGAACCACGACCCGACGGCTCGCACTCCGCGGCGCAAGGGAGCGGGTCAAACAGGTCCAGGCATCTGTGCAATTCATGGCACTCACTCCACTCCTTGCAGCGTGGAATCATTCACCGCGACGCTTTTCTCCGCAGTTCCCACGCCCCACTCGCTCGGAGTGCTCCATCGTTCGGTTCTGTTTGCTCCGACGAGACTGACAGCACGTAAGACCGGAGACTGGCCATCCGTCGAGGCAGTAACCTGCGCACGGAATCTGATCTGCCCCCCCGTCTTTGTGCTCTTCAGAGAGTAGACGTGCTTATCTGGTTTCAGCTCGATCGTCTGCGAATTCAGGACCTTCCCCGACTTATCTCCCATTTCCACGATCAAAGAGAGCTTGCTGCCCGCGGGCATCTCTGCCACCGCCTCCACACTCTGGACGCTATCCTCGTAAGAACGCCAAGCTGAGGTGTAACTACCCTGCAGAAGGGCATCGTAACCATCGCGGACGAGAACTCTGACAAGCTCAGGAGAAAGGCAATCCTGAGTAACGATGACGTCATCCATCGTGTAGCGGCCATGCTGAAGTGTCGGTGCATCGCCAATCGTCTCAAGAGGGCCAGTGTATGAGGCCTCATTACCCGTCTTGTCCAAAGAGCCATTCAGATACAGAAATGCCTTCTGTAAAGCGGCATCATAGGCATACGTCACATTTACCCAGGTTCCTTTGGGTACATCATTCATCCCAATGATGTCTCTCCCGTGGAATCCAAGGAACAGCTTCTTATTGCGAATACCTGCATCCAGGATGGTGCCAGTATTGTCCTGATCGGCTCCCATCGGTGCTTGGCCTCCAAAGAGGCCCAATTCGTCCTTGTTGCCCAAGGCATCAATCCGAATCCACGCTGAGAGCGTGAACGATTTCCGGTAGAGCTGTATCCCTCCGGCATCAATACTCGCAGAAGACGACGTCTGAAGGCCTTCCCCAGACCTGCCACTCGCCCATTGAGGGGTTCCTCGGAAGGAAAGCATCTTGCCCGTAGCCTCGTTGCGAGTGCTCGTTCCTCCACCTTCGTTCAACTTAAGGTCCACGAGCGGATTCCGGAGAGCTAGATTGATGCCTCCGGGAATCATCACCACGCGTTCCGGCTGGTCGCCGATTTGCACGCGATGTAACCCACCGATCATGAAGTGATAGCTTAGCTCCACTTTTCTCTTTTCCCCAGACTGGAGTGACAAGGATTGAGAGTCTGCCGATACCTGGCCATCCACTTTCAATGCAAGATCACCCTGATAAGGGGAGCTTCCAACATTTCTGGCCTCAGCGGTCACCTGAAGGTCAGCATTGCGGTCCACGTCGAACCGAAGATCTTCAAACGCGAGATGCGCCGGAGAGGCAACGACAGAGATTGGCTTCGTGATGATCTGCGAGCCCGCCACGAGCGCCATGTCGCCCGGTTTGTAGACCGACACTTCAAACGTGTGGGACTTCTCTTCTCCCGGCTTAACCTCGAAACGCCATGAAGCGAGTTCCACACTGCCGTAGAGCTTTGCCTCCGTGATATCGGTCAGATTCCCGTCATTTTTGACGGTAACGGTTGTCGAGAAGGGTTGACCGCTGCTTGCCTTCTCCGGCAAATCCAACTTGTAGACAAAATGAGCGGCATAAGCCTTTGACTCAGTGAATTCCCCGGATATTCCATTCTCAGAATTCGAGAAACCTATCTTCAGCTTCCGTTCCTGATTGATGTCTTTGGGGACATCCGGACTCACGCCGCCTACGTGGACCCTGAATTTGCCGGGTTCGACCCGGCGAGCCATATTGGCATCCAGCAGCGACAGCTGGTATGGGGTAAGTTCGAAGGTCACTCGTCCCACCTGTCCGGCTTGGAGCGAAATTCGCTTGATGCCCTCCAATTCGATGACAGGTGTACTTACGGAAGCGACTTCGTCGGTTATGTAGAGCTGCGATACCTCGTCCCCGACGCGATCACCGATGTTCCGCACATCCGCGCTTACGGATACGAATCCCGGATCGCCATCTTTCGGCTTGATCCGGAGGTTTGAATATTGGAATTTGGTATAGCTAAGTCCATAACCGAAAGGATACTGAGGAGTAAAGGGCAGGTCGTAGTAGCTATAGCCTCTTCCCGAAGGGTGATAGTCGTAGTTCAACGGGAGTTGGCCAGGGCTTCTAGGCCATGTGACAGGAAGGCGTCCGGAAGGATTCTGTACGCCGAAGAGGAGATCGGCCGTTGCGTCCCCCCCTTCTTCACCCGGATACCAGGTCACCAGGATGCCGGGAATATGACCCGACTCCCAAGCCAGAGTGAACGGCTTCCCATTCACGATGACCAACACGACCGGCTTCCCCGCAGCAGCGACCGCCTTGATGAGGTCGCGTTGCGCGCCGGGAAAGTCGAGCGTCGCGCCGTCGCGGTTCTCTCCCGTAGTTGACACACCGCCGCCCGGATGGGAGTTGTCCCCGACTACAAGCACAACAACATCCGCCTTCTTCGCCATGGTGACCGCTTCGTCAAACTTGCTGGTGTCCATAGACAAAGGGGTTGCCAGACCAGGCGCATAAAGCACCTGAGTGTTCGGTCCTGCATGGGAACGAATCCCCTGCAAGACGGTAATCAATTGATTGGGAGCCGGCTTCGGAGAGTAATCGCCGGTCTGAGCCAAATCGGCATTCGGACCGATGACAGCGATCGTCCTAAGATCTTTACGCAGCGGCAGAATATGGCTGTCGTTTTGAAGCAAAACCGCTCCTTCGATTTCGACCTTACGAGCCAGTTCGCGTGACTGAGCGGTGTCGTATTCCGGCAGTTTGTCCCAAACCATCTTGGCAGGGGTCGGATGATCGAAGAGGCCAAGCCTGAGTTTTGTCCTCAGCGTAGGCCGAACAACGGTATCCAGCTGCGCCTCAGTTACAAATCCGTCCGCCACGGCCTTCGCCATCGCAGCTTTGTAGAGGTTTCCGCATTCCATATTGACGCCGGCCGCCGCGGCCAGAACAACGCCCTCTTCCTGCGTTTGCACAACAGCGTGCTTGGTCAAAAAGTGCTCAGGCCCCCCGCAGTCGGAGACGACCATGCCATCGAATCCCCACTCCTGGCGGAGTATCTTCTGCAGCAAAGTGATCGAGGCGTTGTCCGGTACTCCATCCCATAGCCCATAAGCCGCCATCATACCGCCGGCGTGGGCCTCCTCTACTGCAGCGCGGAAGCTCGGCAGGTGGATTTCACGCATGGTACGGTCTGACAGACCGATATCCTGGCTGTCGCGGCCGCCCATCGGTTGACCGTGGCCGGCAAAGTGTTTTGGGACGGCGACCATCCCCTCCCCCTGAAACCCCTCGATCCAGGCCACGCCCATGCGGCTTACCAGGTAGGGCGACTCTCCGTACGTCTCCTCGGTCCGACCCCATCGGACATCTCGAACGACGTCCAATACGGGCGACCATGACGCCCGAAGATGGGCCGCTTTCGCCTCAATGGCGGTTTGCTGCCCGACCTTCTCAATGAGACCAGGATCAAACGTCGCAGCCATGGAGATTGGCTGCGGGAATATGGTGGCTCCAGTCGAGTACGATTGACTGTGCAGCCCTTCGGTCTTGAGAAGCGCTGGGACGCTAAGGCGCTGGATGCCGGGAGATCCCCACGAATCCACGATTTGGGAGACCTTTTCCTCGATCGTCATCCGATGCAGTAGATCGTCAATTCGATCTTCGACGGGAGCACCAGGATCCAGGTACTTTGCCTTCTGCTGTGCGACGGACGAGACCGTCACAATTGCCATCAAGCCGTACACAAACAATCTACCGATTTTCATGAATACCCTTTTGCCGGGTGGAAGTTACCAACAATTGATTAATCTTGAGTTGGAAAGGCGATATGGTAGCGATGCCATACGGCGATACAAGCTGTGACTCACAACCGTCAAGGACACCGGCCGATTGAAGCATATGGCGTCCGCTGATACGCTCCCCATCTTTGCTCAAGGCTTTTGCAAGGCCGAATGGAGGGCCTCAAGAAAAGCTGGGTCACTGGAGCTGAGCTTTGCTGAGAAGGTGTCATCGCCGCTCTTATGGACCAGCCTCACCAAAAAATGATTCCAACCCTGCTGTAATGGCAGTCCAGAAACAACGGCGTTATCGCCTCCGGCTGAATGGGAAAGAACGTTCTTTCCGTTGAGAAACAACTCGATCGCATCTTTGCTCTCAAACGTGATATCCAGCTTCGGAACATTCGGCTCGATGAGCAAGTTATCGAGAGATCGCGGGCTCTGCACCCAAAAGCTCAGATAGACCACCGAGTTCTCCGAGGAACCGGAGAGTGGAGGACCGTTGAGAGTGAATCCAGCCGCTTCTGCCCTGAGGCTCACCCAGCGGAGATCTTGAACTCTCTCATTGTTACGGATCTTCGCCCTATCGACGGGATCGACATAGAGGTTCGTTGCGCCATTGCCCGCAGCGCTGAAATGTCCTCCCGCCAAAGTCCGTACCAGAGTCCCGTTCTTGAGAAACGGCTCTCCCACGTCAACCTGAGGAGTTAGCCCAACCCCGAGGTTTTCGAGCAGCCGTCGGGCCATCAGCTGGGCCTTGTAGACCGGCGACCATGCGGGAACATTGATCAGCAACAGCCTGCCGCTTCCCTGCTTGACCTCGACAATAGCAGCGCCAGACGGCTTGGACTCTCGTTCAGACCGCAAAACCATTGCCGTCTTCGCAAATTCAGCTTCTTTGTTCCATTTGAGCCAGTCGGTATTTGCACCCTCCAACAGAACGCTGCCCTGTTTGACCAACGGGCCGGAAAGACCGCCGTCCAGAATGATCTGCGGCGAGGATTCGGAGAGGTAGAGATCCGATGGCTTCAACCCCGCGGTCACGGAACTGGCGGCAGCCGGCAGAAGTGATGAGCTCTGCCTATTTGTCAGTTCAACAGGCGATGGAAGCAGCGCGTTCAATTGTGACAGCGTCTTCGGCGCCAACCCCCACACAACGACTGTCCCTCCCTTAGCGAGAACGGTATCCATGGTGGCATGTGCAGTTCCATCAGGTGGGGTACGTCCGTCGATGAAGAGCAGATCGGGCGAGCCGTCGCGGAGAAGGTTGCGTGGGACACCAGCGGCCAGAAGTTGTCGCTCCAGTTCTCCGTTCGGCCCAGAAAGAATCGAGATGCTTTGGACAGGCTTCGCCTTCACTTGTACCGAATGTTCAGAGCCGGCGGGCTCAGCCGTCCCGGGCAGCTTCACAACTGGATCGCTATTGGCATCCTTAATTGCATCGAAGAGTGGCCATGTCTCATATTTTTTGAGCTCCGGATCATATCCTGGGTTCAGTGTTGTGGAGTATGGGCCGAGTCGTTCCGGCTGCACTCCGGGTCTGCCCTCTTCAAACGCAGGGAAGAATACTCCATCTGTAAGTTCCGGTGGGCGGGAGGTATCCGGCATTCCGAGCGGCAATGGACGCAATCCGTACCAGACCAGGTTGAACACGCTTCGATAATCCGCATCATATTTTCTTTGTTCGAGGAGGTTCTGATAGGCCTCAATCGCTATTCCTTCCATTCTTCCTTTGAAGGAAACATATGCACGCTCTCCATTTGTCTTGGCGACCTGCTCCGGGGTAGCGTAATAGGCGCCACTCGCCTCACCAACACCCCAAGGCTTATTCAATTTCTCTGCCTGCATCATGGAGTCGGGCCCGCCATAATGAAGCATGTTGACGGGCAGACGTCCGCCGCCATCCCCATCTCCATCGGCCGAGATCCACTGTCGGGTCGGGTCGAGTTGATGAACAATTTCAGCCCAGATCGAATAGTACGCATAGAGCGTCTGCAGCATCTCTGGCGGACCATGGAAGACGTTTGTGATGACGGGCTTCACTTCATTGCAAACGCTCCATCCAAATACGGAAGGATGATTCCGGTCGCGGGTGACTAACTCGGCGACATGCGCTTTCGTGTCCCGCCAAAATGACTGGGAGTCGAGCTTCGGGCCTCCATCACTCGCCCAGATTGCGGTCTCATCCAAGACCATGATTCCCATCTCATCGGCAACATCCAGATAGAACTCCGGATAGGGTTCTGCGTGCAGGCGCACCGCATTTCCGCGAGCATCATGCAACGCGCTGAACCAGGCCCACGCATACCTTCGCGTCATTTGCGGAATTCCAAGAAAGTGCCACGAATCACCCTTCAAAATAATCGGCGTGCCGTTCAGTAAAACCTTGGAGCCCTTGAGTTCAAACTGACGCCATCCGAAGCGTTGGTATTTCGCGTCGATGACACGATTTCCGCTTTGCACCTTGACGATCAATCCGTAGAGATTTGGATGCTCCGGAGACCACAGTTCGAGCTGTGAGTCCACTCGCACCTGGAGCGCAACGGTCTTTTCCTGATGTGCAGGAACGAGTATCGAAGGATCTTTCAGTCGAAGATCGATGGAAGTTTCCAGCTTCCAGAGAGGTTCAGGAGCTTCAACGCCATCTTTGGCAGCCAACGAGGTCCACCGGTGAACTTCGCCGGCGAGATCGACCGAAACGTCATCGGCGCTGTCGTTCCGCAACGTCACATCTACCTTAAGGGCCTTCTGACTGACGTCCGGTTGTACAAATGTGCTGGCCACCCTGACGGGAGGCACGCCCACAAGATCCACATCCTGCCAGATACCCACGATGTGCTGACCCCAGAAGGACCCTGCCTGGTACTCTCTCCTGCCGTATTTTCCTCTGACGTCGAAGAGAGAGGCCTTGCGAACACCCACAAGAATTTCATTGCTTTCGCCGGGTATGACCAGGTTGGTGATGTCCACATCAAACGGGAAGAAGATATCGAACTTCTTTCCCGCATCTTTTCCGTTGACGAGGATGCGCACATCTCCGGCAACAGCCGCAAAGTGCAGGAGAACCCGGTCGCCTTTCCAGTCGCCAGGAACCCGCACGGTGCGGCGCAACCATCCCATCTCCACCGATTCCCATGCTGCCGGATAGCTCGGAAAGGTGCGGAAATCTCCTCCCAGTCCGCGCCGGTTCGCAAAGCTGTTGACGTTCCAAGGGGACGGCACCTTCACCGGGACTGCCTCCCATGCCGAGGGCACAGGCAATGGCAGTTCGGGAGCCGGATCGACTCCTTCATGGAAGTTCTTTGGCAAGGCAACAGGCTGAAACTGCCATGAGCCATTCAGGCAAAGATCGTGACGATACGGCTGCTCAGGAGGAGGTACAAACGAACCTGTTGGAGCAAACGCATGTTTGAATGCGGTGGATGCCATCGCCGTACGGGCCAGACCGCTCAGAACCAGAACCAACACGCAAAATCGGTACATCGATCGCAACACCACTCGAAGCCCTCCACGATCTCAGCACTACGCCATCGAGCCATAAGGAGACCTTCATCGTCCTATGGTTCAGGTGAACGTACTATACAATCGCAACGTATGACATCGCAACCATATATGCGGCCCAGAGCACCCGGACAAATGCGGCGGCGGAGTCACAAGCCGTTCTCACGGATGCCGGACTCGGATGCTTGACCATCCGATAACGCTGGATTTGGTTGGGTGGGTAGAAAACGGGGCTGCTTCAGAACAGACGTCACAAGGACACTTAATGTTTTCAAGAAGAAGGTTTCTCGGCCAGATCTCTGCTGCAACCGCTCATGCGTGGACCAATAAGGCTCATGCGAAAATGTCGGGCTCACTCTTAAGCGTTCTTCAGGATCAGACATCGCCGGGTTTAGAGGCAGGGCCCTGGAAACCATATGGCAGGATCGTGTTGCAGCACCTTCAGAACTCCATCATCGTTCAGGATGGCTTCACAGTTGAGCAACGAACATTTGGCGACTGCGAATTCTCCTTTGAAGCCAGAGCGCCGCAGGGAGTATCCGAGGTCCAGGTATGGAGCGGCATTAAATGCCGGGATCGCGACAGCAGATACGTATTCGCCTTACGTGGCGGCAACAATGACGATTTGTATCTGGCCCGTTATGGGGCCGATGGCGCGGCTAAGTTTCTAGGCATCGCCCCTCTGGGCTTTCATCCGGTTCCCGGCGATTGGTACAAGCTTCGCGCAGTCACTCGCGGCAACCGCTTCCTGATCTTCCTGAATCAGGAGACGACTGCACGGATCAACGTGATCGACAATGAAGCTCCCTGGGCCGAGGGCGGAGTGTCGCTCGGCGGCGGCTGGTTGCCGGCCGAGTTTCGGAACGTAAAGGCGAATGCCCTCTCCGCGGCGGGCTCGTCTGCGATAGATGCGCTGGGCGATTCCGGGTGGAAGGCTCCTGTGGCCGACAAGACCCAGCTTCGAGCGAGACAGCGCAATGCTTATAGTCCGGGCGAGTTGCCCCCGCTCGACCAGCCTCGAGTCGTTTGTTCGCTCGATGGAAGCTGGTTGTTCCTCCCGGATCAAGAGCTTGCGCCATCGGCGGCACCGCAGTCGGAAGCTCTTGATGACCTTCAATGGCACGTGATGGACGTCCCCAATTTCTGGACTCCGACACTGTCCTGGCTACACGGTGAAACCAGCTTCCCAAAACTCAAGGGCGTCTCCACCTCGAAAGGAATCTGCGACAAATTCTACGAAGCAGAGATGGATCGGCTCGATGGATACACCTTCGATTGGCGGAGGACCAAGGGAGGGTGGTATCGACACCATATCAATCTTCCTGCCTCCATCACCAACCGGCGCTTCGAACTCTGTTTCGACGCCGTTGCCAAGGTCGCAGACGTATGGCTGAACGGCATTCAGGTCGGATCGCATGTCGGCATGTTCGGGGAGGTCCGCTGTGATGTCACGCATGCAATCAAGCCCGGCAAAAACCTGCTTGCAATTCACGTCCTGGGACATCTCGAGGGCCAAAGCACCAAGAACCAGGTCCTTGGCGTAGCGGTGACAGTCGAGGTCACCAGCGAGATGCTCACCTCTTTGCCTCACGGCATGTATCCGAACGATGCCAGCGGGATCTGGCAACCCGTCACATTGTCGGTTACGAACGAAGTGTGTGTGCAGGATGTGTATACAAGACCACGCCTCAATGGCTTGGATTTTGATGTCACCGTACTCAATGCCACGACGGTGAAGCGGGATATCTCCGTCTCTTACACGATCACGTCCTCAGCGGATGGTACGGAGCTCTACTCTGCGAAACAAGTTGCGGCGCAAGCCAAAGGCGGAACCCCAGAAACATTGAATCTGACAACTCCCGAGCTGAGCCCTAAGCTCTGGTCTCCTCACGAGCCACATTTGTACGTACTGGAGGTTACTCTGACCTCCGGGGATACGGTTCTGGACAAGCACAAGACTACGTTCGGATTCCGCACATTTACTACGTACAAAAACCGGTTAATGCTCAACGGCAAGCCCTTCTGGCTTCGGGGCGCCAATCATTTTCCAAACTCGCTCCGGCCAAACGACAAAGAACTCGCTAAACACTTTATGCAGCTTGCGAAAGCGGGCAATGTCGTCGCGACTCGATCACACACCGTACCTTACAGCAGTCGCTGGCTGGAGGCCGCTGACGAAGCAGGCATGGCCGTTTCTTATGAGGGAACGTGGCCATGGCTAATGCTTAATGGAGACCTGCCCTCTGAAGAACTGCTATCCGCCTGGAAAAGCGAGTTCCTTTCTCTCATCCACAAGCACCGCAATCACCCTTCCGTGATTCTATGGACCGTCAACAACGAGATGAAGTTTGAAGTTCTGGAGCGAAAGAACCCGACTCTCTTACGGGAGAAATGGGAGGTTCTTAGCGATATGGTTCGCTCAATCCGCAAGATGGACCCGACGCGTCCTGTCGTCTGCGATTCAAGTTATTGCCGTCAGGAGATTGGGGCCGAGTATGAGAGCCTGGTCCGTCCAAGCAATTTCGACGACGGTGACATCGACGATGCCCATCGGTACTACGGCTGGTATGATCCGTCCTTCTTCCACTTTTTCCATGGTGAATTCGGAAAGAAAGCGGCATTTCCCGGTCGTCCGCTCATCAGCCAGGAGATGTCAACCGGTTATCCCAGAAACGACGACGGGCATCCCACCCGGTTCTATCTTTTCCAGCACCATACTCCGCAGTCTCTGGTTGGGCCGGAGGCTTATGAAAACCGAGACCCTTCTATCTTTTTGCAGCGGCAGTCGTTTATGACGAAGGAGCTAGCCGAAACGATACGCCGGACAAATCGTGAAGAATGTTCCGGGGTTCTCCACTTCTCCTACATTAGCTGGTTCAAGAATGTCTGGAACACACGGACGATAGAACCGCTCCCTACTTACCACGCGCTCAGTGATGCGCTGCAGCCAGTTTTGGTCAGCGCAGAGCTCTACGGTCGACACTTCTACTCCGGCTCCAAGACGCCGATCAGGATTTGTATCGTCAACGATTCAGCGAATGGCATGGAACTCCCCCCAGGGAAGCTCATCTGGCAGGTAAACAGCGGTACTAATATCCTTGCAACGGGAGCGCTCGCGACTCCCACAGTTGGCTATTACTTGAATGTTTGGAGTGAGTTTGTGCTGTCTCTTTCCGTCGAGCTCCCTTCTCCACGAGTCAAGGCGACACTCACACTGCTCCTTGAAGTGAGCGGCACAGTTCAAAGTAAGAACTCCTATGACATCACGATAGCGACGCGTTCCTGGGCAGACGAAGGCCTGAAGCAGGCTATCGCCATCTTTACCGCGAAGAACAGCGTGCAGCTGGCTGCTCTGCCGATCACCGGTCGGGAGATTACATCCCTACAAAACGCCAGACCGGAAGACCGGCGAGATCGTTTCCATGCACATCCCGGAATCTCCAGTGTTCGACGAACTCGAACCCTTGGATCTTGCGTGGTTCGAGCTGGGCGATAGACGTGTTCCAAGAGCTTGCCGGGGTGTCTATCAAGTTGAGTCCCGACGCGCCGATACGAGCATGCTTGCTGAGGTCGTAGACATCCACGGCTACCTGAAGACGCCCGCCGACCTGGCAAAGTGTAGTGGAACTCCATTGGTTGAGCTGGATGCCGGAACAGGTAAAGTCATTGCGAGCGAGATGATGCTCTTCGAAGCCCCGCAAGACCCTATTGCACGAAGGCTCTTAGCGAATCTCATTAAAACCTTGGGAGCTGACTCGCGGCCATCCTGACTGCAAAAGGAACTCCGCCGGCAGTGACGAACTGCCGGCGGAGCCTGAGATGCATGTACGCTGTTGCTCACAGAGCATCCTGCGAGCAACAGCGGGCCTATTAGAAAGTCATCAACATCTGCAGAATTATATTGCGTCCGTTGCCATTATCTTGCGTGATCTGCCCAAACTGCGAGTTCGTCACATTCATCTGTCCGCCACCGACCATGGCGACTCTTTGATGATTGAAGACGTTGAGGAGGTCTGCACGAACCTCAACCTTAAACCGCTCATTCGGATTGAGCGTCCTTCCCAGGTTGGCATTCCAGTTTGCGAGCCCTTGCGAGCGAACACCTTCGACATGGCGTGGAAAGGCACGCAGATTGTACTGGTTTGGCTGGCACGAGGGATTTAGGACGAAACCTGTGCCTGAATAGGCACAAGTAGTAATCGAGTTCGTGCTAGTAGCGGTCGCAGTTACCGATTGGGTGTTGAAGCCGTAGATCGTAGGAGTGCTTCCAGAGGTGTTGTAGACGGTCTCGTGAAGGCGAATGCTGTTTGGATCTCCGATGAAGAAGACGTTCGGTGTTCCGTTAGGCGATCCATTTCCTGAAAACGTAAGCAGCGTTCCAGGATTTGCTTCAAATGATCCAGAGAGCTGGAATCCTCCGAAGAGCGCGCTCTCCCAACCACCCCTTGCAAAGCGCTGCGTCCTGCCGAACGGTAGAGTGTAGACCCACGACGCTGTGATACGCCATGGTGGACTGATCAGACTGGATTCAAGGCTGGGACGCGTATCGAACTGGTTTTCGTAATAGTCACGATCCTTTTGAAGGTTCTTCTGATAGGCGACATTGGCGACTAAACCCTTACTCATCCTCTTGCTTACATTTGCCTGGAACTCCTGAAACTGCGAGGTGCCGACGGATTCATACAGGCGAAGAGCATTCAACTGGGGATACGCACGAACAAGGTTGGCGACCTGAATGGTCGGAGAGGTTATGTAAGTACTCTTGCTGAGGAGGTTGTAGTACACCGGATCACTTACCTGAAGGCTGCTTAGATTCGCGAGATAAAACGGATTCGCTACGCGGCCGCTCAGCAGATTGTTCCCTGCAGAATTTGGTTGAATACCCCCGGCGTAAAAGGAGCCGGGAACAGCCGTAGCGGTGAGAAAGCCCGAGCTGTTGGATCGAGTGTTATTTGCATTTCCGTCGAGGGTAATATTCGTGGTTCGCGACGCAACATAGGCAAGTTGAACTACCGTTGAGCGTCCGAACTGATGCTCTACACTTGCCTGCACCCTCAGCGAACGTGCCGGCACGCGGTTGTGATCGTATATGCCGAGCGTCGCTGAGCTCCCTGCATAATAATCGGCTCCGAGCGAGCTTCCGACCGCAGGCACAAAGCGTGAACCGTTCGTCGACGGAAATGGATTGGACAAGGGCGATACCCCTGGAACAAAGTCCGTACCGAAGACCGTCGATGATTGGACAGGGCCTGTCGTGGCGGCGAAGCCGTCGCTATTGACGGTTCCACTCTCATTGAGGGCATCCAACGTGTCATAGTAGAGCCCCACTCCGGCCCGGACCACTGTTGTGGGATTGATCGAGTATGCTGCGCCGAGTCTGGGCAATATCCTCCAGTTGTTCTCCCATTGGCGTGTAGATGCGCCGTTGACTCCCGCGTAAATGGGGCCACCCTGGACAGGTAGACTAGCCGGTAACACCGCGCGCTGCGCTGCACTCGCCGAGGCCAGCGTTGTCTGGTACGCAGTTTCGACCGCGGATGTAAACGTCAACTGAGCATTTGGATCCCAGCCCACGATCTGACGGTTGTGCTTTTCGGTCGGACCATATTCAAATTCGTAACGTATTCCTGGAGTGAGCGTGAGTTTACGGCTGACTCTCCAGGTATCGCCCAGGAAGAACGCAAAGTAGGGGTTGGAGCTGGACGTTGCAGGAACCGTTGAAACCTGGGACGTGCTTTGAATGCCCAGCAAAAACGAAGCATAGCCAAGCCCTGTGCTCGTTGTCGGAAAAGCCCCATTAGTGCCATCATTCTGCTGAACAAAAGTGTTGTCGAAGTTGTATTGCCCTGATGGACCAGCTGCATTTTGGTTAGCAATTGGACCACCTCCCGCTACATTCAAGCCCGAACCGGTCCATTGCGTTGCACCGACCGTAACATCCACAAACGTCTTCGGCGAGAGGATGTGGGACCATCCTAAAGCTCCGGTGCTGACCCAGCGATCCTCATAACTGGCTCCAAAATTGTTCGCCAGGAAGGTTGTGTTCCCCTTAGTGTAGTGTCCCCGGGTCCACCTGAAAAAGATGTGATCCGCATTGTTGACGGCGTAGTCGTAACGATTCGTGACGGCACGGTAAGTGTTGAGACTCTCCGGTTCGTAGATAAAGTTGTTTCCCGACGCACCCCCGGTGTTTGGATCCGGAAGATAAGAGTTGACCATCTGGACGAGCGGGAGCTTGGAGATCAGATTTGAAGGAATTGTGTTTCCGCAGAATGGCAGACGGCTTGGGTGCCCTTTCGAATCCATCGTTACCGAATACGGATTGTAGACCTGATACTGACCATAATATAGAGTTCCAGCGGGGCAACCGGCGGCTTGGAACAAACTGGCAACTGCGCCAGTGGGGGCCGTACCGGGACCTAGATCGGAAAAGTCTCCGGTTCTATTCTTCGCAGTTGGTACGGCTATCGTATTGGAGCTGGCATTGTTCGGCGCTTCGACCATGACACCAACAAAGAAGAACAGGCGGTTTCGTCCATCAAAAACCTTGGGAATGAAGACCGGTCCCCCAATTCCGGCATCGCCGTAGTTCAGATGGGTTCCGGGCCAGCCGAATTGCTGCTGATCGCGCTGGCAGGCCGGCGAATTCGGGTCTGCGGAGCAATTGTCATTGGCAATGTGCGAAAGATAATTCGTGCGCTGGAAGTGCTGCATTCCAAACCACCGCAGGTCATATCTTCGGTACCTGATGCCGCCATGCAGGTCGTTGGTACCGGACTTGGTGGTCTGAGTAAGGGAAATTCCGTAGCTGTGGCCGACCGAAGCATCAAACTGCGTGATATGTACACTCGTCTGCCCGAGTTCTTCTGCCGAAAGATTGATGGCCTGGCCTCTTTGATTTGCCATGTTCGGGGCGCCGTCAAGACTGAACTCGTTGGCTCCAATGCGCCCGTACGCGCCAAACTGTGGGCCGCCTCCGTTCCAATTCGGATCGGCGCCTCCCAATTGATAGTTCTGTGCGTAGTTCGACTGGACACCAGGTGACAGCATGGCAAGCCAGATAGGAGCCTGACCATTTGGCAGGGCTGACATTTCCTCAGAGGTTAGGACCTGGCCCACCGATACCGTTTGGGTATCGATCAAAGGAGTTTCGCCAGTTACGACTACGGTCTCGTTGGCATTTCCGATTTTCAGGGCCATATCGATACTAGGGTGGCCGTCAGCCAGCAAGACGATGCTGGAGCGCACAGATTTTTCAAATCCGGACGCCGTAGCAGATACCTCGTAATTGCCCGGGTTGAGAGCTCGGATCTCATAGTAGCCAGTACCGTTTGTCGTCACTTTGATGACCACATTGGTGTCCGCGTTCCTGATGGCTACAGCGGCTTGGGGAATACTGGCTCCCGACTGATCCGAAACAATGCCGGATAGGATTCCCTGGCCCGTTTGAGCCAAAGCCACCGGCGGAAGCGCCACCACGGCCGCAAGCACGAACACAAGCCTTGCGAAAAGACGTCTTCCCCCCGGTCGAGGGATTATTCTCATGAACATTTGGAATACTACGATCTTTGAGTCAGTCACCTGGCAACTCCTATCGGATAGCTTTCTTCGCAAATGAGGATCAGATTCATTTGCTCTTGTGTTCAAAAACCTCTTTGGGCCGAGTCGGGATTCACTCTTGGCGCTGCGATGATTTGACCTGGTCGTACAATTTTCAACACCACGATCTCCAACGCCTCCCGTTCCATCTTCCTGCGCACACTTTCCTTTCAGGAAAGCGATCAATTCAATTATTTATGGTAACGATGTCATGCTGAACACGGGAAACCTTACGCCGGACGGACGACGAGTGTCAAGTACTATCTTTGAGTGCCAGGCGGGCTAAAACTGATCGCATACCCTACTGCAAGGCCCCTTGTCTTTGGGTGCTCGCGAGTCGGAGAATCGCCTTGCAAGCGGAGCTAGCATCCGACAGTTGGATGCAGAAGATTCGCGCAAACAGTTGTGTTCTATGCTCGAAGTTCGATCGCTAATGAACTGCGATCAGGCTTGAACGGACTTGGTAGTCGTCTCCGAAGCTGGAAGCGGGACCAAGGTCTACACCGATTGCAAGGTGAATCATATGACATCGCTACCACTGATAGACTACGTCCTTGATGAAGCTCTTCCCTCTAAGCTTTATCTCGATGCCAGGGGTTGATCACAGGGAAGGTGACACGAGTATGACTGAACATCCTGATCTTCTTTCAGTGAAAGGGGCGTCGATGGAAAAGAAGAGGGTTTCAAAGCAAGGTTCGCTTCCCACTGTAGCTGACGTTGCGCAACTTGCCGGTGTCGGAGCTATCACCGTGTCTCGTGTAGTCAATGGAAATGGATATGTGAGCATCGAAAAGCGGAAGCGCGTCAAGGTTGCGATTAAGAAGCTCGGATATCGCCCGAATCAAGCTGCACGGGTCCTGAAGGGTCACAGGGCACGAATGATCGGCCTGATCGTTCCCGACCTTTCGGATCCGTTCTTTGGGATGTGCGCCGCGGCAGTAGAAGAGTTCGCATTTGAACGCGGTTATATGACCTTGATCGTAGCCTCGCAGAGGAATGCGGAGGTCGAAAAGAATGAAGTCGACATGATGGTGAGCCAGAACATCGCGGGCCTGGTGATTGTACCGTCTCTTCCCAACGATCAACTGGAGCTTCTCACCTCTAGCGGGATACCGATTGTAGCGCTCGACAGACCATTGAAAGGTCTGATCACCGATGAGGTCGTCGTCGATAATCTTGGGGGAGCCCAGGTAGCTGTCGAGCACCTCATATGGCATGGTCACAGGAAGATTGCCTGCATCGGCTATGACAAGAACTTCTACTCGATCAGCCAGCGGATCCTGGGATACACAAGCGTTCTGAAAACGGCCGGGCTAAAACCTGACATATACGATGAAGCTTCGACGCCGGAAGCCGTCGGCAAGATCGTTCACTCCTGGACGCAAGCGAAGGACCGGCCCTCTGCTGTCTTTTCTCTTAACAATGTCACGACCCTACGCGTTCTGCAGTCCATCAAGGAAGAGGGCTTTAAGATACCTGATTCGATTGCTCTCGTCGGATTCGACGATTTTTCCCTTGCGCCTCTCCTTTCACCGCCGCTAACAGCTATACGCCAGCCGGCGCAGATTCTGGGAAGCCAAGCGGCCAAGCTCTTGTTTGAGCACATCGAAAATGCTGAAGACGATCCAGAGCAACCCGGAATCAAGATGGTTTTGCCTGTTGAACTCATCATTCGCACGTCGTGCGGCTGCGGAACAGTCTCGAATAAGAGACGTCCCTCAGCTTGAACGAATGGTGACCTGCTGTCGCGAACAAGGTTGAGCTGAACCATGCCTCCACGACCCGCAAGGATCGCCTCGCGGGTTTTCTTTCCCGCGCACAGGAACCTCACCGCCATGGAGGTCCCGGGTGTGTCGGGGCCGTAGCCGAAGGACGCACTTCTCCACGGAACATCCGGCCTATTTCTCCGGCGAGCCGAAGATACCAATCGTTTGGCAGCCTGTCTCCGTCCGCATCCAAAGTCAGCCAGTATCCCTGTGCTGGCGCATCCGTTCTCGATGGTGCAGCTTTCAGGATCGCGGTGCCCTCGTTCACTTCATCGAACATGGCAATCTTGACGATTGAGGCTCCGCTCTTTCGGGCGTTGTATGCCTGTCTCCACAGAAATTCCCCACCCAGCCTCGGAATCTGGTTTTCCGGCTTGTCCCGGTTAAGGTTGTGCCACGAAAACCCTGGGAAGATTACAGGCATATACAGTTGGCGATTCTTCCTGGTGAGGGCGAGATCAGGCACCAGATGAGTGCGCTCCCAGGCATCCGCCTGACTGAGCGTGGCATATCGCCCCACGGTCCACGGCTGAACCATATCGAGTTGTGCGTACACAGCCGCCCACTCGGGGTCCGTGACACTGTCACCACTCAAAGACCCCCATCCTGAGGGCGTGCCCCCCATTACCTTGACATGGGCCACATCGTGAAACCATTGGATGATAGCGACCGCCAGCTTTGGGTCCACGATGTGATTTCCTTCGCCGGCAAATCCCAATCCCCAGAGAGATACGACAGGTGTACCTTCGAGTTTGAGATAGGCCGGACTCGCCGTGACGCCGACGGTGCCCGTCAGATAGGTCCAATCGTTTTGCAATTGTTGGAGCACAGTAGCCGGGTGACTTCCGCTCAAATCGTATTCCACGGCGAATACCCGGCCGTGGTCCTGCGCGCTAGCCATCACATTCCGAAGAACAACATCGCCTTCGGCGTGTGACGGCGCAATTTCGCCCACGAATCGTTGCAGCAGCGCGCCGTCGATCCCATAGGTCTTCATCCACTCGAAATGCTTTTCCACGGTTTCTTTTGCGAAGGAGGAGAAGACATACGCCTGTTTGCCGCCTACGGTCATATTGGGCAATGCACAAAGCGAGCGGCCACTCAATTCGCTGACAGCCGGGTAGAGATCAATCGATATTGTCTCCGGCGAAGGAATGCCTCGCGACCAATGACTCCAGTTGGAGCGTGGCGACCCGTCCCCGGGACAGCGAAACCACCCCTGGTATCCGACCAGGACCTTGGCCTGCATGTCCTGACCGATCGCGTCGTGTTGGGCTCTCAAAAAGAGCACCGAAAGAACCATGATCGTCGCAAATCTCACAAAAACAGGCACTGAGAACCTCTTATAAAATTTATTTCCTTAAGTGGCAACGCAACCATATCATAGAAAAAGGGTCACACTCTCATATGAGGATTTACTCGGCTACTCCAAGTCCCGCGTCTTTACGGCCATCGTCTTACCCTCGAGCCTCTCTGTATCGGCACCTGTCCTTGCTAATAAGCGGAATAACATGGCTCATACCGCTTCTATGCGCCTCGGTGTCCGCACAGGATGTTCCCACCACGACGCTGAGGGTGCAGAGTCAGCTTGTCGTCCTGGACGTTGTGGTTACCGATCAAGCCGGTAACGTGGTGACCAATCTCAACCGGGACGACTTCGATGTCTCTGAGAACGGGGTCCCGCAGGAAATTCGAAATTTTGATGCTCCTCACAAGATCAACTCGATTCCGATAACTGCCCCCAAAGACAAGTTCGGTCGCGAAAATTGGGGCGATGCCCCTCTGACCATGATCGTGATCGACGAAATGAATACTCCGTTTGAGGAGACGGCATACTCACGCCAGGAAGTTGACCGATATCTGAAATCACAACCGAGCCTGCTCAAACAGCCAACCATCATTCTTTGGCTGAATGATTCCGGAATTCATCCGGTGACGTCATTCTCTCGAGACAGGGATGCTCTTATCACCGCCATAGACTCCCATAAAGCATCCCTGTCGGGCAAGTACAACCGGGGTGCTGTCGTCGAACAACTGAGCGCTTCCCTTTCCGCGATACAGCAAATGGCTTTGTTCAGCCGCGGCAGCAAGGGCGATAAGCAGATCATCTGGGTGGGGCGGAGCTTTCCCGGCATCGATGGGACGGTATTGGACGGGAAACAACTGGAACTCATGAACAAAGCTATAAGCAGCACGATTGACCTTTTAATGCAGTCGCGGACGACCATCTACGTTATCGATCCGACCGTGAACGCGGCTCCACATGCCCAGTTCATAAATACCGTCGGAGGGCCAAACACAATTACGCCATTTTCGACGACCGATCCGTTCGCGACGGGGTTCAACTTCATGACCTTTGTCGAGCAGACTGGCGGAAAGTATTTTTACGGACGCAACGACCTGAACAACGAGATCGAAGACAGCATCTCCAGGAACACGAATTTCTATACCCTGAGCTATGTGCCAGGCGATCCCATCCAAGACGGGAAGTACCGCAAGATTGATATCCGCCTGAAAGACCCGAAGCTTGTCGTTCAGGCCAAGCAGGGCTATTATCCCGCGCGGCTGACTCAAACCGCTGTAGCGGCCAAGGATCTGCAATTCGACCTACATGAGGCGCTCGTCTCCGGCATGACCTACAACGGAGTCGGGAACTCCGTCCTGATCGCGAACAGCGTGTACAAGTTCGCTTTGAAACTTCCCGCTCAACCTGCCGCAACGAGCTACACCAATCTCCCGCTACATCTGGCTGTTCCACCGAATGCGAAGACCGTCCGGGTGGCAGTCCGTGACATCAGCGGACGGATTGGGACCGCTGATCTTGATCCATCCCAAGTCAAGAGACTCATTGCCCAACACAGGTAAACCGAAAGAATTGAGGATGCGAACTCGATTCAGATAGCAATTTCTATCTGGAAAACACCTTGGGTGGCAGTCGCTTGTTTCGGATTGCGCTCTACGTGTGTCACAGAACATAACAGGAGTTTGGCTTAAACCAGGAGAGATAACGCAATCATGATCACCTTCAAGACACTCCGGAAAGTCTCGATCTCATGCTGTATTGCTGTGATGTTGACGGCTAGTCCCCGGACAGTCCAGGCGGAAAAGCCGAAGTTCAACCTTATAAAGCAGCTATCTTCGTATGATGTCGCCTGGAGTGAGCCAGGAAAAGGGTCTGCCGATTCAATGCCCTTGGGCAATGGCGACATCGGTCTCAATGTCTGGACGGAGCCCAATGGAGATCTGCTCTTCTACATCGGAAAGACAGACGCATGGAGCGAACATCCCCGTGCAGCGACGGGGCTAATGAAGGTGGGGCTGGTCCGCGTTTCGCTTTCGCCGAATCCCTACGCGGCGGGTAAGCCCTTCCTCCAGAAGCTCAAACTTCATGAAGCTGAGTTCGAAGTCAATGAGTCGAAGACATCTCTCCGTGTCTGGGTTGACGCAAACCATCCGGTCGTTCATATCGAGATGAACAGCGCTCAACCTTTGAAGATGAAGGCCGAACTCACCCCCTGGTACACCGAAGCCGACAGGATCGCTCTTCCCACAGTCGTGCAAGGCCAGAAGAACCAGGTGGCTTGGTTTCACCGCAATGGTCCGGGTTCCGACCCCGAGGTCCTCAACTGGACTGTGGGAGCCATTATGAAGGGCGACGGTCTAGTCAACGCGAATGCGATGACCCTGGTATCGGATAGGGCGACCACGACACAGATTCTTTCGATTTACCCTCTCTCGGCGTCGGAACCCGATCCGAAGAATTGGCTGACGCAGGCAGAGAAAGCAGCGGCCCAGTCGGACAGTGTGAAGCTAAAGAAGGCATTTGACGCCCATGTCGCGCGGTGGGATCAATTCTGGAATCGGAGCTGGATCTTCCTGAGCGGGGGCGCGGAAGCGACGGAAGTAACTCGCGGCTATATCCTCCAGCGTTTCGTAACCGCCTGCGCGGGGCGTGGAAAATATCCGATCAAATTCAACGGCTCTTTGTTTGTTGTCGACCATTCTGCAGAGACATCGAACCCGTCGAAGAACCCACCTCGTCCGGTCAGCGCAAACTATCGATCATGGGGCGGACAATACTGGTTTCAGAACACGCGCGCGATGTACTGGCCGCGTCTTATGGCTGGCGATTTTGATGTAATGCAGCCGTTGTTCAAGATGTACGCCCAGGAGATCAAGCAAAATGCCCCATTTGTAACCGAATTTTATGGACATCGTGGCCGGTCCTCGAACTCAGCATGATGATGCTGGACTATTACGACTACACTGGCGACAAGACGTTTGCTCGTGAAACTCTGGTGCCCGTTGCCACTGCGGGGCTTACGTTCTTCGATCAGCACTTTCCTCATGATGCCCAGGGAAAGCTCGTGCTCGATCCAGACAATGCGATCGAGACCTATTGGATGGCGCACAATCCGGCGCCAGATATCGCCGGCCTGCGCGCCATTCTTCCCCGGCTACTCGCCCTGCCCGACGGGATGGTGGACGAGGCGACACGTAACGACTGGAAGAGGCTAGCGAGCCAACTACCAGAGCTGCCGCAAGGAGCCGTGAAGGGAGTGAAGGTGCTGCTGCCATACGAGGGAGAGCAGACGATGAAGTCTGGAAACGGCGAGAATCCCGAACTATATGCGGTCTATCCGTTCCGCCTGTACGGACTCGGTCGACGCGATCTCGATGTTGCACTTAATACCTGGAAGGTGCGCAGATTCAAGGGATCCGGATGCTGGCTTCAGGATCCTGTCCAGGCAGCGATGCTGGGGCTCGCCGACGAGGCCCAGAAGGGCGTTACCTTTAATCTCACCCGCAAGGATCCCCAACTAAAGTTTCCCGCGTTCTGGGAGCGTGGGCATGATTACATGCCGGATGAGGACAATGGGGGAAACGGCGAGAACGGACTGCAGCAAATGTTGATGCAAACGAACGGGAGGGAAATCATCCTCTTGCCCGCGTGGCCGAAGAACTGGAATACGGAATTCAAACTCCACGCGCCCTACGAAACGACGGTTGAGGGCCGGATCGTAAAAGGAAAGATAGTCAATCTCAAAGTCACTCCGGAGTCACGAAAATCCGATGTCAAACTTGATGGGAACAAAGACGATTAGCGAATCAGGGAGGACACCGGCCTTTCAGCTCGATCAAAGAATCGACTGAGTTAGCAATGCTTGTGCATCCAAAGGGTCTATGAACTGGCTACCGCCTTGTTCGGGGGCGCAGCTCTATTTTGCTGGTACTGATGTCGGTCGAAGGCGCAACCTCGCGAGAGTCATCCTCAACTCTTCGCATGTTGCGCTGAAGAGCACCCGCAGGAACCCCGAATCACAAACTCCACCGGAAGCACGAGTTTGATGCCGAAACCGCCTTCCGGGCTCTTCGCGGCCGCAATCCGTTCAAATAGAAGCTTGGAAGCCTGAATGCCAAGATTGACGGCTGGTTGACGGACCACCGTCAACGGAGGGGAAAGAAGTTCTGCTAACTCAAGATCGTCGAACCCGATGAGAGCTATCTTTTGCGGTATAGCCAGATCGACCTCGCGAAGCGCCCACAGGAGATGACGTGTAGAAACATTATTGAGCGAAAAAATGGCGGTCGGACGATCCTGACTCTTCTTCCAGCGGCGAGCGAGCTTCAACGTGTCTTCGAGGGTTTTGGTGTCGTCAAAGATCTCGGGCTTCAATCGATGCGCCCTCATCGCTTCCGTGTAGCCGAGGATACGATGCCCGATAGCATATGAGGCCTTATCGTAGCCGACACACGCAATCCTTTTGTGGCCATGCTCGATGAGGTGGTTGACCGCCGTTTGCGCACCACCGAGGTTTTCAACCACGACCTCGTCGGCGATAGCGCCTTCCAATGGGCGGTCAAGAGCGACGATCGGGATCTCCGTCTCAGACAATTGGCGCAAGCTTTCGCTTGGCAACGAAGGCACCACAATGAGACCGGCCACGTTCTGCCCAATCATCATTGCTACCTCGTTCTCCTGCA
>WNFC01003903.1_pt1 | contig 34153 bp, 23 predicted proteins | sample 5400541 | NCBI WGS metagenome assembly WNFC01 (sample SAMN13153342, study PRJNA577476) | soil metagenome | isolation source: 120 cm saprolite under Douglas fir tree site 2 hole 2 replicate 1 | place: USA:California | collected 2015-04-18
TGAGGTTCCGCAGATCCGACTTCATCGAGGCCAGATAGGCCTTTTCCTTCGTGTTGGCGAACTTCGGAATCGCGATCGCGGCCAAAATGCCAATGATCACGACCACGATCAGAAGCTCGATCAATGTGAAACCCTTGCGATTCATCTGGACAGCCTCCCCTGTAGGTTCGAAACAGCAACCGATAGTATGCCGTCCGGCGAATCGGCACGAATCGTGCCTTCGAGCTAGTTTGACATTGCAAATCACTATCGGCCAATCATTTACATTATTCAGACGGTTGCGAAGTCCTCCCCTCAAAACCACTACAAGTCGCGGCTTTTTGCAAGTCGGCACGCCGGACGCAACGACTCTTTCATTGTTCAAATCAATGAAAGTGCAAGCGATACCAGGGTATATCCTCTGAATAACGCTGTCTCGCCGAATCGGCCACGGCGGCAGCTCCCGATCGGTCCTGTCGCGCCAGCAAAAGCAGAAACCGCGCCCGCCATCCAGCGCGCTCCCCGCGGCCGGACGAGCTCGCCCGATCGATCAATGGACGGGCGGCCGCCGTGTCGCCGAGACCGATGAGATAAATCGCGTGCGCGGCATCGAGGTAGGGATCTCCAGCGAACAGCGAGTCGGCGGTCTGGTATTCGCGACGCGCGCCCGCGGTATCGTGACGACCGGCCAGCACGGCAGCCGCCGAGGCATGCCCGCGATAGGACTCCGGATGTTCGGTAAGCAAAGTGAGGAGCTGCGAACGATTGTCACGCCACGCCGGGAGTCGCAGCAAGGATCGCGTCCCGCACGCCACGGCGACTACCGTCAGCGCCGCAGCAGCAAAACGCAGTCCTCGGTGCGCACCGAGCCACGCTAAGCCCGTGCCCGCCAATGCCGCGGGCAACGCCACCGCGAGATAGAGATTGCGCTCCGCGAGAACCACTCCAGATGGAAACAAGAGATTGGCGGTCGGTAAATACGAAAGCACCGCGAGTACCGCAGCGAATGCAATCACCGGTGCACGACGACGCGACCAGACAATCAACGTGGCCAGCCCGATTGCGATGAGGATTCCCAGCGCCGCCGCCGCCGAGAATCCTGCGCGGGCGGGAATAACTTGAGGGCTGTAATCGGACGACAGGGAAACGGGCCAGACAAGGAGTTCGGCCGCACGTGCTACGGTCGGAAGTGCAACCGCGAGGCGGCCGAGCGTGCTCCTTCCATAGAAGACCACGGCGACATCGTGGGCCCCCGCTACACCGATCACGAACCAAGCCGCGAGAAATCCCGCCGTGCTGGCGCCGAGTGCCACCAGGAACCCGATGGGCAGCCGTCGTGCGTCCGCGCCTTGAAACCAGTTATCGAACAGTATGACGACAGGAGCGATGACACCGTGCTCTTTGCTGAGCATTGCAGCAACTGCGCAGAATACGGAAACCGCCCACTGCTCTCGGCGCGCGGCGAGAACCGCACCGAAGACTCCCACGGCCGCCAGCAGCTCGGCGCGACCGACCAGGCTCGCCACCGCTTCGACGTGGACGGGATGCCAGGCGAAGACCAATCCAGCTCCGACGGCGGCCAGCGTGGGAAGCCAGCGCGTGAGGATGATAGTCAGCAGCACCGTTGCGAGGCTGTGCCACAAGGCGTTCATGACGTGAAACCATCCGGCGCTGCCATCCGAGACGATCCAATCCACGGCGTAGCTCAGAATCGTAAGCGGTCGATACAGGCCGGCACCCGATCCGCGTGGCCAGTATGGATCGTCGAACGCGGCAAGCGCCGCCGGAATCGAGTGGGCCGCAGGATTCGACACGATGATGGCGCGATCGTCCTGTACAAATCCGTAACCGGCGGCCGGCAGGTATAGCGCGAGCGCCGCGAAAAATACGAGAAGCAGCTCGCGCTTCATGGCTCTCGAGCGAGGAGAGAATCCGCGACGCTCGAATCGCCACGAGAGCGGGCCGCAAACGCCTGCGTGCGATAGTAGCCGGCACAGTGGTAGCACAACTGTTCGGCGCGAGCCAGCAGCGAGTCGGCGAGATGTGGCCGGCCCAGTGTGAATGCCGCGTCCGCGCCGGCGATGAACAACGTGGGATCGCGGTCGTACGTCCGCGCCGCGACCTGGAGTGCCGCGAGCGCGCGATCCGGTTCACGATAGCTCTGATAGATCCCCGCCATCCGCACCGGGCCACGATACGACTCAGGCGAATCGATCAGGATGCTTTGCGTCACCGCGAGATCGTCGCGCCAGACACGCGTTCGCAACGCTGACCGAATTCCACCAGCAAGAACGAGCAGCGCGACAACGACGCGCAGACGCGGCAGGGGAAGCCGCGCCAGCGCCGCACCCGCCGCGAGCGCCAAGCCCACCGACGGCAGATACAACGTTCGCTCGGCCAGGAGCACGCCAGTTGAGAACAACAGATTGGAGACGGGCAGGAACGCGATCGCAATCCATCCGAGGCCGAACGCTTCGACTCGCCGGCCGCGCCTCCAGGCCCAGACCAGCAGAAAGGCCCAAAGCGCGAGGCACGCCAGTCCAATGGCGAATCGCCCGTCCAACACCGATTGGACGATCGTCCGCTCGGCGGGCGAGTAGTCGACACGCAACGTCAGGGGAAAAACGAGTAAGCGCGTGACATCGGCGAGAGCCGCCACCGCCGTAAGTCTTCCGGCGAAGAAGCTCTCTCCGAGGAACACGGGAGCGATCGCATGCAGTCTGGCGTAGGGGTGAAGGACGATCCCGCGCACGGCGAGATACGCGCCCCCGATGACCAGCCAACTAATCGCGAACGCGAACATCCGTCGTGGCAGCGGCCGTGGTCCCACGATCCAGGCCCAAACGATCAAGGCCGGTGCAACCACCGCGTTTTCTTTGCTCAGGAGGCCGAGCAGGAGCGCCAGGCCACTCCACACGACGTCTTGCCGAACGACGGCAGCGTACACCGCCAGGCAGACGCCGGCCGCCGCCATCAGCTCGCCGAGGCCGATCACGTTCGCGATCGCCTCCACGTGGACCGGATGCACGGCGAAGATCAATCCCGCAACGAATGCCACAGTCACGTCGGCGAGACGCCGCGCCATCGCCGCGACCGCAACCGCCACAGCCGCGTGCCAAAGCAGATTCATCGCATGAAAGAGCACGGGGTGGGCGCCGGCGATGCTCCAGGCCATCGCGAAGCTCGCGAGGGGGAGTGGACGGTACATCTGGCCGCCAAGATCGGGCGGCCAGTACGGTCCCGCGAACCCGCGCCAGACGCCTTGAATCGTGTGAACCAGCGGATTCCAGACGATGATGTAGAGGTCGTCCATCGCGAAGCGATTCCACAATGCCGGGAGGTGTGGAACGACCGCACACACCGCGACGGCGAGATAGAGCCGGCGGTCCCTACTGTCCACGGTTCACGGCGAACAGCCAGCGGCCGTCAGACCAGCGATACAATCCGGTCAGCCACGCCGGATAGGCGCCGATCAGATTCCGTAGCTGGACGGCGGATGGAGAGGTGGCACTCGCGAGCAGAATGTGCGTCACGCCCATCCGCTCCAGGTAGGCCCGGTGCTCGGTGGGCGTGGGCTGAATGAAATCACGCCCGCGGTAACTCTCGAGATAGAGCGGTACCGATTGGCGCCGGGTGTAGAGCCACACGAGCGCCTCGTCGTCGCTGGCAATGACAGCCGAAGACGGCAAATTCGCGACAACAGGCAGCAGCTCGGCAAAGTTTGCGGAGATGGCGCGCGCCTGGGCGTCCCACCAGCGGCCCGCAAATCCACGGATCTCGTAGGTCATGTAGCCGCCAACCACAATCGCCGCGAGCAGTCCGACCGGGATCCGCAGTCGCGGCCAGCGGCGCCAGAGCTCGAGCGCGCCCGCCGCCCAGGCCAATGCAAGCCAGGGAAGCACCGTCCACAGAAAGCGGTCCGGTGGATAAGGCCACACCGCAAGAATCAGCAAATAGAAAATCAACGTGAAGCCTATCGCCGACCGACGCCCGAGCAATGCGAATCCGTATAGACCGATACCAAGGGCGATGGTCGCAAGAATGTCGTAAATCCAGCGCACCGGGATCCAGCCCAGCGTCAACGCTTCCAGTGGCCGGGACATGTCGGGGACGTTGACCGCGATCGCGCTGAGCCCGGCCTGGCGAATGTGCGCCAGGTAGCTACCGTAGCCGAGTGCCAGCACTGGATCGATCTGTCGCTGGCGCGTGGTGACCCAGATCCCCCAGGCGAGCATCGCGCCGAGCGGCGGCAGCACTACCGGCAGCAACGACCGAATTGGCACGCGGCGCGCGAGCAGAAAACAGGCGGTGCCCGCGACAATCGCGACTCCGATCGAACGCGTGAGCAAGGCCAATGCGGCTGCGGAGCCGACGATCCAGGGAGACACGTCGCGGTCGGCGGCGACAATCGCGAGCGCGAGGAGCACCGCGAACAACGGCTCGGCGAAGAGCACGCCTTGCGTCGCGAGAACGGGAATCGCGAGCGCGGCCGCGAGCACGATCGCCGGCATAAACCAGGACTTGGTCAGGCCAAGCATCGCGGTGCGGGACGCATGCCACGCGATCAATCCGGCCCCGCTGGCCGCAAGCAAAGCGTTGAGGAGTTTCGCGGACAGCGCCGCCGCACCGACCGAGAGCAAGCCGAACAGCGGCGCCAGGATCACGGGATAGAGCGGCGGATAGTGGACGGCGCCCGGCATGCCCGGGAGATTGGGATGGACGTACCCATATCCACCCGCGAGAGCTGTCGCCAGCCCGGCATACAGTCCGTCGTCGTAGAAAACGCCGACCAGCGCCCGGTTCAGCGTGAGTATACCGACGGCCAACGTCACCGCCGCGACGACGAGTCCCGCCTTTACTTCTCGAGTGAGCGCCAATCGCGGGTGTTACGCGGGACGACCAGGTTATAACGCAGGATGTGGAACAACGCGGCAAAACCGTCTCGCCACGTGATCTTTTTTCCCTCCGCATAAGTCCGGCCGCTATACGAGATCGGCATCTCCCAAATTCGCGCGCTCGCCTGCGCCAACCGCGCCGTAATCTCCACTTCGAATCCGAACCGGTTGGATGACAGGGGCAGCCGCTGGAGCAGATCTCTCCGCACCAGCTTATAGCAAGTCTCGAGGTCGGTGAGATTCAAGTTTGTGAACATGTTCGACAAGAGCGTCAGCACGCGGTTGCCGACATAGTGCCAGAAGTAGAGGACGCGATGTGGACCTCCTTGAAAGCGCGACCCGTACACCGCGTCGGCCTTGCCTGCACCAATCGGCTCGACGAGCGCCGGGAGATCCGCAGGGTCGTACTCGAGATCCGCATCCTGAACCACGACGGCGTCTCCGGTGGCGGCCGCGATGCCGGTCCGGACGGCAGCACCCTTACCTCGATTGATGTCGTGATGAATCACACGATCGATTAAACCATCTTGCGACAGCTTCTCGAGAACTTCGCGCGTGCCATCGGTCGAGGCGTCGTTGACGACGATGATCTCGACACGCAGCGGCACGGCGCGCACGCGCCGCAGAGCCATCTCGACCGTGCCGGCTTCGTTGAACGCCGGCACAACGACGGAGAGCAGCAGATTGCGTGAGGCCCGCTCTGGACTCATCAGGCAGCCTCACCAACCGCGATCAGCGACTGTCCCACGCGCCAGGGAATCAGGCGCTCCAGCCGGAAGAGCGGCACCAGCGTGTCGTAGAGCTTGAGGGAGCCCGCGGGAATCGTCTGCCGCTGGAGCACCCGGCCGGCCCACCACCAACCGGGAATGCCGGCAAGGTTGAAATACTCGATGTGCACAACCCGGAAACCGGTCCGTGTGAGCTTCGCGACTAGATCGGCGCGCGTGTAGCGGCGATGATGGCCGAGAGCGCGATCGATCGAGCCGTACAGCGCGGGCAAGGCCGGAACGAGGAGAACCAGCCGCCCCTTCGGTTCGAGCAGCGTGCGCACCGCGGTGAGCGACGCGATGTCGTCCTCCACGTGCTCCAGCACATTGAGACAGATGGTGGTATCGAAGCGCTGGCCGGCGACGGCGCGGTCGTCATGCGGCAGATAGAGATGCGCCACCGAGATGTTCGAGTGATGCGCGAATCGCGTGCGGAGCCGGGCCAGGTATTCCTCCCGCGTATCCGTCAGTACGAGGCGCTCGCGGTCGACCAGGAACGCCGAGAGGTTGCCGATACCCGAGCCGATCTCCAACACCCGCGACCCGATCCAGGCGCGGATCCGGTCGAACATCCAGGCGTTGTAGCGCACAGCGCCGGCGAGACACTCCAGTGTCTCCGCGCCAACCGGATCAGTCGGTTGGATTTCTATTTGGTTCCGCTACCGGCGCTGAGCCCTCGTAGCGACTCAGCTTCCGATACAGCGTCGACGGATCGATCCCGAGCACCTCGGCGGCGCGTGTCTTATTCCCGCCCTCGCTCTGAAGCACCCACGTGATGTACGCCTGCTCGATGACGTCGAGCGATGGATTCTTGTGAAGCCGTTCGGCGACGAGCGGCTCCGCCTTGCGCTCGCTGACCTTGTCGGGAATTGCCGAGCGGGGGATGATATCCCCTTTGGTGAGAGTCACCGCCCGTTCGAGCGCGTTCTCCAACTCGCGGACGTTGCCCGGCCAATCATAGGCCATAATGACTTCTTCGGCTTCCGCCGTGAGGATCTTGGGACCTTCCCCCCGCTCGGTCGCGATGTGCCCGAGAAACTCCTTCACAAAGATCGGAATGTCGTCGCGGCGGTCGCGCAGCGGGGGCAGGTGAATGTTGATGACGTTGAGCCGGTAGTAGAGATCGGTCCGGAAGCGGCCGCGCTTGATGTCGTCCTCGAGATCGCGATTGGTCGCGGCCACGACCCGCACATCCACCGGAATCGCTTCGGTACCGCCGACGGGGATGGCTTCCCGCTCCTGCAGCACACGCAGCAGCTTCACCTGCGTCGCGGGCGACATCTCGCCGATTTCGTCGAGGAAGAACGTTCCGCCCCGAGCCGCTGCGAACAGCCCCTGCTTATCGCGCACGGCCCCGGTGAACGACCCCTTCACGTGACCGAACAGCTCGGACTCGAGCAAGCTTTCGGGAAGCGCCCCACAGTTCAGGGAGAGGAACTGACCCTCGGCACGCGTCGAAAGCTCGTGGAGGTAGCGGGCGATCACTTCCTTACCCGTCCCAGATTCGCCCTGGATGAGCACGGTGCTCTCCGTGGGCGCCACCTGCTCGGCGAGCCGCAGAACGTCACTGAACAACTTCGACTTCCCGAGCGGCTTGACCTGTCCGGAGCGCTCGCGCCGGCGGATTTCCTGCTTGAGCTGCTTGTTCTCGGCGCGGAGACGGCGGTGCTCGGCAGCGCGGCGGCAAATCGCCACCATGTCGTCGTTCGAGAAGGGCTTTTGGATATAGTAGAAGGCACCCTCGTTGACCGCCTGAATCGCCGTCTGCAGCGACGCCTGCGCCGTCATGAGGATCACGGGCGTCTCGGGGTCCTGACCCCGTACGGCCGAGAGGATCTCGATGCCCGTAACTCCGGGCATCTTGAGGTCCGTCAGGACGATGTCGGGCGCCGAGCTCTTGAGCTGCTCGAGACCTGCTTTACCGCCCTGCGCGGTGGTGACATCGAATCCCTCGTTCTTCAGCAGGATACGGAGGGTTTCGAGTATCCCCTGTTCGTCGTCGATGACGAGTATCGATGGGGCAGCGGCCATTAGGCAGCTTCCTCCTTGCGGCGCGCAGCCGGGAAGTAGATGGTGAACGTCGTCCCCTGTCCGGCCTGGCTGTCGACGAGCACCAGACCGCGATGCGCCTCCACGGCCCGTTGCACGATTGCCAGCCCGAGACCGGTGCCGCCCACGCGCCCGGTGGCAAAGGGCTCGAACAAGCGGCGCTGCAGCTCGTCCGGGATGCCGGGTCCGTTATCGCTCACGCGCAGTGATACGGGGTTATCGATGCCCGCGCCGCCCGGCAGATCGTTTGCGGCTGCTCGATCGGTGCGGACGACCACGTGAGCGTTCGAGCCTGCCGCCTGGACGGCATTCAGTACCAGATTCGTGACGACGCGATGCAGGAGGTCCTCGTCGCCTTCCATTGGCGTCGCGGTGCCCTCCAGAGAGATGCGCACACCGGCGGAGCACTCGGGATGCTGGCGCACGAGCCGAATGGCCGCTTCAGCAACTTGATGGAGGTCCACCGGCCGGCATTCGGTCACGCGCACGCGGGAAAAGTCGAGGAACTCCGACAAGAGTCTCGACAGCCGATCGCTTTCACGAACGATCAGATTGGCGAGAAACTTCTCATCCGGATTGGCGCGCGACGAACGGCCCAGCTGTTCGACCGAGCTGCGAATCGATGCGAGCGGGTTCTTGATCTCGTGCGCCAGACTGGACGACAGCTCCGCCACCGCCTCGAGACGCTCGGCGCGCAGGTGCAGCTCCTCGAGCCGCTTGGAGTCGGAGATGTCGGTGAAGACCGCGGAGACGCGGGGCCTGGCGCCGACCGGCCCATCAAGCGTCGTCGTCGTCACGCCGATTGGAAAGGCCCGGTCCGGCCGATGCACCGTCGCTTCGACGCGCATCAACCGCACGCCGCGGCGCGCGGTCGAGGTGACCGCCGCCCAGAACTCAGGCGCCAGGCGGGCGAATTCCGGCATCACCGAGCGCCCCAGCCACTCGCGCGCCCGGAATCCGAGGATCTCCTCGGATGCCGGATTCGCGTACAGCAGCCGGCCGTCCGCGTCCACGGTGATCACGCCCGTCCGGAGGTTGCGCAGGACATCGTCCGCCTCGAGCTGGACCTGGCGCACTTCGGCGGCCAGCGCTTCGCGCTCCGCGCCCATGACGTTCACCCGGCTCGCGACATAGCCGGTCACGACTGCAACGAGAATGAAGACGGCGAGCTGGATCCAGATGCCGGCCGTGACCCCCGCATGCCCCCAGAATACGTCGGCGAAGTAGATCAGGCCCGCGAACAGCGTCACGAGCCCGGCATTCGCCGGCGGCATCAGCAGCGCTGTGACGGCGATGAAGATGACGTAGAGGCTGGCGAGATCGCTTTCCGCCCCGCCCGTCATGTGGACGACCGTGGTGATCAGGACGACATCGAACAGCGCTTGTAGATAAAGGAAGGTCGATCCGGGTAACCGGCGGCGGACGTGCGTGTGCCAATAGGAAGCGGCCGTGAGGCCCGCGGCGCCGACCAACAGCAGCGACGTCACCAGGATGTCGAGCGGTGCCGCGACTCTGATCTTGAAGGCTGCCGTGACGTAAATGGCCGTTGCCAGGCACATCCGCCCCACATAGACGAGGCGGAGGAGCTCGGTGGCGGTCGGAATCGTCGAGCCTTGCGATCTGACGCCCAGCCAGCGCATGGGGGGCCATTATTGGGAGCGCTGTGGCAAAATGCAAGAGAGAACGTCACAGAGGCCTGGAAAGTGTGGAATGATGGAACGTTGGAATGAAAAGCGGCCCCCGTCTGGAGGCCGCCTCCCGTTCCAATCATTCCCTCAGTCCATCGTTCCGTCTTACTGCACCGCGTTCACCATATCGAAGATCGGCAGATACATCGCCACCACCATGCCGCCGACGATCACGCCGAGCACCACGATCATGATGGGCTCGAGCAACGACAACAGGGCGCTGACGGCGGCGTCGACTTCGTCGTCATAGAAGTCGGCGATCTTCGTGAGCATCTCGTCCAGACCGCCGGTCTGCTCGCCCACCGCGATCATCGAGATCACCATGGGCGGGAACACCTTCGACTTCTGCAGCGGCGCAGCGATCGTTTCACCGCCCGCGATGGACGCGCGCGACTCCATCACGGCGTTGTGGATCACCATGTTGCCGGCGGTCCGGGCCGTGATCTCGAGGCCGTCGAGAATCGACACGCCCGACGAAATCAGGGTGCCGAGCGTGCGCGTGAAGCGGGAGACCGCCGACTTGCGCAGCAGGTCGCCGAGCACCGGCAGGCTCAGCAGCAGTTTGTCGATCTGCAGCTTGCCCGCGGTCGTCTTGTTGTATCGGCTGACGGCGACGAAGGCGAAGATCCCGAGGGCGATGATGGCCCACCAGAAATTCTTCAGGATGTTGCTTGCGCCGATCACGATGCGCGTCGGGAGCGGCAGCGCCAGGTTCACCGACGCGAACATGCTTTGGAATGTCGGGATGACGAAGATCAGCAGCACGGCGATCGCGATACCGGCAACCGAGAAGATCACGGCCGGGTAGATCATCGCGCCCTTGACCTTCCGCACGATCTTGTCGTTTTTCTCGAGGAACTCGGCCAGGCGCAGGAGAATCGTGTCGAGAATACCGCCCGCCTCACCGGCCGCCACCATGTTCACATAGAGATCGCTGAACGCTTTCGGGTGTTTCCGGAGCGCGTCCGCGAGGGTGTGACCACTCTCCACGTCGTACACGACCTGGCGCGTGACGTCGGCCAGGACCTTGTTTTCGGTCTGCTGCTGCAGAATGTCGAGCGCCTGCACGAGCGGCAGACCGGAATTGATCATGGTGGCAAACTGCCGTGTGAAGATGACGACGTCGCGCGTCTTGACTCCCGCCTTGAAGAAGTCGAGCACGCTGCCGCCCTTGCCCTTGGCCTCCCGCACCTGCACCACCACCATGCGGTTTTTGCGCAGATGCGCGATGACATCGTCGCGCGAGGCGAGGTCGATCTTGTCGCGAACGAGATCGCCTTTCAGGTTGCGGGCTGTGTATTCAAAGACCGGCATAACTACCTCCGCACGGCGACTTTAGGTGGACCGGCCTGCGGGGGCGTGGCCGCGGCCAGCGCTCCGTCTCTTTCGTCGGGCGGCGTTTCGCCGATCGACCGCAGAAACTCGTTCGGTTTGGACGTCACCCGCAGACATTCGTCTTTCGTCACTTCCCGGCCCATGTAGAGCTGATAGAGCGCATCGTTCAGCGTCTGCATGCCATACTTTTTGCCCGCCTGCATCGACGACTCGATCTGGTGGACCTTATCGTCGCGGATCAGCGCCCGGATGGCGGCCGTGCAGATCATGATCTCGGCAGCCATCACTCGGCCGCGGCCTTTCGCGCGTTGCAGCAGCGTCTGGGTCACGACGCCTTCGAGCACGAAGGCGAGCTGCGCCCGCACCTGTGACTGCTGGTGCGATGGAAAGACGTCGATGATACGATTGATCGATTCGGCCGCGGAATTGGTGTGCAGCGTCGCGAAGGCCAGGTGGCCGGTCTCCGCGATGGTCAGCGCCGCCTGAATCGTCTCCAGATCGCGCATTTCGCCGATGAGCACGACGTCAGGGTCCTGGCGCAACGCGTACTTCAGCGCCGCCTGGAAGCTGTTGGTATCGGTCCCCACTTCGCGCTGATTGACGATGCACGCCTGATGGCGGTGGATGAACTCGATCGGGTCTTCCACCGTGATGATGTGACCCTTCAGCTCTTTGTTGATCTTGTCGATCATCGCGGCGAGCGTGGTGCTCTTGCCCGAGCCCGTGGGGCCGGTGACGAGCACGAGGCCGCGAGGCCGGTCGGAGAGCTGCGCGACGACGTGCGGAAGCCCCAGCTCCTCGAACGTCTTCACGCTGAACGGAATCTGCCGGATCACGACGGAGACGCAGCCGCGCTGTTTGAACACGTTGCCGCGGAAGCGCGCCAGGTTCTGGATGCCGAACGAGAAGTCGAGCTCGCTCTCGGTCTCGAACCGCTTCTTCTGGTTCTCGGTGAGCACGGAGTAGGCGAGCGACAGCGTGTCCTTGGGCGTCATCACTTCTTCGCTGGAGGCGCTCACGATATCGCCGTCCACGCGGATCTTGGGGCGCTCGCCCGCCACCAGGTGGAGGTCGGAAGCGTCCTTTTCGATCATCTCCTCGAGCAGCGCTCGGAGGTTGACTGGCATGCTCCCTCTCCTTATCCGGCGGCGGTTTCCTTCACGACTTCTTCGAGCGTGGTGACGCCCTTCTTGACCTTGACCATCCCGTCCATGCGCAGCGTCAGCATGCCTTCCTTCACGGCGAGATCGCGCAGCTCTTCGGTCGACGCGCCCTTCAGGATCTCACGGCGCAGCGGGCTCGTCAGCGCCATCACCTCGTAGAGACCCTGGCGGCCGCGGTAGCCCGTGCCGGCGCAGGTATCGCAGCCCGCGCCCTTGAAGAACGGGCCGACTTTTCTGTCGATGGCGAACGCGTGCATCTCCTCGTTGCTGTACTCGTGCTCCCGCTTGCACTCCTTGCAGATGCGCCGCACCAGCCGCTGCGCCACGATCAAGTTCACGGCACTCGCGACATTGAACGGCTCGATGCCCATGTCCACCATACGGGTAATGGTCGACGGCGCATCGTTCGTGTGCAGGGTCGAGAGCACGAGGTGGCCGGTGAGCGCCGCCTTGATCGCTATCGAGCCCGTCTCGAGGTCGCGGATCTCGCCGACCATGATGATGTTCGGATCCTGGCGCAGGAACGCTTTCAGCGCCGCCGCGAACGTCATCCCGACTTCGTTCCGCACCAGCACCTGATTGATCCCGAGGAGGTTGTACTCGACCGGGTCCTCGGCCGTCATGATGTTCACGTCGATCTGATTGATCCTCGAGAGCGCCGAGTATAGCGTGGTCGTCTTGCCGGAGCCTGTGGGCCCCGTCACCAGGACCATCCCGTAGGGATTGAGGATCGCCTTCAGCAAATCGCCCTCCGCCTGAGGCTCGAAGCCGAACGTTTTGAGATCGAGCGTCAGGTTGCCTTTGTCGAGGATTCGCAGCACGATTTTTTCGCCGAACAGCACGGGCAGCGTCGAGACGCGGAAGTCGATCACGCGCGTTCCCATCTTCAGCTTGATGCGGCCGTCCTGCGGTACGCGCCGCTCGGCAATATTCAGCTGCGCCATGATCTTGACGCGCGACGTCAGAGCCGCGCGCATCTTCACCGGCGGTTTCATGACTTCCTGCAGGGCGCCATCCACGCGGTAGCGCACCCGCATCTCGTGCTCGAAGGGCTCGATGTGAATGTCCGACGCGCCCCGCTTTACGGCGTCGGTGAGCAGGCCGTTGATGAGCTTGACGACGGGAGCGTCATCGGCCAGGTCCTCTTTCTTGACGTCTTCGTCTTCCTGATCCTCGACGAGCTCGAGGTCCTCTTCCTCCGCCTCGACGCTCTTGAGCAGGCTCTGGAGCTGCGCGTCCGATTGCTGGTAGTACCGGTCGATCGCGTTGCGGAGCGTGTACTCCCCGGCGATGACCGGGAAGACGTCGCAGCGGGTGATGAACTTGATGTCTTCGATCGCCGTGACGTTGTTGGGGTCCGCGATCGCGACCGTGAGCGTGCGGCCTTCCCTCTTTAAAGGAAGGACGGTGTGCTTGGTGGCGATGTCGGGGGGGAGGAGCTTGAGGATCTTGGGGTCGACCTCGAAGCGCGACAGGTCCACCGCCGGCATGCGGTATTGGCGGGCCAGCATCTTGCTGACCTCGGTCTCCTCGATAAACCCCAGCTTGACCAGGGTATAGCCCAGCCGCATCCCGGTGTTCTTCTGCTCCAGGAGCGCCTTGCGGAGCTGCTCCTGGGTGATCAGCCCCTCACGGAGGAGGATCTCACCGAGCTTGTCTTGGGTTAGGGCAACGCTCGCCGTACGCAACTCATTGAAATTGAAGGCTCATAATGTGTTTTGCGGCTAGGACGGTCAAGGCTGAACGACAAAAGGGCGGATCGCCTCCAGCAATTTCGGCCCGACACCGGGCACGCTATCCAAGCGGGCGAGACTGCCAAATGGACCGTGCTCGGTGCGCCACGCGACAATTCGCTGTGCCAACGCAGGACCCACGTGCGGAAGACGTGTGATTTCGCTCACGTCCGCCCGATCGATGTCGATCTGGTCACCGGGAAGGAGGGGACGAGCGAGTTGCGAAGCTCGTCGAGCGGTCTCGCGCAGCGCGCCGGGACGAGAAGCGGCAGGAGACTGCAGTTGCACGTCGCCCGGAGGAGAAGAAGGAGAGGGAGAAACGAGATACCGGATGCCGGCGCCGGCAAGGGCAAGGCAAGCAAGCAGGAGGGCGGCGCGGCGGTCGTCCATCCCTTCAAGATGCGGGCGCTACTGATCTATTGGCGTACCAAAGCGACGGCGACATCACCAACAATCTGCAAACTCTCCGCGCTGACCTTGTCAATCGTGTCCTCCGTCGTGTGCCAGTAGGGATAGTCGAAATCCACGACGTCGATCGCGTGGATGCCGACCTTCTGGAGCGACACATGATCGTCGGTGAGCGTGTGCTTTACCCCCGGCACAAACTGGTGCGCGTGGCCGCGGTCGGCCGCGACCCGCCAAACGCGCTGGACGACCTCCGGCGCGAATGCGACGGATTGGCCCTCCTCAAAGATTTGCAAATCCTTGTCACCAACCATGTCGAAGAGTACCGCGTAGAGCGGCTGATAACCCGGCGGCAGATGTGCGGCGAACCAGCGCGATCCGATCAGCACGTCGTTGGTGTCGGCGAAATCGCCGTAGTCCTCACCGTCGACAAAGAGGAGATCGACACCCCCCGCCGGCGGACGCGCCTTCAGCGCATCGGCCACCCCCAGCAGGACCGCGGTTCCAGAGGCGCCGTCGTTCGCGCCGGGCACGGGCATCCGCTGCTGCGCGAGATTGGCGGCACGATCGGCCATGGGACGTGTGTCCCAGTGCGCGAGGAACAACACCCGTTCGGTTGCCTGAGGACGGAAGCGCGCGAAGAAGTTGCGCAGGTCGAGCGTATCGCCGCGGTGGGTGACGTGACGGATTTCCTGGACGATGACGGTATCGGCGCGGGCGCGCAGCTCGGCGAGGAGCCAGTCGCCCGTCTGCTCGTGTCCAGGCTTGTTCGGGATGCGCGGCCCGAACGACATCTGCTTCTCCAGGTACGTGAACGCAGTGCGACCGTTGAACTCCGACGCCCCGCCGGCGCCATTGCCTGCGCGCGCCTGGCAGGCCGTCAACATTACCGTGAAGAGGAGCCCAGTACGGCGGAGTGGGATCATCGGATCTGACCCACGCTCGTCGACAGCTGTACGAACGCGGTGATCACGAACTGCGAGATCTTGCGGTTCGTCTGCCGTTCCTCATTGAGGACGTACGCCATCTGAAGTCCCGCGCTCATGTTGGATGGAAGGTCGGAGTCCATGGTAAGCTGCGCCTGCGTCTGCCGGCTGTCCACATAGGGCACACACGTCGTCTGGCCCGCGCGCTGCAAACAGGCGGTGTTGTTGGCCACAGAATACCCGGCTGTCGTGCGGACGTTCGACCGCCAGCGTCCCATCTTTGGCGGGCGGAACGAGAACGACAGCGTGCCGTTCTGGCCATTGTGCACGTTGCGGAAGAGGTTCCCGGCGCTCACTCGCTCTGACGACGTGCGCGTCACGTCGAACACGGTGAAGACCCCGCCGATCCAGGTAATCGACGCCGACGGCGTCAGATTGCGCTCGACCGTGCTGTTCAACGCGACATTCGCGGGCCCACCGAACGTCGGCTGCTCGTTCACGGATTCCGTGCGCCGATAGCCAAGCCGGGCGCTGAAATTCGACATCAGGCGACCCAGTAGCCTGCGCGAGGGCGTGACCGACCACGTCAGCGATCCGTTTGGCCAGTCGCGCGTGCGGGTGCTCAACGGCACCTGGTCGTTGCTTCGCAGAGTCCAGGCGACACCGGTCGTCAACCGGTAGGTCCCTTGCGCTCGCATGCCGAGGGGCAAGAGGACGGTGCCGCCGGTAGAGAGTGTCGTGTTCTGGGAGGCGGACGTGGCAAGCAAGCCGCTCACCTGACGGAAGGCCTCGAGGCTCCCTAATGCGAGCTGAAAGTTCAGCGGCGGTGCGTCCGTGGCGCGGCTGAACGTCGAGGCCTGCTGTGCGCTGTACGACACATCCACACCTGAGATCCGGCCGAACAACCCGGCAACGGACGAGGAGTCGCCGAAGATAGCCAGCGCGAGCCGGCGAGGATCGAACTGCGCCCCCGTCTCGAGCCGGCGCCCGTTGCTGAACGCGGCCGGAATGCGGAACTCTCCGGCCGTGTCCCCAAGCGTGCGCGCCGGCTGCCGTGCGTTCGGGTCACGAGTGAATGCAAACGACGACGTAACGGACGCGCGCGGCCTGATCCACGCGCCCAGTTGCGGCGTCAGCGAGAGCGACGCGTTCAAGAGACGCTGCGTCTCGACACCGACGTTCTGGCCGAGCAGCGAGGTTCGTTGCTGGCGGATCAACCGGCCGATCGTCGTGGAATCGCCGTAGTCGCGGAGATCCCGCGTCGAGGTGAGATCGAGCTACCGGCGACACCGGAATGGAACCGGATCCGCGACGGATTGAGGCGGAACGACGTGCCCGCAAATTTCAGCAGCAGGGGAGCCGGCGCCACGTTGTAATCGACATTCAGGGAGTAGGCCGACGCCGTGGCGTTCGAGAGCTCCGACCGGGTATCTCCGTTCGAGTACGACCCCGAGAGCGCGACCGGATCGAACAGCCAATGCGCCAGACTGCCCCGCCCCGGACGTACGCGTCGCGCGGCGAATGCGTACGTCGCCGCCGTCGCTCGCGGCGTGCGCAGTCCCTGCAGCGCATCTGCCCGCAGATCCGTGCCGTTCAGATAAAACGGGGCGCTTGCAGCGATGATGCGTTGAAACGTGAGCGGCACCGACACGCCCCATCGATCCGGCAAGAACTTGTCCAACCGCACCGTGCCCGAAACGTTCACGGCGTTGTCCGTCACGTATGACGGATCGGCGCCGAGCTGTCGGAATTGGGCGCCGCGACGGGACACGTTGAGCGCGAGATCGGCGACGTCCGCGGCGGCGACCGTGAGATCGAGTGCGCCGGCGGCGCCGGTTTGGCGCACGACGTCCCCCAACCGGATGTCATCGATCCAGAGCTCCACCTGGTTCACGAACACGGCGCTGTGCGTCCGCCAGATGCCGGTGGCGATCTCCTGCACCCGGGCGAGGTTCGGCGGCGCGGTCCCTGGATCCCGGATGTGCACGATGTACGGACCATCGCACATCACGAACGCGCCGTCCTGACGGACGAGCGTCGAGTCGGGGCATCCCGGATACACATGGGCGCTGTCGCCCGAAAGCCAGGCCCGCTCGATGCGAGCGCGCAGCGCCAGCCAGCGATCGAACTGCGCCACGACTTCCGGCTCCCACGACACCGTGCGCGCGGGCGTGTGATACATGTAGAAGTTGTCCTGGTCCTTCCCCGCCTTGATGAAGAACTCGAGATCGCCGTCCTCCCAACCCGGACCGCGGCCGCGCGCCCAGACGCGCAGCGTTCGGTACTTCAGGAAATTCTTGTCGCCCTCCGTCGTAAAGCGCAGGTAGGCCTCGGCCCGCTCTCCCACGCCGAGACCGTTCGCGAGGAGTCGCATCGAGTGTTCGTTGATTTCGGTGGCTGTCAGCTGAAAGCTCGCGTCGCGGCGCGCCGCCTGATCGATGACGCCGGGAGGCGGCGTATAGCCGAGGTCGCGATTGTCGGTGCTCACGACCGAGGCGATGACCTCGCCAATCCCCGTTCCGCGTTCGCCGCCGATCCCGGTGATGGGCGTATCGCTGCGCTTCACCCACGTGCTGCCGACGAGCTGCACGCGCGAGAGCGCGAAATACACCTGCGGATCGGGTGCGCCTCCCGGGGTAGCTGGCACGACGACCGTGATCCGCAGCGATTGCACCTGGCGGAGGCTCGGTGCGCCGACCTGGATCGTGTCCTGGCGGAACGGAATGCGGTACAAGCGCCACCCCGCCGCACCGCCAGGCGACGGGACCATGCCGCCATCGCGAACAAAGAAACGCTCGTCGCCAACCGGGAAGACGTACCTGACGAAACTCTCCGCCGTGCGAGCACCGACCACCGAGTCGAGCGCGAAGTCGCCGTCCAGGTCCTCGGTGTCGACCGCGCCGTTATGCCGTCCACAGCGCGACCGAATGTCTCCGAACGCATAGGGAATGAGCTGTCCATTCTGATCCGTTGCGGAGCACAGCGGCATGGTGTCAATGACGCTACCGCTGGTCGAGTTGAGGATGCCGTCCACGATGCGATCGGAGAGGATGCCCTCGTCGTTGAGCGCCGCGCTCCACGTGCCGGTGCGTCGATCGCGCTCCGTATCGAGGCGGCCCTCGCCCGTGCGCCGCACGCCCGCGTACGTCGTGTCGCCGTCGGGACTGACGGTGAACGACGTCGGGACAAAGGCGAGCGCATCTTCGAACACCCCGCCGAAGTCGAAGAGCACCGTCGTCCCGTTGGCGCGCGCCACGCGGGTCGCGTCTTCCCAGACCCAGAACTCGAGAAACTCGACGCGCGAGAGGTCGATGCCCGTGGCCGAGAGCGATTGGGTAATGGAACGCCAGCGCGGGGCGTGTTTGGGAGGGCCCACCCAATTGGGCAGGCCGAACGACGGCGATGCCGGCCGATTATTCGCGAGCCCCAACGCGGTGTCCGGCTTCAGCATCAACCACAGCACCGGTTCCGCCGATTGCGCCTGCCCCGTCAGCCGCACGGTCGGATCGATTTGCTGAGGCAGAAACTGCACCGGCACGTAGCGTCCGTTGGTGACGTTGTACGGCAGGCTCTGCCAGGTGAGGAACGCCGCCTGATTGGGATCGAACTTGCCCACGATGCCCAGCGGTTCGACACCCCGCACCGACGTCGGAATACTGCCCCAATGCCAGGCGTTGTCCGCCAGCGCGATCGACCGCGCGGAACTTCCTTCGAATTCTTCGATGTACGCCTGGCCAAACCGGTTGGGCGACGGCTTCGACAGGGCGACCTCACCGTTGATCGTGACCGCGGACGGGACGGTGGTGCGCACGCCGGGTAGCGCGTCGACCGCCCGCGTGATCCAGTCGGGCTGAAAGCGCAGCTGGGTCGAGACGCCGCCGATGAATCCGGAGGACGGCTCGAACCCGAGCGGCGGCCGCGTAAACGCGCTCTGCTCGTTCTGGAACATCCCCGTGAGATTCACCTGGCCGTGGGCCCCGAGATCGTACTTGGCGGCGAGTCCGTAGATTGTGGTCGGGGCGATCGAAAACGCGGCGCGCTCCTCGAATTGCGCGCGCACCTGCGACGCCCCGCTCCCTCCCTGGAACAGCAAGTCAGGGTTCCTGAATTGCACCTGTCCCGTCGTGTAATCGATCGTGTAGTCGGTGTTCCGGCTCAGCAGGTTGTTGCGTACGTAGATCCGCTCGCTGCCTTCGCGAATCTGAAAGCTGTTCAGCGACAGGACGCTGCGATCGGCCGACGCGTTCGCATCGACATGAATGCGCACCGCGAAGACGGACGGTGGACCCTGCGTCGCGAGGTAAGTGCGTGGCGTGCGATACAGCGAGTCGTTGCGCTCCACAGCGGTCAGTTTCGTCGAGTCGGCAAGCGGCGTCAGATGTGGAAACACGATGAACTGATCGCGGACCGGATCGCCCTGATTGGGATCGCGCGCGCGCGGAAACAGCCGGTTGTATTGATCGAAGGTCGTCGGATCGTTGGCGAGCGCCAAACCCAGCCGGGCGAGATACGTGTCACCCGCAGCCGACCGCTCGCGCTGATTCACGCTCAGCGCGACCGCGAGGCTGCTGCGATCGATCTCGCGCCCGCCGACGCGATACGTGCTGCGGATCTCGAACCGAAACGACGGCGACGCGGCGGTGACGCCGGGCTTGGGATCGTAGACAAGCCGCAGCGTGTCCACCTTCGACGTGTCGGGATTCGCGTCCACCGGAAACGTGCCCACCGAGTCGAGCCGGCTTGCCGAGATGTAGGAGACCGCGAGGTAGTCGCTCTGATCGAGACGGTTGGCGAGCGCGAACCACGTCCCGCTCGGGTCGACGTAGTAGTCCTTTCCCTCCTGGAGCGTCTCCCAATCGAACGGCCCCTCACGTTGGACGGTGCAGTCGATCGCCTTGCGAGCCGGTCCGCACGCGACCGCGCGCACACCGCCGGCATTCTGGTTGCCGTTCGACGTCGGTGCCACCGCTCGACGCCTGAATACACGCAGGGCCCCGACCGTGAGGGAGTCGGGGCGTGGGACCTGATCGAGTTGCAGGATGTCGATAGCCGGGTACCGGGGCAGCGCGGCCGGATCGATGGCGAAGAAGAATCGGCCGGTCTCATAATCGAGGTCCCGTGCCAGTCGATCGAGCGGCTGGCTGGTGACGGCGCCGACCGTGTAGAATCGATCCTGTACGACGTTGCCCTTTTGCTGGGCCAGAATGCCGCGGAACTCGACCGGACCGAGCTGCGCGATCGCCTGGATGCCGAAGTTATTGGCGGGAATCGCCGCGGTGATGAATCGGGACGGCGGCGCCTGAAACGTGACGTTGCCGGCTTCCACGCGCCGCAGCACCTCGTCTTCCAGTCCTTCATACCACACGTGCAGGTTGTTATTCGCGTCGAACTCCCGCTGGCTGTCGAAGTCGACGTCGACGTGGAGGCGCTGTCCGACGATGCCGGCGGTGCGAATCGCGTACTGCGGATTCGGGCTGATCGTCGGGAATCCGGCGCTGCAGCCCGAGATCGCGAGCTGCCGTTCCTGCGACGTGCACCGGAGATTGCGGAACTGATCGGCCTTCAGCTCGAAGCGGAGGTTGAGCTGCATCGCGAGATCGGCGTATTGGCCGAAGACGCCGCGGTGCTCTCCGGCGGCCACACCGACCGACGGCACGCCGCCCGGAGCGTTCACGGGGGAAGGCGTTGCCACAGCGGCGGAAGTATTTTGCGGTCCAAAGAGCGGCAGGCGGCGAGCAAGCACGCCCGCGGCCCACGCATGTGCCAGCAACGCCGGCGGCACGCGAGCGCCAAGCCGCCCGCCCGGCGCGAGCGCCGGATTGCGCGGCGCAACGAGCGGCGGCACGCCGAACGTGTACACAGGAGCCTGCGCATGTACCTGGGGTACGACGAGCGTGGCAGCGAGTAAAACTAGCTGGGCGTGAAGCCGCATCCCTTGTAGAGACTTGGGGTTCCGAATATAATGGCGCGACCGACCGTGCGCATCCTCAGCCGTTACATCCTGCGGCAGCACCTCCCGCCACTCGGATACGCGGTCGCCGCGCTCACGTGCGCGATGCTCGTCAATCAGGTCGCCAAGCAATTTGGAAATCTGGTCGGCAAGGGATTGCCGTGGGGCATCATCGCCGAAGTGTTCGCCCTCTCCATTCCGTTCATCGTCGCGATGACGCTGCCGATGGCGGTGCTGGTCGCGGTGCTCTACACCTTCAGCCATCTCGCCGCCGACAACGAGATCACCGCGATGAAGGCGAGCGGCATCAGCATCGGTCGGTTGCTCATGCCGTTGCTGGGCGGCGCAACCGCAGTCACCTTGATCGCGTTCGCGTGGAACGATCAGCTCCTGCCGCGTTCCAACCACGCGTTACGCACCCTGCTCGTCGACATCCAGCGCAAGAAGCCGACCTTTCAATTGAAGGAACAGGTAATCAACGAGGTGGTCGCGGGTCAGTTCTTCTTGCGCGCCGCCCGCATCGATCCCGCCGCCAACACCCTGACTGACGTGACGATTTACGACCTGGAGGACCCCGACAGGCGCCGCATCATCACGGCCGACTCGGGTCGCATGGCGTATACCCCGGGCGGGACGGATTTGTATCTGACGTTGCGGGACGGCGAGGTGCACGAAGTGAAGCGCACCGATCCCGAGCACTTCAATCGCACGTTCTACTCGGTCAATCGCATCAAAGTCGCCGGGGTGAGCAACCAGTTCGAACAGACGCAGCGGGACGAATACCGCGGTGACCGCGAGATGACGATCTGCGCCATGGAAGAGGTGGTCGCGCAGGCCCGCATCGATCAGCAGCGGGTGCGGCACGAAGCGCTCAGCGCCATCGAAGCGGAGCTGCGGCGCACCCTGAAGCTTGGGCCGCTGCCGTACGTGCCGATCGATTCCACACTGCCGCCGCGCTCCCTCTACTGCCGCGTCCTCGCCTCGACTCAGCGATTGGTGGCGCCCACCATGGCGGCGGCGGCGCAGGTCCCGCAAGCGCGACCGACGGCAAGCAGTCTGCCGTTCGCCACGCCGTCGCCGAACTACATCGCCTACGAGCAGCGCGTGCGCTCGGCGCGCCAGCGCGAGGCCACGTATGAGGTCGAGATTCACAAGAAGCTGGCGATTTCGGCCGCCTGCATCATCTTCGCCATGCTCGGCATGCCGCTGGCGATTCGCTTTCCGCGCGGCGGGGTGGGGCTCGTCATTGGCACCAGTCTCGCCGTCTTCTCGGTCTACTACGTCGGGCTGATCGGGGGCGAGGAATTGGGCGACCGGTTGTTCGTGCCGCCATTCTTCGCGATGTGGACGCCGAATCTCATCTTCCTGGCCGTCGCGCTGCCGCTGCTCCGGGCGGTGCGCAGCGCCGGCAGCACCGCCCACGGCGGTGACTGGGATGAGGTGAAGCAGGCGCTGTTCGGCTGGATCCCAAGAATGCGAAATGGTCCATGAGATTTCATTTCCCATTGCGCATTCCACAATTCGCGTTTCGCACGCTGGATCGCTACGCCGTGAGCGAGTGGCTGCGCGTCTTTCTGATCACGCTGCTCGGCTTCCCGATTCTCGTGCTCGTCATCGATCTGACCGACAAGCTCGATCAGTATCTGGGCCGCGGGATCAAACCCGCGGCGGTCGCGCTCTCCTACGTGTTCTATTTCCCTGAGCTGATGTTTCTCATTTTGCCGGTCGCTGTGTTGTTCGCGACCGTCTTTACCGTCGGCGCGCTGGACCGTCACTCCGAGCTCACCGCGGCGAAGGCATCGGGGATCTCGTTTCATCGTCTCGTGCGGCCGCTGTTCCTGGCCGCCGGAACGGCTTTCGTGGTCGGCCTGCTCCTGGGCGAGATCGCGCCCGTGGCGACGTCGCGCCGCATGGAGCTCCTGGGCGAAAAAGCCATCCGCTCGACCAGCTCCAGATACAACTTCGTGTACCGCGCCGACGGAGGCTGGGTGTATGCGATTCGCGCGCTCGAGCTGCGGTCGCGTGAGCTGATGGACCTGATGCTGGAGCGCGAAGGCACGGGGGCGGACTACCCCACGATCGTCCTGGCGGCCGAACGGGCAAATTACAGCGACAGCGGCAAAGTGCGGAAGAACGTAAGGCCTTCGCGCTGGACGCTGCACCGGGGCACGCTGCGGTATCTGGCCGGGACCGAACCGGTGGAGGAATACGCGTTCCACTTCGATTCACTGCACTCGCGCACCTTGGCCGAGCGGCCGGTGGACCTGCTGGCCGAGCCCAAGGCGCCGGACGAGATGCGCTACGGCGAGCTGCGGAGTTACATCGATGCGCTGGTGCGCAGCGGCTCGAACGCCAAGAAGCTGCAGGTCGAGCTCGCCCTGAAGGTCGCCATTCCCTTTATCTGCCTGTTGATCGCGCTATTCGGCGCGCCGCTCGCGATTTCGTCGCCGAAGAGCGGCGCGGCGTGGGGCGTGGCGGCGAGCCTGGCCACCACGTTCATCGTGCTCCTGATGTTCCAGCTCGCGAAAGCGGTCGGCGCGGGGGGCGTGTTGCCCCCGGCGCTCGCCGCATGGACGCCCAATATTCTCGTAGGCATCTCAGCGTTTTATCTCCTTCGCAAGGCCCCCACCTAACCACGCATCCTTGACGCGCTTTGCCGCGCGGACCACCTTTTTTCCGGTCTCGATGGGCATCGTTCAACCCTCGTCCGTGCTAAGGAGAGGTCCCTCCATGCGCTGGATCGTAAGCTGCCTATTCTCGGTCGTTTTTGCGGGCGCGGTGGCCGCCCAGGGCGTGACGACCTCGGCCATTGCCGGCATCGCCACCGACTCCGCCGGCGCGCCGATCGAGGGCGCCCGCGTGGTCGCCGTGCACGGGGCATCCGGCACGACGTACGCCGCGGTGACACGGGCGGACGGGCGGTTCACACTCCCCGGCATGCGCGTGGGCGGGCCGTATCGCGTGAGCGTGGCGCAGGTTGGTTTTCGCCAGGAAATCCAGAACGGCATCAATCTGACGCTGGGTGTCACGTCCGATCTGCGGTTTGTCCTGGGCCGCGTGACCGTGGAGCTGGCACCGATCACGGTTACAGCGACCACCAGTTCGGTGTTCAGCTCGGAGCGTACCGGCGCCGCCACGACGGTCACCACGCAGCAACTCGCGCATCTGCCGACGATCAGCCGGCGCGTGGAAGACTTGCTGCGGCTCACGCCGCAGTACACGGCGACCCAGCAACCCACATCGTCGGGGGCGCTCTCCTTCGTCTCGTTCGCCGGTCAGGACAACCGGTTGAACAACATGACGGTGGACGGATCGTACTTCAACAACTCGTTCGGGTTGGGGGGCGAACCCGGCGACCGCACCAACGTCGCACCGATCTCATTGGACGCGCTCGAGCAGGTGCAGGTCAATATCGCACCCTATGACGTGCGGCAGGGCAATTTCGTCGGGGCCGGGATCAACATGGTGACGAAGAGCGGCACGAACGACTACAGTGGCACGCTGTTTTACGGTACTCGTAACAACTCGTTCGTCGGCACGCAGGCAGGACCAAGCACGTTCAACCCCGGCACGTTCAAATACCACAACATCAGCGGTTCGATCGGCGGACCGATCATTCGCAATAAATTGTTCTTCTTCGGGAATTACGAGAACGATGGTCAGACGAACCCGGGGACCACGTTCCGGGCATCCACGGGCCCCGCGGATACCGGCTCAAACGTGACGCGCGTACTCGCCTCGGATCTCGACTCTCTTTCCCATTATCTCAAAAACGTTTTCAACTATACGACAGGCCCCTATCAGGGATACGACTTCAAGACTCCATCAGAACGCTTTCTGGCGCGGGTCGATTACAACCTGAACGAGCACAACAAGTTCAACCTGCGCTATACGCTGCTGAATTCGACCACCGACGTGCTTGTGTCGAACTCGAACTCGCTCGGGTTCGGGAACCGCCGGACCAGTCTGAATGCGTTGAACTTCGCGAACTCGAATTACGCGATTCTGGAAAACCTTCGCTCGGTCGTCGGCGAATGGAACTCGACGCTGGGGAACAAGTCCAACAACCTGATCGTCGGATACAACACCAGCAACGAGAGCCGGAAGAATGTCGATGGGCCGTACTTCCCTGAAGTTGAGATTCTTCAGGGCGGCCAGAGCTACACCACATTCGGGTTCGAGCCGTTTACCCCGAAGAACAAGCTGTTCTACCATAGCTATCAATTGCAGGACAACTTTACGTTCTATCTCCCGAAACATTCGGTGACGTTCGGGGTGAGCTTGGAGAAGTATCACTCGACGAACGTGTTCTTCCCCGGCGCGCAAAGCATTTACGTCTTCAACTCGCTGGCAGACTTCTACGCCGCCGCGGACAGTTTTCGGGCGAATCCCGCCCGCGTAACGTCGCCGGTCACGATGCGACAGTTTCAGTATCGGTACTCGAACATCCCCGGGCAGACGGAGCCGGTCCAGCCGCTCGATGTTCTGTATGCTGGCGCGTACGTGCAGGATGAATGGAAACCCGGTTCCAATCTCACGATCACCGGCGGATTGCGCGTGGATGCGCCGAAATTCAAGAACACTGCGTATGACAACCGCGTAGCGGACACGATGACGTTTCGCGATGCGAGCGGTGCGCCGATCCACTACAACAGCGGCGCACTTCCGGGAGTCAACCCGCTGTTCTCACCGCGCTTAGGCTTCAACTACGATGTGCGTGGCCAGCACAACACGCAGATTCGGGGCGGCACGGGCATATTCACCGGACGTCCCGCGTATGTGTGGATCTCGAACCAGATCGGGAACACGGGCGTGCTGACCGGTTTCATCTCGGCGACCAATACGACGGCGTATCCGTTCAATCCCAATCCAGACGCCTATAAGCCGGCGACCGTGACGGGAGCGCCCGCCGCCAACTTCCAGCTCGCGCTCACCGATCCCAACTTCAAGTTCCCCCAGCTCTGGCGCAGTAATCTCGCAATCGATCAGCGCCTGCCCTGGGATCTGACCGCGACAGCCGAGTATCTCTACTCCAAGGACGTGAACGGGATTGCGTACATCAACGCTAATTTGCCGGCCCCGCAGAGCTCTTTTTCAGGACCCGACGGGCGCCCGCGTTGGACCTGCTCGACCCCTGGGTGTAACGCGAGTCGGATTTATTCGAATGTCAGCGATGCGACGGTATTGACGAACCAGGGAATCGGACACTCATGGAACGTCGCTGCTTCGCTCGAGCGAGCATTCCAGGACGGCCTCTTCGCCAAGGTCGGGTATAGCTATGGCGAGAGCAAGAACACCGTGGATGCCGGCTCGATTGCGTCGGGCTCCTGGTTCGGAAACCCGATCGCGATCGATCCCAACAATCCGGTCGCGGGGTACTCGCAATTCTCCCCGGGGCACCGGGTCTTCGGCGCCGTGAGCTATTCGCACGATTTCCTCCACATCGGGGCGACGAGCATCAGCGTGTACTTCGAGGACCGCAGCCCCGGCAATGGCAGCTACGCCTACAACGGCGACATGAATGGGGATGGAGCATCGGGCAATGATTTGATTTACATCCCGCGCAACACGAGCGAGATGAACTTTGTCAGGAAGTTCGTGCGATTTAGCTCCGCCCCCGCGGACACTATGGTCTGGACGCCCGCGCAGCAGGTCGCCGCGTGGGACGCGTTCATCAACCAAGACCACTACCTCACGAACCATCGCGGCGAGTACGCGCGGCGGAACGCGATATTCCTGCCGATGGTTGCTCGCGCGGATCTCAGTGTCTCACAGGATGTGAGCCGGAACATCGGCGGCAATGGGAACAGTCTTCAGATTCGTTTGGACATTTTCAACTTTTCCAACTTGCTCAATAGTGACTGGGGCGTCTCACAAGGCTTTGTGACAACGCGGCCGCTGACCTCGACCGGCGTCGACGCCTTCGGCGCACCAACGTACACACTGGCAAACGTTGGTCATAGTTTGATTTCTCATTCGTTCCAGAAGAACGCGAGCACCCTAGACGTCTGGCGGATGCAGCTCGGCGTGCGCTACATGTTCAACTGGTAGTGTCGGACGGACCGACGGCCTGACGGCCGGACGGTCACAATGGAAAGGGCACGGGAAACCGCGCCCTTTTTGTTACAGTGGCACAACCGGTCGCGGCAGCCGGTGCGCGCGCTGCCAAATCACATACGCCGGAATGCCCGTCAGGATGATCCCGATGTCGATCGCGAACGACCTCGGCTCCGACACGAGATAGTTGCCGAGCAGGAACAGCGCGCCGGCAAGAAAGACGAGCGGGACGAACGGATAGCCCCACGTTCGGTACGGCCGCTCGAGCCCCGGCCGCGTGCGGCGCAGCACGAAGACTCCCGCGACCGCCAGCGCGTAGAACGGCCAGATGCCGATGATGAACTGGTCGGCGAGCGCCGTGAACGTGCGGACCAAAATGAAGATCATGCCCATGACGGTCATCAGGACGATCGCGCCCGTGGGGGCGTGATTCTTCGGATCCACGCGCGCGATCGCCCGGGGAAACAGCGCGTCTTCCGCGGCCGCGAAGAAGATGCGCGGCGCGGTCATCATCGAGCCGTTGAGCGTGCCGAACGTGCTGACGGCGATGGCAGCGGACACGACGACCACACCCGCGGGACCGATCACCAGGCGCGCGACGTCCGCCGCGACGAGCTCGGCACCCTTCATTTGCTGAATCGGAATGAGATAGAGGTAGACGAGGTTCGCGCTCAAGTACAGCACGACGACGATCAACGTCCCGATCAACAACGCGCGTGGTAGTGTCTTCTGCGGGTGAAGCACCTCACCGCCGACGAACGCCAGATCGGCCCAGCCGTCGTAGGCCCAGAGAATCGAGACCATCGCCAGCAGGAAGGGGGACGTTCTGCAGCACGGCGCCGCGGTGAATCCCGAAGAAGTTCACCGTGCCGACCAGCAGGATATAGCCGGCGCCCAGCAGCTGCTCGGCGCGAATGTCGACGGGCCCGAGATGCGCGACGATCGCGGCGGGCGAGAGTCCGAACGTGCGCAGCGTATACGCGGACGCAGTGATGCCGATCGCGCCGAAGGCTCCCGGCCGGATGACCCAGAGCTCCGCCCAGGAGAAGAGGAAGGCCGGCAGGCGGCCGAAGGACTCACGCACGAAGACGTAGACGCCCCCCGACCGCGGGAACGCCGCGGCGAGCTCGGAGTAGGTGAGCGCGCCGCACAACACCACGATCGCGCCGAGCACCCACGCGAACAGAAACAGCGGCACATCGTCGATGCGTTGCGCGACGCTCGCGGGCGTACGAAAGATGCCGCTGCCGATCGTAGAGCCCACCAGCACCGCCACCGCGCTCCACAGGCCGAGCCGCCGGATCAACCGCTCGCCCCAGCGGTCGGCGGGCATCAGAGGTACAGACATGAGGTTCGGGAATATAACTTTCGCGACCTATGACGCGACGCTTTGCGACACTCGCCTGGGCCGCGGCCATCTGTACCTACCTGCTCATCGTGCTCGGCGCCGTCGTACGAATCACAGGATCCGGACTCGGCTGCGGGGAACACTGGCCGCTGTGCAATGGCCATCTGTTTCCACCGCTCAACGACATCGGGACGGTGATCGAGTGGAGCCATCGGTTGGTGGCGGCGTTGGTGACGATACTGGTTGTGGGGCTCGCAATCCCGGGGCTTGCGCCCGGGGTCAGAGAATCCAAGGCACGCTACGTTGCCCTCGGACTCCTTGCGGTCCAGATCCTGCTCGGTGCGATCACCGTGAAGCTCGCATTGCCGGCGTGGACCGTTGTCCTGCATCTCGGCACCGCGATGCTGCTGCTGGCGACGCTGCTGATCATTGCGACCTCATCCCTTGCCCCACGGTCCTCACCCCCTAGCCCCCTCTCCGCGGGGCGGAGAGGGGGAACGCTCGTCATAGTTCCGCTCGCGTTCGTAACGGTGCTCTTCGGCGCGCTCACGGCGAATCTCGGCGCGGCGGCTGCGTGTGGCGGCTTCCCGCTGTGCAACGGCCAGGTGTGGACCACCGCCGGTCCGCTCGCCGTCATCCATTGGACGCACCGGCTGCTGGCATACGCGTTGGCGATTGTGGCGGTGATTTGGGCAGCGCGATCGCGCCGGACCGGCGCGGCGCTCGTGCTCGTCATGATCGCGGTGCAGATCATCGTCGGCGCGATCATGGTGCTGAACGGCTTACCGCGAGTGCTCCAGGCGGCGCACGTTGCGGTCGGAGCGGCGGTATGGGCGAGCGTCGTGCTCGCAACACGTACAGTTCGCGTTCCGCAAAACGACGAAGCCCCGGGAAGGACGTCCCCGGGGCCCAGTGCGAATTCGCGCAAGGTCACTTCAACTTCTTGATTGTTACCACAATGTTTGGATCCTCTCCCGCGCTGTACTGCTCTAGAACAAAGTAGTGCACGCCAGCGGTCGGCGTAAAGGAGAACGATTCCGGCGTCTTGGCAGTCGCCCCCGCGCCGCCATCCTCGAAGCACGCGGACACCCCTGCTGCACCGCAGCTGTAGGTGTCGATATCCGACACATCAGCAGCGGTGGTCGCTGGGGTCCAGTTCGTGGTGAACTGCAGCGAGTCAGTCCCGTTGGCAGTGTACTTGAAGATCGTGCAGTTCCCGAGCCCAGCCGCAGCTGTACCCTCGGCGCAGTCTGGGTCGTTGGATACCGTCGGCACATGGCTTAAGAAGACCGTCTTCTGACCGGTTGCTGCGGGCAGTGCAATCGCGGGCGCCGTCGCGTAGCCTGTGTCGGCCGGGCCCCAGAGGTCGCCCACCTGCGTGACGGTACTCGTCGCGGGCAATGTGATGACCAGACCGGGCACGTAGGTCACGTCGATGCCGCCGATCGTCACGGGACCCGACGCGCCGAAAGGCACAAGCACCTTCACGACATCTGGCGTTTTCGAGAAGATCGCGCCGCCGCCGCCGCCCGTGAACGTAACGGCGACCTTGGATGTGTCGAACTTGAGGAGCGTCGTCGAGCTGATCGTAAGGGTGTCACCGCCGTTGCGCGTCGTCGCCGAGAACGCGCCCCCGAAGGCTTGCGGCAGCACCGCGACCTTAACAGAGTCCTTGATGCCGCCGCCGGCAACCCTGACGCACGATGGAGCCGCGGTCAGCGCCGTGACGATGACCTGCGCTGACGTCTTCGGGATGGGGTGATAGCTCGTATCCGTCGTCACGGTGACGTCGCCCGTACACGTAGTGAACGTGATCGGGATCTCGAGCGGCGTCGCGGTGGCGTCCACGATGCTTGCTTTCACCGTCGCCGATCCGCCGATCGACATTTGTAAGTAGGAGAAATTGGTCACGACTGCTGCCGGAGTGCCGTGCACGCTGGAAAACGGATCACTCTTGCAGCTGCCGACGGTGAGCGTGAAGACCGCCACGACGCCGAGGGCTCCGAAAAGGCGACGATTCATTCTGACCTCACTTGAGGAATACCAAGGTTTCTTAGAACCGCTCGACGTCCTGGACCGCTTCGGGTCCCAGCAGCGACTGCCAGTTGGGCCGGCTGGGCTCGCGGCGGTCGTCGGTCCAAATCAACGCGTAATTGCCGAACTGCGTCTGATCCAAAAACACGTACTTCAGCGCCCGGTTGCGCGTGTACTTCCAGACTTCATAGGGCATCGTGTTGCCCGCCTGCGGCCGCTGCATCACTTCCTGCGGCGGCCCGTACTTGATGAAGATCCGCCCGCGATCGGTACGCCAGCCGGGGATCTCCGCCGCTCCGCCCTCGCGGAAGCGCCGATTGGCCTCCTTGATCCGCGAGTAGAAATCAACCTGCAACTCGTTGACCGCCGTACCCGGCGTGGGATCGCGCTTGGCCCAGAACCGGCGCAGGAAATCACGTTTGCCCTGGACCGTCAGCGTACTGTAGATCCCCATCTCGTCCGACGTCATCAGATAGACGAGCGGCCCGTATAGCGTGTCGAGCTGCGGCTCCGACAACTGCGCGAAGAGGTCGGGTGGCGCCTCGGGCGCCGTCATCGCCACCGTCTCCATTCCACCCATCCGGAACGGCGCCCGCCGCGTGACGGTGGTGTCGTGGCCCTTCACGATCACCTCGAACCCATACTCGCCGGGCGGCAGTCCCGCCAAATCCACCATGCCGCGCGTGATGCCTCCGCCGGCTCCGAACGGCACCAGCTGCGGCGCGGTCTTCACGACCGTGGCCGTATCGCCCCGCACGATGCGTACGCTCACCGCGGCCGTCTCGGGCACCTGCGAATACCGCTCGACGTAGTATCCGAGTTGCGCCCTTTGCGGCGTGAGCAACGGGCGATCCGCCGCTTCGAGGATGACGCCCCCTTTACGCAGCTCGGCGGCGCCGAGCGCCGTGTCGCCACCACCTGCCGCTCGCATGCCCGTCGCCAGCAGCAAGTCAGACACGGGCGGCGTGGCCGCGTACGTCGTCACGCTCAACCGCTGTCGCGCCACCCGTTCGCTCGCCGAATCCCGAGCCGTCAACTCCACCGCGTACGTGCCGGGCTTCGCGGCGAACGTGAAGTGCTCGAGTGCCGACCCTCGAGTCATGGAGAGCATCCGCGTCGGCACCGAGCGCGCCCACGACTGGTTGACGAGCTCGAGATTCGCGCTGTCCCGCACGGAGATCGTCACCCGGTACGCCGCCATGCCGTCCGGACCGCGCGTGAGCGGGTCGAGCAGCGTGAATGGCACGCGCCCAAATCCTTCGACGACCGTCTGCGTACTCGCACTCCGGTAGAACCGAACCGCGTCCAACTCGAGCGACGCGGCGGGCTGTTGCGGAGTTTGGGCGGCGGCGCGTGCGCCGAAACACGCCACCAGCGCCGCCATCCCCATCGACTGTACCAGCATCACCTTCATGTACGTCTCACGACACGGTGCAGCGATTTCCGCGTCTCGCTACCAGCCAATGCTGAAGCTCAGATAGTTCACGGATCCCAACGTGCCGAGGCTGCGCCAGGCGTAATCAAAGCCCAGCCGCGTCGAACCGCGGGCATACTCGAGGCCGCCGCCCAGCGCCAGACCGGCGGACGTGAAGTTGCCGCTGCTCTCCTTGGTCGGCATGCCGAGTGTGATGTCGTTGGTCTGAAGGTCCGTGTGAATCGTGTAACTCGCGCGGCCGGCGATCGAGAAGCCCCGCTGGCCGATGTTCTGCATCCCGAACTCGAGCCCCGCCCCCGCAGTCGGCTTGGTGTTGTTCGGCTGGGTGAACTCCGACAACACGGTGACCCGATTCGAGCCCTGCGTCACGAGGTCGAGGGCCACGCCCACGCGGAACACGACCGGCAACGTCCACGACGTCGTGGACAGCTGAGCCGACTGCGGCTCCTGTGGCACGTCGACCGTGCCGAGCGGCGGCTGCCGCGTGACGCCAACGATGAGGTCCTGTCCGGAATGCTTGAGGTTCGATCCCAGGTTCTGAATCACGAATGACGCCCGGATGGGCCGCGGCCCCACCGAGGCGTGGAAGTTCGTGCCGAAGTCCAGGGCGAAAGCATTGCCCTTGGCCGTCCCCAGGCGATCGGCGATGAACTTCAGTGAGAAGCCCGCCGCGAACCGATCCGAGAAGTTCTGAGCGTATGTTCCCGAAATGAAGGTTTGCCGGACCGAGTAGGTGCGTCCGTCACCGTCGGGATTGGCGACGGTGTACACCGGCTGATCGCCAAATCCAAACGAGCCGAGACTGATCCCGATCGCACGCACGCCACCCGACATCGGGAAGGCGATGCCCGCCCACGTGTACTTGGTGCCGGCAATGTAGGAATTGCTCGTCACCTGCGCCCCCGGCCGGGCGAGCTGCGCCAGGCCGGCGGCGTTGTAGTACATCGCGGTGACGTCGGTGGCGAGGGCGGCGTACGCGCCGCCCAGCGCTTGACCGCGGGCGCCCGCGCCGAGGAGCAGGAACTCTCCCGAGGCGCCGCCGTAGGCCGTGTTGTCTTGCGTCCCCTGCGCGAATGCCCCTCCGGGCGTCGTCAATGATGCCACGAGAACCATCGCGCCACAGGCCCGCCACAAGTGTCTGGTCATGTTGTATCTCCTCAAGGCGCGAAGTTGACGACGGTGAACCGGCCGACCTTCGTCTTCCCGTCCGGCGCCTCGATGTGATAGAAGTACACGCCCGAAGCGACGAACTGGTTGTTGCGATTGCGGAGGTTCCACGTCAGCTGGCCTCCGCCGGTCGGGTCATTGTGCGTCAACACGTTCACGAGTATGCCGCTCACCGAATAGATCCGCACGATGCACTGTGCGGGCAGGTTCACGAAGTTCAGAACCTTGTTGTTCGCGGTCGTCTCGAGCGCGTTGGTGACGTAATAGGGATCCGGGACCGTATGCACCTTGGCCAGATTGGCCGTGGTCGTGGTCGCCGCATTGAGCGTCGAGCCCGTGTACGCGACCTGCACCCGCAGGCCCGGCACGTTGGGCGGCCGGATCGAAGAAGAGAAGGCATAGCTTCCCGTCGTTCCGGTTACCGTGCCGGCATAGACGCGGGCATGCCAGACCGTCCCCGCAGCGGGCAACGCGGCCATCTGCATCAGGAAGAAGTGGCCGTCCAAATAGAAGATGAATCCGTTGCCGGTCGCCGTGTACCCTGCCGCCGCGGTCCCCGCGTAGCTGGACGCGGTGTCGCGGATGGCGATCGGAGTCAACGCCGCCGTATTCTGGAGCACGGCGCCGAGGGTGTCGGCGATACCGCCGCATTGCGTCGTATAGCGCGGCAGCGGCGCGACGCAGGCGACATCCGACCACGTCAACAGCGCCGGTTTCCCATCGGCTGGCGCGGCCGGTGGTACAGCGGCGAACGAGGCCTGATTCAAAATGCCCCAGGTCGGGCCGACCCTCGGGCTGAACGCGACCGGTACGCCGTGCGTGTCATCGAACACGGTGTCGATCGCGCCGGCGGCACCCCAGACAATATGGAAATCTGCCGCACGGACCACGCTCGCGAGCGCTCCCTCCCAGATTCGACCGGGGGAGTTGGTGACGGTGTTGTAGGACTGGATGTTCGCGATCGTGACACCGGTGATTTGTCCGGCCGTCAGCGCGATGTTCGGCACCTTGAGCGTATTGCTGCAGACGCCCTGAGAGGGTGTACAGTTGCCGCCGTTCGGATTAGCCGTGTTTTCGTTGTTCCCGCCGGCCCACCAGCGCGGCCTTCTCTGCGTCGACGGCGGTCGCTGCGAACGGCACCGAGTTCGTCACGTCGCCGCTGTGCCCATCGACCATCAAGGGCACCGTGAAATGCACCGGCGCTCCCGCCCCCTGCCCGGTC
>WNFC01001431.1_pt1 | contig 34132 bp, 33 predicted proteins | sample 5400541 | NCBI WGS metagenome assembly WNFC01 (sample SAMN13153342, study PRJNA577476) | soil metagenome | isolation source: 120 cm saprolite under Douglas fir tree site 2 hole 2 replicate 1 | place: USA:California | collected 2015-04-18
ATCTCTATGCCGACATCAGATCCGTCATCGAAACCGCCAGACGACGGACCATCGGTGCCCTCCAAGCCATTCGCCTAACCTTGAATGGCTTGCACTTGCCAGCTGCTCTTCCACCGCGCCCATCGGGGTGAGCAATTACAAGGGCCCCACCAACGGCAAAGTCGTCGCAAAGACGAAAACAAAGCTTGTGATGGTGGCGACCTGGGCAAGCATGTAGTAGGCAACATCGTGCCCAGCCGCGAGGCGCGCCGTCTCGAGCAGCCACCAGGGTAGCGGCGGCAACTTGTCATAACCGGGCTGCCACTCTCGGCCGTATGCCAGGCCCTCGATGACATCGAGCGGAAGATTTGGATAGAGGAGCGCAGGCAGAATAGTCCAGACCGAGAAATGCAGTATCGCAAAGGCGCCGAAACCATATAACGGATGTGTTTCAATCCATCGGGCGGCGTTGGTCGGAGATGTTCGGGTCTGCATGGGATCAATGGCCGCAACACAGAAATGGTATGTCCATGAAGGCCGAGCTAGCGCGAGATGCTCGGCGCCGAATGCTGCCGGGCATCGTGCGCTGATGGAGGCGGATCTGTTGCTCGCGCGCTGACATTGCTCGTTGTCCGCTCAACTGGCGGCGGGCAAGTCAACCAACTCGTGAATCGAACCGACGACCAGCGACGCGGGAGGGAGGGCCGCCTTTTCGCGCAATACGATCGGCACGCCCGGACATGGAGTGAGTGTGATCGCCGCGCGGTGGTCGATGCGCGCGTGCGGCACGAGTTCGACTCGATGGCACGAAAGGATCGCGGCGAGCGCGATCTTGACCATCTGGTTCCCGAACAGCGCGCCCGGGCACATGCGGCCGCCGGCGCCGAACACCGGATATTCAACGGGCGAGCGATCCAGGCTGCGCCAGCGCTCCGGAATGAACTTTTGCGGCTCGCTGTAGAGTTCGGGATTGCGGTTGATCAGATAGGCGCTGGTGAGCACGCGCGTGCCGGCCGGAATGCGCGTGCCGCCGAGCTCGGTCTCGATCAGCGACCGCCGGAATTGCAGTGGCACCGGCGGAAACAGCCGCATGCCTTCCCTGGTCACGCCGTCGAGCAATGGCAGCGTACTGATCTTGTCCATCGAGGGCAGGCCGCCGCCGATCGCGAGATCGATTTCCTCCGCGAGGGCAGCAGTGATCTGGGGATGCTGGGCAAGCAGAACCAGCGTCCAAGCCAAGGCGTTTTGGCAGGTTTCATAGGCGGCGCCGAAGGTGAAGGTGAGAATGCCGCCGATGATCTCCTTGCTCGGAGGCTGTCCTTTCTCATCGGGATTGTTGACGAGCACGGAAAAAATATCGTTCGGGTCGGGATCGCCACGCTTCTCGTCGGCCCATTCGTTGATCGCACGCTCCAGCTTGGGGGCGGTGCGGAGCCATTTGAAATAGGCGCGGCCGGGAAACGGCCAGGCGGCGGCAGCCGCGTCGCCGATCATTTTAGCAATCGGGAGCGCGCGGGCGTGGTCGTCGCCGAGCAACAGGCTGATCGCGAGATCCTGCATCAGGCCGCCGGCCAGAGGCGCGAGATCGATAGCCCGATTGCGCGGCCAGGTTTCGACTTTGCGCGCAGCAATCGCCGCCATCTTCAGGCTCATGGCGGCGACCGCGGGCTTGCTCAGGCGCAGCGCGAGCAGCCGGCGGTAATGGGCATGCTGGGGGCCGCGCAGGCGCGTGACGCTGAGCCTAAGCCTGTCAGCGGCTCGGTTCTTGAACGCGCTCATGACGACATTGACCGATCGCCAGGCTTCGGAATTGGAGGTCACCATGCGGTAAAGCGCTGGGTCCGCAATACAGGCCAGGATTTTCGGGCGCGAGCGGCGCGAATGCGGAAATTGGAGAATGACGTAGCGCCCGTTGCTGGCGTGCAGGCGACGCGTGGTTGAAATCGGATTGCTCGCAATTCCGATCAGAACCCGGAGCGAACGCAATCGTCCAAGGCAAGTTGCAACAATTGCACCGTCACTCATCCGCCCCCCCTATGCGTCGATACCCACTTGCTGTCATCGTGCGGCTTCAGGCCGGGCGATGACATTCACTCTGCGGCTAGGGAGCGCCTTTCGCGTCACATGATTGGGTGATGCGGTGAGGATTGAGGCTCTCACGCCTCGTACGGCGGCTTCGCCGAAGCGTTTGCGTCGGCGGCTTGCCTAGCACTGCGACCGTTTGCGGCCAGTACCGCCGCGGCGCCCATCAGCACCCGCACGAGAGCGGGCTGATCGTTCACGGCGCGGGGCAAGGCGCCTTCGGCGAGCGGGCGCGGTCAACAACAGATGACCCGCTTGCCCATCCCGTCCATTGTGGGGATCGGCCCCGACCACATCTCTTCAAATTTGGACCAGGCGATAAATGGCGGGAGGCTGTAATTCGTGACGTAGACCCCGTTGGTGTCACACCCGAATACGACGAACCAGTGCGCCCCGTCACCGATCCCGCCCAGCCCCGCGGTGTTCTGGATCAAGGAGATGGCGGCCCTCTTCCCGCTCAAGGCTTGTTCCAATCCCTCCCGCCCGTCCGCGTGGCGGTGCCCCAGATGGTAGGCGGTCAGGGCGCGTGCGACCCGGCCGGCGCTTGTCCCCCAGGCGCCCGAGAGCACATCCGCCGGGTAAGCCTTTTCGATTTGCCGGAGTCCGGCGATGCTCTTGGGGATTCTGTGACGATTGGCCAGGACGGTGGCGATCGCGGCCTGTCCGCATGTTGTGGCGGGATCGACCCCGTCGGCATTGACGAACTGGAAAATAGAAGAATGGCCGACGAACTCCGGACCCGGACTAGGACTAGCAAATAACATTCCGGCCATATGATTCTCCGCGGGTGCGAGTGGATTGCCTTCCTTTGTCTCAACGAAAGATGTGCGACGCGTCACTCTGCAGTTATCGGGCGCGTTTCGCGTCACATGATTAGGTGATGCGATGAGGAATGGCATTGAGGTCCTCACGCCTCGTCCGAACGCTTCCCGGGAGCGTTTACGTCCCCGGCTTGCCTGGCATCGCGACCGTTTGAACCAAGTACCGCTACGGCGCGCATCAGCACTCGCACAAGAGCGGCTTGATCGTTCACGCCGAGCTTGCGAAAGATGCGCCGTAGATGCGTGTGCACGGTATTGGGGCTGATCCGCAACGCACGCGCGGTCGCCGGCACGCCGCCGCCTGCCGCAATACTGACCGCGATCTTTGCTTCCGTGGCGGTCAGCTCGAATGCCGGTGCCAGCAGCCGCAGGTCAGGCGCGACCGCCTGATCGAGCGCTGTGATGAAGATCACGGCCGCCGGCGTTGGATCGATGGATCTGTGCCAGTTTCCGTGCGCCGGAGCGACAAGCAGCAGGAACGGCTCCGCCAGCGAGGGGCGCGTCACCCGCATCGTTCCGCCGGCCGAGCCTCGGAGCGTCTCGGCGATCAAGGTTTGGAGGTGCGCGGTATCGGCCGGCAGCGCCGCCCGGAGCCCCCCCTCCCTAGCTACTGTCAGGCCGTCACGCAACGCGATGATCGCTTCCGCGGCACGGTTGGCAAACAGCACATGCCCGCCGGCGCCGATGAGAAGCACGCCGTGATCGAGCCCGTCCAGGGCGGCCGTCTTTGCTGCATCGACCACAGCGAGGGTGCCGAGCCGCCAGGCGATCTGCGCGGCGCGCTTGAAATGCGGCGCCACCAGCGACAGCAGGCGCAAATCTTCGGACTCCACCGGTCCGATTTTCGGCGTGCGAAATACCGACAGGCCCACCACCCTCTCGCCATCGCGCGCAAGGGGCGCGCAGCCGCAATGAAGAATTTGCTGCGGGCGAAGTATCTCGCCGTAAAACTGCGTCTTGATCAGCTCTCGCGCAGGCACCACTGTGTCTATCGAAAAGGTCGTGCCCGGGGGCGTCCTTATCCCGGCTTGCGTCCATGGGGCGTCAGCGTGATGGGTTAGAAAGACTTGCATCAGATCGTGATCGAGGCGGCCGAGTGCATACCGACTCTGCATCGGATGCACGCGATCCATAAATATGAGCATCGCGCCCATCGAGCGCGTGGCATCGCTCAATTGCACGAGCGCCTGCTGCCATAATGCAGGATCGGCCACTCCGTCGTAGATCGCCCCGACTAGGTCGTGAATGGATGTCTCGTCGGGGCGCATTCGCCGTCCCCCTCGATTTCCCTCGTACCTTGGAAAAGGCCCGGCAATGAGCTTGAAAATGGCATTTGCGATAATTCTCCGCGGGTGCGAGTGGACTTTAACTTCGCGCGACGGGCTGCGGCACGATGCGCAGGTAAGGCCGCGGCGCCTTCCAGCCCTGCGGGTAGGTCTTCTTGGCGTCGTCATCGCTCACCGAGCCGGCGATGATGACGTCCTCGCCCTGCTTCCAGTTGGCGGGAGTCGCCACCTTGTGCTTCGCGGTCAACTGCAGGGAATCGACGACGCGCAGCACCTCGTCGAAATTTCGTCCCGTGGTCATCGGATAGACCAGGATCAGCTTGATCTTCTTGTCCGGCCCAATGATGAAGACGTTGCGCACGGTCTGATTATCGGCTGCGGTGCGCTGAGAGGCGTCGCCCGAGGCGGCTGCAGGCAGCATGTTCCAGGCTTTGGCAATGTTGAGATCGGTGTCACCGATCATCGGATAGTTCGGGGTAAAGCCAGTTGTATCCTTGATGTCGACCGCCCATTTGGTGTGGTTGGCGACCGGATCGACCGAGAGGCCTATGACCTTGACATTGCGCTTGTCGAATTCCGGTTTGAGGCGGGCCATGGTGCCGAGCTCGGTGGTGCAGACCGGCGTGAAGTCCTTCGGATGGGAGAACAGGATGGCCCACGAATCGCCGATCCAGTCATGAAAGCGGATGTGGCCTTCGGTCGTGTCAGCTGCGAAATCCGGGGCGGTATCGCCAATCTGAAGAGTCATCATCATCTCCTTCCGCACAATGAATTCGTACGCAGACCTCAGCATGGAGCGTGCGCGCCGTCTTAGCCCTGGGCAAACCGCACTTGGGCTGCGCGCCGGATCGCGTATGCGCGCGCTTTGTAGAATTCCACGTCGATCGCACCATCGCCGCTGCGACGAACATCATTCGAACCTGCCGCATCCGGGAGGACCTGGCGCGGTCCGCGCTCGCTCGGCGCGGTCGCACGCGGCCCGCGGGTCGACGCCAGTGCGGGAATTCTGCTGTATGCCCAAAAAATTGACATGGCGGCCGCAAAGCTAACGGGCGCGCTGTTTACTCGATATCCGCTGGTTGCCTGTGCTGTCCGGATAGCGCCAAAATCCGCCGCGGCGACGAAAACCGCTATCCGAAAATTGCAAGAAAATTTCACCTCTCTCCGTCGCGATTGTAGCGCCGGAAGAATTCGGCATAATGGCCGTTGAATTTCTTGAGCTGACCTGACGCAATTTCCCTCTCGCCTGTTCCTTTCCGCTTCTCCTCGCGATTGCACAGGCCGCAGAGATTGCTGCAGATAAATCGTTTCGATACGGCGATTATTGGGGAATGTGGGCATGCATTTGCATGGAAAACCTATGCTCGACGACTTTGCCGTGTTCCACAGTCGGGATCGTGATGAGACCCAGGCTTGGCTGCGGAAAGTGGACTTTTGCGTCGACTATCCGGCCCGACCGGAAGGACGGCTCGACGTGCGGTTGAACGGCATTTATCTGCCCGGCATGTATCTTGGTTACGCGCAATACGGCTCGACGGTCCTGGTGCGGGCAAGCCCAGCGCGCGACGACTATTGGGTCCAGCTTCCGCTCAGCGGGCATCTGGAGGCGACCGTCGGTCGCGATCTGATCGACTGCAATCCGGATTGCGCCTGGATCGCCTCGCCGACCCGCCAGGACTATTATACGATGCGATCGGACGGCAGCAGCGCCCGCATCCATCTGTGCCTGAACAAGTCGGCGATTTGCCATCAACTCGAAGCACTGCTTGATGAACCGCTGTGTGCGCCTCTTGAGTTCGCTCCGGCAATGGATCTTACGACCGGCTTTGGCAACAGCCTGGCACGACTCATCCTGATGGTGGCGACTGATCTGGATCGGGCAGGTTCGATTTATCTCGCTCCGGCTGCGATGGTCGCGTTGGAGCAATTTGTCTTTACATCCCTTCTGATGTCCCATCCGCATAATTACAGCACAGCACTGCGGCGCGGCGAAAAGCCGATCGCTCCCCGCGACGTCAAGCGCGCGATCGACTATATGCAGGGTCATCTCGACGTGCCCATCAGGCTTGCCGACATCGTGCGGGCGTCCGGCGTTCCGGGACGGACCCTTTTTAAGCATTTCAGTGACTGCCGCGGCATCTCGCCGATGCGGTACCTGCGCAATGCTCGCCTCGACAAGGTTCGCGAAACGCTTCGCCGTGTCGCGCCGGAGGCGCGCATCACCGATATCGCGATGCAATGGGGTTTCACCCATATGGGACGTTTTTCTGTCGAATACCGTCGGCGATATGGCGAAAGTCCCTCTGCAACGCTGTCCGTCGGTGCCTGTTCGCCATTGTGTTCGCCGAACCGTGCGTCGCCGTCGTTTTCAGATTTTCGTACGGAATGGTGGAAGGCACGGCGCTCCAGCTGAGTCTTGTCTTAAGATTTGGAGCGGCGGGTGGCGCTCGCTTGAGCGGCGCTCCTAATGTAGCACGTTCACCGCTCTGGTGTTTTGCGGTATAGCGCGTAGGATGGGTTGAGTAACGCGAAACCCATCATGGGCCTGCCCCGCGCGGCTTGGTCGATGATGGTTTCGCCGAGTTTATCATTGGGCCGGCCAACGGCCGGACTCGGTGGCTCAACCCATCCTACGCGTGTCCCACCCTGGGACATCGCGCCCATGAGTTTCAACAGGGAGGACTGTCATGCGTAATACAGATCGCGTGAAATTGTTGTGCGGGATCGCCGTCGCGGCGGTTGCGCTGTCGGCTGTGCCGACCTATGCCCAGGATGCCAACTCCGCCCCCAATCCTTACCGCCTCGAGGAAGGCTGGGCCAAACAGCCCATGGGGCGCGGCAACGGCTCCACCATCGGGCTCAACGTCGATCGCGACGGCAAGAGCATGTGGATCTACGATCGCTGCGGCGGCAACAGCTGCGAGGGCTCCAAGATCGCCCCGCTCAACAAGTACGATGCCTCCGGACGCGTGGTGGCGAGTCTTGGCGCCGGAATGACCAACTTCCCGCATGGCCTGTTCGTCGATAAGGACGGCAACATCTGGATCACCGACGGGCGCGCCGACAAGGACAAGAAGACGGGCCACACCGTCCTGAAGCTCTCGCCTGAGGGCAAGGTGCTGATGACGCTCGGCACGCCAGGGCAGGCCGGCGACGACGCCACCCATTTCAACGCGCCCTCCGACGTGGTTGTCGCCCCGAACGGCGATATTTTCGTCGCCGACGGGCACGGCGACAAGACCAACGCCCGCATCGTCAAGTTCTCCAGTGATGGCAAGTTCATCAAGGCGTGGGGCAAGGAAGGCAAGGGACCGGGCGAGTTCGACGTGCCGCACGGGCTCGCGTTCGATTCTGCCGGACGCCTGTTCGTCGCCGACCGCGCCAACAGCCGCCTCCAGATCTTCGACCAGGACGGCAAGTTCCTCGCCGAGTGGAAGCAGTTCGGCCGGCCGAGCGGGGTGTGGATCGACAAGAACGACGGCATCTACGTCGCCGACTCGCAGTCGAGCGACAAGACCAACCCGGGCTTCAAGCAGGGCATCCGGGTCGGCAGCGCCAAGGACGGCAAGGTCACCGGGTTCATCGAGGAAACCAAATACCCCGGCGCTCTCGAAGGCGTCGGCGTGGACGACGACGGCAACATCTATGCCGGCTATACGAACGCTCAGCGGCTGGAGAAATTCGGCAAGAAACTGACGCAATAACGCCAACGCGTGTTTGCCAGGTCCATCTTCGCCGAGTGCTATCAACGTCGTCATGGCCGGGCTTGTCCCGGCCATCCATGCCTTGCTTGTCAAAACCCAGCGAGAAAGACGTGGATGCCCGCGACAAGCGCGGGCATGACGCCGGCGAAGTGATTCGATCTCATCGGAACAAGCCCAAATTCAATTGGGCGCAATACCTGCAGCCTTGACCAAGGCGGCATTCACCTCGATCTCGGCCGAGCTTTGCCAGTGCATCCTTGATGGCGGGCTCGTTCAAGGCCTTGGTGGTTTCGGCGTGGAGCCGGTCGATGATGCCGCGCGGCGTCGCGGCGGGCGCGAACAGGCCGATCCAGAAAACGTAATCGGAATCCGGATATCCGGCTTCGAGCGAGGTCGGAATGTCCGGGAGGCTTGCACTGCGTTTGAGGCTGGACACCGCAAGCCCGCGAATCGCGTGGCTCTGGATCAGCGGCACCGCCGCCGCCATCGGCGAGAAATAGAAATCGATGCGATCGCCAAGAATTTCCCGCAGCGCGTCTGGTGCACCCTTGAAGGGCACATGCACGGCCGTAAAGCCGGCGCTCAGCCGAAAGCGCTCCGCGTTGAGGTGGGTCGCGGCGCCGACGCCGCCCGATCCGTAGGTGATCGAGCCGGGCTTCGCCTTGGCGGCGGCGACCAGTTCCTGCACGGTCTTGAAGCGCGAGAGCGGCGTCACCAGGACGTCGGGAAACTGGCTGAGCGGAATGACGGCAGCAAAATCCCGCACGGTATCGTAGGGCAGCCGCGAATAGGTCGACGGTGTGATCGTATGCACCGAGGAGTTGACCAGCAGCGTATATCCATCACCTTCGGCTTTAGCGACGGCAGCCATGCCGAGCGTGCCGCCGGCGCCGACCCGGCTCTCCAACACCATGGATTGGCCGATCTGATGCGACACCGCGTCGAAGACCGGCCGCGCGACCGCGTCGATTGCGCTACCGGGCTGGAACGGCGTTACGAGCTTGATCGGCTGCCGCGTAGGCCACGCCTGCCCGTGCGCCCCCCCGCTCGACAGCAGCCCCAGAAGGACAAGCGCCAGGAAAGAGTTGCTGCGCATCGCGTTCTCCGTGGTGAGAGGGCCGTATGCCGCAAGGATTATGCGGGCGAAGAGGGCAATGCGCAAATCGGCCGCCTTTTGCGGTGTTGGGCTCTTGGACTGAGTGACCAAGTCGACTAGATTGGCGCGACCCAGGACACCGCGGCGCAAATTTTCGCAGGCGCGATTTCTGCTCGCCGCACGGGGCCGATCGGTGCTAACAGAGAGGCAACCCCCGGAGCTTTCAGTGAGCCACACCATTCGCGAAAAAACCAAACTGGTCAATCGTGTGCGACGTATCCGCGGCCAAATCGAAGCCGTCGAACGGGCGCTCGATCAGGAAATCGGTTGTGCCGACGTGCTGCAGCTGATTGCGGGCGCCCGTGGCGCCATCAATGGGTTGATGGCCGAGGTCATGGAGGATCACGTTCGCGCCCACCTCATCGATCCGACGCATGAGTCCGATCCGCAACGCGCTCATGCGGCCGAAGAATTGATCGACGTGGTGCGTTCGTACCTGAAGTAGCCGAGGTGCTAGACCGTAGCCCGGATGGAGCCACCGGGTCCGGCCTTCGGCCGGCCCGATGATAAACTCCGCGAAATCCGGGACGGCCTAACCCGGATTTCGCTGCGCTCCATCCGGCTACTAAGCTGCCACACGCCGCAGCCGTCATTTCTTGCGAAAGCGATCAAGGCGTACGATCTCCGCGGTTGAATCCTCCTTGCCGGACACGGGGAGAGGAGGGGGCGTAGGTGCGGGGGTCGCCTGCGGCGCGGATTCCTTCTTCGGCTGCGGCTTGGGCGCCTTGGCCGGGGCCAGTTTCGCGGGCATAGGTTTTCCGACCGGCGCCGGTTTCGTCGTGGCGGCACGCGTTTCCGCCGTCGCGTCTCCACTCGTCCCTCTGGTGGCCTCCCCATCGACGGTAAATTCCAGTCCGAATGGCACCGAGGGGTCCATAAACGCTTTTACCGCCTTGAACGGGACGTGGAGACGCTCCGGGATGCCATTAAAAGCAAGCCCGACATCGAAATGATCCTCCCCAACCGTGAGATCCCAGAACTGATGTTGGAGCACGATCGTCATGTCGCCGGGGTAGCTCGCCCGCAGACGCGCCGATATGCGCACGCCGTCAACACGGGTATCGAAGGTGATGAAAAAATGGTGCTCCCCTTGAAGGCCCTTGACGGCCACACCGGTGAGCACAGTGCGAATGACGCCACGAAGTGCGTCCTGGGTCAGAAGGTCGTAACGGATATGGTCGACCGACATGGCAGGCTCTCATCGCGTGTTCCGGCGCCTCCGCTCTACCGTCCCCCTTTGTGGGGGAGGGTAGGGTGGAGGTGGGGTCAAGATCCGCTGGTGAGGATTATATGTTGATGCGCCTCAGGTTACACTATTCGGTCGGCACCCGCATGGCCGGCGCCACTTCCCCCACCCTACCCTTCCCCGCATGCGGGGAAGGGTAGGGTGGGGGAAGTGGGGGCTTCTGTTGCCAGGTGCCCCCGAACCCCGCCTGACGCTGCTAAGACGTCAGGGCTTCAGATCGGTCTTTCAAACCGCTTACGCGGCCTGAGCAACCGGAGCATAGTTGTCGTTTGCAACTATTGCAGTGGCCCGATAACGGCGGAACCATGCCGAGCAAAAGCACGCCCTTTACGCCCTCGTCGATCCTATTTCGCCCCCGTATCAGGTATCAGTAATCAGTAATCAAGAACACTCCGGGCGAGGGGGCTGGCGCTTCATTCTTGATTACTGATTACTGACCTCTGATCGCTGAATGGTGGAGGCGCCGGGTACCGCCCCCGGGTCCGAATGGTTTATTGCGGCGGCCATTTATCGCCATAGCCGGCAAGCCGGCACGCCTAATATAGGGGCTAAAGGGCCGACGAGAAAGAGCAGGCGAGCGGTTTTGCAAACTCTCTTTGCAAACGTCTCCTGGCCGGGTGCCCGAACGTGCGGCTATGCGATCCTGCTCGGGCTTTCAGGGATATGAACGGTCTGGCCCTCGATCACGTCAGGCATTAACCGTTGGGGCATGTCGGATTCGACGCCTTCCGCGGTTCCTCCTGCCGAACCTGACGCCCCCTCGGCTGTCGCCGCTGTCGCGGCGTCGCGGCCGCCCATCGCCGCGTTGTGTCTCGCCTTCGCGGCCGTCTCGATATCCAGCTTCGGTGGCGTGTTGGCGTGGGCGCGCCGGATGTTGGTTGAAAACAAATGCTGGATGACGGCGCAGGAGTTCAATGACCTCCTGGCGTTGTGCCAGTTCCTGCCCGGACCGAACATCGTCAATCTCTGCGCGGTGTTCGGCGCCCGGATGCGCGGCATTCCGGGCGCGCTCGCCTGCCTCGTTGGATTGCTTGGGCCGTCGGTCGTGCTAATGATCGCGGCGGGGGCCGCCTATCGCCGCTTTGGGGCGTTGCCGGAAATGCACGGCGTGCTGTCAGGCCTTGCCGCTGCGGCGGCCGGGGCGATCATTGCGGCTGCAGTCAAGATGGCCGAGCCGCTTGTTCGCGTTCGGCTCGGCCCGGAGCACGCCGTGGCGCTCGCGACATTTGTGGCCGTCGGGGTGCTGCGTCTCAGTCTTCCCCTGGTGCTGCTGGTGATCGTGCCGGCGAGCATCGGTTTTGCCTGGCGACGCGCCGATGAGAAGTGATCCCCCACGCTCGCCGCGCTGTTTTTGCAGTTCGCCGTTCTGTCGCTGTTCGCCGTCGGCGGCGGTGGCTCGGCCGTGCCGGAAATGCACTGTCAGACCGTCGAGATCGCCCGGTCGCTCACGGATCGCCAGTTCAGCGAATTGTTCGCCATTGCGCAGGCGGCGCCGGGACCGAACATCATGTTTGTCGCTCTGCTGGGACATTTTATCGCGGGGGTGCCCGGCGCTGCGGTCGCGACGGTGGCGATGTGCGGACCGAGTTGCATCCTCGCCTGCGCGGTGTCGCAGGTTGTCGAGCGCTTTCGCAAGGCGCGCTGGCGCATTGCGATTCAGGCCGGTTTGGTGCCGGTGACGATTGGACTTATTGCTGCGAGCGCACTCATCATCGCGCGCGGCGCCGATGGCGACTGGGCCTCCTTCGCCATCACGGCGACGACATTCGCTGTCGTCTACTGGACCCGGCTCTCGCCGCTGGTGGTGTTCGCCTGCGCAGCGCTCGCGGGGCTTGTCGGCTTCGTGTGACGCCCCAATGAACGCTTTCTGCGCCGCCAGACCTTGTGCTAGGGACTGGCCCGGGGCATAAATTGCAAGGCTGGCTCGCCAGCGCGTAGGGAGGAGTGTATGTCGGAGACGCCGCAGGCCGAGCCCTTCAATCTGTCGAGTCAAATTAGGAACCTGCGATATTTCCAAATTGGAATCGCGCTTCTCCTGGCGGCGGCGGTATTCCTGTTGGTACTTTTGGGATGGCTTCCCAATTTTTTGAGTTTTTTGAACATTCCTCACGAGTTCTTTCGGTACGCTTCTGTCGTCGTAGGATTTTATGGCTTCGTGTTTTTGCTAGTCGGGCTGACCGGTGCTCCTAGCAACCCACGCGACTACTTTGGCGGCGCGGCTCTTATCGCACTCGCTCTTTTTGCCTATGAGGCTTCCCGTGACCTGCCCGGAATGCGCGGATTCGCGTTCGGACCCGGCACCGCGCCGCGCGGGTTCGCCTACGTCCTCGGAGCGCTCGGCGTCGCGGTCTCCGCGACCGGGTTGCTCACCAAGGGTCCCGGTATTGACCGCTTCCACATCCGCGGCCCATTGTTCATCACCCTTTCGGTTGTGTTATTTGCTTGGCTGGTCCGACCACTCGGCCTCGTCATCGCGAGTTTTCTCAGCATCTTGGCAGCCGCCGGCGCGACGCCGGAGGCGCGCCTCGTTGAGACGCTGGTTTGGGGGGCGGTGCTGACGGCCTTCTGCGTCTTGCTGTTTCCCTATGCCCTTAATCTGCCGATGCAGATATGGCCAAACAACTGGGATCTGGCGACGATCCTCAAAGGTCTCTCGTCAATTCGATAATCGCATGCCGGCTGCGGCCCGCATCAACAGCGTGAAGTAACCAGCCATGCTAGACCTCCTTCAACATCTCGCCCTCGGCTTCGGAGTGGCGTTATCGCCGATGAACCTGCTCCTCTGCCTGATCGGGGCCATGGTCGGCACCTTGATCGGCGTGTTGCCGGGCGTCGGTCCGCTCGCCACCATCGCCATGCTGCTGCCGATCACCTTCGGCCTGCCACCGGTCGGCGCGCTGATCATGCTGGCGGGCATCTACTACGGCGCTCAATATGGCGGTTCGACCACCTCGATCCTGATCAACATTCCGGGCGAGGCATCGTCGGTGATCACGACCCTTGATGGGTTCCAGATGGCAAAACAAGGCCGCGCTGGCCCGGCCCTTGCCATCGCGGCCATCGGATCGTTTTTTGCCGGCTGCGTATCGACCGTGCTGGTCGCTGCGCTGGGTGCGCCGCTGACGTCGCTCGCGCTGCTGTTTGGTCCGGCGGAGTATTTCTCGCTGATGACCCTCGGCCTGTGCTTCGCCGTGGTGCTTGCGCGGGGCTCGATCCTCAAGGCGCTCGCCATGGTGATGCTGGGGCTGATGCTGTCGATGGTCGGCTCCGACATCGAAACCGGCCAATCCCGCATGGCCTTCGACATTCCGGAACTTTCCGACGGCATCGGCTTCGTGGTCGTGGCCATGGGCGTATTCGGATTTGCCGAGATCATGCGCAACCTCGAGCAGACCGACACGCGCGACGTTATCAACGCTAAGCTGACTGGCCTGATGCCGACCTGGCCGGATTTGAAGGCCTCGGCAGGCGCGATCGGTCGCGGCACCGTGCTTGGCGCAATTCTCGGCATTCTTCCCGGCGGCGGCGCTGTGATCGCGGCTTTCGCGGCTTATACCTTCGAAAAGAAAATGTCGAAGGACCCCTCCCGCTTTGGCCACGGTGCCATCGAGGGCGTGGCGGCGCCTGAAAGCGCCAACAATGCGGCGGCGCAGACATCGTTCATCCCGCTGCTCACGCTCGGCATCCCGCCCAATGCGGTGATGGCCTTGATGGTTGGTGCCATGACGATTCACGGCATCGTTCCGGGTCCCCAGGTGATGACGAAGCAGCCGGAATTGTTCTGGGGCATGGTCGCGTCCATGTGGCTCGGCAACCTGATGCTGATCATCATCAATTTGCCGATGGTTGGAATGTGGGTGAAGCTGTTGCAGGTGCCGTACCGCTTCCTGTTCCCGGCGATCCTGATCTTCTGCTCGATCGGCGTTTACTCGATCAACAATGCGCCGTTTGACTGCGTGATAACGGCCGTGTTCGGCCTGATCGGCTATTGGCTGGTCAAGCATGAGTTCGAGCCGGCCCCGATGCTGCTCGGCTTCGTGCTGGGGCCGTTGATGGAGGAGAACCTCCGCCGCGCCATGTTGATCGCCCGCGGCGATCCGACCACCTTCGTGACCCGCCCGATCTCCGGCGCCTTGATCGGCACGGCGGTGGTACTGCTGGTTTTCGCAGCGCTGCCGATGATCGCGAGGAAGCGCGACCAGGTCTTTGTCGAGGACTGAAGCGGCCCTGATTTGCGCTGCACCCACGGCGCGCGCCAAGTTCGATCCGGCGGGCAAGCCCCGCCGGATTTTTTGTCGCGTTGGACAATAGCGGCCGGGGACTTGCGTTTGGGCGGCCGTCGGAGCGTTACTCTCCGGCTCAAGGCGAATCGTCGCCGCGGTAAGTCGAGCCATGCGCCAATATCTCGACCTGATGGAACGCATCCTCGCCGATGGCGTGGAAAAGCGCGACCGTACTGGGACCGGCACCCTGTCGGTGTTCGGCCATCAGATGCGGTTCGATCTCGCGGCCGGCTTTCCGCTGCTCACCACCAAGAAGCTGCATCTGAAATCGATCATCTACGAGCTTCTCTGGTTCCTGGCGGGCGACACCAATATCAAATACCTCAACGACCACGGCGTCTCGATCTGGGATGAATGGGCGGACGAGCGCGGCGATCTCGGCCCGGTGTATGGCCGCCAGTGGCGCGCGTGGCCGGCTCGGGACGGTGGCGCCATCGATCAGATCGCCAACCTGATCGACGCGATCCGCCACAACCCGGATTCGCGCCGCCTCATCGTGACCGCCTGGAATCCCGCCGACGTCGACAAGATGGCACTGCCGCCCTGCCACTGCCTGTTTCAGTTCTACGTGGCGAATGGCAGGCTCTCGTGCCAGCTCTATCAGCGCTCCGCCGACGTGTTTCTGGGCGTGCCTTTCAACATCGCGTCCTACGCGCTGCTGACCATGATGGTGGCGCAGGTCACCGGTCTTGCCCCCGGGACCTTCATCCACACCTTTGGCGACGCCCATTTGTATCTCAACCATATCGATCAGGCCCGGCTCCAGCTTGCTCGGACGCCGCGGCGACTGCCGGAGATGAAGATCAACCAAGCCGTGACGGATATATTCGCATTTCGCTTCGAGGACTTTGCCCTCGAAGGCTACGACCCATACCCGCATATCAAGGCACAGATCGCGGTGTGAGTGGTTGGATTACTCGGGGAGAGAGTCTTCATTAAAGAGCTGGTATTGATAAGGGACACTCAACGGCCTCGTGGGATGCGATGCCTTGAGTTCATCCAAAAGATCCAGCTGTTTTTTGATCCACTTATTCTTCGATTCCGCCGCGGTGAGGTAATATCTTACCTCTATGTATCGAATAGTCTTTGCCTTCCGTTCAAGTACAGTGAAGCGTGAGGGAAAATCATCTACGTCGCTCGAAGGTAGGCTTTGCGTGTGGAGAGTTTTCCATTGGCGGTTGTCTATCTTGTGATCGAAGACTGCGTCATTTGGTTCTCGGTGGAGGGAGTCACCAGTCAACACCTCCGTCAAATAGATCTTGTTAAACAAATCACCAAAAATTCGATACACCTCAGCCCCCCCAATTACGAAGATGTCGGATTTCTCTTTTGCGATCGCGATCACGTCAGCAAAAAATAATGCACTTTCCCGATTTTCGGCCCACAGGAGCATTGTTTCATTGTGATGCCAGAAGCTGTTCTCAGGATTAAATTCCGATGTGCGCGACAAGACGATGTTGACTCGACCCGGCAATGCCCGTCCGATGGACAGAAACGTCTTGCGGCCCATGATTATTGGATGTCCGATCGTAATTTTCTTGAAGCGCTGCAAGTCAGTTCGGAGATGCCACGGAAGTTGGTTTCCCCGACCTATGATGTTGTCGGGCGAACTCCGAGCTACGACGTATGAAATTGATGGAAGTTTCACACGCACCGTACGGCGCCCTCTCTATGAATTCGCCTTTGGCATACACGATATCGAGAGCATTATGTTCCACAAGTTGGTTTATCGATCGTGTTACAAGCCTAGCCCCTGAAAAACCGCACCACCATCGCCGTCACGCAAGACCCGAATTCGCCGCCGCCGGCATCGTGGTGGCGCCCAGCGTCGACGCCGCAACGGAGGTAGCCGAGGGTGACGCGCTGCGGCGGGGCGCCGCGGCCATTGTGGTTGGTGGCGGCGCCGACATATATTCGAAAATAATCGACAAGGCCGCGCGCCTCGAAATAACCCGCGTGCACGTTCAGCCGGAAGGAGATACGATATTTCCGGGGATCGACCCGGCGCAATGGCGCGAGGCCGCCCGGCAGGAATATGCGGCTGGGCCCGATGATGAAGCGCCCTTCACCATATTGACCTACGACAGACGCGACCTACGAAAGACGTCGTGATAACGCTCATAGATCTTGGCGGTGACCGGCAGCCTCGCGTGACAGTCGCAGTTCGTCCAACCGCAATAGCGTTAACGCTAACTTGCTTTGGAAGGTGCGCGGGGCGCGACAAGTGACGAATGCGCTGCGCGTGCGCGTTGAAAGGGGCGGTGGCGTCCCCTATAACCCCCGGACGTGAAATTCCCGGTCGGCCAGAAGGGTTCTTGATCAGGGTTTTCGGTTCGGCCGATGTGGAGGTCAGTTGATGCCGTGGAGTAATCAGGGCGGTGGCCCCTGGGGCTCAGGCCCGAAAGGGCCATGGGGATCGGGTTCCCCGCCGTCAGGCTCATCGCCGCCTGACCTGGAAGATTTGCTTCGCCGCGGGCAAGACAAGCTGCGCAACGTGCTGCCGGGCGGCGGTCTTGGCGGCACCAGTGTCGTGATCGTCGGATTAATCGCGGTTGCTTTGTGGCTCTTTTCAGGCTTTTTCCAGGTCGCGCCCGACGAACTTGGTCTGGTGATGCGGTTCGGCAAATTCACCCGCAAGGTCGACCCCGGTCTCGGTTACCACTACCCCTACCCGATCGAATCGGTGGAGATTCCCAAGGTTACGCGGGTTACCCCCATCCAGATCGGCGTGCGGTTCGTCGAGGACTCCCGCCGCGGCACCCAGACACGCGACGTGCCGGAGGAGAGCTTGATGCTCACCGGCGACGAGAACATTGTCGATGTCGACTTCACGGTATTTTGGGTGGTTGCGGCAGGTACCACAGGTGCGTCGGACTTTCGTTTCAATCTGCAAAACCCGGAAGGCACCGTGAAGGCGGTGGCCGAGAGCGCCATGCGGGAGGTGATCGGCCACTCCGAACTGGAACCGGTTCTCACCGGCGGACGACAGCGAATCGAAAGCGAGGTACACGACCTCGTCCAGAAGACATTGGATCAATACAAAGCCGGCGTCACGGTCACTCAGGTGCAGATGTTGAAGGTTGAGGCGCCGGCGCAGGTCATCGACGCGTTCCGCGACGTCCAGGCCGCCCAGGCCGACCAGGAGCGGGCACAGAATGAAGCGCGCACCTACGCTGGGCGGGTGGTTCCGGAAGCGCGGGGTCGCGCCGCACAGTTAACGCAGTCGGCGGAGGCGTATCGCGAGCAGACCGTCGCCGAGGCCACGGGCCAGACAGCTCGGTTCAACAAGATATACGAGGAGTACAAGAAGGCCCCGGAGGTTACCCGCCAGCGGCTTTATCTTGAGACCATGGAGCGTCTGTTCGGCGGCACCGACAAGATTATATTGGATTCCTCCGGGCAGGGCGGGGGCGGCGTGGTGCCTTATCTGCCGCTGCCGGAACTGCGCAGCCGGCAGCCTGCCCAGGCGCCGCAGTCGGCGACGGGAGGAGGCAACCGATGAAATCCGGTTTTGTCGGCACACTCGTGGCGGCCGCCGTCATCGCGCTGGTTGCAGCGTATGGGTCGCTGTTCACCGTCTATCAGACCAAGCAGGCTCTCGTGGTCCGCCTCGGCGAACCGGTCCGGGTCATTACCGAGCCCGGCCTTCACTGGAAGTGGCCCCTTGTCGATACCGTCATCCCGGTCGACAACCGCATCCTCGATCTGGAAAACGCGGCCCAGGAAGTATTCGCCTCCGACCAACGGCGCCTCGTGATCGATGCGTTTGCGCGTTATCGCATCATCGATGTGCTGCGTTTCTATCAGACCGTCACCAATATCGAGGGCGCCAACTCGCGGCTTTCGAGCCTGCTGAATGCAGCGCTGCGGCGGGTGCTCGGAGAAGCGACCTTGATCCATGTGGTGCGCGACGACCGTGCCGCGCTGATGGCGCGCGTACGCGATCAACTCGACCGCGAAGCGCGCGCCTTCGGCATCGAGGTGGTCGACGTGCGTATCAGGCGCGCCGATCTGCCGGAGCAGAACAGCCAAGCCGTCTATCAACGCATGCAGACCGAGCGCCAGCGTCAAGCCGCGTCCACCCGTGGTGAGGGCAGCCAGAAGAGCCAGGAGATCCGCGCCAGGGCCGACCGCGACGTCACGGTGTTAGTGGCGGAGGCGCAGTCGCGCGCCGAGCAGACTCGTGGCGAGGGCGATGCCGAACGCAACCGCATCTTCGCGGAAGCCTATAGCAAGGACCAGGATTTCTTTGCCTTCTACCGTTCCATGCAAGCCTATGAGGCCGGATTGCGCGCCAGCGACACGCGGCTGGTGCTGCGACCGGATTCCGATTTCTTCAAGTATTTCGGCAATCCGGCCGGTAAGGAAATGCCTAAGGATGCGCCGAAGCCACGTGCGCCATAGCCTCTCCCTACCCTTCCCCGCGAGTGGGGGAGGGCCTAATTACCCTCCGTCGCTTGCGGGGGAGGGGAGGGAGGGAACATTGCGTCTTGCCGAAGCGTCCCATGACCGATTTTCTGGCAGCAATTGCACTGGTGTTCGTCATCGAGGGGCTCATTTTTGCGGCCTTCCCGGAAGCTGCCAAGCGCGCCGTCACGGTGATGACGCAGACGTCGGACCAGGGATTGCGCTTGGTCGGGCTTCTCAGCGCGGCATTGGGCTTGGCTTTGTTATGGCTGGTGCGGGGGTAGCGCCAGCCGGGGCGGCTCCACGGGAGTTCGCACCCCGCTCTGCCCTCTCCGGTCTGCACCCCCTCCTTAACCCTTCCCCGCAAGCCCGGGGCGGGTGGGAGGGGCACGCCCATTATACGCTCTTGCGCGACGGCGCCTACAGGCGCACTGTTAGGAGATGATCTCCGAGGAGACTTGACGCCCATGGCTGGCTTTCCGCTCCCCCGTCTTGGTTGTTTGCTTACTCGTTCGCCTTATCCCGTGATGCTGGCGGTAGCTGCTGCCGTTATGGCGGCGGTTGCGCTCGTTGCGCCGCCAGCCCAAGCTCGCGGCCCTGACAACATCGCTGATGTGGCCGAAAAGGTCATCAACGCAGTCGTCAACATCTCGACATCTCAGAGCGTCGAGGGGCGCAATAGCGCGACGCCGCAGCCCTCGCTGCCCCCCGGATCGCCATTCGAGGAATTCTTCGACGAGTTCTTCAAAAATCGCCGCGGTCAGCAGGGTGACAACAACCAGAACCGGCCGAATGGGCCTCGCCGCGTCAATTCGTTGGGCTCCGGCTTCATCATCGATCCGTCCGGAATCGTGGTGACCAATAATCACGTCATCGCCGATGCCGACGAGGTGACCGTCATCCTCAATGACGGTGCGCGTCTCAAGGCTGAAATTCTCGGCCGCGACACCAAGGTCGATCTTGCCCTGTTGCGGGTCAAGCCGGAGAAGCCGCTCATTTCGGTCCAGTTCGGCGACTCGGAAAAGCTGCGGCTCGGTGAGTGGGTGATAGCAATCGGAAATCCGTTCAGCCTCGGCGGTACCGTGACAGCCGGCATCGTGTCGGCGCGCAACCGCGACATCAATTCGGGCCCGTATGACAATTACATCCAGACCGACGCCGCCATCAACCGGGGCAATTCGGGCGGTCCGCTGTTCAATCTCGAAGGCGAGGTCATCGGAATCAACACGGCGATCATCTCGCCGTCGGGCGGCTCCATCGGCATCGGGTTCGCGGTGCCTTCCAAGACCGCGGTTGCGGTTATCGACCAGCTGCGCCAGTTCGGCGAGACGCGACGCGGCTGGCTTGGCGTGCGCATCCAGCAGGTCACCGACGATATCGCCGACAGCCTCAACATCAAGCCGGCGCGCGGCGCGCTGGTGGCCGGCATCGACGAAAAGGGGCCGGCGAAGCCGGCGGGCATCGAAGCCGGGGATGTCATCATCAAGTTCGACGGCAAGGACATCAAGGAGATGAAAGACCTGCCGCGCATCGTCGCCGATACGCCGGTCGGCAAGGATGTCGATGTCCTCATCGTACGAAAAGGCAGGGAAGAAAGCCGCACCGTGAAGCTCGGCCGTCTTGAAGACGGCGAAAAACAGGCGGCGCTGACGCCCAACAAGGATGCGGCGCCCCCGGAAAAGACCGTCGTGCAGAAGACGCTCGGCCTCAACCTCGCCAATATGACCGACGACCTGCGCAAGCGTTACAAGATCAAGGACAGCGTGAAGGGCGTGGTGATCACCGGCGTCGAAGCCCAGTCCCCCGCCGCCGACAAGCGCCTCAATGCGGGCGATGTGGTGGTCGAGGTGTCGCAGGAGGCGGTCGCCGATACCGACGCGCTGCAGAAGCGGGTCGACCAGCTCAAGAAAGAAGGCCGTAAGTCGGCGCTGTTGCTTGTCGCTAATGCGGATGGCGAACTGCGCTTCGTGGCGCTGAGCTTGCAGTGAGCTTCTGGGACCGCAGGCGGTCCCGCCCGCTTGTTACGAAGGGGCCTGTTACGAAGAGTCCTGTTACGAAGAGTCCTGGATCGCGGGGGGGGTAGGATGGGTTGAGCGAAAGCGAAACCCATCATAGGCGGTGCCCTGTGAACGGCACCCGACGGGTTTCGCTGCGCTCAACCCATCCTACGTGACCATGAGAAGCGGGCGGAACGCCTGCGGTCCCGGGACTGCTACCCGTCGACAAACTCCTCGCCGCGATAGCCCTGCACATAAAGCAGCGCCGTGAGATCGCCGTGGTCGATGCGCGCGGCGGCAGCTTCTGCCACCAGCGGCTTGGCCCGGAAGGCGACCCCGAGGCCGGCATCGCCGATCATCTTCAGGTCGTTGGCGCCGTCGCCAACCACCAGCGTCTCATGCCGCGCAAGACCGAGCTTGCGGCGCAATTCCCGCAGCGTCTCGAGCTTGGCGTCGCGACCCAGCACCGGCTCGGCAACCGTACCGAGAAAGCGCCCGTCCTCTCCGATGACAAGCCGGTTGCCGCGGTCCTCGTCGAATCCGATCAGCGCCGCAATCCTCGCGGTGAATACCGTGAACCCGCCTGACACCAGGCACGTATAGGCGCCGTGGCGGCGCATGGTCCGGACCAGGGTGCGCGCCCCGGGCGTGAGTGTGATCCGCTTCGCGATCACCTCGTCGACGACGCCCGCAGGAAGTCCCGCCAGCAGCGCGACGCGCTCGCGCAGCGCCGGGGCAAATTCGACCTCGCCACGCATGGCGCGCTCCGTAATGGCGGCGACGCGGGCCTTCTGTCCGACAAAGTCAGCGAGTTCGTCGAGGCATTCCTGGCCGATCATGGTGGAATCCATGTCGGCGAGGAGCAGGCGCTTGCGTCGTCCGGCGGCTTGCTGCACCACCACATCAATCCGAGCGCCGCCCAGGGCCTCGCGCAGGGTCTCTGCCGTGATGCGATTGTCGTTGCCGCCAGGCGGGATAAACGGGATATCGAGCGCCAAGCCGGGATCAAGCCATGCGGGCGCCCCGGCAGCCGGCAGGTTCCGCGCCGCTTGCCACCCGGTATCCTCCGGTATGGGCTGCGTAGGATGAGCGATCAAGGTCGCAACGTGGGTCATGTAACTTTAAGAGTTGGGATGGGCGGCGCGCGGGACGGAATGCAGGATCGGATGCAACAATCCGATGAGGACAACGTGCAAGACAGGGTTGCGGTGCTTATCGCAGGGCCGACCGCGAGCGGCAAGTCGGCGCTCGCGCTCGCGGTCGCCGAGCGGATCGGCGGCGTTGTGGTCAACACCGATTCGATGCAGGTTTATCGCGACCTGAGAATCATTACGGCGCGGCCCAGTGCGGCCGAAATGGCGCGCGTTCCGCACCTGCTTTACGGACACGTGGACGCTACGGAAAACTATTCGGTCGGCCGCTTCCTGCGTGACGCCGCCGCTGCCCTCGAATCGGCGCGTGCGCAAGGCCGGATGCCGATCTTCACCGGCGGCAGCGGCCTCTATTTCAAAGCGCTCACCGCCGGGCTGGCGGCGATCCCGCCCGTGCCGCCGGAGATCAGGGCGGCGGTGCGCGCGAGACTCGATGCATCCGGCCCCGCGGCTCTGCATGTGGAACTCTCGCGCCGCGATCCCGTCGCGGCAGCAGGCCTGCGCCCCGCTGATCGAACCCGCATCGCTCGTGCGCTCGAAGTTGTCGAGGCGACCGGGCGTTCGATAACGGATTGGCGGCACAAGGGCATGCCGCCGCTGCTCGACGCCGCCCGCGTCGGTAAAATTTTTCTCGCTCCCGATCGCGACGCGCTGTACCGGCGAATCGACGCGCGTTTCGACGCCATGTTGTCCGCCGGCGCGCTCGACGAGGTGCGGGCGCTGGCGGCGCGGCGTCTCGATCCGCTATTGCCCGCCGTGAAGGCCCACGGGGTACCGTGGCTCGTTCGCTATCTCGCTGGCGAGATATCGCTTGCGGCCGCCGCTGCGGAAGCAAAGAAGGATACCCGCCATTACGCCAAGCGCCAGTTCACGTGGTTCCGCCATCAGCTTGCCGACTGGCCGCGTGTCGATCCGGCCACCGCCTGCGAAGCGCTCATGCGGGACATTGGCCGCTGAGGCGGGACCCGCCAAAGAACGCCGGCCGCGGCGGCCGTGACCCCTGCGGCAAGCACCCACCAAGCCGGCCGCAGCCCATACGCGATGTCGAAAGGACAGTACGGCAACCGCATAGACCCCGCGATGCAGCCGGTTCCACCGCCCACCGCCGAGCCGGCTTACGGCACGATCGCTCGATGACGCCGCCAAAACCGCGAGCCCGACCATTGCGGCAGCCCCGAAGGTGAGATAGGTGCGCAACAGCACTTCAAGCCCGACCTGGCTCCAATCGAACTGCTGATCGAGCGCGTAGAGGCCGAAGTGCAGTGCTGCGAGGCCGAAGGCTCCAAGTCCCAGGATGCGGCGCGCCCGGATGAGGCGGGGCGCCGCCAGGATGCGGCGGGCCGGACTGACAAGGAGCACGAGCCAGAACAGCCGCAGCGCCCAGTCTCCGCTGATCCGGATCGCCTCGGTCACCGGCCGCACCCCGAGTTCACCTCCATAGGCGAGGCCTGCAAGCCAAGCTGCCGGCGCCACCGCCACTGCAAACGCCACCACCTTGTCGGGCGCCGGGCGACGGTTAAGGAGCGCCGACATGGGGGTCGGCGCGCCTATTTCGGAAGGCGGAAGAACAGGTCGTAAAACGCAATCAAAATCTCGACCACGATCAAGATCGCGATGACGAATTCCAATCGTGCGCTGCGCTCGGTATCGATAATGTCCGTCAGGGCGCGCGTCGTCTCCTCAATGACCTGAAGCTTGTGGCGCAATGCACTCGCCCGTTCCTTGAGTTCATATTCGTCTTCGAGCCGGGCATAAAGCCGTTCGAGGTCGGCACGGTCCCACAGCACATCGGGCTTTTCCTCGATCGCGATGCGACCGGACATGCGATGATGAACCAGCAGCGCCTGGCCGATCAGACGCAGCATGTTGCGGCGGTTGAAGGGGGCGCGGCCGGTGGCCGCAAGGCGACTAGCGAACGGCTCGATCAACTCGAGGACCTTGTTGACCTCGCGTTCATCGCGCACGAGGCCGACGTTCTTCGCCAGCACGTCCGAAATCACCAGGAGCCGCGGCGGCGTCAGATCCTTGACGGAAATCGCGCCGCCCATCTCAACCTGGTCGTCACGCTCCGGCGCGATTTCGATCGTCGCGACCTCGTCCTCGATCTTTGCCGAAAGGCCGGTCACGCGAGGACGGATGCCACGGAGCAGCTCGTCTTCCTCGATCGGCGACAGGCCGACGAGCACCACGCCACCGTAGCGGAACAGAACCGCAAAGCCCGACGAACCGACCCTGAATGCCAGCGGGGATGTCGAGATCACATCGCTGCGTTCGAGACCGGCCGTATCGATTCGCTCGCCCAGCAACAATGCGCGGGCGGTACAACGCATAGGCTGCATGGGGAGGGGCACTGGGTCCGGCATGCTACAAGATTAAAGCATTATCCGGCCGACTTTAAGGGCCTTACCTTCGCTCCTGGAGCTAGGATTCTTTCGATACATCCGGTAGATGCCCCGTGCGGCACGCATGGGCGCCTGCGATTGCGACAGGGCCGGCCTCTTCTCAATCACGCACTGGTGATATACAGTTGCGATCAACAGCTGCCAGAATGCCGGACGTGCCGAAGTCCCGACTCAAAAGGCAGTTCGCCTTGCCCGCGGCGGGCATAGCACATCCTTGTGAACGCCGGTTTTTTTGCGGCGTTCCGATAAAGAGCTGATGTTTGCCTGCTTAAAGCCCGATGGGCCCGGGGCAGCGTCGGCGAAGATCAACGGGGGAAATAGATGAAGTCCCATATGAAGACACTATTGGTAGGTGCGGCGCTTGTTGTAATGGGCGGCGTCGCATTGGCGCATCATTCCTTCGCCATGTTCGATCAAGAACATCCGATCGATCTCGTTGGCGTTGTGAAAGAGTGGAAGTACACCGCCCCGCATGCCTTCATCATTTTGGACGTCAAGGAACAGGACGGCACCAGCCAAGTATGGAGCCTTGAAGGCGGAGCTCCAAGCGGCCTCATCCGTGACGGATGGACGAGCAAGACCTTAAAGCCCGGTGACGAGCTGGCGCTTAAGGTTGATCCGCTGCGCAGCGGCGCTCCCGGCGGTGCATGGAACGTCAACAAGATCAAATTCAAGAACGGTGACCCGATCGTCGCTACCCACTAAGGGTGTTTCGGGTAGACGGGAGGCCGGTTTGCTGTCCGGACGGACGCTCGCGCAGCCAGCGTGAGCGTAGGTCCGGACGCAGTCGTTTTAAGGGCAGTGGATCGAACGCCAACACCTGTAATGAGATTTTATTTTTGGCGGAGACGATTTGGTGATGCCCGTTAAAAACGTCAGGCGACGGCAGAGTTCCGGTCATATGGCGGCGTCGTAGGGTGGGCAAAGTCGCCTGCCGCAGCTGATGACATGGTGTGCTGACCGCGCGCGACTTTGCCCACGCGGTCAAACGACGAGGTCGGACAGCGCGGGCAAAGCTTGTCATCGGACCGGCCGAAGGCCGGACCCGTTGGGCGCATCGACGGTCCGTGCCAAGAGCTCTGCTCGGCACCGTGCGCCTTTGCCCACCGTACAAGTGATCAAAATACAAGTGATCGTAGTCGATCGAAATCCACCCTAGAAATGTCGCCGCCACAACCGCAACCGGGATTGGAGCAGCGGTAGGATTGGGCTAAGCTTGAGCCAAATTTCTGCGCCTGCAGAATTTACGCTGGGAGGATCAAGATGCTGAACCGAAACGCGATCGCTGCGCTCACCTTCGCGGCGACGGTGGCGCTGCCGAGCGCAGGGGCCTGGGCGTTCGATGAGTCGAAATATCCCGATTTTTCGGGCCAATGGCGCCGGCCGCCCGGCATCGCCATTCAATGGGATCAGACCAAGCCTCTCGGCCGCGGCCAACAGGCGCCGCTAACGCCGGAATATCAGAAGGTTTTCGAGGCCAGCATGGCGGACCAAGCGGCCGGCGGCCAGGGCAACGACCCGCCTTCCCGATGCATGCCGTTCGGCCTGCCGCGCATCATGTCGGTCATCTTCCCGATGGAAATCCTCATTACACCGAAGACCACCCACATCCTCTTCGACTACGCGCTGCCTCGGCGCATCTATACGGACGGGCGTCCGTGGCCAAAGGAAATTGAGCCCACCTTCTATGGTTATTCCATTGGTAAGTGGGTCGACGAGGATGGCGATGGCCGCTACGACGTGCTTGAGATCGAGACGCGCGGTTTCAAAGGGCCGCGCTCGTACGAGGCAACGGGCATCCCGCTCCACGAAGACAGCGAATCAATCATTACCGAGCGGCTCTACGTCGACAAGGCCGATGCCGACACGCTCCATGACGTAATCACCGTCAACGACCATGCCCTGACGCGTCCCTGGACCGTCGACAAGCGTTACAAGCGCGATCACAATCCGATCTGGTTCCAGAACAATTGCTCCGAAGACAATCGTCACGTCTGGATCGGCAATGAGCATTATGTTCTCAGCGGCGACGACCTGCTGATGCCGGCCAAGAAGGATCAGGCGCCGCCGGATTTGAGGTATTTCAAACAGACGCGGAAGTGAGGCGGACGAGTGCCGTTCGGGTGGCCTGACAACCGTCTGATTGATCTGTTCGAAATCGAGCATCCGATCATCCTGGCGCCCATGGCGGGCGCCATGGATGCCGAATTGGCGGCGGAGGTGTCGGCGGCCGGCGGGCTCGGTTCGCTACCCTGCGCAATGTTGACGCCGGCGCAGCTGCGCGACCAGTTCGCCCAAATCCGTGCCAGGACCGTGAAGCCGGTCAACGTGAATTTTTTCTGTCACGCGGCGCCTGTTCTCAACAATGCGCGCGAAGCACGGTGGCGCGACAAGCTGAAACCCTACTACGAGGAACTCGGAATTGATCCGGCGGCTCCGGTGCCGACCAGCAACCGGGCGCCCTTTGACATGGCATTCTGCGAGGTGATCGAGGAACTCAAGCCGCGGGTCGTCAGCTTTCACTTCGGTCTTCCGGCGGAGGAACTGCTGCGGCGCGTAAAAGCCGCCGGCTGCCGCGTGGTCTGCTCCGCGACCACCGCCGCCGAGGCGATTTGGCTCGAACAGCATGGGGTCGATGCCGTGATCGCGCAAGGCTTTGAGGCCGGCGGCCATCGCGGCATGTTTCTCACCGACAACATCGCCGCCCAGGTCGGCACCTTTGCGCTGGTTCCACAAATTGTCGACAACGTAAAAGTGCCGGTCATTGCGGCAGGCGGCATCGGCGACGCCCGGGGCATTGCGGCGGCATTCGCGCTGGGCGCTTGCGGCGTGCAGATCGGCACCGCCTATTTGCATTGCCCCGAGGCGAAAATCGCAGCGCCCCATCGCGCCGCAATGCAGGCGGCGCGCGACGATGCCACGGCCATCACCAATCTGATGACGGGACGGCCGGCCAGGGGCTTTTTGAATCGTGTCATGCGCGAAGTTGGGCCGATCAGCGATGTGGTCCCAGAGTTTCCGCTGGCGGCGGGCGCATTGGCCCCGTTGCGTACAAAGGCGGAAGCCGCCGGATCCGGGGCGTTTTCACCGATGTGGTCCGGACAAGCCGCAGCGCTCGGCCGTGAGATGGGGGCCGCAGAACTGACGAAGAGACTGGCAGCGGAGGCGCAGGATCAGTTGCGGCGGCTTGCGGTGCTGTCCTAAGATCGAGGCCAATCAAAACAAGCAACGAGGGGAAACGCATGAGATTGGAAGTAGCATGGATAGTTTCCGCCGCAGTGCTTGCTGCCGGCGGAACTGCGATGGCGCATCATTCATTCGCGATGTTCGATCAGGAACATCCGATGGAGATCGCCGGAACCGTGGTGGAATTCCGATATACGAGCCCGCACAGCTTTATTCTGGTCGACGTCAAGGGGAAAGACGGCGCCAGCGCGGTGTGGAACCTGGAAGGACCGTCTCCGAGCATCCTGGCCCGGGACGGCATGTCCGCCAAAACGCTTAAGCCCGGTGACGAGTTGGTGCTGACGATCGATCCGTTGCGCAGCGGTGCGCCGGGCGGCGCCTGGGCTCTGATAAAGACCAAGTTCAAGGACGGCAGGCCGATCTCCGGTCAGTGAGATTTTTGCTCCGGCCATCGGCGGAAGCCAGCCGGCCGGAGGTGCGAGGGGTACCCATGCAATTCCGGTTTCCGGTCTGCGCAATCGTAGTGGCATCTGTGCTCGCGGCGGCGATTGGCGGCCCGCGGGCGCATGACGAAAAGAAGTACCCGGACCTGCGCGGACAATGGCGCCGCGTCGGCTCTGCAGAATGGACACCGGCTGGACAGAAGCCGCCGCTCACGCCTGAATATCAGGCGATCTATGATGCGGGACTGAAAGACCAGCTGGCGGGCGGCCATGGCACTGAACCGTCATACATGTGCCTGCCGCCCGGCATGCCCCGGGCCATGCTGGCCTATACCCAAATGGAGGTCGTCGTCACCCAGGATACGACCTACATTCTGATCGACCACATCAACGATAATCGCCGCATTTTCACCGACGGGCGCGACTGGCCCGCCGAGGTCGAGCCGTCGTTCCGCGGCTATTCCATCGGCAAGTGGCTTGATGAGGATGGCGACGGCCGCTACGACGCGCTGGAAGTCGAGACTCGCCATTTCAAGGGACCGCGCGCCTACGACACCACAGGCCTGCCATTGCACAGCGACAATCAGACCGTCGTCAAGGAACGCATTTACTTCGACAAGGCTGATCCCAACGTCTTCTACGACGACATCACGACCATCGATCACGCGTTGACCAAGCCTTGGACGGTAACCAGGACCTATCGCCGTTCGAACGATCGGCGTCCCGAATGGCTGGAGATGAACTGCGCCGAGGGCAACACGCATTTGCATCTCGGCAACGAGAATTATTTCATCGGCGCTGACGGTCTCTTGATGCCGGCCAAGAAAAACCAGGCGCCGCCAGACCTTAAATGGTTCAAACAACTCAAGAAGGAGTAACAGCTCGCGGGTTGTGAAGCCTTAAGTCACTCTCTCCGACGTCTTGCCCGCGCTTGTCGCGGGCATCCACGTCTTTCTTGCGGCACCCCACTAAGCGAGACGTGGATGGCCGGGACAAGCCCGGCCATGACTCCGGATAAATGATTCAACATGACCGGAGCGTGCGCCTGAAAGCAGCCCTCGAAGTCAGCAATAAAATACGTTAGAATTGTTTCAACTGGTCCACGACAATATGCGCGACGAAAAACTGGCCAGACTGGTTGAGCAAAAGACGATGCACCAACGCGGTGCGCCGTTATGGTATCTGCAATATCCACTCGGAGGGAAACGCATGACACTGAAAACCTTCTCCAGATATCTGGCCGCCGGCGTTGCGTTCGGCGCGATGGCTGTGGCGGCCCAGGCGGCCGACAATCGCAGCGTCGTTGCGGGCGTTGTGAATGACGCGGCCGGGCAGCCGGTTGCCGGCGCCATGGTGAAGCTCATCAATGCGGACCGCCATCTGACCTTCATGGTGGTGAGCCAGGAGCAGGGCCGCTTTGAAGCGAACGACCTGCCGCCAGGCCAATACGTGGTTCAGGGCATCGGCGCCGGTTTCGAAAGCAGCAAATCCGCGCTCGTCAATGTCGAGGGCGGCAAGAACGCAAAGCTCGACCTGACGCTTGCCAACAAGCAGGGCGCGACGCTGCCGCCGGCGTGGCCACACCGCATTCCGGAGGAACAGATCAAGGGAGTGTCGCTCAATCTGCCGGCCGGCGACGGACAATCTCTCGTGGAGGCGCGTTGCACGACGTGCCATAACACCCAGCGCATCGTCGTCAAGCGCACCACGCTGCCCGAATGGGAACACATCATCGAACGCATGCGCGGCGCCATGGCGATTGCCAACGTCCCGGATATTTCCAATCAGGAAGCGGCGACAATTGCGAACTACCTCACCGCCAGTTTCAAACCCGAACAGCCCTACGACGCCAACAGCCGGCTGCCGCGCGACTTGCTTACCGGCAAGGCCACGAAATATCGCGCCGTTACCTATGATCTCACCAATCACTATGCCGAACCGCACGATGTCGCTGCCGATCCGCAGGGCAACGCCTGGGTGGCGGAGCGCGCCGGCAAGCTCGGCCGCTTCGACCCCAAGACATACGAGTTCGTCGAGGTGACCCCGCCGCCCGGGCCGGCCGCGGCCAATCGGCAACGGCTCGGCAATCCGCAGATCGACAAGAACGGCATCTTGTGGGTGGCGGACGGCCCCAACGGGCGCTGGCTGAGCTACGACACGAAGTACGACAAGTTCGCGAGCTTCCAGTGGCCCAAGGGCCATGGCAATGCGGGCGGCAACAGCATGGCGGTGCATCCCGACGGCACCATCTATGCGACCGGCCTCGGCAAAGAGGTGCGCGCGCTGAACCCGGAAAAAGTGGAATTCAAGTTCTATCCATCTCCGAGCGCCGGCGGCAAACAAGAGCCCGGCGCCTACGGTCTCGCGGTCGCCGGCGACGGCTCGGTGTGGTGGGCTGAAGATAACATCGACAAGATGGGGCGGATCGATCCTGTCACCGGCAAGGTCGATGAGTACACGATCCCCTACAGCGAAGGGCACGCCTTCCCGCGCCGCATGAACAGCGACGTCAACGGCGACCTGTGGGTGGCGCTCTGGCAGGCCGGCAAGCTCATGAAGATCGATCACAAGACCAGGGAAATGAAGATCTTCTCGCCGCCGACCGCCAACGCCGGCGCTTATTCGGTGGTCGTGGACAAGAAGAACAACCTCGTCTGGGTAAGCGAGCACAAGGTCGACAAGATCGCCCGTTTCAATCCCAAGACGGAGGAATGGGTCGAATTCCCGCTGCCGGAAGCGCAGTCGGATCCGCGCCGTATCGACATCGATCCGAACAATGCGAACCGGATCTATTTCAGCGGCAACACGGCCGGTCGTGTCGGCTTCGTGGAGGTGCTGCCGTAGCCTGGACGAGGCGCGTCCGGGTCTTTCTGCTCCCTCTCCCCGCAAGCGGGGAGAGGTTAGGCGCTCAGTCGTTTCCCGCGTAGCCGGCGATCTTCCAGCCGGTTGCGTCCTTGACGTAGCAGAGCTGGTCGGTGTCCAGCGATGACATGAACTCCTCGGACACGAATCCGACCTTTCCAGACGGCGTCACGACGCGCACGAAAGGCTGCTCCTGCTCCGGCGCGCCGGCGGTCGGCTGTTCCGGCATGACGCGAACGAGGTTCAGGCCCAGTTTCTCGATAACGGGCGCGTCGGCTTTCGCCGCGGCGTGTACCTCGACGTCGGGCTTGCTCGGGTAGCCCCACTCGCTCGGGTCGGTGCCGGTCTCCTTGGCAACTTGATCGGCGGCCATTTCGTCGAACTTGGGACTCGCCGGACTGCACATGACCCCTTTGCGCTCCGGCACCGGCTCAAGGGTTGCTTCATTGGCTGCTGCCGTTATGGCTTCCCAGCCGGAGCCATCCTTGGCGTCAAGGTCGATCGCCGCCGCCAAATTGTCGATGCCGGATTTTTTCTTGTCGGCTTTGTCGCCCTTTTCGCCCATCCAGAAAAAGTTGCGGACGATGAGCCGTGCGAGTGCAGCGCGGTCTTTGCGGCTCGCGATGTCGCCGAGCTGCTTGCGGAATGCCGCGAAATTCGGGTCGTTGTACGGCTGCGCCAGGGTCACCGGGACCAGCTTGTAGGGCTTGGGTGGAGCCGGCTGCCGGGATTGCTGCTGCGCGGCTTGGCCGGGCTGCCCGGGCGGTTGCGCCTGCGCGGGCTGCCCGCGCGGGCCGGGGGGTTGGGCCTGCCCGGGGCCGGGAGCAAGTTGACCGGGACGCGGCGCTTGGGCTTGTGCCGGCAGCGCTGCCAGCGCCACGGCGATGAATGCCGATAGCAACAAAGACGGATAGGCAAAACCGGAGTGTCGCATTGGAGTGGCTCCGAGGCCGGTGGAGAGGGTGCCGGAATATGTGCGCCGAGTGGGGTGCAATTGCGACGGCTGCCTCCCGCATCCTGGAGATATGAATGAATGCGGGCACGCGACCGCGGCAGCCGGAACCCGACAGTGGGCGGCGAGTTGGCTATCCAATGCGAGGCGTCACAACATCGAGACGGCCATTGAGCTTGAATAGAAGCACCATCTCGCAGCTGCGCGACGACATCGATGCTGGCCGTACTGGCGACAAAATCGACTGGCCGGATCCGGCCGCAGTGCCGCTCGGGACCGACGAGGAGGCGGCCGGCACGCCGCTGGACCCGTGGGCTGTCGAGACAGCGCGAAGGATCGAGGTATCGCGGCCCTGCAAGTCAATTGCGCATCGCGGCGTCGGAGCGGCGTGGCTGCTGATCGCGTTTGCCGCAGCGCTCGGATTGGGATTGGTCGCATGGATACTCTGGCAAGGGGGCTGGGCCCGGACCTGACACCTGCGCGTCTTTCGGAAAGCGACGAACGTGCCGCCGAGGCGCCCCACGTCGTCATTGTCGGCGCCGGTTTCGGCGGGATGGAAGCCGCCAAGGCGCTGGCACGGGCGCCCATCCGGGTCACGCTCATCGATCGGGTGAACCATCATTGCTTTCAGCCGCTGCTCTACCAGGTCGCCACCGGCGCGCTCTCCCCGGCCGATATCGCGTGGCCGGTGCGATCGATTTTCTCTCGCCAGCGCAACGCGCAGATTCTGATGGCCGAGGTGACCGGCGTCGATACGCACGCCCGTGCGGTCGTGTTGACGGAAGGCAGGCGCGTTGCATACGACTACCTCATCCTCGCGACCGGAGCGACCCACTCTTATTTCGGCCACGAGGAGTGGTCGCCGGCTGCCCCCGCACTGAAGCGCATCGAGGACGCAACCGGCATCCGCCGGCGCCTGTTGCTCGCGTTCGAACGGGCCGAACTTGAGGATGATGAAGCGGAGCGGCGGCGCCTCATGACGTTTATCGTGGTCGGCGGCGGACCGACCGGCGTCGAGATGGCCGGCGGCTTTTCCGGAGACGTTGAGCGCATATGCGCAACGCGCCCTGCAGTCGATGGGCGTGGAAGTGTGGACTACAGCACCAGTTGTAGAATTGGACACACGCGGCGGGACCACGGCGCAAGGCAACCGCATCGAGGCTGCCACCGTCATATGGGCGGCCGGCGTAACGGCATCGCCGGCCGCAGCGTGGATATCGGCTGCCGTCGATCGGGCCGGACGGATCAGGGTCGAGCCGGACCTGTCGGTGCCCGGCCACCCGGAAATCTTCGCGATCGGCGATACCGCCTTGGCACTCGGACCGGGTGGCAGGCCGGCGCCGGGGCTTGCCCCGGCCGCCAAGCAGATGGGGCGGTATGTGGGACGGCTTATCGCGGCGCGGGTGCAATCACGTGCCGAGCCCGCCGGCTTTCGTTACCGTCATCTCGGCGATCTCGCGACGATCGGGCGCAAACGCGCCGTCGTTTCGTTCGGCCGTCTTCGTCTGACGGGCTTCATCGCTTGGGCGTTCTGGAGCGCGGCCCACATTTTCTTCCTAATTGGCGTGCGAAACCGCGTCGTGGTGGCCCTCAATTGGATTTGGGAGTACCTGACGTTGCAACGAGGCGCCCGCCTGATCCTTGGCGCGTCGCCCGATTAGCTTTTACTTGACGTTTTTCACCACCCATTCGTCGACCACGCGGGCGATGTCGAGATTGTTCTTCTCGATCATCACCATATGGCCGTTGCCGCGAATGCCCTTGTCCTGCAACCGGATATATTCGGTCTTGACGCCGGCTTGATTGAGGTATTTCGCGGTGCAGTGATCGTAGACCTGGTGATATGAAGCCTCGGCCGCCATCACCATGACGGGGATGTTCTTCAAATTGACGAGCTGGCGCGCCGGCGCCTTCTGCATCCAGCATACGAACAGGTCCGCCCCGTCGGCCTTGGCTTCGCGCTCGACCGCAAGCTCGCTCGCCTCCTTCGCCGGCGGATCATAGGTGATCGGGATGTCGGTCGGTCCCCAGGCGCGCTGCTTCCCGCTGGCGATGATGGCGCCTTCGAACGGAGGTCCTGACGGTTCGATGGCGACAATCGCCTTGACGAGACGCGGCCGCGCGTCGGCGATCAACCAGCCGAACGCGCCCGATTGGGAATGGGTGAGCACGATC
>WNFC01004754.1_pt1 | contig 34078 bp, 30 predicted proteins | sample 5400541 | NCBI WGS metagenome assembly WNFC01 (sample SAMN13153342, study PRJNA577476) | soil metagenome | isolation source: 120 cm saprolite under Douglas fir tree site 2 hole 2 replicate 1 | place: USA:California | collected 2015-04-18
CTCTCCAACGCTTTTTTCAAGCGCTTGGCGCGCGCAAATTCTCTCGTGTGTGACGTGGTGACACGTCCACCCATCGCCCCATCCCCCTCTGAATGCGAGTCCACGGGCATGGTAGAACGCCCGCAGCTAGCCAGAAAGGTTACGGAGGTAATTCCAGCACTCCCAAAAAAAGGCCATCCCAAAAACGGCGACAATGCCGGATGCTCTTTTGATTTCAACCGTCGAGAAAAAACACGGCGAACCAGCCGGTCCATGTCACCTCAAGGAACGGCCAAGCTCAACACTTCGTATTCGCTCCTGGTATTGACTCAGGAAATGACAGGAAATGAAGAAAGGACTGCGACTCAGGCTTTTGCCGCCAGCATCTGGCACACTCGCCGCACGGTTTCCCGCTGGCTCTCCCTCAGGGTCAGGAACTCGAATCCGTAGTGCAGCCCGTGCCGGTAGCGCACGATGGCCCGCACTTTCAGAGGATAAGAACTCAACGGCAAAGGAATTTCCAGGGTCACGATCTCTCCAGACTCCAGATCGCCCGTCAGCGTCGCCCCGATTCCGTCTTGCCCCAACTCCGTCGACCGTCCCCAGCAACTTCGAAATTCGCCCGACTGAAACATCGTCACCTGCATCCGCACGTCAATGATAAAGCGCGGATAGCGCCGCGTATACGCGGCAGGCTTCTCACCCGCCTCTTTCCCCGGCTGAATCGTCTTGTTCGCCCGAGCTGTCATTACATGTACCGTGATGCAAGACGTCCTTAATTTGTTCGGAAAATGCCGGCAAACTCAACCGCCCAAGGGAAGGAATGTATGAACTCGAAATCTACCAGGCCGTGCCAACTCAGATTCGTATCAAAGTACGCCTTCAGACACTTTAAGTACCACAAAATCATTTCTGCCTTCACGGGCTGCGCGTTACCCGCGCCTCGCTTGTTTCCCTGCTAATTTCCGTGCAGTAAGTATCCGGGCTCCAGGGGCAGTTTTCCCCCCAGCTTAACCACCGCCACACTGCTATTAATCGCGTACACATCGACGATCCCAATCGCTCCCGGGATCGACGCCACCTTGTTCACCAGTTCCTCGTCAGTATCCACCACCATGATTGCCGGATGATTGCTCCGTCCATGGTTCGCGGCGGCGATCAGCTCGCTCACTTCCTTCTGCGGCATCGCATAGACTTTTTCGACAAATATTTTCATCTCTGGCGTCGACGGCGCCCGCATCACGAACGTCACCGGTTTACCATCCGGCCACTTGCTGGTTTGCGCCTTGCACACCTTGACCAGGTCCGCCAGCGTCACGGCATTCACCGTGTTTGTTTTATTCGACACCAGCGCAAGATCGCGCGCCGCTGCCAGCGAAACGCTGGCCACGACCAATACGAGCACATTCACAACGCGACGATACGGCACTCTCTTCTCCACCAACCGGATTCGGCCTTGACCTGATTCTCCTGCAATTTTCCCCGGCACTCAACGTTCACGAAGACTATGTACCACTGGAGCCAATAGGATACAGCCGGTCAACCTACACGCGAATATCCCCGAGACGCCCCGCGATCCTGCGTACCGGCCTACCCGAGTGGTGTCCAGGCCAGCAAGGGCAGGGAACTTTCTCCTTCTTTTCCCGTATCCTTACCCGTAACCCGGGAGGAAGTTCCATGTTCTGCGCTCGCTGTGGAACCCAGTTGCAGCCGAACTCCGTCTCCTGCCTCATCTGCGGCCGCCGCATTGGCGACCCCGTCAGTGCCATCGCTCAATCCCGTCTCGAACGTCACCTGCACACCCTTGCCGTCCTCTGGATCGTTATTGGGGGACTGTTCGTGATTCCCTTTGCCATCCTGATGCTGCTCGGTACCAGCACCCACTTCATCCTCCGAGGCCGTGAACCTTTCGGTGTCTTCGGTCCCCTTATCCTTTACGTCGGTGCCGGCACTCTTCTGATCATGGCCGCCGGCGGAGTTTGCGTCGGCCTCGGCCTCATGCAGCGCCGCCCTTGGGCCCGCGCCGCGGCGATCATTCTCGGAGTCCTTGCGATCTTCCACCCGCCCTTCGGCACCGCCTTGGGCATCTATACGCTATGGGTCCTCCTGGCCGATGAACACGGGGACGAATACCGTTTCCTGACCCGCTCGGTCTAGGCCGGGAACTCACTCAGCGTTTCTTTCATTTTGAGCCAGACCGAAAGTTTGGGCTGCCGGACACAACCCGGGACGACGACTTCCCCCGAACCGTCCCGCTGGAAGCCTTGGGCACCGTCTTACTCTTGAAGGCCGCGCCGCCGAAAAGCCAGTACCCAGCCAGCGATCCCCCCGCGAACACCGACCATAACACCGTGTTCACCCACGCTCCATATTTTCCAGACCAGAATTCGTCAGGTCCCAAAACGTCAGCGGCCATACCACGATAACGTACACTCCCACGATCACTATCACTGCCAGCAGCCCGACCAGCAAGGCCATCACCCCGGCCGACAAGCTTTCAAACACCAGCATGCCCCAATGCTGATCCGCATCTGCGCTGCGTTGCGGGCCCTTCACTCGTCGTCTTTGGACGAGCGGAGACATGGTCCTCCAAACAGAAATTTCCCGGCTCTCCATTCCGGGACGACTTCCAACATGGAGAATAGGGCTTCCCCTGCGAGGCTCCAAGTTACTTTCGACAGTCCACTCGGCCGCTCGTCCAAATGAAAGAAAAAGGGTGCGGCTCTCCCCGCACCCCAAAAGAAAATCCCCACCCTACAACCTTCGCAGAAAATTTCAGGAGGTCCCGCTGTTGCGATGAAGAAGGGAATTGAAGGTGTCGATCACGCCATTTGCCGCCGAGTTGCGAGAGGAACTCGAACTCGACGGTTCGTCAACGCTGTGGGTAGTCAGAACATGAAACAGCGACGCGCTCGACGCGGCACCAGGATCATTCGGTGGCAGCGTCCCCTGCTAGTGTCGTCCGATGTGGCGCGCGCCCAAACATGACGCCGGTTTCCACCTCAACCGGCTTCCCATCTCGCAGATACGGCTTGAACTTCCATTGCCTAATGGCATCCGTAATTGTTTTTGCCTGATCGGGAAAAGCGCTGAGAAAGTGAATGTGTTGGACCTTGCCTCTCTTATCGATAATGATGCGGACCGGAACCGCGTTGAACCTGTGCTCGGCGAAGACTGGATCAACCCTCGCAACCACGTTTTCGTCGCGCGCGTAGTCGTTGACGCACACGGGGAACCCTTCCCCGCCCGTCCCCGCGGTCGGACTCGCTTCCGTCGGTAACTTCATCTTGTCCAAGTCCAGCAGCAAGCTCGCCAGCAGTTTCGTATCACGGCTGGTTAGCACCAGTTCCACCGCGTGGCAGCGGATTTCGGTGGCTAGAACATACCAATGCAGTTGTGCCACCGGAGACCAATAGGCAAAGAAGGTAAAGGGGCGGCCGGCGATTTTGGTCGGCGTAGGCGGCTCTTCCAATTTGTAGTCGGCCTGTAAATTGTCTTTCATGTAATTGATGAGCTGCAGCGCGTTGGACGCAGGCAGTGGCGTGAAGAACATGTCCTGAGCGGTGATCAAGATACTGCCCCGCGCCGGCCCTTTGAATGTGTCCGCAGGCCTGATGTGCGCAAGCACGTAGCGGCCGCTATCCGACGGAGGCGGCCCTTGGTATTTCTCAATCCATCCCGGGGGTAGAGCGTAGCTCATTCCAAAATACTGATTACTGAACACATTATTGGTCACGCTCCCGCCTTCGGGCAGCGGAGTCACGGAATCGCTGGCACTCGACCAGGCACCCTTGACCAGGATCACTCCTGCCGGCACCTTGTTCGCGGGCTGCACGTTGTCGGAAAAGTCGCCGCCGTTCTGGGCAGCGTGCTGTGGTCGGACGCTTTGGCCCCAGGCCAGCAATGACACGAACAAAGCAAGAACGGCTGATGAACACCAACGCCGAGAGGGCATCTTTACTCCTTCCGATTCCCAGCAAGTCTCCGCCGGTAATCCCGGCGAAACGGTCGCGGATCGTTTTCTAACTGGGAAAGAGCTGGCGAGACACCTTCGTGTCTCGCCAGAAGTGTGTCGCCATGATTACAGAGAGCGCAGGAAGTTGAGCAAGTCCTGCTGCTGGCTGGTTGAGAGGTAGTCGAAGTTGTACTCCACCTGATTCGCCTCCCCACCGTTGCTCTCGTGGGCCTCGATGGCGCATAGCAGGGTTGTGCAACGGCCATCGTGCAGCAGGAAGATCCTCTGTCCCAGGCCCCACAAAGGAGCCGTGCGGAACTGGTCGCCGCCCGCTGCGCCCTGCGAAACATTGTCCGCCAGGACCGAACCCATGTGATGGATTTCGAGGTCCGAATACGCGTTCACCGGAGCACTGCTCAAAGAACCGGTGATATTCGACTTTTGGGTGGTGCCGACCGTCGGGTTATGACAGGTTGCGCAGCCAATAGAGCTAAACAACGATTTCCCATTGGCAATCGAGCTTGCCGCAACTGTCGTCCCGTTCAGCACCACCCCACCGGTTGGCGGCGGTGCCAGAGTCCGCATGAAGTTGGCAAACGCCGAGACGTCATCGAGCACCGCTGAGTCCGGCGTCGCGGCTGGGTTGGATGTGTCTTCCGGATAGCCGCCCCCGCTGAGGTTCAGGCAGTTCGACGGAAGCCCGCTTAGGAGCTGGTCTTCTCCCGGCAGTGGACGGTCTTGCGTGAACAGCAGGTTGGAGATACCCATCTCCACGTTGTAGGCCTCGCCGGCGAAGATGTGCAGAGACTTGTTCTGCGCCTTCCAGCCGAAACGGGTGATGGTGCCATCGTTCCCGTTGTGGTTAAGAGCGCCGGAAATGCCGAAATTATTGCTGAGGTTTTTGTTCTGGTTGTTCAACAGGGTTGAGTCGTCAAGGTTCTCGATCAAGCCCGCGCCGAAGGTCGGCGTGGGAATGCGGAAGATAATGTTGTTCGCTGACTGAGCGGCGGCGAAGCTGGGCTGAGGCAGGCTGCAGGTTCCAGCATCGGAGCGGCCACTCACCGTGAACAGGTCCTCCACGCCTCCATTCGGGGCGTTGTAGTTCACCGTGCCGTTGCTATTGAAGAAAAACGGAAACCGGGCCTCCAGAGTCGGGCCGTTGGCTGTGATAAAGGATGGGGTGGTGTCTTTGGGCGCGACTCCGTTGCTGGTGAACTGGAATTGTGGATTCGAGGCAGGACCTGTCCCCCCGATCGCGGGTTGCGCGTGACAGGAACTGCAGCTGTTCGAGTTAAACCGCGGTCCCAGACCGTTGTTGCCGGTCGGGCTGTTGGAAACGGACTCCACGTCCTGGAAGCGCTTGAGCCCGTCATTGAAAAAGGCCAGGATCCCGGGAACGTCGTTCGCCAGCACCGAAGAGAGTGCTGCGCCCGTACCACGGTTCCCACTCTGAACTCCAGGATCGGTTTGAGCGGATGCCACTACAGCGAGGAACAGCACCGCCAAGGAAACGGACGCGAGTCTTGCTGTCTTGATCACGACTCCTCCTTTGTAACGTGTCTTCCTTCGTAACTGCGCAGATCCTTTCTGGATCATGGTTGAAACACCCTGGGACCGCCATCCCCCGGGGAAATGTGCTGCCCTCTACTCCTGCCCGTGGCATACGGGCACGCCAGGGACAGAACTTTCCCACAGTTTTCAGACGATGTAGCGAAGGCTGGCTTCCCTCAAGGAGAGAACATCAAAGAAGAAGCAGTCGACGCGGCAGGCACGACGATGAACGGGCGGAGAAAACGAGTGGCCGCCCTGCCCGCCAGGGGGATGGAGTTTCTTGAGCGGAGCATTGCTCCTCCTTTCAGACTGGTACTGATAGGGCTTGGGATCAGAAATGGCGCGAAGTACTCTGCGGATCTCCGGACGTTGCAGGTGCAGGGGCGTCCCGATCTCCGCAGTGTTGCGTCTTGTAGCGTAGATGCCTGTTAACGCAACAAAAATCGTGTGGAAGTTACGGAGTCAGAACAGCCGGTACTACCTCGCCTCGACATAAACCATTTTTTTCTTGTTTATACGCGCGGCGGTTTCGGATGATCGCCCTTGATTCGGGCCTCGGAAACCTTCGCGGTTGTTCTGAAAACCGGAATTGCCTCGAGCCTACGAGGTTTGTTGAGGTAACTGGATCCTGTCTGGTTATTGTGTCTGGTCAGCGATTACGATGTGTGGACGACAGGGCAGCCCATAGCTCTCGCGTGCGGTAGAATCAACTCGAAACCGGGGATGGTTCCTGGCATCTGAATTCGAACGGGTTTCCGTTTCTGTCTCAGCCCCTGCTTTTTCGGTAGTGGCTCAGTTTGATTGTCATCCTGAACAAGCGTTTTTTTGCGCAGTGAAGGATCTAGGAGAGCCGCGCGAAGCGTCGCGTTCTTTGCGACGCAACAACCGCGTGTTAGGCTCGCTTCCATCTCAAACTGAGGCACTACTGCTTTTTCGTCAGTCCGCTGGTTCGTATGAGAACGCACTCTCTCGCACTCGGCGTTCTTCTTCTGCTAGGCGCCGCCGCCGCGGCTCAATCGCAGTCCATTCCTCGTCCCACCGGTCCCAATTTCCTGATTACGGTCGCCGACGAAAACGGAGTCGCCGTTCCCTCCGCCCGCGTTTTTCTGCAAATGCCAAATTCTCCCCTCCTCCGTTGCGAAACTGATTTTTCGGGAAGCTGCTCCTTCGCCCGGCTGCCTCCCGGCGCCTATCGACTGCGCGTCGAAAAAGAGGGCTTCTATGCCCTCGATCTGCCGTCCCTTGCCGTCAGTGCTGGGGCCCGGTTCGAACTCTCTCTCTTCCATGTGCAGGAAGTTCGCGAAGTCGTCAACGTGGTGGAGTCTCCTCCCGCCATCGATCCCGCACAGGTCTCATCGCAAGAGACGCTCAGCGGCCTCGACGTGATCAACATCCCCTATCCCGCAGCCCACGACTACCGCAACGTTCTCAATTTCATTCCGGGAGTCGTTCAGGCTGGCTTTGGCGGGATCCACATTGCCGGCTCCCAAACCTATCAGACGTTAACTCTGCTCGATGGCTTCAACATCACTCAACCTGCCAATGGTCAGATCCTGGCACGGGTTAGCACCGACGCCTTCCGCTCCATCGAAGTTGAACCTTCTCGTGAGTCCGCCGAATACGGCAAAGGTTCCGCCGGCGTCCTCAGCCTGAACACCGGCATCGGCGACGATCACTTCCGCTTCGCCGCCACCAATTTTCTTCCCTCATTCCAGAATAAAAATGGATGGCGCGTCCGCGACGTCCTTCCCCACTTAACTTTTTCCGGGCCTCTTCGCAAAGGAAAGATGTGGTTCTTCAATGCCTTCGATGGTGAATACGACAACTTCATCTTCACCGAGTTGCCCCGCCACGCCGACAACGATCACCTGCTGCGCGTCAGCAATCTTTTCAAGCTGCAGGCCAATCTCAGCAACCGCAACATTCTTACTCCAAGCTTTCTTCTCAACCATCTTCATGACAACTACGCGTTCCTCTCGCCCCAGAGTCCGCAGCAGGCCAACCCGGCTGACACCGAGACCGCCTACATTGGGAGCCTGAAAGACCAGCACTACTTTCCCGGAGGCCAACTCCTCGAAACCGGATTCGCCTTCGACCAATACGACCTCGAACTGACCCCCTACGGCAACCTTCCATATTTCACCAACACGATAACCGCTGGAGGAAACTATTACCTAGCCGAACAAACCAGGGCCCGCCGCTGGCAACTTCTATCCAATCTCTATCTCCCGCCCCGCCACTGGTACGGCCGTCACGATTTCAAACTCGGCGTGGACCTCGACCGCATCGCCTATGACGCCCAATTCAATCGCCAGTCCATTTCCTTCCTCAACGGAACCCTGATCCTTCCGCCAGGCGCAACTTGCCTCACTCTTCCTCAAACGCCTACCTTTCCCTGCACCCGCTTCTCCACCTTCACCGCCGCTCCTCTTCACCGCCAGTTCAACGCGGAAGTCAGCGCCTACCTCCAGGATCGTTGGCTCATTACCGACCGCCTTCTCCTCGAACCCGGTATACGCTTTGACTGGGACGAAATCGTTCGTCACCCGCTGTTCTCTCCCCGTCTCGCCGGAACCTACGTTCTCGACAATTCCGGCAACACAAAATTTTCCGCCGGAATCGGCATCGTCTACGACGCGACTCCCATTTTTTTGATTGCCCGCCCCTTCACTGGAACGCGCCAGGACACCTTCTACGCCATCAATCCCGCTTGCGTAACGAATGTTCTCTGCAGTCCCGCCGTCGATATCACCGGCCCCGTCACCACAAGTTTCACTGCCGACACTCGTGATCTCGAGGCTTCCCGTTTCCTGAACTGGAGCATCGGCCTCGAAAGAAAGCTTCCCGCCGCCATCTACATGAAAGCCGAGTTCCTGCAAAAACGCGGCTCCCACGAATTCGTCTACGACACGCTCAACGGCGCCAGCAGCGGTACCTTCGTCCTGCAGAATACTCGCCAGGATCGCTACGACGCCCTCCAGATCACTCTTCGCCGCAACTTCCGCGAGAGCTACACGCTCGTCGGCGCTTACACCCACTCCCGCGCCCGCTCCAATCAAGCGCTGGACTTCAACGTCGACAGCCCCATCCTCAGTTCGCAGCAGCCCGGCCCCTACCCGTGGGACACTCCTGATCGCTTTCTCTCCTGGGGCTACATGCCCTTCTTCAAACTTCCGTTGATCAAGCGCACCGAAATCGCATATTCCCTCGAAGCCCGCACCGGCTTCCCCTTTAACGTAACCAATAACAAGCAACAACTTGTCGGCGAACCCGACTCTCACCGCTTCCCTGAATACTTCTCCCTCAATCTCCAATTGGAGAAGCGCTTCCACCTCTTCGGCTACTACTGGGCAGTGCGTGGTGGCGTGAATAACATCACCGGACACCGCAATCCCTTTATCGTGAACAGCAACATCGACTCCCCTCAATTCCTAACCTTCAGTGCCTTTCAGGGACGCTACTTCACCTCCCGCATCCGTCTCCTAGGCCGCAAATAATCCGCCAGGTTTTTGTCCCGGTATTGTGTAGTCCCGGCGTTTATAATTAGGACTTCGTTTGTCATCCCGAGGCGCCCGCTTTTGGCGCCGCGGGACCTGGGCGTGTCGCGCGAACATTCGCGCGTTCTGTGCGCGAATGCAGATCGCGCGTCTGACACGCATCCGTGTTTCACTTGCATCGAAAAATCACATCCCGTCATCTCTAACACCTGGAGGATCAATCATGGCTCATGAATTACCCCCACTGCCGTACGACTACGCGGCACTCGAACCCGTCATCGACAAACAGACGATGACCCTGCATCACGACATGCACCACGGCGCCTATGTGAAGAACCTCAACGCCGCCCTGGAGAAGCATCCCGAGCTGGGAAAGAAATCCCCTGAAGATCTCATTCGCGACCTGAATGCCATCCCCGAGGACATCCGGGCCGCCGTCCGCAACAATGGCGGAGGCCACATCAACCACACTATGTTCTGGAAGATCATGAAGCCCAAAGGCGGAGGCGATCCCACCGGCCCCATCGCCAACGCGATCACCAAGACCTTCGGCAACTTCAAGGATTTTCAAGCCAAGTTCAACGACGCTGGTGTCAAACAATTCGGCTCAGGATGGGTCTGGCTCGCAGGCAAGCCCGGCGGCGAAGTGCAAATCCTCAGCACTCCGAATCAAGACAACCCCATCTCGCAAGGCCTGTACCCCATCTTCGGCAACGATGTCTGGGAGCACGCCTACTACCTGAAATACAACAACCGTCGCCCGGAGTACCTGGCCGCGTGGTGGAACGTCGTCAACTGGGACGAGGTTAACCAACGCTACGAAACCTTCAAATCCGGCAAGGCTGTTCACGAACCAGCTCTGGCCCACCGGTAAAGACGTCGTCGGCTTCGTGCCTCAAACCAGGGGCAGGTGCCCCGACTGCTTAGAGGTAGCTGGAAAGACTTCGGTTTTTGGGTGGCGCAGCGCTTCAGCGCTGCGGTAAGGGCCCTGCTTTCGATGAGGGCTTCAGCCTCCGAGGTCATCACGGTGTGTTTTCCGCAGCCTCTTAGGCGGGCGAAGTTCGGCGAGGTAAAGGTAGGTATGAGGTAAGATCAGGTTCAAGGACAGACACAAAGAAAAAGGGCTCCCGCGCTAATCGCGCAGGAGCCTTTTCTGCTGCTTCCGAAATGATTACGACCCTCTACGCCGCCGTCACTGTCGCAAACTCATCCGGGCGGTTCTCGAATTCCGTTTGGCACTCCTCCGAACAGAAAAAATATTTCTTCCCGGCAAACTGCGTGTGAAACTCGGTCCTGTTCTCGTCCACTTTCATCCCACAAACCGGATCAATCGCCATAAACTCCTCCTCGCAAGATATGGTCTTCCTTAGCCCTCCCTGTGCAAGGATCTTTCCTTTCTATTCCGGCTCCAAATAGCTGATCCCGTTCATCTTCTCCCATGCGCAAACTCCTCTGAAGAAGGCCTCGGGAAAATTCTTCCACCGCCGTGCACCTAATACCCACCACGGACCTCGCAACTCCCCTTCCATTTCGTCGAAAACCTAAGCCGTCACCGCAGTTTTCTTGGGGAACGCAACGCGATGTCTGCCCGTATTAACCTCTGAGGCTTCATGCCCGTCGCCCGACGATCCCGCCGCCTGACCTTGGTCGCGGTTTTGTTCTTTATCTTGTACCTCGTGTTCTGTAGCGTCGGCGGCATCTTCGTAGCCGACGGAACCCTGCACCCCGCGCGCCGTCCCCTGACCCAGGAAGAAGAAACCACAATGCGCCAAACCCTCGACGCCGAGATCGAAGACGTCTCCATTACAACGCAAGATAACGTTGTCCTCAGCGCCTGGATCGTCCGGCCCCGCCAGAGCAATGGCGACGCCGTGCTCCTCCTCCACGGCCTCGGCGACAACCGCATTGGCATGACCGGCTATGCACGACTCCTGCTCGCTCACGGCTTCGCCGTTCTCCTCCCAGACGCCCGCGCTCATGGCAGGAGCGGCGGTGCCCTCGCCACCTACGGTCTGCTCGAACGCAACGACGTTCACCAGTGGTTCGACTGGCTCGCCGCGCGGGACCATCCCCGCTGTATCTTTGGCTTCGGGGAATCGATGGGAGCCGCGCAACTCCTGCAGTCTCTCGATACCGGAACGCATTTCTGCGCCGTCGCCGTCGAATCGCCGTTTTCCAATTTTCGCGAGATTGCCTACGACCGCATGGGCCAACCCTTCCACCTTGGACCTTGGCTCGGACGCACCCTTCTTCGCCCGCTCGTGGAGGTCGCCTTCCTTCGCGCTCGGTGGGAGTTCAAACTCAACATGGAGCAAATCTCTCCCGAAGAAGCAGTGACCGCCAGTCCCATTCCCGTCTTCCTCATCCACGGAGAAGATGACAGCAACATTCCCGTTCGCCACTCTCGCCGTATCAAGTCCCGAAACGCCAGCGTCATCTTGTGGGAGGTTCCCAACGCCGATCACTGCGGCGCCATCTCCGCTGCGCCGCGAGAGTTTGAACAGCGCCTCCTGATCTGGTTCTCGACTCATTCCCGGCAACTGAACTAAGCGACCCTCTCGCTCTCTCATCATTTCCGTGTCTTCGCCCGGAGATTTCTTCGCGCCGCAATTTCTACAACCCTGACCTCGGCAGCGCCAATCCACACAAAAACCACCAACCGCTTTCTGCATTTCCTGTGCGCTCTCTGTGGATATTCCGGCCACCCATGTTCCTAAATTATCCTTCCCAAAAAGGGCCAAGGAGAGAACCATCGCCCCCACACGGCTTAACGGCACCTTTCCAATATTCTTCTTGACCCGTGTTTATCCGGCACAATCCCTGGCCACTCTTTTCTTCAATTGCACCAAAAATACTGAATTGACCGCGTTCACTTTCGCACGTACAGTGACCTTCGCTCCCACAAAAAAATAAAAATAAAAAAAGGGACGCAAGCATTCAGGGGACCAGCGATTCCAGCAAGTGGAGTTCTCAATCAACAAGCAAAATTCAATTGTCAAAAATCCAACTGGATCGGCGCACCATGAAAGCAGCAGCCTGGAAGACATACCGCACAAGATTCTTAGTCAAGGCAAAACAACTCAACTCTGATCTCAATTTTACCGACTCCCTCGGCCGCCAGCATTCCGGACGCCGGGGTGACTACCTCGTCGAATCTTCCGACGGCGTGCTGCGTATCGCCCCGCAACAGATTTTTGAAGACATTTACGTGCCCATGGCACTCATTGACGAAGAAGACATGGTCGGCTTGGACGACGTGGCACGCGTCCGCCGCAAACTCCCACAATCCTGCCGCGAGCGCCGCCTCTCCGGAGACAGTGCCAGGTTTAACTAGCTCAGGTTTAACTAGCTCACGTTCAACTAGCTCAACGTTGTGGAAAACGAAGCCGCCAACCCGCATCAAGGCCGTCATTGCTGGAGATACAACCTATGGTGTTTCCCTCTTGACAGGCACAACCTGCGGGAGTAACGTTGCACTCCCATAGGGTGGATTTTCGCCCCACGGGAATGGGGCGATTTCCGTGTAAATCGAGTAAACGAAGAAGAGAGTACTCAGGAAATAAACCGCGGAGGCGTCAGGCCAGAGGTGACTTGGTGCCGCCGCTTTACCATAGACTCAGCCCCTCTGGCGTCAGGCTTCTCGATCCGTAAGCCCGGCGCCTGAGGTCTGGGGCTCAGCGTTTTTTGCGGTGGCCGTTCTCCCGATCCTCCCCCGGGAGTGCGACAACTCATTGACAACAAGATATTTGTACCTGTCCGCCCGCAGGGAGAAAGAAGATTTCCTCTCCGGCGGCGCGGCAACTCAGGAGCCCGAAAATGGAAGGTCTATCACGCCTCGTCACCGAATCCTTGGCCCGGTACGGCTTTGACCGCCCCGTGGATTACCGTCGGCTGCACTGGTCGCGGTGGTTCCGCTGCGAGTCTCCCCATAGTCTCCTGTTCGTTCCCAGCAAACCCGGAATTTTCGTCCTCGCTGAAGAGATCATGGCTCCCGGCCACAGCGGCGCAACCGACGGACGCCGCATGCTGGCCGTCCTCCAGTTCGGCGAAGACGACGACATGGCCTTCGTCCTCGATCGCATGTTTTCCCGCGAGAACCCCATGCGCGCCCGGCTGGCCTCCGGTCGAGTCTTCGTCCGCTTCGTCGTGATTGAGGACGAAACCCAGCGCCGCAGCATTTGTGGCGCCCTCAACCAGTGGCTGATTTCCTCCAGTGATAACGCCTCCGGCATCGGAGCCCACTTCGCCACCTCCCTGGAACTGACCCCAGCCGCAGATGATGGTGTAGGGCGGACACTCCTGTCCGCCAACGCCAGCACGACCACTCTACCGGCGCAAACCAGATCGTCAGAACCCGGCACGGATTCTGCACAAACGGCTCCGCAATCGTCGGCTCAGCATCTCGACTCCGGTGCCGCCGCCAACCTTCACTGTCCTTTCCCCTTGCCCTCCGGTTTCTAACGGAGGACTGAGTCGGAATGGAATCGTTCGATTCGTCTCAGGACGTGCGTTTGCCTCGTATGAAGGCGCAGCATTTTGATTTCGTATTAAGGCACAGCATTCGATTGAGGCGCCGCACTTGGTTTCGTATTAAGGCACGGCATTCGATTGAGGCGCCGCACTTGGTTTTGTATTAAGGCACGGCGTTCTGTTGAGGCACAGCATTTGATTCGTATTAGGGCACGGCTTCACAGGCTGCACAAAAGCTCCGGTTTTGATTTTGCCTTGAAGGGCGCGGCTTCAAGCCGCGCCATACGAAGTACGAAAAGAATTGCGGCTTTAGCCGCTGAGGTTAGCCGCGAAAGCGGCGCAAGAACGCAGCCCACGTCGCAACCCGTGGGTATAGGAAGACTAAAGAAGCATCAGCCCCCAAAGGGGCGAAAGACGAGATCTTTGAAAGACTCTCAGCGCTTGGATTTTGTGTTGCTTTACGGAACATAACGTCGAGTGCTCTTCACTGCACTCGCGAGATCCGAACGTTCGAGACAACCCGATTCCCACATCCGCCGCCCCGGACGCCCGAATCGGCCGCAAGACGAATAGAATCTAATATATGGAGAGATCGATGTCCGATATCAACACCATCACTACATCCCCGGTTGCTACCGTTTCCGTGCCCCCGTCTACCCCTGTGACTAAGAAGACTGATGCCCAGGGCGGTGTGATCTTCGAACAGAAAGATGTCGAAGTCCCCAAAGACTGGTCGATGACCGCTACCAACATCGTGGCCAGCAAATATCTGCACGGCAAAGTCGGTACGCCCGAGCGCGAGACCGGAGTACGCCAGCTCGTTACCCGCGTTGCGGAAACCATCCGCGACTGGGGATTGTCCCAGGGTTATTTCAAGACGCCGGAAGATGGCGCCACCTTCCACGACGAGCTTGTACACATCCTCGTTCGTCAGTACGCTGCCTTCAACTCGCCCGTCTGGTTCAACGTGGGATGTGACCGCATCGAGCCCAACTCCGACGCCCGCAACTGGCACTGGAATCCGCAGACCCAGCAAGTCGAGTTCGGAGTTACTGGTTACAAAACGCCGCAATGCTCCGCCTGCTTCATCAACTCGGTGAAAGATTCGCTGGACTCCATCCTCACTCTGGCGAAGACCGAAGGCATGCTCTTTAAGTGGGGCAGCGGCACCGGCACCAATCTCTCCACCCTGCGTTCTTCCACGGAAGGTCTCAGCGGCGGCGGCACCGCCAGCGGTCCGCTCAGCTTCATGAAGGGATTCGACGCCTTCGCCGGCGTCATCAAGTCCGGAGGCAAGACTCGCCGCGCCGCCAAGATGGTCATCCTTAACGTGGACCATCCCGATATCGTCGACTTCATCGAGTGCAAGATGAAGGAGGAGGCCAAGGCCCACACTCTAGTCGCCGCGGGATACGACGGCTCCTCGCCCGACTCCGAAGCTTACTCCTCCATCTTCTTTCAGAACGCTAACAACTCGGTCCGCGTTACCGATGACTTTATGTACGCTGTGCTTCGCGACACTGACTTCTCCACCAAGTCAGTCAACGACGGCCGCGTCATGAAGACGTACAACGCCAAGGATCTGCTCAAGAAAATTTCCGAAGCCACCTGGCACTGTGGCGATCCCGGCATGCAGTACGACACCACGGTCAACCGCTGGCACACCTCGAAGAACACTGCGCGCATCAACGCCAGCAATCCGTGCAGCGAATATATGTTCCTCGATGACTCGGCGTGCAACCTTGCGAGTCTGAATCTGCTGAAGTTCGCGCCCAACGGCACCTTCGACGTCGAAGCCTACCGCCACGCCGTCGACGTGCTGATCACCGCGCAGGAAATTCTTGTCGACAACGCCGGATATCCCACAGAAATGATCATGCGCAACTCGCATGACTATCGCCCACTCGGATTAGGCTACGCAAATCTCGGAGCGCTGCTGATGGCCGCCGGACTCCCCTATGACTCCGATGCCGGACGCGACTACGCCGCCTGCGTCACCGCCATAATGTGCGGCGAAGCCTATCTGCAGTCCTCAAGAATCGCCGAACAATGCGAGCCGCTAACCCCGGCCACCGAGCCCACAAAGAAAAATTTGGCAGAAACAAATCTAGGCGCCGGCATCGGCAATGCTGGGAGCAGCAATGCTCATGTGGGGACAGCCGCCTCGGCTGTCCAGCCCGAGCGAAGCTCGGCGATGCCCGGTGGTGCCTGCCCCGGCTGGTACATCAGCCGCGAACCGTTCCTCGACGTAATCCGCATGCACCGGGCCAGCGTAAACAACATCAACAAAAACAACGTCCCCACCGCCCTCTACGAATCCAGCAAGCAATGCTGGGACGAAGCCCTGGCCCACGGCGAAAAACACGGCTACCGCAACTCCCAAGTCACCGTGCTAGCCCCCACCGGCACAATAGGCTTCATGATGGACTGCGACACAACTGGGGTGGAGCCGGATTTGGCTTTGATTAAGTACAAAAAGCTGGTGGGCGGGGGGATGATCAAGATCGTGAACAACACGGTGCCCACGGCGTTGTTCAAGCTTGGTTACGATCACGATCAGGCGAATGCGATTGTCAGTTACATTGATGCGACCGGGACGATCGAGGGGGCGCCGCATATCAAAGACGAGCATCTGGCGGTGTTTGATTGCTCGTTCAAGCCGGCCAAGGGGACGCGCGCCATCCACTACATGGGACATCTGCGCATGATGGCGGCTACACAACCCTTCATCTCCGGGGCTATATCGAAGACAGTCAATCTACCGGAGAACGCTACGGTCGAAGACATCATGGAGGCCTACCTGCAGGCGTGGAAGCTCGGCCTGAAAGCCGTGGCGGTGTATCGCGACGGATGCAAGAAGTCACAGCCGCTCTCGGCGGCGGGGACCAAGACCGCGAATTCCAGTAAGGAAGACTCACGGGCGGGGGCGCCCGCGCCACACGAAGAAGAAAATCTCAACGCGCCTCCGCGTGCGGTGCGGCACAAGCTGCAGGAAGAGCGGGCGTCGATCACGCACAAGTTCAAGGTTGGCGATCACGAGGGCTACATCACTGTTGGCCTCTATCCGAATGGCGAGCCCGGCGAACTCTTCATCACCATGGCCAAAGAAGGATCGACTGTCTCCGGCCTGATGGATAGCTTCGCGCTGGCGGTCTCTATCGCACTGCAACATGGAGTGCAACTCCGACTGCTCTGCGAAAAATTCGCACACACGCGCTTTGAGCCCAGCGGTTGGAGCGGCAATCCGGAGATCGGCTATGCCAAGTCGATCATGGACTACATCTTCCGCTGGCTGCAGATGCGCTTCCTGACCGGCCAGCAGCAGATGCTGTTCGAGAACTTCAGACTGCGGACCGCAGCCCCCGGACCTCAGCCGGAAGGGACCGGAGATGTGAACGGTCCGAAGTCCGAGGTCCGAGGTCCGGGCTCTGTCCACGCCGCCGACGCGCTGGCCGGCATCATCGACCTGGGCGACGCTCCCAGTTGCAGCTTCTGCGGCAGCATCATGACCCGCAACGGAAGCTGCTACCGCTGCGGCAGTTGCGGGAGCACGAGCGGGTGCTCGTAAGTTAGTTTCGTGGGAAGATCAAAATCCCCACCCTGTCGCAAAGAGCGCGACAAGGGTGGGGCACCCGCGGGCTTAAGAAGTGAAGTCGTGCCCTGATACGAATCTCAACGATCCATTGAATCGCAGCGCTGGAAGCGCTGCGCCACCCAAAATTTGCGGGGCTCGCGGCGAGCTTGCGCTCGGTTTGAGCGGACGGAGCACTGCGTTCGATATGTTGCTCGTCACTCCCAGTTCGTCGTTCCCGGAATGGGAAAATTCTTGTCAATAGGGTTGGGGAGCGAAAAATTGGCAAGTGGTTCATTTAAATGGAAATATAGTTGGGCGGGAATGTCCGGTTTACCCCTTGTGATTTGATATTCTGAAAATAGAGGGGAAATATTAACGGAGCGAGTGCGCGGCCTTGTGGGCCGCGATTTTTATTTTGGGGGGACGCCAATAGGGAAGCGTGCCAAGCGCGCGTGTTTATGCGCCCAAGAACGGGCGCATCGCGCGGCACGTCCAGGTCCCCTTCGGCTGCCCCCTCGGCTTCGCTCGGGGCTTCGGCTGAAACAGGGCAGGCTTTCGTCGGGCAAAAGCGCCCTCGTCAGGATGACAGAACGCAGGGTGGGTTCTCCGCGCGGGCAAAGAGCGCCCGCCTCGGGATGACAAATCGTTACGGGACAAGAGCGAGGGGAAGTATGAAGAAGAAGATAAATCGTGGAGGATGGGTGGCGGGGTGCAAGGAGCGCGGGGAGTGGGCGGAGCTTTGTTTTATGGCGCGGGTGGCGGGGTTGGGGCTGGGAGTGTCGAAGCCTTATGGGGACTCGGCTCGGTATGACGTGGGAGTTGAAAGCGGAGGGCGGATTTTGCGGGTGCAGGTGAAGTCCACGATTTACTGCCGGCGCGGAGGAGAGTACAGCCTGAATGTGATGGGGCCGCAGCGGCGCAAGTATAAAGCAGGGACGGTGGACTTGTTTGCGGTGTATCTGATTCCGGTGGATGAGTGGTACCTGATCCCGTATAAGGTGATGGGCAAGAAGAATCTGAGTCTGCATTTCACTCCGGGGAGCAAGCGGCAGAAGTATGCGCGGTTCAAGGAGGCTTGGGAGTTGTTGCGAGGGGATCCGTTGGAGATTTGGGGGTGTGTGGAGGAGGTGCGAGTGTGAATTGCGATGCCGTGGGCGCTTCGGCGCGAGTCGTCAAATCCTCTGGGGGATGGAGCCGTGGAATCCCACGTCTCGCAAAATCAGCGAGACAAGGGGCACCCCCTTTTCGTTCACGGTTGAGGTGAGCTCGCTCCACCAGGGCTGCGCCACCCAACTGCGCCGACCGACACTTACTGGAAGAATTCGGTCATGTCGGGGGCGATGGCGGCGGCGCCGGGGAAGGTGTTGATGCCGGAGGCGGCCAGGGTCAGGCGCAGCAGGCTCTGGTGCTGGTAGAGAGTCTGCGAGGTGTAATTCTTTTTTGACTTCGAGGTGACGATGATGGTGGCGACGCGGCCTCCGCCGTGTGCGATGTCGCTCTGGTCACCTTCATCGAAGGTGATGATGAGCAGACCACTGGCTTGGAAGGCAGGGCTGGCGAGGATTGGGGCGATATTTGTTTGGAGCCAGGCGTCGGCCTGGGCGAGCGAGCCGTCGTGGGCGTCGTCGAGCAGGTTGGGAGCGATGAAGGAATATTGCGGCAACGAATTGTTGGCGACGTCGGTTGCCAACTGCGCGGTGGAGACGATGTTTGCCGCCTGCGGAGCGTTGCCTTGAACGTCAGAGAAGTAAGAGAACGGGTTGTGGCGACGGACGTAGGGATAGACGTCCGCGGCGGGGCCCGTTGGGGGAAGGCTCTCGGCGTAACATTTCCAGCTCTTGCCGGCTTTAACCAGTTCGCGGATGACGTTGTCGTCGTTGATCGTGCCGGAGAAGGTGTCGGTGGTAGTTTCCACAAGGCCGGTAGTGAGCATGAAGTAGTTGGGCAGCGAAGGATGCGCGTTGCCGTAATACTGCGTGGCCAATCCGTATTGTTGGGCCAGGCTGTTGATGTAGGGCATGGCGGCGTTGCCGATGACGTCGGGATAACTGTGGTTTTCTTCGACGACCACAACCACATGAGAGAACGTGGGCTGGTTGGCGGGGACGGGAGTCTGGACGACAGGGGGAGTGCCGCTGCTTACGGAGGTTCCTCCTCCGCAGGCGAGTCCGAGGGCGGAGACGAGGCAGAGGGAGAGCAGAGAAATAATTGCGGCGGCGCCGGCGGCTTTGAACGGGCGGATCACTGCAGGGTCCTTCCGGCCAGAGCAGCTTTGTGTGCACGAAATAATTGCGGCGGCGCCGGCGGCTTTGAACGGGCGGATCACTGCAGGGTCCTTCCGGCCAGAGCAGCTTTGTGTGCACGATGACGGGCAGATAATTTGTTGTGTCTAGGCGGCTTTGCGTTGCTCGGCGTGGTCTTGTTTGGAGGCAATTTCGAGGTGCTCGTGCTTGATGTCGAGACGGAGACGGTTGTGGATGCTCATGTACTGCGCTGGATGCCGCGAAAGTCGTACAGGGAAGACCTGAGAGAATCTCGGGTTCAAGGGGGGTTGGCAAGCAGCCCCGGGGGGAGTAGGCTAAGCTCTCAAAACAAACAAAGGAACAGTCTCTCCCCATGACCTTTCGAGAAGAGAAGCAGCCGCAGGACTTCCACAAAATGTGTAAACAAGCGGAGCGGGATCATGAGTCCAAGAAGCTGGCTGTGCTCATTGAACGAGTGAAACGTCAACTCGAGGAGCGCGAAAATGGTGGCCGGTCTGGAATTGTGCCACCGAAACCACCCCTGGCGGCTTGGACTTCGGAGAAGAGCCTTTTGCGCGTTCCCAGTCGCAGCGCGTTGTTCGAGAGATAGAGCCTTTCCGTTCCGCCGCGTGCCGAGTCAGGCTGCTCGGGCGCGATCCTTTCCCTGCTTGATGCGTCCCTGCTTGATGCGCTGGGAGAGGAGTCTCTTGGCCTTTTCCAGTTCGGCGCGGCGGGTTGCGCTGAGCCCTCGACCTGCCCGATTGATGAAATAGTTCAACATGCGCATGCCGGAGCCCGGGCCCTTAGGGGAGACCTTTTTCGAGGCAAGGGACCGAGCGATGGTGGCTGCGTCCTTGGTGAAAAGGCCTTCGGGAGGGAAGGTGGAAACGGTCTTGACGGTTGCTACCCAGCGATGGCCGGAGTTGGTCTTGGATTCGGAGTGAGGATGGGTTGTGGCCTTCCTGGTTCGGGCGGACTTCTTGCTTCTGGTAGATGATGCGGACATGAGGCCTCCTGGCGATGCGAAGATGAAACATGGGTTGCGCCAGGACGGAATAAGGCTGCGTGGAGATTTAATTTCAGCGGAGACCATTGACTGGCGCGGCCTGACGGCAACTGACCAAGGGCACCGGGTGGAGCTGGGCAAGAGTTTTTCATTCACGATGCTGGTGATTTTCCTGGCCGGGTCATCCCCTGGTGAAACTGTTTTCCGCATGGCTGGGATTTCTACTGAGGAAAGGAAAACCTTTATTGGAAGGGCAGACGGCTCAAGACGTGGTGGGAGTGAGTCAGGCGCCCACCTCAGACGTGACGGTTTGAGGACAAAAAAGGTGGAGGAAAATTTTTCACTTCCCAAGCATTAGTTTTGAGCTAGAATGGCCGAGCGCTTTTCTGGTGGACCTCGCCACTCGGCCAAGTGGTTCGCCGGTTGCCTTCTCCCAGGAGGTAGGTAGATGTACCGGCCCTATTCAAGTTCTCTGGCGGACTCCCGTCCGTTTCTGGATGTGGAGTCTCAAATCCGCGGTTTGACACAGGATTTTGTAACCTCTTTCAATACCGGAAACTACGACCTTGTCGCGGGACTGTTTGCTCCCGATGGTGTCTTCATGGCACCGCATCATGAACCGGCACACGGGCAAAAGGCCGTGGAGCATCTGCTGCGTAAGTTCAGCGAGGCCGGGTATGGGGATCTGCGCGTGGAGACCACGCGAGTGGAATATTCCGGAGACATGGCGATGGAGACCGGACGATATTCGGTGGCGATCCGCCAAGCCAACGGAACAATGGTGGCGGACCGCGGGAAGTATTTGAAGGTGTGGCGGCGACTGGGTGCGTGGTTGATCATGGCCGATTGCTGGAGCAGCAATCTTCCAGTAGCCGACAAGTAAGGTACCTTCTGGGGCGGGAGATTTTTGAAGGCGCGCCGTTCGACCGTGAGCCTTTTCGGTCTGATTCCGTGCAACCAGGCGTGGGAAACGGTGCCGTCCCCTGCGATTGCCCCCTCGGGGCTTGGGCTACTTCCTAACAATTATCGAGCATTCCCTCGGGGCTGGCGGCTGCCAAGTCTGTCCTACGGCTTCGCCCGGAATTCGAGTTTCACGCGCACACCAGGCGGCTGCGGGAACCGAAATCTGCACTTGGCTGGTGCACGATGAAGCGATAGTGTCGGCGGACATGAGCCAAGAACTGGAAAGAGCTGGGGCCACGAATGTTGCGGGTTCGGGGGAGCAGACGCGGACAAGCGTGGAAAGTGTTGCAAGTTACTGTCCGAATTGCTCGGCGAAACTCAAGGAAAGCCGGTGCAAGATGAGTTGTCCGCGATGCGGATTTTACTTGAGCTGCTCGGATTTTTACTGAGGATTGCTGCAAACCGGGTTCGGCGCCCGAGGAAGTATGTCGGGTAGTTTTTCTTTCGCCCCTCTGGGGCTGGCCCTTCTTGATTCGTCTGACCCACGGCTTGCGCCGTGGGCTGCATTCTTTCGCCGCCACGCGGCTCGGTACATCGTCGCAGGTCTACTTTTTGGCGACATCGAGCTATGACGCTCCGGGACTGATCCTTTGCATGCATCGACCGCCTGTGTTACCGAGTGATTGAGGAAGGCAGACCAGGCGGAGTCTCTGTCGCACGAACTGACGCGCGGGTGTTGGTCCGTCTACAATGGCAGCTCGGGATTACATCTAAATTGATGGATTGAGGAGATAGCGATGGAACGCAAAGCGAGCGCAGTGTGGAAGGGTGGACTCAAGGATGGAAAGGGATCGATTTCGGCGCCGGGCGGAGTGCTCAGCAATACTCCGTATTCTTTTACGACGCGGTTTGAGAACGCGCCCGGGACGAATCCGGAAGAATTGATCGCGGCGGCGCATGCGGCATGCTTTTCGATGGCGCTGTCGGCGCAGCTGGGCGGGGCGAACCTGACTCCGGAAAGCATTTCGACGAATGTGACCCTGACGATGGAGAAGCTGGATGCGGGATGGACGATTACGGCGAGCCACATTGATGTAGTGGGGAAGGTTCCGGGTGCGGATGCGGCGACTTTTCAAAAGTATGCGGAAGCGGCGGAGAAGGGATGCCCGGTATCGAAGGTGCTGAATGCGAAGATCACGATGAATGCGAAGCTGGCGAGCTAGGGCTCCGCTCGGCCCTCGGCCCTCGGACGGCGGGCCTCAGGCTAAGACCTGCAGCTGCGAATATTTCGCATGAGGGCATTCTTATTTCATAAACCACGAAGGGCACTAAGGTTCACGAAGGTACGAATCCCCAGGTTTTTGTTCGTGTTCTTTTGTGTCCTTCATGTTGAGATTGGCGCGCTTCCGGCATCGCTGGTTTGACAGGCAGCGACGCCTCTGTAGAATAAGGATGCAGTTCTTTCCTGGAGGCGGACTTTGTGGTCCGCCGAATTCCGACCCACTTCTGCCGAAGTGGCGGAAACTGCCGCAGTCGTAATCCAGGCCATCGTGGCGGAATTGGCAGACGCGCATGGTTCAGGTCCATGTACCCGCAAGGGTGTGGGGGTTCGAGTCCCTTCGATGGCACCAGCTCTATCCTGTAGTTCGCTCATAGTCGGCTTCGAAATCCGATCTAAAATTCAGCCGCGCATTTTGGATGTCCCTTTTCTCTCTCCTCCTCTCGCTCATAGATTCGCGTCGACGCGATGTCCTCAGGTAACAAGTTCCTTTCAGACTGCTAAAATGCGGGACCAGAGGATGGCGATGAGCCCCGAAATTTCAGGCGGTGAGAGGCAGACATGGCACTGGCCGGATTTTCTGGATGCGATGGTCGCAGCAGCCGACTATCACACTGTGCTGCTGGAGAACGAACAAGTCCGGGTGTTGCGCACTCGAATCCTGCCGGGACGGACGGTGCCCGTCCATACACATCGCTGGCCGAGTGTGCAGCTGATTGTTAGCTGGAGTGATCTCGTCCGGCGCGATCATCTGGGGAATGTGATGCTGGATACGCGGACGGCTTCCGAAAGCCCCAAGCTCAACACGCCCTTATGGCATCCAGCCCTGCCTCCACATTCGGTGGAGAACGTAGGCGGGGCGGAGATTCACGCGTTGCAGATTGAAATCAAGGGTGGTCCTCCTGGTTTGTGATTCGAGTCCGTCATTCGGGTTGGTTGTTCGTCGATCAGGTGCAATGGAAATGAAAATCGAAGAAAAGACGTGCCGCTCGGGGCGAAGTGCAGTTCCGATAACAATCCCCCTTTTGATCCTGCAATTTGTTTTGTGTGCTTCTGTCTTCGGTCAGGCAAATCGCAAGAGTGTGGACCTGATCGTCAGCGGTGGGACGGTTGTGACCATGGACGCGAAGCGGGCGATCTATGAAGACGGAAGCGTCGCGGTAAAAGGAGACTCGATTGTTGCGGTGGGGCCGCGGAATGAGATCGAGAGCAGATACAAGGCGCAGCAAACGATCGATGGTAAAGGCAAGCTGGTGCTGCCAGGCTTTGTTAACGGGCACACTCATGTACCGATGACGTTGTTTCGGGGGCTGCACGATGATGTGGCCTTGAATGATTGGCTGTACAAATACATCTTTCCGGCAGAAGCGAAGAACGTGAACGAGGAGTTCGTGCGCTGGGGAACGCGACTGGCGGCGGCGGAGCAGATTCGCGCCGGAGTGACTACGTTTGCCGACATGTATTACTTCGAAGATGCAGTTGCGGAGGAAACGAAGGCGGCAGGAATGCGCGGCGTGCTGGGCGAGACGTTTATTGATTTTCCGGCGCCGGACAATAAGAGTGAAGCGGAAATGCTCGCCTACACCGAGCGGTTCTTGAAGAAGTGGCAGGGAGATCCGCTGATTCATGCGGCGCCGGCTCCGCATTCGATTTATACCTGTTCGAAGAAGACGCTTCAGGATGCGGCAGCGCTGGCGCGAAAATATCACGCGCCAATTCTGATTCATGTGGCCGAGATGAAGAAGGAGCGGGAGGACAGCGAGAAACAGAATGGAATGTCTCCGGTGCAGTATCTGGAGAAGGTCGGAGTGCTAGGGCCCGACGTGGTGGCGGCGCACTGCATTTTTGTGGACGAGGCGGACCGGAAACTGCTGGCGGAGCGAAATGTGGGGTGCGTACACAATCCGTCGAGCAATATGATGCTCGCCAGCGGCGTGTCACCGGTGCCGGAGATGCGAACGGCTGGAATCGCGGTGGGGTTGGGAACGGACGGCCCCGCGGGCAGCAACAACGATCTTGACCTGATGGAAGAGATGGATCTGGCGGCGAAGCTGGCGAAGATTACGAAGATGGATCCGCTGGCGCTGAACGCGAAGTCGGTCGTGGAGATGGCCACGATTGACGGCGCTCGAGCGCTACACATGGAGAAAGAAATCGGGTCCCTCGAAGCGGGGAAGAAAGCAGATCTGGTGCTGATCGGTCTGGACGCACCGAATGCCGTGCCCATGTATGACGTCTATGCGCAACTGGCTTACGCGCTCAAGGGCAGCGACGTGGAGACAGTGGTGATTGGCGGGCGCGTGGTCATGCGGGAGAGGAAGTTGCTTACAGTGAAGGAAGAGGAAGTCCTGCAGAAGGCGCGGGAGTACCGGAAAAGTGTAGCTGCCTCACTGGGGATGCCTTAGAGTTGCCGTCCTAGGCTCGGGTCTCGGCCATTGCGTTCTTAGCTTAACGCGACGCAGGTCGCGCTTCACTGATGGTCAGAACTCCCGTACACTCTCGTCATGAAAAAATCGCTGCTGCTGGTCTGCCTGGAGGCTGTGCTGCTCGTTGTTTTCTTCGCGTCGTTTTCCGGGACATGTGCCGCGCAAAAACTAGCGATCACCCTTGACGATCTGCCGCAGAACGGAGGGCTTCCGCCGGGTGTGACGCGAGTTGAGATTACGAAGGCGACGCTCGCGGTCCTGAAGAAACGGCATGTGCCACCGGTATACGGCTTCATCAATTCCAAGAAGCTTGAGGGAAGTGCCGATGGCGCGGAAGCACTGAAGCTTTGGGCTGCCGCGGAACCCGTGGGGAATCACACCTACACCCACATGGACCTGGAGCAGAATCCTCCGGAGGCATTTGAGCGCGACATTGAGCAGGATGAACCGTCTCTCGAACTGTTGGCGCCGGCCGGTGGCGATTGGCATTGGCTGCGCTATCCCTACTTGCACGAAGGCGACACGGTGGAGAAGCGGCGCGCGGTGCGCGATTATCTGAAAGCGCACGGGTACAAGATCGCGCAGGTGACGCTCGACTGGGAAGATTATCTGTGGAACGGGGCTTATGCCCGGTGCGTGGCCAAGAACGATGCGAAGTCGATCGAGTGGTTGCGGTCCAGCTATCTGAGCACGGCTTCGGCATACCTCGATCTGGGCCGCGAGCAGGCGAAGCTGATTTACGGGCACGACATCAACCACGTTCTGTTGATGCATCTGGGGGCGTTCAGCGGCACCATCCTGCCGGATGCGCTTGATTTGCTGAAGAAGAAGGGATTCAAGCTGGTAACGCTGGAGGAGGCGGAGAGCGACCCGGCGTACCAGAGCGATCCCGATGCCGGATTGCACGATGCGGGTACTCTGTTGGACCAGTTGATGCAGGTGAAGCAGCTGAAGAATCCGGCGGTTGTGGAGAAGCCGTACAAAGAGTTGCACGAAATCTGCCAATAAGCGTTGATCGTCGAAAACGGCGTTGAGGGCGTCGGGGCGGCGTGTCCTCATAGTCCCTGTCCCTTATAATTAAAAGATTCGTTATGCCCGCCTTTCTTGATCAAATTGTTGCGGCGACGCGCCGCAAGATGGGAGAGGCCAAGAGCGCGGCTAATCTTGACGAACTGGAGCAGCGCGCTGAACGGCATGTGCCGCGCGGGTTTCGGAGCGCGCTGGCAGAGAAAAGTAAGAACGGCGTGGCGATCATTGCGGAATTGAAGAAGGCATCGCCCTCCAAGGGATTGATTCGGGCGAAATTTGATCCGGCAGAGTTGGCACGGGAACTGGAGGCGGCAGGAGCGACTGCGCTTTCGGTTCTGACGGATGAGGAATTTTTTCAGGGATCGCTGGCGAATTTGAGAAAGGCCTCGGCTGCGGTCGGGCTGCCGTGTCTGCGCAAAGATTTTATCGTGGATGAATTTCAGCTGCTGGAGGCGCGGGCGAATTCAGCCGATGCGGTGTTGCTGATTGTGGCGGTGTTGTCGCGGGCGGAATTGGCGAATCTGGCACGGGGGGCTCGGGAGCGCGGCCTTGATGTGTTGTGCGAAGTGCATGACGGGGAAGAGCTGGCGAGGGCCTTGGATGCGGGACTTGATCTGATTGGCGTGAATACGCGGGATCTGCGTACGTTCAAAGTGGATTTGGAGACAGCGTTCCGGATGGCGGAGAGTTTTCCTGAGAGTGTAGTGCGAGTGGCGGAGAGCGGGATTGTTTCCGGGGCGGACATTGTGCGACTGCGAGCGGTGGGGTATCACGCGTTTCTGGTGGGGGAGTCGCTGATGCGGGCGGAGAGGCCGAGCGAGGCACTGCGGGAGTTAGTGGCGGACACCGGTAGCGGGCATCGAGAAGAGAATTCCCTGCTCGGCCGCGGTAAGGTTTAGATGCAAGGGGTCCTTCGGCTCTAGTTTTGCTTCGCGTTCGCGAAGCAAAACCTGTGCTCAGGATGACAGTTCTGCTAGATGACAGCTGTATAGAGGATGACAGCTTTGAAATGACCTGGGTCAAGATTTGCGGGACTACGAATCTGGAGGATGCGCTCGTCGCGGTTGAAGCGGGGGCGGATGCGGTGGGGTTCATATTTTATGAGAAGAGTCAACGGAACATTACGGTTGAGGCGGCGCGCGAGATTGTGGAGAAGTTGCCGGAGAATGTCGAGAAGGTCGGAGTGTTCGTTGGGGAATTGGACGAGCGGGTCTGTGAGATCGCTGAACAAGTGGCGCTAACGGGAGTCCAGCGATACGTAGATTTGACAAGCGACGGTGATACGACGCCAAGGCGCCTTGAACACTCGATAGGGCTGAAAGAATATCTTGCCCTGCACGCGGAACAGAGATTTGCATTCACGGTGGAGAAAGACGGTAGCCAGAAGTGGCTTAGCGCCCTCTTCTTGGATGCCGGTACGCCCCAGCAACCAGGAGGAACGGGGACTGTATTCGATTGGGATGCAGCGGCCCCATTGGTCGAGAGCTTGAGCAGGAGCGTGAAGGTTGTAGTTGCTGGCGGGCTGAACCCCACAAACGTCGGGAAGGCCATACAAACGATGAAGCCATGGGGAGTGGACGTTGCGTCGGGAGTCGAGGCGAGGCCGGGCAAGAAGGATGCGGAAAAAGTGCGGGCGTTTGTGAAGGCCGTGCGGGAAATCGATAGGAAAACGAGTTAGAGATGGCGACGGTTCCGAGAGCGAAAGTGAAAGTCAAAGTCCCCATCCTAGCCGCAAAGGACGCGGCCAGGATGGGGCACCCTCGTGTTTCTGTTCCCCCGAACGAGCCGGGACGGTTTGGTGTTTATGGCGGGCGCTATGTGCCGGAGACACTGATGGCGGCGCTTGAGGAATTGGAGCGAGAGTATGAGAGGGCGAAGCGCGACCGGAAGTTTCAGCAGAGGCTGGAGGAGTTGCTGCGGACTTATGCGGGGCGACCGACGCCGTTGTTTTTTGCGCAGCGGCTTACGCAGAAGCTGGGTGGGGCGAAGATTTATTTGAAGCGCGAAGACTTGCTGCATACTGGCGCGCACAAGATTAATAACTGCCTGGGGCAGGGTTTGCTGGTCGAGCGCATGGGCAAGCGGCGTGTGATTGCCGAAACCGGTGCAGGACAGCACGGTGTGGCCACGGCGACCGTTTGTGCGTTGCTGGGATTTGAGTGCGTCGTCTACATGGGGACCGAGGACATGCGGCGGCAGGAGTTGAATGTGTTCCGCATGAGGTTGCTGGGAGCGGAGGTGCGCGGGGTGGAGTCAGGCTCGCGGACGCTGAAAGATGCGATCAACGAGGCCATGCGCGACTGGGTGACGAATGTACGGACCACTCATTATTTGTTGGGAAGCGTGCTGGGGGCGCATCCGTATCCGACGATGGTGAGGGATTTTCATCGCGTGATTGGGCGGGAGGCGCGGGCACAAATTCTGAAGGCAGAGGGCAAGTTGCCGGCCGCGATCATTGCCTGCGTGGGTGGTGGGTCAAACGCGATTGGAATTTTTTACGAATTTATTAACGATAAGAAGGTGAAGCTGATTGGTGTCGAAGCGGGCGGACGGGGTGAGGCGCTGGGAGACCACGCAGCACGGTTTCGTGGCGGGTCGCCGGGAGTGCTGCAGGGTACGTATTCGTACGTGTTGCAGGATCCCGGGGGGCAGATCGCGCTGACACATTCGGTTTCGGCGGGCCTGGATTATCCATCCATTGGGCCGGAGCATGCGGCACTGAGAGATGCGGGACGAGCGGAGTACGTTCCGGCATCCGATGCCGAGGCGCTGGAGGCGACGACGCTGCTGGCGCGAACGGAAGGAATTATTCCTGCGCTGGAGTCGGCACACGCAGTGGCGGAGGTGGTGAAGCGCGCGCCCAGGATGAAGAAGTCGGAAGTGGTAATCGTGAATGTTTCCGGGCGCGGGGATAAGGATATTGGGATCATGCGGGAGTCACTTTCGTTGGAAGGAAAATCAGAATCTTTACCACAGAGGGCACAGAGGGTCACAGGGTAACCCGGGGCGAAGCGATCCAGACTATGCCTCTATCTTTCTACAAAAAGCCGGCGTTAGTCGTGTATGTGACCTGCGGCGATCCGGATCTCGCGACCACGCGCGAAATCGTGCTGGCTGCGATTGAGGCGGGGGCGGATGTGATTGAGCTGGGCGTGCCCTTCAGCGATCCGGTGGCGGATGGTCCGGTGATTCAGCGGGCCAGCGAACGAGCGTTGAAACATGGGACGTCGCTGGGCCAGGTGCTTACGCTGGCAGCTGAGATCAGGCAACACGCGCAGTCGACGGGGCTGATTATTTTTTCGTACTTGAATCCGATCTTGCGGATGGGGATGGAGAAGTTTTGCATGGTGGCTCGGCATGCGGGAGTGGACGGCGTGCTGGTCACGGATTTACCGGTGGAAGAGGCGGACGCGTATCTGCGGTCGATGAAGTCGAATGACCTGGCGCCCGTGTTTTTGGCGGCGCCTACCAGCCCGGACGAGCGGCTGAAGCGGATTGCGGAGGCATCCCGAGGATTTGTATATGCGGTGTCGCGGACTGGAGTGACTGGAGCGCGGCAGCAGTTGGCGGAAGATGCGCAGAAATTGGTTCGGCGCCTGAGGCGCGTGACCAAGTTGCCGGTTGCGGTGGGATTTGGAATTTCGAACGCGGAGCAGTTTGCGGAAGTTGGGAATTTTGCGGATGCGGTTGTGGTGGGCAGCGCAATCGTGGAGACGGTTGAGCGGAATCAGGGGCGGGAAGCGGCGGCTGTGGGAGAATTTGTGAGGAAGCTGTCAGCTGTCAGCTTTCAGCTCTCAGCCAAGACGTCATGACGCATGCAGCAGTGGGCGCTGTTAGGCGTAATGGTTGCCGAGACGTTGAATTGTGTCGCTCCTGAATTAAGAGTGAAGTTACTGATAGCTGAAGGCTGACAGCTGAGAGCTGGTTTTCTCATGGACATTGCAGACTGGCGAAAGAAGATTGATGAGCTTGATCGCAGGCTCGTAGAGTTGCTGAGCGAGCGGGCGCGGGCTGCGGTGGAGATTGGACGGCTCAAGCGGAACACGAGTTTGCCGATTTACGAGCCGGATCGGGAGCGGAACGTATTTGCGAATGTGCAGGGAATGAATCAGGGTCCGCTGCCGGATCGGGATCTGGTGCGGATTTATGAACGGATCATGGACGTGATGCGAAATATTCAGAAGGAAGGGATCGGGGCTGCGGCCGATCCTGCACAGGCAGCGGAGACAGAACTGGATTCGGACGTGAATGATTGAAAAACAGCTATCAGCCATCAGCTTTCAGCCAAGCGCTTGTCGCTGAAAGCTGAGAGCTGACAGCTGATGGCTGAGAGCTGACAGCTGATGGCTGAGAGCTGACAGCCTAAGGTTTTCCTATGATTGTGGCGATGCAGGAAGCGGCGGATGAAGGCCAGATTCAGCAGGTGATTGAACACCTGGTGAAGATTGGCTTTGAGGTGCACCGTTCGACGGGTGCGCGGATGACCGTGCTGGGGGCTGTGGGGGCGGGGATTGATTTCGACATCCGCAATGTGGAGTTGCTGCCCGGAGTGCAGGAAGTTCACCGAATAAGTTCTCCGTACAAACTGGCGGGAAGAAGTTTTCGTCCTGAAGGAACGATTGTCAAACTTGCGAATGGGACTGAAATCGGCGGCAACGAAGTGATCGTAATGGCCGGGCCGTGTTCGGTCGAGTCGCGGGAGCAGCTGTTCGACACGGCGGAAGCGGTGGCCAAGGCGGGAGCGCGAGTGCTGCGGGGCGGGGCGTTTAAGCCCAGGAGTTCGCCTTATTCTTTTCAGGGGCATGGAGAAGAAGCGCTGAAGCTGCTGCGGGAGGCTGGGGAAAAGTTCAAGCTGCTCGTGATCAGCGAAGTAATGGAAATCTCGCAGATTCCGCTGATGCTGCCTTACGTGGATATTCTGCAGGTGGGTGCTCGGAACATGCAGAATTTTAATTTGCTGCGTGAACTGGGCAAGGTGCGCAAGCCGGTGTTGCTGAAGCGTGGGATCGCCGCAACGTTGGAGGAGATGCTGCTGTCGGCGGAATACATTATGGCCGGTGGAAACTACGACGTGATCCTGTGCGAGCGTGGCATTCGAACCTTTGAGACCTATACGCGGAACACGATGGATATTTCGGCGATTCCGATCATCCACAAGCTCTCGCACTTGCCGATGACGGCGGATCCGTCGCATGGGACGGGGCGTCGCGACAAGGTGGCGCCGATGGCGCGGGCATCAATAGCTGCCGGGGCCGACGCATTGCTGATTGAGGTGCATTGCGATCCGGATAAGGCATGGTCGGATGGGGCTCAGTCGCTGTTTCCCGCGCAGTTCGTGAAGTTGATGGATGAGTTGCGAATGATCGCTCCGGCTGTGGGGCGAAAGATCGGGTAGTGCTTTCACCACGGAGACACGGAGGCACGGAGACAGGCAATTGTTGATTGTTCATATTTGATTGTTGAATAAGATGATTCTCCGCGGGAGAGAATCGATCAGGGACCTGGACTTTTCAATCAGCAATCGAAATTCAAGGATTCCTTTTCTCCGTGCCTCCGTGTCTCTGTGGTGAGTTCTTGATTAATGGCCATTCGGCAAATCACGATCGTCGGTACGGGGCTGATTGGCGGATCGTTCGCATTGGCTTTGAAGCGGCGAAAGTTTGCCGGACGGATTGTTGGCTGTGACCGGGACGCGGTGCTCGAGAAGGCGCAGATGCGCGGGGCGATCGATGCCGGCTTCTCGAATCCCGGGGACGCTGTGCGGGGCAGCCAGGTGGTGGTGCTGGCGACTCCGGTGCTGGCGATTGTTGACCTGATCGAGCGGGTTGGGCCTGTGCTTTCGGCGCAGAGTTTGCTGACCGACGTGGGCAGCACGAAATCCCTTGTGGTGGAGCGTGCGCTCAAGGTGTTCGGCAAGAATGCGGGAAAGCGGTTTCTGGCGGGGCATCCGGTGGCGGGCAAGGAAAGGAGCGGCGTGGACTATGCGGATCCAGACTTGTTTCAGAACGCCCCGTGGTTCTTGACGCCGCTGCCGGGGCAGAACATTCATCAGGGATTGTTTGCGGAATTTGCGGGCTGGATCGATCAGGTGGGGGCACGTGTTGCGATGCTTCCGCCGGACGAGCATGACCGGCTTTGCGCATGGATCAGCCATTTGCCGCAGATGATCTCCACGGCACTGGCTGCGACGCTGGTGGAGGAGTTTGGAGAAGAAGCGCCGCTGCTCGCCGCCGGAGGCCGGGCGCTGCAGGAGATGACGCGGATTTCATCGAGTCCGTACTCGATGTGGCGAGATATTGCGATCAGCAACAAAAAGAATCTGGAGGATGCGCTGCTTAAACTGGAGCAGCGGCTGGCGCATATCCGGGAGAATCTTGGAACGCGGCAGTTGGCGGACGAGTTTGAGCGGGCGCACCAGTTGCGGAAGACTCCGAGAAAGAAAGAATGATTCACCATGGAGCCGCGGAGACGCATTGCGGTGATGGAAATTCCTCTTGAGGCTTGTGACGCTCCAAAGAGATAAGGGGTCCTTCGACTACGCATTCGCTCGCGCTTCGCTTGATCAAATGCTCCGCTCAGGATGACACAGGGCCGGGTTAGGTTCTGGGTCTCTGTGGTGGGACTTCAATTACAATGCGGACGCTATGAATAAAGTTGTGGCCAATGCGGATGAGGCCATCCACGATGTGTGTAATGGCGCCGTCATCATGATTGGCGGGTTTGGTCTGTGCGGGATGCCGGAGAATTTGATTCGCGCGCTGGTGCGCAAGGGAACCAAGAACTTGACGACGATCAGCAACAACGCGGGGGTGGATGGAGTGGGCAACGGGTTGCTGCTGGCGGCTGGGCAGATTCGACATCACATTGGCAGTTACGTCGGCGAGAACAAACTGCTGGAAGAGATGGTGTTGAAGGGAACGATCAGGCTCGATCTGGTGCCGCAGGGGACGTTTTCCGAGCGCATTCGCGCGGGGGGCGCGGGTATTCCGGCATTTTTTACTCCCACGGGCGTGGGGACAGTCGTGGCAGAGGGCAAGGAGACGCGCGAGTTCGAGGGGCGGCCTTATGTGATGGAGCGCGGCCTGACAGCTGACTTCGCGTTCGTGAAGGCCTGGAAGGGGGACAGGCTGGGGAATCTTGTGTATCGGAAGACGGCGCGGAATTTTAATCCCATGATGGCGACGGCGGCGAAGGTTACGATCGCCGAGGTGGAGCATCTGGTGGAAGTGGGCGAGTTGGATGGGGATTTGATTCATACGCCTTCGGTTTATGTGAAACGGATTTTTCAGGGGGAGTTGTACGAGAAGCGGATTGAGAGACGGACGGTGCGGAAGGCCGCTGGTTGAGCGCGTGTGTGTTAAGCGGGAGCGTAAAGAGAACTCCTTGATGAGCTGGCGGTGGTGTTGAGGTGCAAGGGGTCCTTCGACTGCGGTTGTGTTTCGCATTCGCGAAGCACAACCTCCGCTCAGGATGACAGAATTTAATTAAACGTGATGACGAAGCTGGGCAAGGACGTTGACAAGCGCGAGCGTATTGTTAAGCGGATTGCGCGCGAGTTGCGCGATGGGTTCTACGTGAACCTGGGCATTGGCATGCCTACGCTGATTGCGAATCATGTTCCGCCGGGGATTGAAGTCATTCTTCAGTCGGAGAATGGGATGTTGGGGATTGGGCCTTATCCGGTCGAGGGGCAGGAAGATTCCGATCTGATCAACGCGGGCAAGGAGACGATTAGCGAGATGGCGGGCACGGCTTACTTTTCGAGCGCCGACTCGTTTGCGATGATCCGCGGCGGGCATATTGATTTGAGTGTGCTAGGCGCGATGGAAGTAGACGAGTCTGGGAGTCTGGCGAACTGGATGATCCCGGGGAAGATGGTGAAGGGGATGGGCGGGGCGATGGACCTGGTCGCAAGCGCGCGCCGGGTGGTGGTGGCAATGGAGCACACGACGCGGGAGGGCGCGCCGAAGATTTTGAAGAAGTGCACTCTGCCGCTTACTGGCGTGAACGTGGTGGATACGATCGTGACGGAGATGGCATACATCCGGGTGACGAAGGACGGGCTCGTGCTCGAGGAAGTTGCTCCGGGGTTGACGGCGGAGGATGTGCAAAGGGCGACCGAAGCGAGGCTGGTGGTGAGCCCAAAGGTGAAGGTGACGGAGAGTT
>WNFC01001222.1_pt1 | contig 34070 bp, 28 predicted proteins | sample 5400541 | NCBI WGS metagenome assembly WNFC01 (sample SAMN13153342, study PRJNA577476) | soil metagenome | isolation source: 120 cm saprolite under Douglas fir tree site 2 hole 2 replicate 1 | place: USA:California | collected 2015-04-18
GCATGCAGAGGCTGGGAGACTTCTAGTTCTTGCGCAGAGAGACGAGTTCCGTTGCGACGGGCACTCCGCGAACTACTTTCACGCGTATAACGGCTTCGAAAGGCTTCAGCTCGCCGGATTCAGAGACGGAGAGCCTGCGGAGTAACTCTTCGAGGGAGCTCTTCTGAGAGACATATTCTACGGCAGCCTGCGTGCCGATAGTTGTCGTGCCGGCCAGAATTAGCACGGAATGAGTTGCATCCAACCCCCGCTTGAGCGCCACAACAGAGTAATCTTCCGCCAGGGGTTCGGCCGGGGGTGTCGCAACATACTCTTTCGCTTCTCCCGGCTGGGGGTGCACGTTGGTGATTTTCATGGCACCTTCGGAAACGCCAGAGGGGATTCTTTGGAAGACGAAGTTTTGAGTATTGGGAATCTCTAGGAGAATCAAGTTTTCTATCGGCGAACCGATGAAAATGAGATCGTCATTTTTGGCATCGTCCAGCGAGAACAGGCTACCGCGTTTGACGCGAATACCCTGGTGAAGTTGCGCAAAGACGTTGTCCAGAGCATGGATGGCGAGAACTTCGCCGACTCCGGTGTAGTAATCCAGGACGCGCGCCCGTGAATCCTTGGCGGAGTCGTAATAGCGCATTCCTGCGTCCGGACGGCCCACGAATGCCGCATTACTAAAAATGACCCAAGGCTCCCGCGGGCCGGTGAGAAATCCTCTCCAGAAGACATCAATAGCCACAGGGGCGTTCGGAACATTGCTCGAAAGCTGAGCTTGAGCCGCCCTGCGAGTCAGGAATCGATCGGTGGCAACGGCGACGACAGCCGCCAGTACAACGGACAGCATGATGACAGCGGCGAGCCACTTTCGGGCGGGCTGAGCCGCGATGGCAATTTCAACAGGAGACTGAAGAGCAGCATTCGCCTCGTTTGTGCGAGTTCCATGCGGGCGGTCGTGAAAACTGAGGGCGTAGTTACCCTTGGGCAACTCCACAAGAAGGTGGTCGTGGGCGCCTTCGGCTGCATAGTATTCGGCCAGTTTGGACCGAAGGCGTCCGGCCTGAACGCGAATGGTGGAATCGAGGTGGGGATCGAAGTCTGGAGGTCTACCGAAGACCTCTGTCGCAATTTGATACTCCTTAACGGATGCTCCGGGATGATGGATGGCCTGGTTCGCCAGATACTGGAGCATCTTGCAAAGGGATTCGGAGCCATGCAAGACATGGCTGTTCACAAGTTTATGAACTTGCTCTAGACGAGCATTCTTCTCATCAAGTTGAATTGGGGTAACAGACAATTTAACACCCGCCGGAGTTGCCTTCTAACCTCCTGGAATATGAGGACTTCTTCGCCGTTACCGTATCAAACCCATTGAGACTATAACAAAATACTCGGATTGTTTTTAATACTATCCATTCTTATTTTTGCTGTTAGCCGTCGAGGGGAATGATCGGTGCAGAGTTTGGCCCACCCGGACAGTGGGGTGTGTTTGACTGGCCCTGCAAGTTCGTAATGGGAACCGGGTGTAAACCGAGGAGGTACTTCATGAAGCGATTTTGGGGGATTTTGGCAGCCAGTTTGCTTATAGCGGCTTCTTTTGGATTCCTGGCCCGGACCACAAACGGACAAGCTGCTTTCGGAACCATCATTGGCACGGCTACAGACCCAAGCGGAGCTGGAGTTCCAAACGCGCAGGTCACGGCCACAGACATAGAAAAAGGCGTTTCGCAAACGACGACTACCAACGATTCGGGGAACTACTCTTTCACAAATCTCACCCCCGGCACTTACAAGATTACCGTCGAGGACAAAGGGTTTAAGACAGCGGTTCAATCCAATGTGCCGGTGATCGTTGGTCAATCCACAACGGTCAATGTGACGTTGCAGGTTGGGGCTACCACCGAGACCGTTGTGGTCGACGCCGCGCCGCCACTTATCGAGACCGACCGTGCCTCTGTCAGTACGGACTTGACAGCGGAGCAAGTGACGTCCCTCCCCATCCTTGATCGAAATTTTACGGAACTTGAACTGTTGCTTCCGGGGGCTGCAAAAAATCCGTGGCAGCACGGTCAGACTGAAAACCCGCAAGGGGGAATCCAGATTGCTACAAACGGGCAGCTCTTTAGCGGAACCAATTTCATGATCGATGGCATGGATAATAATGACCCAGTGTTGGGCATAATTGTCATCAATCCGGCCATCGATTCGGTGCAAGGATTCAACGCCACAACCAGCAATTTCGATGCTGAGTTTTCGCAGGCCGGTGGCGTGGTTGTGCAGGTCGAAACAAAGTCCGGAACCAACCAGATCCATGGATCGGGATTCGAGTTCTTCCGGAACAACATTTTTGAGGCACGTGATCCCTTCAATCAACTTACCAGCGTGCCAACGGTCCATTGGAATCAATTTGGCGGGTCTGTTGGTGGTCCGATACGCAAGGACAAGATGTTCGGATTCTTCGACTATCAGGGATCACGCCAGCATAATCCCGGTTCAACCGGAATCCGTGTGCCGACGCAAGCCGAACGAGCGGGAGATCTCCGCGATTTGGGCGTGAACATCTACGATCCAACCACAGGCAATCCGGACGGTACGGGACGGACGCAATTTGTGTCCTTTCCCACCGGGTCGAACGCTAATTCCCTCTGCACGAATGCAGCCGGGTGTCCTAACGTCATCCCCACGAGCCGCATTTCGACTCCGGCGGCGAACCTCCTCGCTGCCACTTTCGTGCCGTTGCCAAATTGCTCGTCAAACTGTCCGGTGGACCCCACCGCCAACAATTACTTTACGAGTGGAGTACAGGAATTCAACACGAACCAGTTTGTGGGCCGGTTCGATCATTACCTGACTTCGAAACTTCGCTATTTTGGGCGTTACAGTTACGGTGGTTACTTCTTGAATGCTCCGGGGGCGTTAGGCAAGTCCGCAGGAGGCGCGCAGCTCACGGGCTTCGAGGGAACGTCCAATGTGCGAAATCAGAATGGCGTAGGTGGCTTGAACTACAACTTTAGCCCTTCCTTACTCGCGGACTTTCGATTTGGCGTCACGAGATACCGAGTGTTCGTGACAGCCCCGGATGAGTCACAACAATTAGCCACGCAAGTAGGCATTCCTGGCCTTAATGACCCCAACCGCAAAGATACGTGGGGGCTTCCCCAACTGAACATTAACGGCACCGCCGGATTTCAAATGGGCTATCAATGCAACTGCCCACTGAACGAACAGGAGCTCCAATACCAAGGTGTGACGAATTGGACCAAGATCATCCGAAATCACACCTTCAAGGTGGGCGCCGACATTCGGCGCCGTCGAAACAAGCGCCTGCCGAGCGACCAGCATCGTTCGGGAGTCTATGGATTCAATCCCGATATAACCGCTCTCAATGTCGCGGGCACGCCTTCAGGTGGCTTAGGGCTGGCTTCTTTCCTTGTGGGCGAACCCAGTTCGTTTAGCCGGTTTGCTCAAATCGACACGACAGAGCAGGACGTGCAGTGGAGCATGTACTACTATGCCGAAGACACCTGGCGCATCACACCAAAACTGACCCTTAATTACGGCTTGCGCTGGGACACCTGGTTCGCGGATGAATCGCTCAACAAGGGGCAAGGCGGCCGATATGATGCTACCACCAATACCGTTTTCATTCCGGGCGTTGGCGGGGTTTCGCTGTCTGGAGGAGTTAAGACACCATACCACAACTTCTCCCCTCGCTTGGGTATTGCCTACTCCCTGAACCCCAAAACTGTGATTCGAACTGGATGGGGACGCAGCTACTTCCAGGGAACCTTCGGATGGACCTTTAACGTATTGGATGCCGACGTATATCCATCGATCGTCAACCAACATGTTCCCGTGGCCAACAGTTTCTCGCCGGTTAACTTTGGAACGCCTGTGACACCCTGCGCCTCACCTCTCTGCACATCTCCTCCCTCGTCTACGGCGCTCTTCCCGGCAATACCTTCGAATGGCCAGTTGCATTTGGTATGCTGCGAAATCCAGACTTCAAACATACCGACAGACCTGAAAATCCCATACGTAGATTCCTACAACCTGACGGTGGAACGCGTAGTTTTTACCGATGCGACATTGAGTCTGGCGTACGTTGGAAACGTTGGCCGCCACCTGAATGGAGGGTGGAACCTCAATGCTCCGCCTCCGGGACCGGGGCCGCTTACGTCCCGAGAGCCTCTCTTTGCCGCCTTCGGCCTCTCGCAAGATATCTTCAATAAATGCGATTGCGAAAGCAGCGACTACAACGCCTTGCAGGCGAAGCTCACTAAGCGCCTTTCACGCAATTACTCCCTGCTGGCGAGCTACACGTGGTCGAAGACTTTGGACTTCGGCGAGTTCGGAACTTCCACGAACCAAAACAACTATAGGGTAGACCATGGCCCGGCGTTGTTCGACCGCGCGAGCATTTTCACACTTGGTCACACTGCATTGTTGCCATTTGGGCGCGGACAGCACTACTTCTCGGACGCCGGCTCTGTGTTGAATGCGTTCATTGGTGGCTGGGAGTGGACAGGAATTACAACGGCAGAGAGCGGCATCGTATTCTCACCCGGTATCGATGCGGGTTCCTTGAACAGCCGCGACCAAAATCTCCGCCCCAATAAGGTCGGTAATCCGAACAGCGGCTCTTGTCCTGGCGGTGCGGCTATTCATACGGTCAACTGCTGGTTCAATCCGACGGTATACCAGCCACCGGCTGCCTATACATTCGGGAATGCCAGCCGCAATTCGCTTCGGGGGCCGGGCCTGTTTACGGCTGACTGGGGCTTGGACAAGAATTTCCAGGTCCGGGAAAATCTGAAGCTCCAACTGCGCTGGGAAGTTTTCAATGCGTTGAACGTAGCCAACTGGGCGAATCCCGGTGGTGACGTCACAAACTGCAACTCAGTGAAGAAGAATCCGCCAGGTAGTGGTGCACCTCCTGCTCTTACTTGCTCATCTTTGCCGGGGCAGATTACTAATGTTTCGCTGCCAATGCGCAACCAGCAGATTGGTTTGCGCTTCACCTGGTAACTGTGGTTGACCACATTTAGAGCCGCTAATGTTTGAGGCGGCCTCTGAGTTGCGGACCATGAACATGGGCTGCTCGATTCGGTTCGGAGCCGGGCAGCCCTTTTTTCGCCAAGTGAATGAGATTCATTCACCCGTTGGCCGGTCGTCATGCTCGACGGTGCTGGTCCTTCGCTTGTGGAGGCGCGATTAGCCAACACTTTTCCGGCTGGAATAAACAAGGAATCTAAGCCAAGAGGTGTTTCATCGATGAGGTTCTCCCGCAGGTCGCTTGGCAGGAGCTGTATCGCCATGCTGACTGCATCCCTAGTTCCGCAAGAGCTGTGGGCCGCGCTGGGTGAAACATTCAAGCCTTTCTCTTCCTCCCAGCCGCCGGGTTCTCCTGGCTTGCCAAAGATGGTGGTGGAGGATTTTTCGAAAGTCTTCGATCCTGCTTACCTGAGTAACGGCATGATCGGCATTCGTCCGGGCCCAAATCCCCTGGCAAGGGCGCAAACATGTGTGAGCGGCTTTGTGTTTGCTCACACGGCGCATCGGGTCGAGAGTCTCTCGCCCGCGCCTTACCCGCTCGAAACCGATGTCCGCGTCAAAGGAATCAGCCTGCTAAAACATCCGGACCTGTTGAAAATCAAGCGCCAAACGCTGGATATGTCTTGTGGCGAACTCTTCACCGAACTGGCTTTTGTTCCTGGCAACGGTGTGCGGCTCGACATCGAAGTGGTGCAGTTTGCGTCGCGATCGGTTCCGTCGTTGCTTAGTCAGGAAATTCGATTCACGCCCTCCGCGGACACCGAAGTCGAGCTTGTCGCGATGATCGGACACGCTGCCACACCTGGCCACGCCTACCTAACGGAACCGCCTGAGCGCACCCAGATCGACCTGGTGAGCGGTTTCGAGAGCGAAGGAAATCTGAGCAAATTGGGAGTCGCGGTTTGGATACTCACCCCGGATGGACCATCTCAAAAACAGGAGCCTCGTCTCACGGAAGACGGTTTGACTCGAACTTATGAGTTGAAATTGCAGAGCGGGCGGCCTGTTCGCTTCCAGACGATCGCGGCGATGGTTTCCGAACTCTATCACCCCGAACCGCCGCTGGAAGCTATTCGCCTAGCAAGCTGGGGAAATCAACTGGGGTTTGAGACGCTTCGCGGCGACAACCGTGCGGCATGGATGGAACTGTGGAAATCGCGCGTCAAAGTGATTGGCGATGCGGACGCCCAGCGTGTGCTGGATGCCGCGTTTTTCTATCTGCACTCGAGTTTACACGCCTCGACGCGCACTGGAATGCCTCCCTTCGGCTTATCTCAATTCGCGTATTATTACGGACACAGTTTTTGGGACACGGAAACGTGGTCCTTGTTGCCAATCACTCTGACCGCACCCGCAACAGCAAAGTCCCTGCTCGAATACCGCGTTCGCGGACTTGAATATGCAAAGAGGCAAGCCGCGCTCTATGGCCATCGCGGGGCGCAATTCCCGTGGGAAGCCGCTCCTACGAACGGGTTCGAAACGACGCCGACATTTGCGGGCACTGGATGGGGCGAACAGCACGCCACCCCAGACGTCGCTTTGGGTTTTTGGGAGTATCAGCTCGCCACCAATGATCAGGATTTCCTGCACGTAGGCACTTGGCCGATTCTCAAAGCTGTGGCCGAGTGGATCGAAAGCCGCGGAGTTTTTACCGCCCGGGGATTTGAAATCCAGCACATCATGGGTCCCGATGAGGGCGTGCCGAACATCAACAACGTCTCGTACATGAACCTGGTTTGCAAAATGGTTCTGACAGCTGCAATTCGATGTGCCCAGATGGCCGGAGGACATGCTCCCGGATCTTGGGGCAAAATTCGTGACGCTTTTGTTCTTCCCGTCGACAACACCAAGAGGATTGTTCAGCCCTACGACAATCCGCCTCCACCTTCAAGCAAGTCTTACTCAATGGCTCAACTGGACTTTCTTGCCGTTCATGATATCCCGATCGACAAAGAGCTCTTAAGAAGAACGCATGTGTTCGAAGAGTCAGCCAGTTTGAGCAGACCCATCGCCCCCCTCATGGCGGAATCGAACTTCACGATCGGATTTGCAGAAGCCTCCATTTCCGCGACCGCCGCGTTCTTAGGCGACAAACGCCGCGCCCTGGAACTCTTTCATCAAGCATGGAAAAACTCCTGGCTGGAACCCTTTGGAATGATCCGCGAAACGCCTTTTCAGGACTATGGATGCTTCTTAACCAATTACGGATCACTGCTGCAAACCGCCATGTTCGGGTTCACCGGCCTCCGCGTTTCCGAAGGTGACTGGCGAAAATATCCTGCATCTTTGCCGGCCGGCTGGAGCAGAATCGAAGTAGATCGCATATTCGTGAAAGGCGAGGAAAAAAAACTTATCGCGACGGATGGCGCTCCCGCCCAGCTCGTCAGCGCCTGATGGCGATAGGGTTTCTCGAAAATGCATAAAGTTAATCCCTTGGAAGCGACTCAACATTGTTCCACGGCGAAGGACATTGAAATTCAGCATGTTCCCGAAGATTGGAGAGCATTCGATCCATGCTGCACAAATCTAGAATCGTCGTTGCTATCGCCTATCTTCTCTTCTCAGCGATTGTATTGTCAGCAAAGGCTCAGGAAAAGCCAGAGGACCTGGCGCTAGCTCGTGGCTTGTTGGAACGCGGCAAGACGGATGAAGCAGTCGCGGTGCTCCAGCGCATCTCCGCTCAGCAACCCGAACTAAAGGGGCTCGCACATGAAATGGGCGTGGCGTTGTACAAGAAGAGCAATTTTGCCGGCGCGATCCCTTCTTTATTGAAGGCTGTTGACGAGGACCACGGGGACAAGGAAGCAATTCAGCTACTCGGCCTGAGCTACTACTTCACCGGCAAATTTGCCGACGCGATTCCTCTTTTGGAGCGCTCTCAATCGTGGTACCGAGTAGCAAATGTTGATGCCTTCTACGTGCTTGGGCTCTGCGAAATTTTTGTCAAAGATTTTGATGGCGCACGCGCGGTATTTGCAAAGATGTTTGACGTGCCAACGGAATCCGGCGCCAGCTACTTGTTCACAGCCCGGATGCTGATTCGGCAAGACCTAGGCACTGCTGGAGAAAAATACGCGCGAAAAGCAGTTGCGCTTGACCCGAAACTGCCGCTCGCCCACTACCTCCTCGGCGAGCTTTACCTGTCTCAATCCAAAATTCCAGAAGCTCTCGCGGAATTGCAAAAGGAACTGGAGGTCAACCCCGGCTACGCAGGCGTGTACTACAAGCTGGCGGATGCGGACATGCGGCTGGAGAAATTTGAAGAAGCGGAGAGGTTACTGCAGCGCTCCATTTGGTTGGACCCGAACTCTACTGGACCCTACATTCTCCTCGGCAAAGTTTTGGAAAAAAAAGGGGAATCCGAGCTGGCGGTGCGCACGCTGCGACGAGCGCTGACCATGGACCCTAACAACCCCATCTCACATTACGTGCTCGGTCAGGCGTACCACCAGATGGGACGCAACGATGAGGCCAACAGTGAGTTCAAGCTGGCAGAACAACTGCGGCAGGGCGAGAACGCCAAGCCGTAAGAAAGAGTGAGCAAACAGGACCAGTCTACGTGATCACCATGTTCCCAAAGCGGGCGTGTCGCATCCTGGTTTTCGCCGTTCTGCTTCATGCCATTGGTCCTGCGCCTGTTTTTCCCTCACTTCAGCAAACTACTCCCGCAACTTCCGGTAAGCGAACAGTTCAGCGCAATTCAGGCGACCCCTGGTGGAGACATGCTGTGATTTACGAAATTTATCCGCGTAGTTTTCAGGATTCCAATGGTGATGGCGTTGGCGACCTCAATGGCATTACATCACGACTGGATTACCTGCGAGATCTGGGAATTGACGCCATCTGGATCACTCCTATATATCCGTCGCCGCTTGTGGATTTTGGCTACGATGTTGCCGATTACACGGCTATTGATCCGTTGTACGGTACCATGGCGGATTTCGACAGATTGGTGAGTGAGGCGAAAAAGAGAAACATCAGCGTGATCATGGATTTTGTTCCCAACCATTCGTCAGAGCAGCATCCCTGGTTCAAAGAGTCTCGCTCTTCACGAACAAATCCCAAACGCGACTGGTACATTTGGCGCGATGGAAAAGGGCCGGGACAACCACCCAACAACTGGCAATCGTGGTTTGGCCATTCCGCGTGGCAATTCGATCCCGCGACGAATCAGTATTACTACCACCATTTCTACAAGGAGCAGCCGGATCTCAACTGGCGGAATCCGGAAGTGCGCAAGGCCATGTACGACGCCATGCGCTTCTGGTTCAAGCGCGGCGTGGCCGGATTCCGGATCGACGCGGTCTCTCGACTGTTCGAGGATCCGGATTTGCACGACGATCCTATTGTGCCCGGACGAAATGCTTACGGCGATCCAAATATCTTGCACAAGTACACGGACAACTTGCCGGAGGTTCACGAAGTCCTGAGGGAAATGCGGCGGGTGGCCGAGGAGTTTCCCGGGAGTCGGATATTGATTAGCGAGGCTGACGAGCCGAATATCAGCGAGCTCACGAAAATGTATGGCAAGAATGACGAAGTGCAATTACCAATGGATTTTCAGATCGCCGACGTAAACAAACTCTCCGCGCCGGATTTTCGCAGGTTACTCGACGAGGTTGAAAACAATCCGGCGGGCGGGCAACCTCACTATTTTTTCAGCAATCATGATCAGCCGCGTCAGTGGGACCGCTACGGAGACGGTGAGCACAACGATCAGATTGCCAAGCTCATGGCGGCGCTGCTTCTCACCCCCCGCGCCACCCCGCTCATGTACTTCGGAGAAGAGATTGGGATGCGGACCACGCCTCCAGCTCGGCAAGAAGACGTTCAGGATCCCATCGGAAAAATAGGCTGGCCCGAAGAGAAAGGGCGCGATGGCGAACGCACGCCCATGCAGTGGGACAAGACGAAAAACTCAGGATTCAGTTCGGCCCAGCGGACCTGGCTTCCCGTGCCGTCCAGTGCGGCCGAATATAATGTGGAATCCGAATCGCGCGATCCAAATTCCATATTGTCCTTCTATAAAAAGGTGCTGGCATTGCGGAGAACCGAGCCCGCTTTGCAACATGGAAGCTACGTAACTGTGGACCGCGATAATCAGTTTGTCTTGTCCTTCCTCCGAAAAGATGCCGGCGAGGGCAACTCGATTCTGGTCGTGCTTAATATGAGCGCTGGGCCACAAACGATTAAGTTTGACCTCGCTTCCCTCGGAATCAAAGAAAGCTCCGCAAAGCCGCTCCTTGCAGCTCCACAATTAAACGCGGATGAAACGGCCCTTGCTCATTTTACGATTCCCGCATTCGGAGTTTTCATCGGAAGGGTTCATTGAAGGGCTGGCAAAGAGGCTGGCTGCATCACGAACAGCAATACCTCATCATCGGCGGGACGATTGGTCCGCGAAGTCAAGGAGGAAACCAGCGCGAGCCTGTGATAATATTTATGTACAGTGCGCCCGTAGCTCAGTTGGATAGAGCGTCTGGCTACGAACCAGAAGGTCGGGAGTTCGAGTCCCCCCGGGCGCACCACTTGTTCCGAAAATTTGTGAGGTTAGTCGGCGTCTGATGGTTCGCGGCGCACGAAGCTGCGGCCATGCGCCTCCGCTCCGAACCAGAGCAACCCTCCCATCGTCAGAATCGTTACGATTTCAAATCCGGCCATGGCCCATTGGTATCCAAAGCGCTCGTGCAACGCGTACTGGATTGAATTCGTGGGCGAGGCGAAGAGAATCCCAAGCTGATAAGTCAGGCCGGGCATCAGCCCGCGCGCGGCATCCGCGGAAAGCTCATTCAAATGAACGGGGATCACACCCCAGGCTCCTTGAACTCCCGCCTGCATCAGAAAGGAAGCGACAATAATCACGGCAAGGCCCCCGCCAAACGCCCAAAGTGGAATCAGCAGGAGTGATAGTCCCAACGCCGCCGCCATACCCTTCCGCCGTCCCGCTACCTGCGAGAGATGACCAAACAGGATTGCGCCAACCACTGCGCCGAGGTTCGCAAAGATCAGCACATTGGCCCGCATCATGTCTGAAACCTTGTGCACCTCTTTCAGAAAATCGGGGTAGAGGTCCTGCGTTCCGTGAGAGAGAAACATCATGAAGGTCATGAGCACTATCAGATACGCGAAGCGCTTCCATTCGCCGGCGACGACGCGCAGAACCTGCACGGTGTTGGCAGCGCGATGCTGCTTCCAGGCCTCCGATTCCGGCACTTTGGTCCGAATATAAAGCGCTAGTAGGGCAGGTAGTGCGCCGATCCAGAACATCGGTCGCCATCCCCAAACCGGCAAGAGAAACCTCGCGGCAACCGCCGCCAGCAAATATCCGATCGAATAGCCGCTTTGCAAAATCCCGCTGAGGATTCCCCTCCAGCGCACCGGTGCCGCTTCCATCGCCAGCGATGCGCCTACACCCCATTCGCCGCCCATGCCGATGCCGAAAAGTGCCCGCAGGATGAGGAAGACCGTATAGTTCGGCGAAAAGCCGCATAAGAGCTCAATGAGCGAAAAATAGATCACATTGGCCATGAGGGGGATGCGGCGTCCGTAGCGGTCCGCAAGCAGGCCGAAGAGTAGCGCGCCGATGGGCCGCATCGCGAGCGTCAGGGTTGTGCTTAGAACGATGTCTTTCTTGCTGACGCCGAATTGTGCGGCAAGCCTATCGAAAAGAAATACGACGATGAAGAAATCGAAGGCATCAAGCGTCCAGCCGAGGAATCCAGCGAGGACCGCATGATGTTTGCCGGAACCGGTCGGCTGAATTGTTCCAGCCATTTCAGTTGGCTTGCCACTCCGCCGGCTTGGGCATCAGGTGCGAGATGGCCAGCGCACTAGCGATAGCGAGGATGGCAAGAAGCAGCCCCTCTTGATAGAAACCGAAGCACAGCTTACCGATGCTAAAGAGGGCCGAATAAATGAGAATGCAGCCGAGGATCCAACTGAGGAGGTTGCGCCCCAGATCGCGGGTGACCGGCACGTCGCAAGCCAGCTTGGCGATCGGCTCCCAGCCGGTGATTTGCGGACGCACTTTGGTGTAAAACTTGATGAGCGTGTCGTTGGGCTCCGCCGCAGTGAAAAGGGTGACGGCGATCCAAACCAATGTAGTAATCCCGGTCGTGCAGAGTGTCGTTTTAGCGAAAATGACGGGATCAGAACCGCTGAATGGCTGAGGCCGGCCAATGAGAGCGGTCCAAAGCGCGCCGAAATGGAGCGCGAGAGTCGTCACCATCGCGGCGAGCATGGCGGAAATCTCGCTCCAGGCGTTCACGCGCCACCAATACCAACGGAGCAGATACACGCCGCCGGTACCAGCGCCGAGTTCGAGAACAATTCTCCAGCCATCGGAAACGGACTTCAGTTCCCAAGCGACCGCGGCCGCGGCAACGACGAGGAAGGCGGTCGCCAACCTGGAAGCATTCACAAAATGCGACTCGCTTCCCTCTTTCTTGAGAAAGCGGCGGTAGAAATCTTCGATCAAATAAGAACTGCCCCAGTTGAGCTGCGTGGCGACCGTGGACATAAATGCGGCCATGAATCCAGCGAGGAGGATTCCTAGGAGCGCGTGCGGTGTCTCGTGAATAGCAACCAGCATAAAGCCGCGCTCCGGCTGTGCCAGATGCGGATACAGAACGACCGACACGAGAGCGGTGAGAATCCAGGGCCAAGGACGCAGCGCGTAGTGGGCCAAGTTGAACCACAGGACGGAGAGCAATCCGTTGCGTTCATCTTTCGCACTAAAGATGCGCTGCGCGATGTAGCCGCCGCCGCCTGGTTCCGCGCCCGGATACCAGAACGCCCACCACTGCACGGCCAGATGCACGACGAAGGTAATCACCGGCAAGGTCCAGAGAGCCTCGCCGGTGAGTCCGCGGGAAAAATCCGGCAGGAGAGCGGTGATGTCGCTGGCGCCGGGCCCAGCAGCGGTGCGGCGTTCCGCAAGCTTCGCCAGAAGCTGAGGCATCCCGCCTACGGCGCGCACGCCAAACCAGGCCACCGAAATTACGATGGCCATTTTCAAAACGAATTGGAACACATCGGTCCAGAGAACGCCCCACAAACCGCCGAGGGAAACATAAATACCGGTGAAAGGCATCAAAAAGAAAACGCAAATCAGCAAGGCCTTAAAATCGCTGATGCCCATCGAGGTGCTGATGATGTTCACCATGGCCTTCGTGACCCAGCCGAGAATCAGGCAGTTCATCAATAGGCCGAGATACACTGCGCGGAAGCCACGCAGGAAGGCAGCGGGTTTGCCGGAGTAGCGCATCTCCGCGAATTGCACGTCAGTGATGAGCCCGGAACGGCGCCATAGACGTGCGAAAAGAAATACCGTCATCATTCCCGACGGCAGGAAACTCCACCACAGCCAGTTGCCGGCGACACCGTTTGCGTAGACCAAGCCGGTAACCACGAGAGGCGTGTCTGCCGCGAAGGTGGTAGCAACCATGGAAGTTCCCGCCAGCCACCAGGAAACGTTGCGGCCAGAGACGAAATAGTCTTCGGTGCTTTTTCCGGAACGGCCACGGAAGTACAAGCCGAGAAAGAGAGTAATCAGCAGGTATCCAACGATGGCGGCCCAGTCGGAGGCGGCGAGTGTCAAAGGGCGTCCTTTCTCAGCAAGGCTGGTGCGCGCAGTACTATATAGCACTTCCGGGCGCTTGGCATCATGGTCTTTTCTGAATTTTGAGCGGCATCAGTGGGTGGCGTGGGTATGTGCAAGCTACTGCGAAATCGGCGCTCGCGCGGCGCGGCCAGGAAAAACTCCATCGACGAGTTGGCTGTCCTTGACGACCGGCACGCCGTTGACGAACACAAATTGAATCCCCTCGGAATATTGCAGCGGCTTTTCGTACGTTGCTTTATCAATGACGCGATTCGCGTCAAACACCGTGATGTCCGCATCCGCACCTGCACGAATTCGCCCTTTGTCTTTGAACATCGGCGCGCGCTTCTCGAGCCGCTGCGCCGGCATTAGCGTCATCTTCCGTAGCGCGGTCATTAAATCCAACGCCTTCTCTTCCCGTACGTAGTGCCCCAGCACTCGCGAAAATGTAGCCTGCCCGCGCGGATGGATTTTCGGGCCGGTGATCGGCATCCCGTCGCTGGCAATCATGACCATCGGACTCGCGACGGCGGCGCGGGCGGCTTCAGCAGGAATTTCGTGGATTACGACAACTCCGCCCTGCTTGCGGTATTTCGCAAATGTCTCCGCGGTCAACCGCTCGCCGGTCTCCGCCCATTGCAAATCCTTGTAGGTGATCCCATATCTCTCCTGCCAGCCCTCGTCAAAGATGGCCGAATCGAGATAGGTGCTGCTGGCAGTGTACGGGTAACACTCGGTGGTGACGTCGAGCCCTCTCTTCTGCGCCCCGGCGACCATTTCTATTAATTGTGGAGTGTACTTGAGTCCCATGCTGGTGATGTGCACGACGTGCACAGGCGCGCCGGTCGCCGCGGCAGCAGCGATGACTTCTTCCAGCGCGCCGAGCCCCGTCTCAGGTTCCAACAAGGAAGAATAGCGAAGATGGACGTGGACGCTCGCGCCGTATTTGGCAGCCACGTGGAACATTTCCACGATTTCCAAGTGGGACGCTCCCGGCGTGTAGTTGATTCCCATTCCTTCGGCAAGCGCGCCGCGCTGGAAGCCTTTCTCGATCGCTTCGCGTAGCTCATCGAGTTCCTGTGGGGTAGCCTCCCGGTGATTCGCTGCTTCGGCGGCAGGCGCGTGGTTCGCGCTCAGGGAGACACCCGTTTGAGACCCTGCCAGCACGCGAATCCGGATCGGAATATGGCCGATGCTCACACCAAAATTGATTAAGGACTTCCCTTCCCGCTCGGCGTACCACTTGTCCACGTCGTCTGTTCCGGCCTCCAGCTCGAGCGAAGTCGTCAGGCCATCGTGAGCCTGGAATTGATAGTTTTTCGGCTGTTGACCATGCTCGTGGAGATCGATGAAACCCGGTGCGACTACAAGCCCCTTAGCTACGATCGTCTGTTTTCCTTCTAGCGGCTCGCTCGAAATCGCCGCGATTTTGCCGCCGCGGATTCCAACATTTCGCACCGCGTCCAACCCTGATTCCGGATCCATCACTCGCCCGCTGGCGATTACAACATCATAGGTTTCCGTTCCATCGGTTGCGCGGGTTCCTGTAGTCATCACGACTAAGGCGGCAAGGAGGATGATCGCTGTTGCCCACTTCCACCACCTTCGAACGGTAAGATGTAACATTTGACCGATGTCCCTCCGCGCGGCGCTAAGTCTCTTCGCACGGACTCGGACTTGTCAAAGGTTTTCTAGAACGATTCAAGGGCCGCGAAACGCTCAACTGGCTTCATCAGCGGAAAGAAAAACCCCGGATCGCTGGGGGGAGCGACCCGGGGCGGGGGTACTGCTGAGGGGGGCCGGAGGAAACTCGTTTTGTCTAATGCACCTGGTGCACGGCGAGCATGCAGATCTGCCGCAGCTCTTCGTAGGTGAAGTACGTCTCTTCCTGTTCGCCTGCGACTTCTCGATGCCCGAATCCTGATTCGCTCGAGATGCGGTTCAATTCCATTTCCGAGAGGCCCAGCAGCACGGCCGCGCGGCGTCTCGTCACGTACTTAAGTTCTTGTGTTTTCATATCTGCGCCCTCACGCAGGAAGAAGAACCATGGAATCTTCTTCAACAGCCAGGATCATGGCCTTATAGATGTCCACGTCCCAGCCTTCTCCGATGCGCATCCGCACGGTTTCACCGCCATCCTTCAGCAGTTTCCCGCGCAGAGGCACCTTGACCTCGCCAAGCGCCACCTGCAGGACCACCGGCTGCCCGATCCAGACTTTGAACGCGCTGTCCATTCCTGGTCCCCTCAGTGATTCAGCCTGACGAAAGAGAGAATCGCGCAGCGCGTCGCTGGTCGCAATGGTACAGAGAGGTCAGCGGACTAGTAAGAAGGTACTGTTGGGAGTCCGAGCGCCCATTACACGGGCATTTTCTATCCGAGTACGGAAGTACTGCCATTTCATGACGCGCGGACCATAGGAAGAGGATGATTTCCCTGCGATCCTGCCGATATGACGAGGCAGGGACATTCTTCGAGCAAGGTGCTGAACGAGAGTGCTGTCGCCATGTCCAGTAGGACAGGCATCGGCCTCGCCCTTGGCGGAGGTTTCGCGCGCGGATTCGCGCATCTCGGCGTCCTGCAAGTCCTCGAGCAAAATCACATCTCCATCTCTCACATCGCGGGGACCAGCGTAGGCAGCATCCTCGGCGCGGCTTACGCCAGTGGCGCTCCCCTCGCGCGCATCATAGAGACCTGCCGTACGCTGCGCTTCCGGGATATCGCGCGGTGGCACGTCTCCCGCCTCGGCTTAGCGAGCAATCAGCGTCTTGAAAATTTGATTGAGCGCGTTTTTGAATCACGCCAGTTTGAAGATCTGCGCATACCCCTAGCCGTAGTGGCGACTGACCTGACCTCCGGCGAACCGGTGGTGTTCACCCAAGGCAATCTTGCGGACGCCATCCGCGCGAGTTGCGCATTTCCTGGATTGTTCGAACCGGTGGAGATCGGCACGCGCTGTTTAGCGGATGGGGGACTTGTCGCCCCTGTTCCGACGCGGGCCGCTCGCGAACTTGGCGCCACCACAGTCATCGGCGTTTCCGTCGGAATACAGGACGGGCACCGCGGCGCTCCCACGAACATCTTTCAGGTAGTCAGCCGGGCCGTAAACGCGGCGCAAAAGCACCAGCTGGAAGTCTGGGAGCGCCACGCTGACCTAGTCCTCCGTCCGGACGTGCAATCTCTGGCCTGGGACGACTTCCATCGCGCTGAAGAAGCCATCGAGGCAGGCGCCGTAGCGGCACGCCGCGCCCTGCCGCGCATTGAAAAATTGCTGGGGCGGAAGGAAGACGCAGCTCAGCATCTCCAGGCACGGCTTGAGGCGGAAGATAAGAGTTACCTCTGGCTCGCGGAGGCACACCGATGACCCGTATCGGCATCTGGCTCGCAGCTCTTACTATCCCAATACTTCTCTGGCATGAATGTGGAGAGGACGTTGGCGTTTTCTGCTACCGTATAGGTCTGGGTGCTTTCACGAGCTTACGTTCACGCGTGCTCGCCCCCGTACCCGTGAGGAATTCACTTCCGTCCTTCACAGCGAGGAACAACGCCGAGTGCTCGACGCCATCCTTCACTTCTTCCACGCGCTTTTTAACCCGGACGGACTCCGGGAACTAATTCGCGGGGGCGGCGCCCCACTCATCTGCACCATCGTTTTTGTTGAGACCGGTTTCTTCGTCGGCTTTTTCCTTCCCGGAGATTCCCTCCTAGTAACAGCGGGCATTCTTTCCGCCGGCGGGGTCATCCCCCTGAGATGGCTGCTTATCCCCGTGATGCTCTGCGCTATCGTCGGCGACCAGATCGGTTACTGGATCGGCCGATCCGCTGGCGCGGCATTATATCGCCGCGAAGATTCACTCTTCTTTCGTAGAAGCCACCTCCAGCGTGCCCATGATTTCTATGAAAAGTATGGCGGGCGCGCCGTGATTCTCGCCCGCTTCGTTCCCATCGTTCGAACGTTCTGCCCTCCGGTAGCTGGCGCCGCCAGAATGCCCTACACCCGGTACCTCGCTTTCGATATCTTGGGCGGCATCTTCTGGGTGGGCACCATGATCTTGGGCAGCTACTCTCTCGGGCATTTAATCCCCAACATCGCCCAGCGCATCCACTACGTGATTGCGGTGGTGATTCTGCTTTCTATTCTTCCCGTGATAGTCAGTCTGTTGCGCGCCAGGGGCGCCGCGGCGGAACCGACGGCTGAGGGAAAGTAGGCTGTGGCCTCCGCCAGGTTCCGCGCCATCATCTTCGATATCGGGCGCGTACTCATCCGCGTGGACATTTCCCGTGCCATGGCAGGGCTTGCTTACGGCCTCCCATTGGCGCCGGAGGAGTTGTGGACCGCTATCCAAAAGGATCCCCACTGGCTCGATTGGCAGGAAGGGCGCATTTCCCCACGCGACTGGCATCTTCACTTGACGAAGCGTCTGGGCGTTTCGCTTACTTTCGAACAATTCAGCGAAGTTTGGAACCGCGCCCTCGACCCTATCCCCATTCAGCCGGAACCGTTCTTGGAGAAGCTTTCTAAGAACTACCGCCTCGCACTACTCTCGAACACCGACCCTATCCACATGTCTAATGAGGAGACCCGTTTCCCCTTTTTTCGTCTCTTTCCCATACGGATCTACTCCTACCGCGTCGGTGCGAGCAAGCCTGACCCGCTGATCTACCGCGAAGCTCTCAAGGCCTGCAAGGTCCGAGCCGAGGAAGCCGTCTATATTGATGACGTGGCCGCCTACGCGGAAGCAGCTCAGCGCCTGGGTATGACCGGAATCGTCTTTCAATCCTCCGAACAGCTTCAATCCAATCTTCGGAAGCTTGGCATCCTGTTCGATTGATCTAACGCCAAGCAAAAAATCCGTTATTCGCTCTCTGTTCGCGTAAACTTTGCAGGGACTAGTACCACCAGCCTCTTTCCCTTGCGTTTACAACCATCCATATCCTCTATCACTTACGGCAACTTTTGCGTTTGTTTCTTTGGCTTTTCGCATGCATCGCTTTGGTTACAGGCCGATTAACAATACGGCATTCCCCTAATCGGGGTGAGGAGAAAGTCACTATGTCGGACGATAGAATTTTGGAATCTCGTACAGAATCACCAGCTTGGACTCTGCCAGCGATCATTGTTCTGGGCTTGGTCGCCATCGGTGGTCTTGCTTTTGGCTGGAATGCATCTTCGAAGCTGGACGGCACCCAGCAGGCTGTTGCCGCTCAGTTGAAAACTACTCAAGCCTCCGTGCAACAGGATATGTCCTCCATGAAGGATCGCCTGGCGCAGGACGAGAAGTCCAATACCGATCTGCAGGGAGACCTGAAGGTCGTCACGGATAAGCTCAAGATTACCCAAGGGCAACTCAAGAAAGCGCGCGCGGAAGCAGTGAAACTCAATGACGAGACCACCGAGAAGGTGACCGCGTTGGACACCTCGGTACATTCCGAGCTCGCTACCAAGGCCACCAGCGATGACGTCAAGACGGTGGACACCAAGGTAGTCGGCGTCAAGACCGATCTCGATGCTACCCGCGAAGACCTGAAAATGGCTCGCAGCGAGATGGGCACGCTCATCGCGCGCAACCATGACGAAATCGACCAGCTCCGCCGCCTCGGCGAACGGGACTACGTTGAATTCACCCTCGTGGGCAGAAACAAGCCGCAAAAGGTAGGCAATGTCACCGTGGAATTGAAGGGTGTCAACGAGAAGCACAACCAGTTCAATGCGGCCGTAACCATTGAAGACAAGCTCTTCCAAAAGAAGAACCGTGCCATGAACGAGCCCATCTTCTTCTACCTCTCCGGCACGCACATTCCCGAAGAACTCGTCGTCAACAAGATAGGGAAGAACACCATCAGCGGATACGTCAGCATTCCGAAGGCGAATTCGCAGGTGGCCTCCACCGGTTCGAAGTCCGGCAACTGAGTACCATTGATTGGGGAATTGCTCTGGCTTAATTGGCCGGGCGAAGTTTGAGGCGGGCAGAGCGTTCTGCCCGCCTCTTTTCTTTTCCGGGACGCAGCTTCCTCCAAATTTCCGATAGAATAGGTTCCGCCACCCCGGAGCCGTGCTTGCGGCAAACCTCTAGCGTACTCTACATCGCTGTTGATGGACTGATTCCGGTCCGCGGAAGCAGCCTCCATGGACTTGATGAATTTACCGCGACGCTCGATCACCGCGGCGTTCCCGCCGTGTGGCTAACCAGCCGCTCTCGTCTCCAGTTTGACGATGCGCGCCGTAAGCACGGCCACATGCACCCCTTCATTGCCGAAGACGGGTGCGGAGTCTACTTGCCCGAAGGCTATTTCCACTTGCGTCCCGAGTCTCAGGCTTCACAAACGGGGAAAACAGTGACGCTGCGCCTCGGCCGCTTTACCTGCATTCCCATCGCGGAGAGGCTGCCCGCAGCAGCGGAAGCCCTGCAAACGCTCTCCGAAGATACCGCCGTGCCCGTCGTGACCCTACGCTCCCTCTCGCCCCGCGAACTCATCCAGAACACGGGATTGCCCCAAAGGGAGGCCGACCTTGCCCGCCAACGTGATTTCGACGACATCTTTTTCTTTGCCGGCGTCTCTGATGAAGCGGTCGCGAAATTTCTGGCGGAGGGACGGAATTGCAAGCTGCAATTCCGTCAGCACGGTGTTCTCTGGTCCGCGGTCATCGGCGCCAGCGTACAGCGCTGCATCCGGGAACTTGCGAAGCTCTACGATCGGGCGCTCCGCTACCACGCCCACACTGTTGGTATAGCCACGCCAGATTCGGCTGCCCAACTGTTCCCTTTCTGCGAGCGCACCATCCTTCTCTCAGACCGCACGTCACCGGAGGTTTCCCGCACCCGGCCTGAGGCTTCTCACACCCGCCAGCTTCCCCTGCACTCACCCGACGTTTGGGAACGGCTGTTAGAGTCTCTCGCTACAACAAACCGCTAAGTTGAGTTTGGAAAATGTCTTGCGCAAATGCGCGGCGAATTACACACCCTCCCTACCAAGCCAGCGCATAAGCATGCAGCCGTCACTTCTCAAACCATCTGTTTTCCGCAGGATAGGAGTCGCGGCTCATCCCATGAACTCATGGCATACAGATTGCCCGGATACTGTCAGGCAGATCGCTCCCCCCGGTGCTGTCGCCTCGGGTTCTCGCGAACAACGGCTAGCCGATGGACCCAAGTACTAGGAGACTCCTTACTATGGCTTGGCTTCGCCGCGCTTTCCGGCTTCCTGCTCACGAGTCCAACGTTGGCCTCGTTCTCATCTTTTGTGTTATTTCCCTGAGCTTCATGTCCATCGCCCTGATCTGGCAGGCCCAGATCATTGCCAATCAGCGCGAAGCCATCCAGTGGCTTGAGAGCCTCAAGTTCGGCGGCTAACCGACTGCTACTTACGCGATACCCTTCGTGTATCGGGAGCTCGGCGGCGACCAGCCGGATGCTCAGGCGTAGACCGCGGACTAGCCTCGACTTTGAATTCTTGGCCACGCACGAAAGCATTCCCACGAGACTTTCTGTTCAACTTGTGATTTAATATTTCTACAGGGGATTTCCTTTAGGAGAATTATCGTGAAACGTGTCGTTCGATTCCTCTTGCTGGCTTCTATGCCGGCGCTTCTTGGATGTGTGTCGCAAGCCTCCACCATGCAATCAGCTGAACCCACAAGCGCTACTTCCGCTCAACCGCGATCTGGCAACCAAGCCTCCTCTCATGATCGCCATCATCGGAGGCATACCAACGCCAAGCACCACCATCGTCGCCATGCGTCATCGACTCATCAATAAGATCTCGATCGGTAATCGAAAAACAAAAGGGGGAGCCTGGCGGCTCCCCCTTTTTGCTAATTTACTGTGTCGCTTCGGAAGCGCGCTAGAAGCACGTATGTTTCCGGGCGACGCGCACCGCAAAAGCGGTGTGATCAGCTATGGTGCAGCTCTAAGCCCGGTGGAGTCATGTTCCCTCCGGAGCTCCTTGAGCTCACGCCTCGCTTGTACTCCTCTGTTTCGCTGAATGCAAGCGAATATAGGGTGAACGCCCGATTCCCTCACACCTCGGGCACTTTGCAAGCTCTGCAGATTATTTGATGAAGAGAGTTTCGCGCAGTTGGTCGCGCCCGACGAAGGATTTCATGGTTCGATAGCGGGCAAACAGATCCTGGATCTCGCGGTTCTGATAGACCTTTTGCGCCGGGCAGATAACCGCAGTCGAGATAACCTGGAGCGTATTCGAATCTGCAACACGATAGCGCTGAAAACTTTCCGGCCTCTTGCTATGAAACATCGCGAGAATCACTCCGCCGGGCCGCAGCAGTTCCGTCAAGCTCGCCACCATCTGCTTCGCAAGCATCGGTTCCAGATAGTCCAGCAAATCCCACAAGAGCACGGCATCGAAGGACGCGCGCGGGTACTGCAGGTTATCCGCCAGGAAACGCTTCGCGCGGCCACTCGGCGTCATGTCCACCGTTTCGTACGCCGTTGCGTCGTTCCGCAGCCGGGTTTCTTCTTCGGTCAGAAATGCCTTCCATCCCCGAAGGATATCTTCCGAAGAGACGCGGAAACCTCGCTCGATAAAAAAACTCAACGTGGTCTGCCACGCGGGGCCAAGATCGAGCAGCGCGCCGCGCCCGAGGCCGTCAAGGTTCCACAAGAATTCCTTTAGCCCATTCGAAACGCGTGTGGATTCGCCCATTGCCGGCGGGCGCGTTGCGCCCACTGCGGGAATAGGCGCGCCAGGCGTGCGCGAGCGCGAGTTCGAATGAACGGGCAACGAAGCACTGCGGCTCGTCCCGCTTGTCACTGCGATGCCAAGTTTGTGCAGGAAACTCATTCTCAATCCGCCGCCGTTCCCGAGCTCAAAGACGCCGCATCAGAACTCTTGCCCGTCGCAGAGGCCACCGAGGCCTTGATCTCCGGAATCTTATTCAACGGTTTTCCCGCTTCCACTCTTCCGCGCAGCAGGGCGCCGTCCTCAATGGCCAGGCGATCCGTTTGCACTTCTCCCATGACTTGGCCGGTGCTCCACAGCTGAACCTTGTCGCGGCCCGTGACCTTGCCCTCGATTTTTCCCCGCACAATAACTTCGCGCGCGTTCACATCCGCTTTCACGTGTCCGTTCGGGCCGATGGTTAGGCTTCCGTTCGTCAAATTGAGTTTTCCGTCGACGACACCATCTACAAAAAGATCTTCGCTGCCCGTCACTTCGCCCTTAATTCTGATTCCCTGGCTGATGCACGCCGCAGCGCGCGGCGAAGTCGCGGGCGCCACCGAAAACGCTGGTGTACTAGCAGACGGAGTGCTGGACGGAAATGCTGGAGTGGAAGGAGGTGCTGGGCTGTTTCCGGAAACTCCTTCGGGCTTCGAATCTTCTTTTTTCCACATCACACACCTCGACATCGAAAACTGGATTTTCGAAGCCGCCGATCGCAGGCTGGTTTGGGACTGCGACTAGGAAGAGCGAACATAGTACAGCACTTAGTTGCTGTAAACAAGTATGACCGGTAGCAAATCTGGGGTGTTTCCTGAACGGCTACACCACTAATTGTGGAATCAGTGCTCCCAATTCCACTACCGATTGCGTTGTCTCGTGCGTCGCACCTCTGCCCGACAGCTCCCAGATCGCCACAACCATCCCCGCGAACTCTGCCGTTAACTCTTTGATAGATTTACGCTTTTCCCACCACCGCTCGGGATCAAAGTTTCCGTCGCGCGCGCTCGCGATGCGCACTTCCACGGCCAGGGGAAAAACTCGCTGGAAAATGTAGCGTGCGCGTCGCGTATGATAATTCGACGTCACCACGATCGCGCTGTGCCATTTTCTCTCTTTGGCCAGTCGCGCGAGCGCTTCCGCCTCCTCCAGCGTGCTCTCCCCGTCGTGAGCGAACCGAACGATCTTATCTTTCGGCACACCGCGCTCGACCAGATCGTGCTCCATCAACTCCGCGATTCCCGCACTGGGCCTAAGGCGTCTTCCGCTGGCAACAATCACTGGCGCCTTCCCTTCCCTGAACAACTCCGCTGCCCTCGTGGCGCGGTCTGCATAAAAATTGTCGTCGCTCAAAACTATGAGCACGTCTGCTTTCTCGAGTTGATCCTCGATGATCCACGATTCAGCCGTGAAGCGAAGAATCGGGTGCCGCGCCAGGTACAAGACCGCGCAAAAAATCACGAAAGATACCAAGACGATCAAATTAACAACAATTCCGCCGCTCTCGTGCGAATTCGCGCGGCCCAGTCTCATGAATTGGGGTCCAGCGCACGCAGGCTCGCCGCCGCTTGCTCCGGCATTTCTCCATTGAAATACACTTCTTTGATGCTGTACGACTTGCTGCGCTTCTCCACGATCGGCAGGATCTCGATGTGCCAGTGGTAATCATCCGCCAATGTTTTCCAATAGCCCGCCAACTCGCCCTTTTTGTTCTTGGTGTTAGGTGAAGTGTGCACCACCAGATGAAATGCCGGCGCCACTTTCTCCAGCCGCCGCAAGACGCGTCCCAGTAACGCCGCCAACTGCCTGCGGTTCGATCCCGGCCTCGGCTGTTCGAACAAGTGATTGTGCCGCCGGTGCAGCAGCCAGAGTTCATACGGCACCCTCGAAGCATACGGGCACAGCGCGTAGTAGTCGCCCTGCACGTCCACGATGCGCTTCCCCTGCTTCTCTTCTTGGCGCACTGTGTCGCAGAAAATGCAGCGCTCCTTATCCTTGAACCATTCGTGCGCGGAGCTGAGTTCGTATTTGATTCGCCGTGGCACAAAAATCGTCGCCGTCACCTGCGAATGCGCATGCGGCCATTCTTCTCCCGCCATCGCGCCCTGGTTCTTGAACACGCTGACGTACTTGAACCGGGCGTCCTTCTTCAAATCAGCGATGCGCGAGGCCCACACCCAAAGCACGCGTTCGATTTCTTCGTCGGTGAATTGCGACATTCGCTTGTCGTGCAGCGGCGTCTCCACCACGACCTCGTGCGCGCCGAGGGCCACCATCTTGTCGTACATCCCTTCGGCCAATCGGCCGGGATCACCTTCAATGTGGTAGAGCGGCTGCGGATGCGGCAGCACGCGCACCTGCCACGCTCCTTCCGCTGGCCACGTCAAGATGGCGCGCTGCTTCTCGATCTTAGCTGGCTCCAGCGGACATTCTTCGGGAGCATCGCCAAGCGGCTCTCTCTGTCCCAGGATGACCCAGCTTTGTGTGATGGGATCTTTACGAAGTTCCATTCGGTATCTTCAGCGGGTGTATCGCGCGGGCGTCGGCCCCTGCTCGAGGCGATGACGATCCCAGATCGCGCCTTCGCGCGTAAAATACGCCATTTCGAAATCCTGCGTCAGTTCCAGCGCATCCACCGGGCACGCATCTTCGCAAAGCCCGCAGAACATGCACCGCGAAGTGTCATACGTGAAGGTCGTCAGCACTTTGCGCCGTGTGGCATCGTCGCGTTCCCATCCCACCACAATCAGGTTCTCCGGGCACGCCAGGGCGCACAAATTGCAGCCAATACACAGCGTCTCGCCGGTCTCCGGATTATTGTTCAGCCGCGGCGCGCCGCGAAAACGCTCCGCCACCATCGGCCGTTCCAGCGGATACTGTTCCGTCACAATATTTTTGGGATTCTGCGCTCGAAACGTGACCGCCAGGCCCTTCAAGAAATCCACTTGAAACAATCGTTGCAGGAGTTCCCGCATGCGCCTAGTTTGTTTCCCCCCTCCCGAATTGTCAAGCTAGGGCAACAATCGCAATACAACGATTGAGTACCACGCGTACAAAAAGCTAGTATTGATGCGATGAGTGTGCCGCGAAGAGCGGGTTATCTCTTGACGTCCAATACTTGCGCCTTCGTTCTGGCCTACTTGATCCCGGAACAGATTGACCGCCGAGACTATACCCGGGCGGTTGTGGCATACGCGCGAAATCCGACTGCAGAGAATGAGGCAACGCCACGAGCCCAGCGGCGCGTGAACGATCGCATCCATCTAATAGGCACCTCCGTTTTGGGCCTTATATTGGTTGCAGTGGGATATGGGATTTGGAGCAGACAGAGGTTGATTACGCACCTCAAACATCGAACTGACTCCCGTGACCTACGGCAATAATTCTCTAATGACAGTGGAATCAGACACCCAATTCATGCTGCAAGCCCTTGCTGAAGCGCGCGCTGGAGCCGAAGCCGGCGAAGTGCCCATCGGCGCCGTGCTCGCCCATGACGACAAGATTCTGGCGCGCTCGAACAATCGCACCATTCGCGACAACGACCCCACTGCCCACGCCGAGATCATCGTCCTCCGCGAAGCCGCTCGTCTTCTCGGCAACTACCGCCTCGCCAGTACAACTCTCTACGTCACCATCGAGCCCTGCAGCATGTGTGCTGGCGCCATCATCCAGGCCCGTGTCCCACGGCTGGTCTACGGCGCTGACGACCCCAAGGGCGGCGCTGTCCGCTCCTGTTTCGAAATCCTCTCCCACCCGCGCCTCAATCATCAGGTAGAAGTCACCTCCGGGATCCTCGACGCCGACTGCGCCACCATTCTCCAGACTTTCTTTGCCAAGCGCCGCTAACCCGCGCGTCCGTCGGCTTTCTTCGCCCACGGCCCTAACCCGCGCCCCACTAGGACTAGCTTTCTTGCCAGGACTCTGGGTTCAGTTGTCAATTGTTTAGGGGCAGGCCTTGTCCCTTCAATGTTCGTTCTTGCCATTCCTTTCTTTTACGGGACCTCTTAGCGCGCAGCACTTTCCGGTTCTGTCATTGGGGCTTTCTTATCCTGAGCGAAGCCGAACGAGCCCGCCCTAGGCTTTCACACCTCGCCAGCGCTCGATTGCCGAAAATCAGAACCCTCTGCTACGATTAACTCTGCGACCGCTGCGGAGAGGTGGCTGAGCGGTTGAAAGCACTCGCCTCGAAAGCGAGCGTGCGGGAAACCGTACCGTGGGTTCGAATCCCACCCTCTCCGCCATTTTTCGAAAGCGAGCGTGCGGGAAACCGTACCGTGGGTTCGAATCCCACCCTCTCCGCCATTTTTCGTCTCGTCTTCCTGACTTGCGCAAGCGTTCCCGCAAATTGATTTTCCCTTTTCAAAAGTGCCGCCGAATATATCGCCGCACGACGTGAGAGGTGTACAATTTCCTCGGTTGCCGCTATTCACAGAGAGGAATAGATCACCATGACGAATAGCGTGCCTTGATAAAGAGGGCATATGGGTCTGCGTGAAACGACTGCAATACTCTTCTTTACTATGTTGTGCAGCCTGGTGCTCGAAACCAGAGCACAAAGCTCCCGGGCTCAAAAAGAAATCACCTACAGCAAGGATGTCGCCCCGATTCTGAACAAGAATTGCGTCCCATGCCATCGCCCGAATGACATGGCGCCCATGCCGCTCATGAATTATGACCAGGTTTTACCTTTCGCGCGGCCCATGCCGCTCATGAATTATGACCAGGTTTTACCTTTCGCGCGGATGATCCGCGAAAGCGTGCTGAAGCGCAAGATGCCGCCCTGGCATGCGGACGCTAGTGTTGGCGAATTCATGAATGATGCGCGCTTGAGCAGCGCTGAGATCGCAGCCATCGATGCGTGGGTAAAAGGCGGAATGAAGAGAGGTGACGCAAAGGATGCGCCTCCTGCCCCCGTCCTCGAACAAGGCTGGCACATCAAGCCGGACGTCGTTTTCACGATTCCCGAGTTTCCAGTGCCGAAAACGGCGCTAGACGATTACGAATACATTTACGTTCCGACGAATTTCACGGAAGATAAGTGGATCCAAGCAGGCGAGGTGCTTCCTGGGGATCGCCGCGTGGTTCATCATGCCACCGTCTCGGTGGTCGATCAGGCCGAATTAGCCAAACACGTGGCGGAACACGCCAAAGAAGATGCTGGCGTGGATCAGTACCACTATCGCACCGGAAAAGTCTTGCACCTCCGGCCTGATGCTCCGGTCATTGACGACGGGTGCGCGGCTCCCGATGGCGGCGGAATACCCGGCAATCCTTCCGGCTATTTGAATATCGTGCCGGGAATCTATCTGCCAGGCCACTTGCCGGAAATGCGGCCTCCGGGGTACGCGCTGCGCATTCCTGCTGGCGCCTATCTGCAATATCAGATTCACTACAGCAATCATCACGGGCTGGATTTAAAGGATCACACCAGCATCGGGCTGGTCTTCGCCAAGGAACCCGTGAAGCACGAAGTCGCGCAGTATGAAATCTGGAACAACATGTTTCTGATTCCTCCCGACGATGACAATCACCGCGTGACCTCCTGTTTCACGCTCCCCAAAGATGTCACTGCGGTGGCCTACACCGCGCACATGCACTTTCGCGGAAAGAGCATGATGACGAAGGCCATCTATCCTGACGGTCGCGAAGAGGTTCTGCTCAACGTGCCAAATTATGACTTTCGCTGGCAGGAGACTTATTTCTTGAAACAGCAGTTCTTGCTGCCGAAAGGCACCAAGCTCATGATCGTCGCCTATTTCGACAATTCCAAGAACAATCCGCAGAATCCCGATCCGTCCAAGGCACTTCGCTGGGGCGAACCGAGCGACGAAGAAATGATGGGCTTCTGGCTGCAGTTTGCCGATCCGCAACTCGTTACGGAAAAGCCCGCGGTGGCGCAAGAATGAGCTCCAGGTAATTTTCCGGTCTCATTCTTTCCTTTGCCGGAGTTTAGAATCTGGTCGCGCGCACTTAGAAGTGACAGGACGCCACACCGCGCTTCTGCAAGTATTTCTGGTGATATTCTTCGGCGCGATAGAACGTGCTTACGGGAGTGATCTCCGTCGCGATGGGCCGCTTGAATTTTCCGCTGGCCTCCACCGCCGCCCGCGACTTCTTGGCCGCCGCTGCCTGCTCCGTCGAATGAAAGAAAATCGCCGAGCGGTACTGCGTGCCGAAGTCCGGCCCCTGACGGTTCATTTGCGTCGGGTCATGCGCCTGCCAGAAGGTATCGAGCAGCTTTTCGTAACTCACCTTCGCCGGATCGAACGTAACCTGCACCACTTCGGCGTGTCCCGTTTCGTCCGTGCAGACATCTTTGTAGGTCGGATTCGCCATCTCCCCGCCACTGTACCCTACCGCGGTATCGATCACTCCCGGGACGCGTTGAAACGCCGCCTCCACTCCCCAGAAGCACCCTGCTCCAAATGTTGCCGTCTCTGTCATGGAATTCTCCATATCCGTCAATCTCGACTCTTTTTCCGCCCGCGTGTTAGATGCGCGACGCGGCTGCCACGATTCCGCCAAGAGTCTAGGGCTTCTTTCGTTGCGCCGTGGCCGCTCCCACAAAGGTTTTTAACTTATCCTGCGCCAGCGCCTTATAGGGACTGTTCACGGAAGCCGCTTGCGTGAACGCATCCTTGGCCTCGGCATTTCTTTTCAGATTCAGCAGCGCGAATCCCAGACGGTATTGATTTCGCGCGTAACTTCCGTCATCCGGCTTCAGTAGCGGCGCTGCTGCCTTTAAATTCGTCACCGCCTGCGCGTTGTCTTTCTTTTCGATGTTTACCTGCCCCAGCGAACTGAGCGCTAAGCCCTTCTGCAGGCTCTTTTGCTGGGCCCACTGTTCGTCGGCTACGCCTTCCGGCTTCGGCGCCGTCTCCAGTACCGTTACCGCTTTCTTGGCGTAGGCCTCGGCTTTGTCGAGCTGCTCGCCCTTCTCACCGTAATAGTCGGAGAGCAACAGCAGCATTCCCAAGTTATTCGGGTCCTTTGCCAAGAGTCCGTTCGCCACTTCCAGCATTTTCGGCGCATTCTGCGCCTGCTGGTAGGCTGTCGCCGCTACGCCGAGCGCTTGAATCGCGTACGGCGAATCCGCAAAGGTCTGTGCGAATCGCACCAAAAGTGCCGCCCGCTTTGCCGCGTCCTTGGCCTGATACGCGCCGCTGAACACCGCCTGCTGGATGTACGTCATGCCATCCTTGTTACTTTCGAGCGTCTTGCTCTTTTGCTCTTCCCAAACGGCCGGCTGTGTTTCCGCTGGCGCCGCTGAATCCTTGTAGCGCTTCCAGATTCCTCCCGCCTTCTCTCCATAGGACATCAGCCGATCCAAGTCGCCTTTTTCGGACGCCGCGCGGATCATGTTCTGCGCATTCTGGAAGCTGTCCGGATCGAGCGCGAAAAGTTTGTCACCATACTCGAACGCCTTGTCATAGTTCTTCAGCGCGATGTAGGTATCCACGTAGAGGCCATCAGTTACGATGGGGAACTCGCCTTCTTTACCCGCACTTTCAGCGAACTTGTCGATCAAGGCGAGCTTCTGCGCAGGGTCAGTTGCTGCGTTGATCTCCGTCAACGCGTGGTCCGCGTCCGAACCCGCCGGAATCGGAACGAACTTACCGATTTGCTGCGCTCGCAGGGGACAAGCAAAGCAAACCAGGAAGAGGAGAGTCTCAAGAAGCCGTGTGACTCGCAACATGGAAACCTCCAAGGAGAGGAAGGTGCCTGCATCTTAGTGCCGCCGTGCGCTTCGCGCAAACAAATTTCACCGGGAGGCACCCGCGTCGCAGGACGACCCTGGGGGGAGCGGATAACAAGGGACACGTCTCTCCGCCATGCACTTTGAGTTAACCACTCCCGACAGTGGACTGAATGATGTCCCTCTGACGCAACGACTGGGATTGCGAAGTTGAAGTGCAGAGTCACTTCCGCGCAATTGTGGTCCAAATGATCGAGGACTCGCGCTTGACTCGAACGTCGCGGACTCGCGGTTGTCGGATTCAAGTTTGACACCATGATGGATGTGGAAGACCCAGTCCTATTTGCGAAGAAAATTGGTGTGCGTTATCCGCTGGCGGTCGCCACTGAGGGTTGAAACAGCAGTTCGGGGAAATTGAGGGTTTGCCGACAACGATGCTGTATGATCGCCAGGGGATTCTGCGCAAGAAAGTCATCGGATTCGAATACGCCGAAGCTTTCGAGACGGCCCTGAATGGACTTTTGTGAGAGATAGTATGGACGCGCTCGAGGTTTCGCGAGACCATTGCAGCGGAGACTGCCGTGCCTATCCGAAGAAATCCGTGGCCGCGCAGTCTTCCCTCAACCTATGGATATTGCTGATTCCACAGCCCTTGCCAATTCTTCCACCGTGGTTGAACTCTGCCTCAGCCGCGACCCTATCTGCGTTACCAATTCCGGCGCTCCGCGGTCTAACGTGGATATAAGCGCGGCTCCAGAAGCTTGGCGAGCCGCCGCCGACCAGCTTCTGAGGAGCACCATCCATTCCGCCAAGAAATCTTCGCCACGCATTCGGAAGCGCGATTGGGGAGAACTGACTACGTCTACCTCGTCCGCAATCAATTCGCCAGTGGATGACGGTCTTTTCAGGAGCCTCCTCTAACTCTCCATGGCTGCATCGACCCGTCATCTTGAACTCAGTTTGCTGCCCGAACGCTTCGCCATTTCCCGGCTCCCGGCCGGCTCGCCCATTCCTGCCTGGGCGACGCAAGGTCCCTTCTTCTCGGTCACGCGCACCGGCGATGAGCTTTCCGTCGTCACCGAACTGTCCCTCGTACCTGTCGGAATTCAGTCCCAACCCGGCTGGCGGGTCCTGAAAGTTCATGGGCCTTTCGTTTTGTCAGAGATCGGCGTCCTGGCCGCTTTGGCCATGCCGCTCGCCGAGGCGAAAATCAGTTTGTTTGTCGTTTCTACTTTTGATACAGATTACCTGCTGGTTGCTTTCGAAACACTCTTAGCGGCCATTGCGGCTCTCGAACGGGCAGGACACACTATTCACGGGAGCAAGGCCGAATGACTAGGGAGCCCCTTCGTATCTTCAATCTACCTCGCAGTCGTGCTGGGTCCCTTTCCCTCGCGGCACTGTCCGCGATTTTCATCACCGCGCCCCAACTCCGCGCCGATGAGCCTTACGCACGCAGCCGCGACTATGATTTGCAGCATTCCAAGATTTCCTTACGCTTCGACCTCGAACAGAAAAAAGTCCTCGGTGAGGTCACGCACTCGCTTTCGATTCTTCGCGAGGGTACCGGGAAAATCGTTTTCGATTCGGCGGGCCTCACCATTCAGAAGGTGACGGTCAACAAAGCACCCGCGAAATTTGAAACGACGGAGCAGAAATTGATCATCCCCCTCGCCGCAGAGGCCAAGCCCGGGGACAAATTCGACATCACCATCCGTTACGAAGGCAAGCCCCAGAAGGGCATGTTCTTCATCTTGCCGGACAAGGATTATCCGGATCGCCCCAGCCAAATTTGGACCCAGGGCGAGTCCGAAGACACGCGCTACTACCTGCCGACCTACGACTACCCCAACGACCGGCTCACCACCGAAACGATCCTGACCGTTCCCGCTTCCTGGATCACCGTTTCCAACGGCAAGCTCATCAGCGTGAGCGATGCCGGAAAAGGTTTGAAAACCTGGTACTGGAAAGAATCTCTGCCCAGCTCCACTTACCTGATTACCGTTGTCACTGGTGAATTCGACGAAGTGAAGGAAACGTGGCGAGGCATTCCCGTGAACTACTACGCGCCTAAGGGACGCGGCGACCGCCTGGCCATCAATTACGGGCGCACTCCGGCCATGATGGAGCTGTTCAGCAAGAAATTCGGCGTCGACTACCCGTGGGAAAAATACGCTCAGGTGATGGTGGATGATTTCGTCGCCGGCGGCATGGAAAACTCCAGCGCTACTACGAACACCAGCAATTCCCTCGTTCATCCCAAGCTCGCTTCCGAATACGTCACCGGCGAAGACCCCTTGATCTCTCACGAGTTAGGTCACCAGTGGTTCGGCGATCTCGTCACCTGCAAGGATTGGGGCGATATCTGGCTCAACGAAGGATTCGCCACCTTCCTGGAAGCCGTATGGATCGAAGCGCACTACGGCAAGGATCAGGCCGACTACGAGCGCTGGACGGCCGCCCGCGAGTGGTTCGAGACCAGCAGTCTCTGGAATAAGCCGATCGTGCGCCACGACTTCGACGATTCCAGCGAGTTTGATGGCAACGCTTACGGTAAGGGCGGCTGGGTGCTCTACATGCTCCGCCACCAGATCGGTGAAGAAGATTTTTACCGCTCCATCAAGCACTATCTCGAAGTGAATCGCGGCAAAAACGTTGTCACCGGCGATCTCGCCAAAGCCATCGAAGAAGCAGCGCATACCAACGTTGACCAATTCTTCAGCCAATGGATGTATGGCGCGGGTGCGCCGAAGTTCGACCTGAGCTATACGTACAACAACGAAAAGCGCCAGGTGATGCTCACCGTCAAGCAGACTCAAAAAATCGAAGGCCGCGTGGGCCTCTTCCGCGTCCCAGTTGATATCGAAATCGCCACCGCGTCGGGACCGAAGCTCTACAATGCCGCCGTTTCGAAAGCCACCCAGACCCTTCCATTTCCAGCGGACTCCGCTCCGCTCATGGTCCTCTTCGATAAGGGCGGTCACGTTCTTAAGTCCGCTGAATTCCATAAAGAAAAGAAAGAGTGGCTTTATCAATTGAAGAACGCCGCGGACTTGGCCGATCGCGCCGATGCCGCTGTCGCGCTCGGCAAGCTGAAGAACGACGAAGAAGTTGTCGCTGCCCTCGGCGAAGCCCTGCGCAATGACAAGTCCTGGGGAGTTCGCGCCACCGCTGCCGACACCCTCGGCCAGTTGAGCGGCGCTTCCTCATCCAAGCTGCTTCTGGCGGCGCTGGATTCGCACGATACGCCCGCGGTCCGCAATCGCGTCGCCACCGCGCTGGGCAATTTCAAAGACGATGCATCCGTTGCCGCGAAGCTCAATTCTGTCGCCAAGCAGGACGATTCCTATCGTGCGCGTGCCGCCGCGTTGCAGGCGCTCGGCCGCCTCAAAGCGCCCGACGCTTTCGCGACGCTCGAAGCCGCCATCGCAGCCGATTCGCCGGACGGATTCCTCCGCAACGCTGCTCTTCGCTCGCTCGGTCCGCTGGGTGACGATAAGGCCGTGCCGCTTCTCTTGCAGTGGTCTGCCGCCGGCAAGCCTATCGATTCGCGCACTGCCGCCATCAACAGCCTTGCAAAGCTGCAGAAGGACAACAAGGACATCACCAAACAGATTGCCGAGTATCTTTCCGAACCGCACTTCCCGGTTCGCATTGCCGCGATCTACGCGCTCGGTGGGCGTGGCGATGCCACGGCTATTCCTGCGCTGGAAGGTCTGCTCAAGAACGACGACCTCAGCATCGAGTTGACGCCAATGATAAAAGGACAGATCGCGCGCCTGAAGAAACCCACGGATGCAAAACCAGGAGCGAATGCGGGCGCCGCCGATCCCGGCGAAGAATCCGCAGAAGGCGGTGGTGAGAAATCCACTACCGATCAACGGCTCGAAAAGCTCGAGCACCTATTGCAAGACATGAGCGAGCGCCTCAAATCCATGGAGAAGCGCCTCCCGCCTCCGAAGCCATAAGCATCCATGCCAAATCTTTCTCTTCAATTCCTATTTCTACGGCTCCCCAATCAAGATCCGCAGATCGCGCAAATTATTTCCCGT
>WNFC01000689.1_pt1 | contig 34060 bp, 33 predicted proteins | sample 5400541 | NCBI WGS metagenome assembly WNFC01 (sample SAMN13153342, study PRJNA577476) | soil metagenome | isolation source: 120 cm saprolite under Douglas fir tree site 2 hole 2 replicate 1 | place: USA:California | collected 2015-04-18
CCTCGGCGCCGTCTCGGCCCTGCTCGGCGTGCTCTACGCGCTGATGGAGCACGACCTGAAGAGCCTGCTGGCTTACCACTCGGTCGAGAATATCGGGCTGATCACGATCGGCCTGGGCGCGGGCCTGCTCTTCGCGAGCCTCCAGATGCCGGGTGCGGCCTTGCTCGCCCTCGTCGCGGCGCTCTATCACACCGTCAACCACGCCGTGTTCAAAGGACTTCTCTTCCTCGGCGCCGGCGCCGCGCTCCATGCCACGGGCACGCGCGACATGAACCGGCTGGGCGGCCTGATCCGCGGCATGCCGTGGACCGCCGCGCTTTTTCTCGTGGGTTCCACCGCGATTTCGGGGCTGCCGCCGCTCAACGGCTTCGTGTCGGAGTGGCTGCTCTTCCAATCGCTCCTTCCGGGCATCGGCGCGCCGTCGCCTCTCGTCGCGGTGCTGATGGTGCTGTCGCTGGGCATGCTGGCGCTGACGGCGGGGCTCTGCGCCGCCTGCTTCGTCAAGGCCTTCGGCATCACCTTCCTCGCCATTCCGCGCTCGCCCGAGGCTCTCGGCGCTCGTGAGGTCGCGTGGTCCATGCGAACGGGCATGCTCGTGCTCGCCGCCGCCTGTCTCGTGTTGAGCGTCGGCGCCTTCGAGATCGTCCCGCGGCTGTCCTCGGTCGCCGCACCGCTGGTCGGGTTGCCCCCATCGGCGACGCCGTCCTTCACTGTCGGGCTGGCGCTCCAGACCCGGGGGGATTTCGCGCGGATGTCGCCGACGCTCGTCGCGGCAGGGCTGGGTCTGATCGTCCTGGCAACCTGGCTCGCGGTGAGAATTCTCGCGTCGCGCCGGCCGGTGCGCATCGGCGAGACGTGGGGGTGCGGGCGCGTGGTCCAGACTCCACGCATGGAGTACACGGCGACCGCCTTCGCCGAGCCGCTTCGCCGTATCTTCGCCGCCCTCTACCGGCCGAGCGAAGACGTCAGCATCGACTTCCACCCGGATTCGCGCTACTTCGTGCAGTCCATCTCCTATCACTCCGCCATCGTGCCGTGGTTCGAGCGCTACCTCTATGCCCCGGTGATCGTGCGGATCAGGTCGTGGTCCGAACGGGTGCTCGCGCTGCAATCGGGTTCGGTGCACGCGTACCTCACGTACCTGGTCGCGGCTCTCCTGCTGCTCCTGGGCTGGCTCGTCGTGACGGGGAAGTGATGAGTGCCTGGCTGCTCGGGCCGATGCAGGCGCTGGTGGCACTGCTCCTGGCGCCCGGGCTCGTCGGCGCCATCCGCTGGATGAAGGCTCGCCTCCAGAACCGCCGCGGCTCGCCTCCGTGGCAGCCATACCTCGAGCTCCGCAAGCTCTTCGCCAAGGAGGTCGTCGTCTCCAACAATGCTTCCTGGCTCTTTCGCGCCGCGCCCTTCATCGTCTTCGGGAGCACGGTGGCGGTCACCCTCCTCGTGCCGCTCCTTGCCGTGCCGCTGCCCTTCGCCGGCGCGGGCGATCTCCTCGTGGTGGTGTACCTGCTGCTGCTTGGCACGTTCTTCCTCGCCCTCGCCGGGCTCGACCCGGGCTCGCCCTTCGGCGGCATGGGGGCGAGCCGCGAGATGACCGTGGCGGCGCTGGCCGAGCCGACCATGGCGCTCGCGATCTTCGCGCTCGCCTGGAGCGCGGGCTCGACCAACCTCGGCCACATCGCCGCGCGCATGCTGGCCACGCCGTCCGAAGCGCTCGCGCCCGGGCACGTGCTCGCCTTCGCCGCCATCTTCATCGTGACGCTCGCCGAGACGGGCCGGCTGCCGGTCGACAACCCGGCGACGCACCTCGAGCTGACGATGATCCACGAGGCCATGGTGCTCGAGTACTCGGGCCGCTACCTGGCGCTGCTCGAATGGGCCGCTGCGCTCAAGCTCCTCGTCTTCTTCGCCCTGCTGGGCAATCTTTTCGCGCCCTGGGGCATCGCCGCGGCACTCACTCCGGGCACGCTCCTGTGGGCTGCGTTGACGCTCGCGCTCAAGCTCCTCGCGCTCGGCGGCGTGGTCGCCCTCGTGGAGACGCACATCGCCAAGCTCCGGCTGTTCCGTGTGCCCGAGCTCCTCAGCGCGTCCTTCATCCTGGCGCTCCTCGCCGTCACCGCGTCCTTCCTCCTCCAGTGAGCCCCCAGCTCGTCTCGCAGCTCTCGGTGGGGGGCTCCACACTGGTGCTGCTGACTGGGCTCGTGATGCTCTGGCGGCGCGGCGTAACCGCCCATATCGGCGCCTTCACGGCCCAGTCGGTTGCCTTGGCAGCGACGACGGCGATGGTCGGCTGGTTCACGGGCGACTGGCAGCTCTGGGCCGTGGCCGCTCTCCTGCTGCTGCTCAAGGCCGTCGGCATCCCTGTCCTCCTCAAGCGTATGGCCCGGCGCTTCGGCACGGAGCGCGAGCTCGAGCCCTACGTGAACACGGCGACCTCGCTGCTCGTCGGCGGGCTGCTGGTGCTTCTGGCCTATCTCGTCACGAGCCCCCTCGTATCCGTGAGCCAGCTGCCGACGCGCACCGGGATGCCGCTTGCCATGGGGCTCGTCTTCGTCAGCCTCTTCATCATCATCAGCCGGAAGAAGGCGCTGACGCAGGTCGTGGGCTTCCTCATGCTCGAAAACGCCATCGCGCTCCTGGCCGTCCTGGGCGCCCACGGCGTCCCGATCATCGTGGAGATCGGTGTCTTCCTCGACGTGGCGCTGGGCTTCATCGTGATGCAGGTCTTCGTCTATCAGATCCACGAGACCTTCGAGAGCATCGACGTCGAGCAGCTCAACAGGCTCCGGGAATGACGGCGTGAGCGCTCCATTCCTGGCGCTGCTGCTGCCCCCGCTTCTCGCGGCGTCCGGCGCGCTCGTCCTGCCGCCGCGCTGGCGCGCCGCCTCCGTGCTTCACGCTGGGCTCGGGCTGGCTTCGCTCCTGGCGGCGCTCCGGCTCGTGGCGCTCGTGCTGGACGGCGAGACGCCCACCTGGGGGCCGACCGCTCTCTTCCGCGTGGACGCGCTCTCGGCGCTCCTCGCGGCCTGCGTGGCCTTCGTCGCGGCGCTGGCGGCGCTCCTCGGTCCGGGCTTCGGGCGCGAGGAGCACTATGCGCCGTCGCAGGTGCGCCGTTTCCGCGTCTTCGCCTCGCTCTTCGCCTTCACCATGCTCGTCGCCGTGACGGCCAACAACGTCGGCGTGATGTGGATCGCCATCGAGGCGACCACGATCGCCTCCGCCATGATCGTGCCGCTCACTGTCAGCAAGGCGTCGGTCGAGGCCTCCTGGAAGTACATCCTGATCGGCTCGGTCGGCATCGCGCTGGCGTTCGTGGGCACGGTGCTGGGCTACTTCGACTTCGTGACGCTCGTCGGTCAGCGCGAGCACGCTCTCAACTGGACGGTGCTCCTGGCGAACGCGCACGTGCTGCACCCCCCCGTGATCCAGCTCGCCTTCGTCTTCATCCTGATCGGCTACGGCACCAAGGCCGGGCTCGCTCCCATGCACACCTGGCTGCCCGACGCGCACTCCGAGGCGCCCTCGGCGCTCTCGGCGATGATGTCGGGCGTGCTGCTGGCCGTGGCGCTCTACGCGATCATCCGCTGGAGGGCCGTCGTCACCGCGGCCGTCGGGCCCCAGTTCCCCAACCGGCTCCTCATCGGCCTGGGACTCCTCTCGCTCGCCATCGCGGCGCTCTCCCTCGTGATCCAGCGCCAGTACAAGCGCTTGCTCGCGTACTCGAGCATCGAGCACACGGGGTTCATGTGCCTGGGGCTCGCGCTGGGCCCTCTCGGCATCTTCGCCTCCATGCTCCACCTCGTCAACCACACCCTCGCCAAGTCCATGATGTTCTTCGTCTCGGGACGCATCCTCGACCGCTACGGCTCGCCCGACATCGGTCGCGTGTCAGGACTCCTGCGCGTCATGCCGTGGACGGGCGGCCTCTTCGCCGCCGGCATGATCGCGCTCCTGGGACTGCCGCCGTTCGGCATGTTCCTTTCGAAGTTCACGCTGGTGCGCGCGGGCTTCGCCGACGGGCAGGGCTGGCTGATGGCGGCCGTGCTGACGCTCCTCGCCGTGGCCTTCGTCTCGCTGCTGGCGCACCTGAACTGCATGCTCTACGGTGTCGCGCCCGCCGGGATCCCCCGTGGCGAGAGCCGCGGCTGGGCCGTGGTCCCACTTGTCGCGTGTGCTGCGATGCTCCTGGTCCTGGGGTTCGCGGTGCCCGCGCCGATGACCGATCTCCTCGACAGGATCGTGGAGATCGCCGGCCGATGAGAGAGCTCCAGTCGGTCATCGACGCGCTGGGCCCGCGCCTGTCGGGCGCGCGGATCGTGCGCGACAGGGAGATACACGGCTCCGTCAAAGCGGGCGACGCGCTCAGGCTCGCGCAGGCGCTCCGCGCCGACTTCGGCGCCGAGCTGCGCCTCATGGTCGCCAATGACCGGCGCGGCAACCTGGACGCGTTCGAGGTCTACTACCTCTACGCGCACCCGCGCGAGAACTGGTTTCTCCAGGCGCGCAAGGTGGTGGCGTCCCGGGAGCCCTCTATCGCCTCGCTGGGCACGTTTCATCACCCGGCTTCCCTCTTCGAGCAGGAGATCTACGACCTCTTCGGCATCACTGCGGCGGGCCACCCCGATCCGCGGCCGCTCGTGCGCCACGGCTTCTGGCCCGCCGACTTCTTCCCGCTGAGGAAGGACGCCCGAGCGGGGGAGTTCGCCGATGACGGCCGGCCCTTCCCGTTCGTGGAAGTGGGCGGCGAGGGCGTCTATGAGATCCCCGTCGGGCCCGTGCACGCGGGCGTCATCGAGCCGGGACATTTCCGCTTCTCGGTCGTCGGCGAAACCATCATCAACATGCGCGCCCGCCTCTACTACACCCACAAGGGCACGGAGAAGCTCTTCGAGGGGCGCGCCCCCATCGCCGGGCTCGAGTTGGCCGAGCGCATCTCCGGAGACACGACGGCCGGCCACGCGATGGCCTACTGCGGGGCGCTCGAAGCGCTGGCCGGGACGGTCGTGCCCGACCGCGCGCGCTACCTCCGCGTCGTCCTGCTCGAGATGGAGCGGCTGTACAACCACATCGCCGATTTCGGCATGATCGCCAACGACACGGGCTTCGCCGTGGCCCACTCGCACTGCTTCCGCATTCGCGAGCGGTTGTTGCGTCTGAACAAGCGGCTCACGGGCAACCGGCTCCTACGGGGCGGCGTCGTGCCCGGCGGCGTCGGACACGATCTTCCCTCGGGCCTCGACCTGCCCGCCGAGGTGGATGCCGCGCTCGCGGACTTCGAGGAGATCGTGGCGCTGTCGCTCGCCTCGAGCCTCGTGCAGGACAGGCTCGAGGGCACGGGCATGCTCACCGCGCGGACGGCGCGCGATCACGGGGTGCTGGGCTACGTCGCGCGCGCCTCGGGGATAGACGCGGATGTGAGGCGCGACCACCCGTTCGCGGCGTACGGCGAGCTGTCCTTCCGCGTGCCCGTTTTCACCTCCGGAGATGTCAAAGCGCGAACCCTGGTCCGAGTCGAGGAGGCGCGCGAGTCGGCGCGGCTGATCCGCCAGGCCGTCGAGCGCATGCCCGAGGGGCCGCTCGCCGCTCCGCTGGGAGCGCTGCCGGCCTTCGAGCCGGGCTGGGGCATGGTCGAAGGCTGGCGTGGGGCCATCATCCACTGGGTCATGGCCGACGCGGGCGGAGCGCTGTATCGGGTCAAGGTCATGGATCCGTCCTTTCTCAACTGGCGGCCGCTCTCGTACGCGCTGCTGAAGAACATCGTTCCCGACTTCCCGTTGTGCAACAAGTCCTTCAACCAGTCCTACTCCGGCAACGACTTGTAGCCGATGTGGAAAATGGGCAGGCAAAGGACGGGCCGCGCAGGGCGTCGAGAAGGGTCCAGATGCGAGGCGGCGAGCACCGCGGCACCCCGAGGCGTACTCGCTGTACGTTGAGGGGTGCCGCAAGCTCGCCAACGAAGCAGATGGGCCCTTATCGGCGGCCTGCGGGTATACTCGGAGCATGAGAACTGGACTGATCGTCATCGGGGTCATCGTCCTGATCGTGGTGCTCGGCTTCGCCACGCTGTTCGGCGTCTACAATGGCTTCGTCGCCGCCGACCAGGCCGTCAGCGAGAAGTGGGCGCAGGTGCAGAACGTCTACCAGCGGCGCGCCGACTTGATCCCCAACCTCGTCGAGACCGTCAAGGGCTTCGCCACCCAGGAGAAGACCGTGCTCGAGGAGGTGACCCAGGCCCGCGCCAGCGCCGGCAGCATCAAGGCGACCCCGGAGCTCCTCAACGACCCGGCGGCTTTCAAGAAGTTCCAGGACGCGCAGAACCAGCTGGGGGGCGCCCTCTCGCGCCTGCTGGTCACGGTGGAGCGCTACCCCGAGCTCAAGAGCAACCAGAACTTTTTGGCTTTGCAGAGCCAGCTCGAGGGAACGGAAAACCGTATCACCGTCGAGCGTCAGCGCTTCAACGAGGCAGTGCGCGACTACAACACGAAGATCAAGCTGATGCCGTGGGCCGTCGTCGCCCGCTTGGCTGGCTTCAAGGAGAAGGCCTTCTTCGAGTCGGCCCCAGGGAGCGAGACCGTTCCGAAAGTGAAGTTCTAGGGAGAGTGCGGGGAGTCTCGAGGCCGCCCCCATGCGCCTGAGCCGATCGCTGCTCGCGGCGCTGCTCTTCGCCGCCCTCGGTGGCGTGGCCTCGGCATCGCTTCCCATCCCGCCCCCGCCCGACCACCGCATCAACGACTACGCCGGGGCGCTTTCCGCCGATGAGCGCGCCCGCCTCGAGGACAAGCTCCGCACGCGGGAGCGGAAGAGCAGCAACCAGATCGTCGTCGCCATCTTCCGCTCGCTCCAAGGCGAGAGCCTGGAGGACTATTCGATTCGCCTCGCCCAGGCCTGGCGGGTGGGCCAGAAGGGCCTGGACAACGGGGTCATCTTCCTGGTCTTCGTCGAGGACAGGAAGATGCGCCTCGAGGTGGGCTACGGTCTCGAGTCCAAGCTCACCGACGCGCTCTCGAGCCAGATACTGCGCCAGGTCGTCGCGCCGCGCTTCCGCGAGGGCAAGATCGCCGACGGCATCGCCGCCGGCCTCGACGCCATCGAGGAGGTGATCGCCGGCACCTACAAGGCGGCACCGCAGGGGCCATCCGGCCGAGGGAAGGGCTTGAGCACCTTCCAGATTCTCCTTCTCTTCATTCTCGTGGCCGGCATCCTCTCCATCGTGGTTCCCGCCCTCCAGGGCTCGCACGTGAGGCGCCAGGGCTGGACGGGCGGCTCGCGCGGCTGGGGCGGGCCCATCATCTTCCCCGGTGGCGGTTGGGGCGGCGGTGACTTCAGCGGCGGTGGCGGCGGCTTCGGTGGGGGCGGGGCAAGCGGAGACTGGTGATGGCTCGACATCCCAGGTGGGTGCGCGCGTTTCTCTCGGACGACGACCTCGAAGCCGTCGCGCGCGCCGTCGCGGAGGCCGAGGTCCACACCTCGGCCGAGATCCGCGTCCACCTGGACCACGTGTGCCCGGGCGACGCGCTCCAGCGGGCCATCAAGGTTTTCGAGAGGCTGGGCATGCACAAAACCGCCGCGCGGAATGCCGTCCTCGTCTACATCTCGGTGACCGACCGGAAGCTCGCCGTCATCGGCGACAAGGGGATTCACGAGCGCGTGGGCGAAGACTACTGGCAGGGGCTGGTGGCCGGCGTCCGCCTGCGCCTGAGGCAGCAGGGCCCGCGTGACGGCCTCATCCATGCCGTCGCGGAGATGGGCACGGCGCTCACCAACCACTTCCCCCGCCGGCCCACCGACAAGAACGAGCTGTCCGACGAGGTCAGTCTCGGCTAGGCGCGCGACTCGGCGCTCGGCGTGGAGTCGCCGGGCCTCTGGATACTCGCGTAGCTCGTGACGGGCGGCGAGCGGCCAGAGCCGCGCGCCGGAGATCGGCCACGAACCGACGCATCTCCGCTGCCCGCTCTGCGTCTTTCGGAATGCGAAGGATGGCCGATGGATGCACCGTGACGAAGGCTCGAACGCCCTGAGGTGACGACAGCTCGCGACCGCGAGCGGTTCCCACCCTCGCGGCCGGCCCAAAGACGGCGGCGGCGGCAGTGGCGCCGAGGCACACGAGCACCTCGGGCTGGACCAGCCAGAACTCCTTGTCGAACCAGGGGCGGCAGGCCTCGACCTCGTTGCGTCCAGGCTTCTCGTGGATGCGGCGCTTTCCGCCTTCCTTCGCCTTCCACTTGAAGTGCTTCACGATATTCGTGACGTAGACCTCGCGGCGATCGAGCCCCGCCTGGACGAGGGCTTTGTCCAGCAGCCGCCCGGCGGGACCGACGAACGGCCGGCCGGCCAAGTCCTCTTCGTGCCCAGGCTGCTCACCGAGCAGCATGAGGGACGCGTGGGGATTGCCCTCGCCGAAGACGGTTTGTGTCGCGCGCTTGTACAGGTCGCATCCCGTACAGGAGGCCGCGGCCCGGCGCAGAGCGTCCAGAGTCGTCGCGTCCTCGGGCGGCCGTGCTGTCGGCATCGTCCCTAGAGCCTGATCCAGGTTTCCGAGAAGGCGAGGAAAGCCGTGCTGCTCTGCCGTCCCGCGAACTCGCGCGGGCCGGGATGGCCCTTGAGGGTACGGCCGTTGACCTCGGCCGTGACCCGCCGGGCATCCACGAACAGGCTGACGAGCGCGTGCTTGCCGGTCGCCGATTTCTCCTTGGGCAGGGTGACGACGTAGGGTTCGCCGAGATCTTCCCAGGAGAGCGCCGCCTCGACGTCCCCTCCCTTGACCCACTCCACGACGGACGAGCGCGTGTCGCCTGATGCGGCGACGCCCTCGAGCGGCACGTAGTCCATGTGCTGGAGCGCCGTGGCGCCTTTGAAGGCGCCGAAGTAGCTGACGAACTCGGTGACGAGATAGTGCGCGAGCGCGTCGTTGTCGGTGACGCAGACGTTAAGCGCTTCGGGTAGGCTGCGGTCGAGCAGCGGAGCCTCGAGCAGCACCAGCGCGTGGCCACGCCCGTGGGGCGAGGCGACGACGCGGAAGAAGGAGACGAGCGTGACAAACGGTCCGTCGGGCTTCTCCTTCAGATACATGCCGGGATTTTCTCCGGACCAGTCCACCACGCCTGGATGCGTGAGCGTTGGTGTCGTCATGCCGCCGATGATACATCGGGCCGTGGTATGCTCGCCACGCCATGACGCGAGCCGAGATCCCGACCCCGGCCCTCCTGCTCGACCTCGACCGCTTCGAGCGCAACGTCGCGAAGATGGCGGCACACGTCACGGCGGTGGGCAAGAAGCTCCGGCCGCATTCCAAGACGCACAAGTGCCCGGAGATCGCGCGCCGCCAGATCGCCGCGGGCGCGGTGGGGATCTGCTGCGCCAAGGTGGGCGAGGCCGAGGTCATGGCGGAATCGGGCATCCGCAACATGCTGATCACGACGGAGGTCGTGGGGCCCGAGAAGATCGGCCGCCTCCTCGGCGTGCTCGAGCGGGCTCCCGAGACGCTCGTGGTCGTGGACAACCCGGACAACGTGCGGGAGCTGGGCCAGGCGATGGCGCGCGCGGGCAAGGTCCTCAACGTCCTCGTGGACGTGGACGTGGGCGGCCGCCGCACCGGCGTGCAGCCGGGCGAGCCCGCGGTGCATGTCGCGCGCATGGTCACGCTCGAGACGGCCCTCAACCTGCGCGGGCTCCAGGGCTACGCGGGACACTGCGCCCACGTGCCGGGTTACGCGAACCGGCGCAAGACCTCGCACCGGTGGATGAACCGCCTCATGAAGACGCGCGATCTCTTCGAGAAGAACGGGCTGCCCGTCGAGATCGTCAGCGGCGGGTCGTCCGGCACCTTCAACATCGACTGCGATCTCAAGGGCCTGACCGAGCTGCAGTCGGGCTCGTACTGCGTGATGGACCTCGACTACCGGCGCATCGGCGGCAAGGGCGGCGGCGATTACGACGACTTCGAGATGGCGCTGACCGTGCTGACGACGGTGGTGAGCGTGCCGACCCGGGAGATGGCCATGGTGGACGGCGGGCTCAAGGCGTTCTCCACCGACAAGCCCTTCGTGCCCGAGGCCGTCGAGTGCCCGGGGGTGACGTATTCGTGGGCGGGGGACGAGCACGGGCGACTCATGGTCTCGGAGGAAGGGCGGCTGCCCGACCTCGGCCAGCTGATCGAGTTCTTCCCGCCGCACTGCGACCCGACCATCAACCTCTACGATCGCATCTACGCCATGCGTGGCCAGAGTGTCGAAGCCGTCTGGGACATCGCGGGCCGCGGCCGCTCGCAGTGAGCCGAATGAACACCCGGTGGCCGGGCCCAGTCCTGCGTTTGACGCGCCGTTGGCGATCTGGCACGATGGTCGCCATGAGATCACTGCGGAGGCCGACCGTCTGGGTAGGGCTCGGAGCGATTGCCCTGCTCGTTTCCGCCTGCGCGACCGCGAGCAACCCGCTGACGAGCACGACCCAGTTCGACACGCTCGTGCCGGGGTGGCAGTCCAAGTTCGCGCTCGACTGGAAAACGGAGCCCGCGCCGGACGGGTCCACCCTGCTGTACGGCCGCGTCTCCAGCCAGTATGGCCAGTTCGCCTCGCCCTTTCGTGTGCTCGGGATGGCGGTCGACTCGTCCGGAAGGGTGGTCGGCCAGCGCGTCGAGTGGGTGCCTGGAGGCGTTCCCGGCTTCAACCAGGTGTACTTCCAGATCGACCATATGGTCGCTGCCGCGTCATATCGTGTGACGGTGTGGGACTACACCTTCATCGAAGCGCGCGGCACGATGCCGTAAGAGGCCCGCGGACCGCAATGTAGTCACCCCCGCCCGCCGATCGAGGGCTTTATTCCGCCCGGGACCGCTTCCCAGGAGGAGCATCGATGACCCCTTTCGTCGTCTCGGTCGCCTACGTGCTGATCTGGCGGCTCTGCGTGCTCACCTGTGGACTCGTCGCCATCATCCTCGGCTATCGCCTGTTCCAGAGCGGATTCGCCGCCCAGCAGGGGAGCCTCGAGGCAGGCGTGGCGGGCAACACCCTGAAGCTCGGCAATGTCGCGCCGGGCACCTTCTTCGCCCTGTTCGGCGCGGCGATCATCGCCGCGCTCGTCTGGACCTCGCCGCCCGAGATCGTCGTCCCGAAGGCGGACCTGCAGTCTTCCGGACAGGTCGACGTGGGCCAGGGCGGCTTGAAGGTTCGCGGACAATAGGCATGTGGCGGCTCGGGCTGGCCGTTCTGCTGTGTAGCGTCGGGACGGCCCAGGCGCAGGAATTCCAGAAGAGCTACGCCATCGTGGTCGGCGTGGACGACTATTCGAGCATCGGCCTGCCCAAGCTGTCGAACGCCGAATCCGACGCGCGCGCCGTCGAGCGCTATTTTCGCGCGCAGGGCTATCAGGTGAGCTCCCTGGTCGGTGTCCAGGCCGCGACGAAACGCAGCCTGGAAAAGGCCGTGCGGGAGATCGGTGACCGGATCACCGAGCAGGATCGCTTCGTCTTTTTCTTCGCCGGCCATGGCAAGGCCCAGCGGCAGGAAGGGGTCGACGTCGCCTACCTGGTCGTTCCCGGCGGGCGGGACAGGAACGATCCGGCCTCGCTCATCTCCACCGGCGACATCGTGAAATATTCGCGCAGCCTCGATCGCGCGCGCCACCAGCTGTTCATCTTCGACAGCTGCTACGCCGGCCTGATGGGACAGTTCCAGACACGTGCGGCCGGCGAGCGGCTGCAGTACGACAGCGAAGCGTTCATGGCGCGCGATCTCGGCGCTCGCCGCGCCCGCCAGTACCTGAGCGCGGGCGGGGAAGACCAGGAGGTCCTGGACAATGGACCGGCGAGCCTGAGCTGGTTCACCTACTTCCTGCTGAAGGGGCTGGAGCAGGGCGTGGTGAAGCAGCGCCCGAGCGGACTCGTCACGTTCTCAGAGCTGGCTTCCTACGTACAGGCGCTGAGCGCCAACCCCAAGCACACGCCCGCGTTCGGCAGTCTCGCCGGTCATCACGGCGGCGAGTTCCTGCTCTACTCCACCGCCAAAGGCTCGCCGCCCCTCGCGCGCCTGCCCGACATTACCGTCAAGACCCTGCACGACCTGGGCTTTCTCACGCGCAGCGACTCCCCGGAGCGGGTCGGCCCCAACATCGAGCGCATGCGCGAGCCGATCGATCTCCTGTATCAAGCCTGGATGCAGAAGGACGCGAGCCTGTACCTGCGCCAATTCGACAGCGGCGTGGTCCAGACCGGCCGGCTGAAGAATGGCGCCACCTACAGCCGCGGCTACGAGGAGATCGCGCAGCGGCGGCGCGGCGACTTCGCCCGGGTCGATCGCGTCGATGTTCTGAAATACGAAATCATGTACCAGGGCAGCGACGACCGGCAGGCCACCTTCGGAGTGCGCTACAGCATGGATTTCTACTGGCGAGACGGCAAGGTCACGCGGGAGCGGAACATCAACGAGTGCTACAAGGTCCGCCAGGTGACGGACGGGAGCCGCTGGGTGATCGTGCGCAACGACGATTACCAGCAGCGGATCTGCTATCAGTAGCCTCGTGCCTCGCGCCGCACCGAATCCGGATGCTCCCTCGGCCGTGCCGAGCGCGCGGATCGGGGGGCGGCTGCACTTCCTCGACGGGCTGCGCGGGGTCGCCCTCATCCTGATGGTCGTCAACCACACCTCGCGCGACTGGATGGACGTCCTCATGGGGTGGCCGCGCTACCATCTCGTCTACGGCAGTCTTATTCTCCCGGCCGCGATCTTTCTTTTCCTCGTGGGCTTCTGCCTGCCGATCTCGTACCACCACCGCGGGCGCTCCGAGGGCTTCATCGGCGACTTCCGCCGCTACTTCCGGCGCGGGATCGGCATCGTCGCCGCCGGGTACCTCCTCAATCTGATCATGCTGCCTCGGCCACCCGTGCCGGCCGAAGAGCGGGTGTGGCACGGCGGCGTGCTGCAGACGATCGGGCTCACCATCATGCTGCTCGGCCCCCTCGTCCCGCTCTTGCGCCGGCGCTGGGCGCGCTGGGCGTTGATGGCCGGCGCCGTCCTCATCTATCTGGCTTTCGGGTGGGCACGCCCGGCGCTCATTCGCTGGTGCGCGGCCCATCCCATCGTGGGAACCATGGCGTTCGGCGATTTCCCGCTCTGGCCCTGGATCGCGCCTGCGCTAATCGGGCTCGTGCTGGGCTGGGTGTGGCTCGAAGCCCGGGCGCGCGGCCCGGCCGCGGAGGCGCGCTACTTCGCGACGGCCGCCGTCGTGGGCCTGATCTTCCTGGTGGCCTATGACCTCTGGGAGTGGTGGATTCCGACCGTGCCGCGTTTCGGCTTCCCGCGCGATTACGGCCTGAACCACTACTGGACGCCGCGCGGCGTGACCACCTTCCTGATCGTCACGGGCGTGGCGTGGCTGCTCGCCCTCTGCTACTGGCTCATGGAGGTGCGGCGCTGGGAGCTGCCGTGGCTGGTGACACTGGGCCAGACGGCGCTGGTGCTCTACTTCGCCCACCAGATCATCGAGGAGACGATCATTCACCGGGCGCTCGGGCTGCGGCTCAACAACTGGCTCCTGTACTGGGCCGCGAACATCGCGCTGATCGTCCTGTGCGTGTACATGGGCCGCGCGTGGCAGGCGGTGAAGCCGCGCCTACGCGCGCTCGCGGGGCAAGCGACGGCCTAGGCTCTCCGCCGCTTGGATCGGGCCTGACCCCATGGCGGGTTGCGCCTTGTCTCTCCACGAGGGCTCGTGTATGGTTCCGTCACCCCGCGCACCGGTGCTCGGGCCGAACCCACAGGAGGCACCACCATGGCAGACCAGCCCCAGTCCCGTCCTCGCCGCGGCACCGTCAGCCGCCGTACCTTCCTTCGCGCCGCGGGCGTGACCGGCGCTGTCGCCCTCGGTCCCGCGGTGCTTCGTGGAAGGGGCGAGGCCCAGGAGACGCCGTCGCCGGTCCGGCCCGATCCGGCGGCCAAGCGCGGCGGGACGCTCAAGTACGGCATCCTCAGCGCCGCCGCGCACTTCGATGTCCATCAGTCCGGCACCGTCGCCAATATCGGGCCGCAGTCCCCGATGTACGACCTCCTCATCCGGCGCGATCCGAAGGACGGGCAGACGATCATCCCGGACCTCGCCTGGAAGTGGGACATCTCGCCGGACGGCAAGAAGTACACGTTCCACCTGCGCAAGGGTGTCAAGTTCCACGACGGCGCCGACTTCACGGCCGAGGATGTCAAGGCGACCTACGAGCGCGTAGTCCGGCCGCCCAAGGGCGTGGTCATCCCGCGCACTTCGCTCTTCACCACGGTGGGGGACATCGTGATCCTGGATCCGCACAGGATCGAGTTCCGGTTGACCGAGCCGCGCCCGCGCGCCTTCATGCTGGGCTCCTTCGCCAGCGGCTGGAACATCATCGTCCGGAAGAAGACCCTCGACGACAACCAGGGCAACCTCCGCCAGGTGATGAACTACCCCGGCACGGGACCCTTCAAGCATGTCTCGCGGCAGGACAAGGAAGTCTGGATCATGGAGCGGAATGCGAACTACTGGAACAAGGGTTTGCCGTACCTCGATCGCCTCGAGATCTACAACCTGCCGCCGTTTTCGCCCGAGCTCGGATCGTCATTCCTCGCGGGCAAGATCGACTACGCACGGCTCCTGGATCCGGTCTCCTGGCGCAAAGCCAAGGCGATGCCGGGTGTCACGGCTGCCGCCTTCAACCAGAGCGTCATCCAGGCCTTCTGGACCAACATGAAGAGGAAGCCCCTGGCTGACCCGCGCGTGCGACGGGCCATACATCTCGCCATGGACCGGCCGGCCCTCGTCGACGTGGTCAAGGACACGGCGCCGATGCAGATCGGCGGCTTCGTCTATCCCTTCCATGAGATGTCGATACCGACGGCCGAGTTGGAGAAGCGCCTCGGCTACCAAAAGGACATGAAGCCGGCCGTGCAGGAAGCCCGCCGGCTGATGCAGGAGGCGGGCTACGGCCAGGGCATCAAGGGGCTCGACTTCATGGTCCGTGACATCCAGACCTTCAAGCTCTGGGCCGTGGCCATCCAGGCCATGCTCAAGGAGAACATCAACATCGAGTGCAACCTGCGCACCGTGCAGACGTCAGTCTGGTTCGACGAAGCGGCGGCCGGCAAGTTCGACCTTGCGATCAGCGCCATCGTGTCAAGCCTCATGGACCCGTCCGACTACTTCACGGCCTGGTATGGCGCGAACGGCCCGCAGAATTACTCCGGGTGGAACAACGAGCAGTTCCAGTCGCTCGCCAAGCAGATCGAGCGCGAGCTCGACGACACCAAGCGCAAAGCCATGGTGCGCAAGGCGGAGGACATCCTGGAGCAGGACCCGCCGCTCATCCCGATCTCCTACGAGCAGATCTATGACGCCTACTACAACAAGGTGAAGGGCCAGAACCCGTCGACCTTCTTCGGAATCTACGACGTGTGCCGCTGGGACAACGTTTGGCTGGCGCAGAGCTAGCCGGCATCGGCGCCCGTCCGGGCAAAGTGCGGACGTAACTTTCCCCGCGCATGAGCAAGTATCTTGCCCGGAGGGCGCTGTTCGCCCTGGCGACCCTTGCCGGGGTGTCGGTGATCATCTTCGTCGTGCTGCGCGTCCTTCCCGGGGATCCGCTGGTGGCCATTCTCGGGGTAGAAGGCATCGCGCGGATGACGCCGGCGGACCGCGTCCGGATCATGCACGACCTCGGCCTGTCCGACCCCCTCGCCGTCCAGTACGTCCACTGGCTCCGGGACATCGCCTCGGGCCAGCTCGGCAAGTCGTTCTTCCGCGGTGACACCGTCGCCGACCTCATTCTCCGCCGCGGGCCCATCAGCGCCGAGATCGGTGTGCTGGCGCTGGTCGTGTCCTGGCTGGTCGGCCTACCGATCGGCATCCTCAGCGCGATCAGGCCCAACAGCGTCCTCGACAACTTCGCCCGCTCGCTCGCCATCCTGTTCATCGCCATTCCGGGTTTCTGGCTCGGGATGCTCATCGTGCTCGCCCTGCTTTTCTGGTTCGGGTACAAGGCGCCCATCGTCATCGTCCAACTATGGGATTCGCCCTGGCAAAACCTCCAGATCGTCATCGGGCCCGCGATCGTGCTGGGCTTGGCCCAGGGCGCCTACATCGCGCGGATGGCGCGCTCGTGCCTCCTCGAGGTCATCCACGAGGACTACGTGCGCACGGCCCGCGCCAAGGGAGTGCTGGAGCGGCGTGTCGTCCTGAGCCACGCCCTGCCCAACGCGCTCCTGCCTGTCATCACGATCTCCGGTGTACTCCTCGGCTTCGTGCTCGGGGGCTCGGTTGCAGTCGAGCAGGCCTTCGGAGTCCCGGGCCTGGGTCGCGCCCTCGTCATTGCGCTCATCGAGCGCGACATCATCGTGGTCCAGAACCTCGTCCTGCTCTACGCGGTCATCTTCGTGCTGGTGAACCTCCTGGTCGATTTGAGCTACGCCTGGCTCGACCCGCGCATCCGTTATGCCTGATCCGGGCCAGCGGTCCATCGCGGGCGAGTTCGCGCGTTTCGTCTGGCGCAATCCTCTCTCCGCCGCGGGCGGCCTCGTCGGCGCGCTCATCGTCGCGATGGCGATTGCCGCGCCGTGGATCGCGCCGGCGGACCCGCTCAAGACGAATTTCCGCCGGATGAACAAGCCGCCTGACGCGCAGGCGTTTTTTGGGACCGACCAAGTCGGGCGGGACACGCTCTCGCGCGTCATCTACGGCGCCCGCACGTCGCTCTTCGTCGCCTTCGCGGCGGTGCTGCTCGGGACCACGGTGGGCTCGCTGTGGGGCGTGGCGTGCGGCTACCTCGGCGGTCGCTTCGATCTCGCGAGCCAGCGCGTCATGGAGATCCTCCAGGCCTTTCCCGACCTGATCCTCGCCCTGGCCATCTCCATGGCCATGGGCACGGGGTTGCCGGCGGTGATCGTCGCCATCGCGATCACGCGCATCCCGTTCGGCGGGCGGGTCATTCGCTCGGTGGCGATCTCCGTTCGCGAGATGGCCTACGTCGAGGCGGGCCGGGCCACCGGGGCCTCCGCGTTCCGCATCATGCGCCTGCACGTCCTGCCCCAGTGCGTCGCTCCCTACCTCGTGCTGGCCACCACGCATCTGGGCGTGGCCATCGTCATCGAGGCGGCCCTCGGCTTCCTCGGCGTGGGAGTGCCTCCGCCGACCGCCACCTGGGGCAATATGCTCGCGGACTCGATCACGGGCCTCGTTCCTTCCTGGTGGCTCGTGTTCTTTCCCGGGCTCGCCATCACCGTCACCGTGCTCGCCTTCAACCTCCTTGGCGACGGCATCCGCGACACCCTCGATCCACGGTTGTCGCCCGGGTTCCTTCGCCTCGTCACCGGCGCGGGGCGCCCCGCGCCCGCCCCCGCCGTGATGAGCGCGGCGCAAACCGGGCCCGCGTCCTGAGCCGCCTGGATTTTGGAAAAGGTGAAGCCCGGAGGCGGGACCGGTCGCCCACTTCCGGGCTTCGTGGTTGACGCGCCGGGTCATCCGACCCGGGCATGTTCCGGCTAAAGCCGGAGTCTTTAGGGTGCTACGGCTGCTGCCGCGTCGCGCGCGATCAGGGGATACGCCGGCCTGATGGCGCGCCCTGTGAGCCGGGTGGCGTGTGTTCCATCCTGACCTCCTCGGCGGTTTCTTGCCACGACGGCGGGCTGGCGCCTCGGCTGCCGTCACCCTTAACAGAACGCCGGCCGACCCGATTGTCAAGAGGTGGCGAGGGCTGCTACCTTATGGGCCATGACGCTGGTGTCGTTTCTGATACTGCTGGTGGTCGCAGGCATATGCGGGTCGATCGGCCAGGCGATCGCCGGGTACAGCCACGGCGGCTGCCTCGTCTCGATCGCGCTCGGCTTCATCGGCGCGCTCGTGGGGATGTGGATGGCCCACGCGCTGCACCTGCCTGAGCTGTTCGTCGTCAGGATCGGCGGGGAGAGCTTTCCCGTCATCTGGTCGATCATCGGTGCGGCCGTCTTCGTGGCGGTGATCAGCCTCATCACGCGCCGCCGGTAACGCCAGCGGCAGCGGGGCCGAGGCGCGCCCACATCGAGGCGTACACGCTCGTGGGCCTCCTGGGTGATCTCGCGGGCAAGAGCCTGGTCGACGTGGCCTGTGGCGACGGCTACTAACGGCTACTACACGAGGGGCGTCCGCGCGCTCGGCGCGGGGAAAGTGCTCGGTGTGGATCTCTCGCAGCGGATCACGTTCATCGAATGCGTGAAGTGAGCGATGCTCGAGGCGACGCTGGTGCTTGCCGCCCTGGCGTCAGTGGGACTGGTCGTCCTCCTCGCCACACTGCTGACGCCGCCCGTGATGATCATGCTCGCCCTGGGCGCGCTCCTGCTCGGACTCGCCGTGGGGGTGCCGACCGGTTTCTGGTATCACGTGATGCTCTACCGCCTCGTGTCGCGGAAGATCCCGGTGCCGCGCAGGTGGTGGCTGTCTCCCTCGGGCCTGCACGTCCATCTGACCGACGCCGAGCAGCGCCGGATCAAGCCCTGGAACCGGCTGGGCGGGATTGGCTTCGTGCTCTCCGTGGTCGGCGGCCTCGCGGCCATCGCGGCCATGCTGATGGCGCGATGATCGCCGCGCGCCTACCAGAGCTCGCGTGAGGCGAGGCGAGCGCCTTCGGCCAGGCTGGCGAGCTTGGCCCAGACGATGTCGGGGTCCACGGCGGCCTGGCCCACCCAGGTGCCGAACCCGCAATCCGTTCCGGCGATGACATTCTCGCGACCGACCAGCCGGGCATAGCGGCTGATGCGCTCGGCGATCAGCTCGGGATGCTCCACGAAGTTCGTGGTCGAGTCGATGACGCCGGGGACGATCAGCTTGCCATCCGGCACGCGGATGTTCTCGAAGACGCGCCACTCGTGGGCGTGGCGCGGGTTGGCTGCCTCGAAGGACACCGCGCCCGCGCGGCCGGCGAAGACGATATCGAGGATGTCCGCCAGGGGGACATCGTAGTGATGCGGGCCCTCGTAGTTGCCCCAGCAGAGATGCATTCGCGCCTGGTCTGGCGGCACCCCCGCCAGCGCGTGGTCGAGGGCCTCGACGTGCAGCCTGGCCATCTTGCGGAACTCCTCGAGGCTCAGGTCGGCAAACTGGATGTGGCGGCCCATCGCGAGATCCGGGCAATCGACCTGGAGGACAAGTCCCGCGCGCGCCACCGTCTCGTACTCGTGCTTCATGGCCTCGGCGATGGCGAAGAGGTATGCCTCGTGGCTCGGGTAGTGCTCGTTGTGGAAGAAGAGGGAGATGACTCCGGGAGAGGCTGCCGTGAGGAACGCCTCCTGGGGCGTGACCTGCGCGGCGGCGGTCCGGAGATTGGCGACGTCGGTGCGCGCCGCTTCGGCGTCTTGCACGGCGACTGCTTCCGTGCAGGCCGGCGCCCGCCGCCGCGCGCGGCCCGGGTCCCCGAATACCCGGCGCGCCATCCCTGGGAAATCCACGAGGTCCCGGTACTGCAGGGGCTGGCTCGCGCCCCCGAACCCCCGCAGTCGGTCCTTGACGTAGGTAGCGTAGCTCGGCTTGCTGTACTCGCCGTCGTTGACGACGTCGACGCCGACCTCGACCTGCTTGCGAACGACCTCCGCCACGGCCGACCGGATCCGTGCGGCGAGGGCGCCGGAATCGACGGGGACGCCCTCCTCCTTCGCGAACATCGTCCGCGTCAGGTCATCGGGGCGCGGCAGGCTCCCCGTGTGGGTGGTCAATATGCGCTCGGTGCTGCGTTTCATGGGGGCGGCGCCTTGAATACCACGGGGCCAGGCGCGTGTCACCGGAAATCGACGCCGCCGACACAGGCTCTGAATCGGACGGCAACGGCAGGAGGATCACCGGCACCCGCGACGCGAGCGCGATCCGCTCGAGATACCACGCCCGGAAGCGGTCGCCGAGATGCGGCCGGGTCGGAGCCGCCAGGGCGACCAGGTCCGCGCCGAACACCTCTGCCTCGATCGACAGCTCCGCTCCCAGTCGCCCGAAGCGGACGACACGCTCGACCGGGACGCCGTCCATCTCCGCGGCCAGAGCGGTCAGGCGCTCCGACGCCAGCGCCGCGATGCGCGCCATCTCGAGGTCGGTGTCCGCCACGACGCGGTCGTGCCGGTCCACGCGCGGCGGCGGCAACGGGCTGCTATACATCAGGCGCACGGTCCCGCCGCTCTCGCGGACCATCCTCGCCGCTGAGAGCGCTGCCGCGGCGTAGGGTGCCCGCATACCGCGCGTGATCACGACCAGCATCCGCTTTGCCATTGTGCGTTCGTTCTTGGACGAGGTGATCCGGGCCCGGGCGGCGGTCGGCCGATGTATGACCAGCTCGTAGTCTCTCGGCATGCGCCTGAGAACGGCGCTGGAGACCTTGGCGATCAGGGACTCGTAGCCGCCAGGCGCCGAGAGGTGCACGCGGCCGCGACGCCACCCCATGGCCGCCTCCACCTGGATGGCCAGCAGCGATTCGCCTCCCAAGATTCGGTTCGCCGCCGAGTTGATCTCGGCGCGGACGCCATCGGCCTGGAGCGCTCGGCGATCTCGAAGATTGCACCACAACAGTACAGCCAGCAGCGGACCGATGCCGATAAAGAGTCCCGTCACCTCGCTCATTCGCATCCCTCCTCGAAGCGCGCTGCCTCGGTGTCATGCGCGCGCAAAAGAAAAAGCGCCGTCCGCTTGCTGCAAGCGACAGCGCTTGGTTGGAGCCCTCTGTGCGCTCCTGCGCTCTGCAGGGTGCAGACACCATGCCAGCCGTAGTGATTGGGCTGCGTCGCCGTAGTTTGACGCGCTGCGACGGCGACTTAGCGCCGCTCGCGAAAATCTGCCGTCGGTGTGGCCACGGCCACGAACGCCGTTTCGGCGGGCAGATCATCGACAAGCGCCTACTTTTCACTCAGCGCGCCGCCTCCAATATTTGCAATACTCGGGCGTCATGCAGACGCTGATCGCGATTGTCTCGGTCGTCGCTGCGTCTTCGCTCGGCCTGGCGGGGGAGGCGTTCGCCCAGGGCCCGGTCAAGATCGGCTTCCTCGCTCCGCTGTCCGGCGCCATCGCCCAGGCCGGCAAGGACATGTACAGCGGCTGCGAGCTTTTCTGGGAGGAGAGCGGCTGGCAGATCGCCGGCCGGAAGCTCGAAGTCATCCTCGAGGACAACGAGGGCCTGCCGGCCACCACGATCGCCAAGGCACGGAAGCTCGTCGAGTCCGACCATGTCAACATGCTGGCGGGGGTCATCCTGTCCAACGTCGCCTACGCGCTCGTGCCGTACATCGAGGCCCAGGGCATTCCGACCATCTACCCGATCAACTCCGCCGACGATCTGACCCAGCGCAAGCGCCCCAAGTGGCTCATCCGCACCGGCTTCTCGGCCGGCGGCAACATGCATCCCTTCGGCGAGTACGCGGCGAAGACGCTCGGCTACAAGAAGATCGCCATCGTCTCCCTCGACTACGCCTTCGGCTGGGAGATCGCCGGCGGGTTCCAGAAGACCTTCGAGGACAACGGCGGGCAAATCATTCAGAAGATCTGGGTGCCGCTCAACGTGCAGGACTACGCGCCCTACATCGGCCAGATCCGGAAGGATGCCGACGCCGTCTTCGTGCTGGCCCTCGGACGATGGACGGTGCTGTTCGCCAAGCAGTGGGCGGCGAGCGGGCTCAAGGTTCCGCTCATCGCCGGCGGGACCTACAGCGACGAGCACGTCCTGCCCCAGCTCGGCGACGAGTCGATCGGGGTGATCAGCGCGCACCACTACTCGGCGGCGCTCGACACGCCCGCCAACCGGCGCTTCCGCGAGGCCTTCGAGAAGAAGTACAACCGCCTGCCGTCGTTCTACTCGGAGAACTGCTACACGGGCGCCCGCGTCGTGGCCGAGGCCGCCAAGGCAGTGGGCGGCCGGGTCGAGGACAGAGCTGCCTTCATGGCCGCGCTTCGCGCTGTCGCGATCAGCGACGCGCCGCGCGGGCCGATCAAGATGGACCCCTACGGCAACCCCACCCAGAACATCTACATCCGGAAGGTCGAGCGCGCAGGGGGAAAACTCCAGAACACCGTCATCTACACGTACCCGGCGGTCAGCCAGTTCTGGAAATACAACCCGGAGGAGTTCCTGAAGCAGCCGGTTTACTCGCGGGAGTTCCCGCCCTGCCGCTTCTGCTGAGGGCCGCTATGGTTCGAAAGCATCTGTTCGAGTGGCAGTGGAGCGACTACGCCGCCAAGCACCGCAATCGCGTGAACCTCTTGCTGCACATCGTCGCGGTTCCGCTCTTCCAGATCGGCACGGTGATTCTGCTCTACGCGCTGATCAGGGGCTCCGGAGCCGCGGGGGCTCTCGCGATCGTCTGCATGGTGGCCGCGCTCGTGGCTCAGGGGCGAGGCCACAAGCTGGAGCGCGAGACACCGGTACCGTTCGACGGGGCCGCCGATTTCGTCAGCCGCTTCGTCGCCGAGCAGTGGGTGACGTTTCCCCGCTTCGTCCTCTCAGGAGCGTGGTACCGAAACCTGACAGCCGGGGGCAGCCGCTAGGGCAACCTTCAGTCCAGAATGAAGGTGACCTCGATCGTGGTCCGGTACTCGGTGATCTTGCCCTTCTCCACGTGGGCCTTCTGCTCGATGACGTGAATGCCGGTAACGCCTCGCAAGGTCTTGTTGGCCCGCTTCACCGCTTCGTCCGCCGCGGCCTGCCAGCTTCTCGGAGATGACCCAATGATCTTGGTGACCCGTGCCACTGCCATAGGTTGACCTCCCATCGACCCGGCTCTGACGAGCGGGCCGACCGCCGAACCGTGACACCGCCGAACGTGCGCCGAAGTCTAGGCGTGCCCGTGATGGTCGCGTAAGAGGGTAAGGCGCGGCGGGCCGCTTGGTCAAGGGCTCGGCGCGGGCGAGGGAACTAGAGGGCGGCGGGGGCGGACTCGGCGCGCGCCAGGCCGAGCTCCCAGTACCCCTGGAAGACGTCCCACACTTCGGCCGGGGTCTTCGTCTGGAAGATGCGGGCGCGGCAGTCGGCCGCGCGCACCAGCCCTTCTGTGTACCAGGCGAGATGCTTTTTCATCTGCGAGAGCGCGTAGCGGTCGAAGCAGTGCTCCTGGATCAGCGCCATGTGACGGCGGATGATCCGGTCCTTGTAGTCGCGCTGGGCGTCGGCATCGAGCGCATCGAAGCCCTCGTCGAAGATCCAGGGGCTGCCGAGCGCGCCGCGGCCGATCATCACCGACGCGCAGCCCGTCTCCTCCGCCATCCGCCGCGCCTCGGCCGTCGAGTGCACGTCGCCGTTGCCGGTGACCGGGATCCGCACCGCTTCCGCCACCTCTCCGATGATGGCCCACGGCGCCTTGCCGGTGAAGCGCTGCGAGCGCGTGCGTGGGTGGACCGTGATGGCGTCCACGCCTTCGCTCTCGGCCATGCGCGCCACCTCGACGGCATTCAGGTGCTCGTCGTCCCAGCCGCCGCGGATCTTGATGGTGAAGGGGACCGCGATCGATTGCCGCATGGCGCGCAGGAGGCGCGCGGTGCCGGGCACGTCCTTCATGAGCGCGGCGCCCTTGCCCTTGCCGGTGATCTTGGGCATGGGGCAGCCCATGTTCAGGTCGATGATGTCGGCGCCAAGCTCCTCGCAGCGCACCGCGGCCCGGATGAGGGCTTGCGGCTCCTTGCCGAGGAGCTGCATCGCCAGCGGGCGCTCCTGGGGGTAGTACGCCGCCATGTCGCCCGAGCGCGGCGTGTCCATCACGAGGGCGAAGGCGTCGATCTCCTCCGTCGTGGTGAGGCCGCTGCCGCATTCCTTGGCAATGAGCCTGAAGGGCGCATTGGAGATGGCCGCCATGGGCGCCAGGCGGCAGAGCTCGGTGATCTCGATCTGTCCGATCTTCATGATGGAGCCGGGCTCAGGCCCAGGTTACCCAATATACACCGGCAGCGACGGCGGCCGACAATCAGCTCATTGGCCACTTGGAGAGCGGGAATGTGATGCCGGTGCGCGCCTGTAAACTCTCGCCGATCTCCTGCACCTTCCCGAAGAGGCGCGTCTCGTCCACGAAGGTCTGCCGGTAGGCGTCCACCACCACCCGGCCGTCCACCACGACCGTGTGCACGCTGCGGCCGTCGGCGTTGTAGACCAGATTGTTGACGGGATTCCAGATCGCCCGCCACTCGGGGCGAAGCGTGTCGAAGCAGACGAGGTCGGCCTTCTTGCCGGCCTCGATCGAGCCCAGCTCGTCGCCCAGGCCGAGCGCCTGCGCGCCATGCAGGGTGGCCATCTCGAGGGTCGCCTCCGCCGGCACCAGCCGCAGATCCTGGCGCGCGTCCTTGTACTGGATGGCCGCCATGTTCATGGTCCGCACCATGTCGAGGTGATTCGAGTTGTTCGGCGAATCGCAGCCGAGCGCGATCTTTACGCCCCGGGCCAGGAACTCCGGCATGCGGCCGTGCTCGGGGATGCCCCGGCCGCTCTTGGCCCCTTGCACGGGGCACATCGCCACCGCCGTGCCTGTCCGCGCGATGGAGTCGATCTCGCCCTCGTCGAGACCGAAGCAGTGGGCCAGCAGCACGTTCGGCCCGACCACGCCGATGGACTCGAGGTAGCCGGTCGGAGTGTGGCCGTAGCGCGCCTGTGACTCCTGGCGCGCTTGCTGCCCGCTGTTGTGGTGCAGGGTCAGCCCCACGCGGTGCTCGTCCGCCACCCGCTTGAGCGACTTCAGCAATTCCGTGCTGCACGTCTCGTAGGAAAACGGCATGGTCCAGGCGCGGATGCGCCCGTCGAGCCGCCCGTTCCACTTGGCGATGAACGATGCCGAGCGGGCCACGGCTTCAGGAGCCGGGAAGCGCGGCAGCGTCCACGGCGCCTCCTGGTCCGTCACGCAGTCGCCCAGGATCACGCGAATGCCCGAGTCCTGGTAGGCCTGGAGGCACGCGTCGGGGTACTTCGTGCTGCCGGGATCCAGGAAGCACACGGTGCCGTTCTTCAAGAGCTCCACCAGACCGAGCAGCGTCGCGTGGTATTCCTCCTCCTCGGTCATGGCCGTCTGGAGATTGAACACGTGCACCAGGGGACTTGCCTGCTCGTCGGGGAAGATGCCGCGCACCGGATGCGCGTAGCTGATGTGCATGTGCCCGTTGAGGAATCCCGGCGTGACCACCATGGCACGCCCGTCGATGACGCGATCCGCACGCGCGTCCTGGAGCTCCGCGGCCTTGCCCACGCGGCTGATGCGCCCCTGCTCCACGAGCACGGCACCGTCACGAATGATGCGCCGCTGGGGATCGAGGGTGAGGAGATACAGGATGTGATCGATCTTGAGGCTCTGCGCCGCCATGTGGAGACCGCCTCCTTGGAGCTCCGGGTGACGAATCGACCGGAGTCTACGCTCCCCGGCCAAGGCTTGTCCATCGCGCGAGCCGCCGCGATGCGCTATCATCGCGGCTTATGCCGACAGAGACGTCGGAGCCCGCGCTCGGTAATGCGCGTCGCTGGGCCATCACGGCCTCCGTGATGCTGGTGTCGATCCTTCAGATCCTCGACACCAGCATCACCAACGTCGCGCTTCCCCATATCCAGGGCGCCCTCTCGGCCGGACTCGACGAAGTCTCCTGGGTGCTCACGTCCTACCTGGCCGCCAACGCCATCATCCTGCCCGCCACGGGCTGGCTGACCGCGCGCCTCGGACGGCGGCGCTTCTTCCTCCTCTGCACGCTCCTCTTCACCGTCAGCTCTTTCCTGTCGGCCATCGCGCCCTCGGTGGAGTTCTTGATCGCGGCCCGCATTCTCCAAGGCCTGGGCGGCGGGCCGATCATCCCCATCGCGCAGGCCGTGCTCTGGGAGATCTTCCCGCCGCGGCAGCGGGGCATGGCCATGGCGGTGTGGGGGATGGGCATCGTGCTGGCGCCGACGTTCGGGCCCACCGTGGGCGGCTGGATCGCCGACAACTGGTCGTGGCGGTGGATCTTCTACATCAATTTGCCTATTGGCGTGGTCGGCTTCTTCGCGGCGAGCATTTTGCTCTTCGACTCGCCGCAGGCCAAGCGGGCCGGCCGCGTGGATCTGCTCGGCCTCGTCCTGATGATCGTGGGCTTCGGCGGACTCCAGCTCGTGCTGGACCGCGGCGAGCGGGAGGACTGGTTCGACTCGGGGATGATCACGATGCTGGCCGTGCTGGCGGTCGCTACCCTTGTCGCCTTCGTGATCCGCGAGCTGACCGCCGACGAGCCGCTGCTCGACCTGGGCGTGCTCGCCGACCGCAACTTCACGCTGGGCTCGCTGGTCATGTCCATGGCGGGCTTCGGCTTCTACGCGAGCATGCTGCTGCTGGCCCTCTACACGCAGAAGCTCATGGGCTACGACGCGTGGACGTCGGGCCTGGTGCTGGCGCCGAGCGGGCTCGGACAGGCGGTGATGCTGCTGGTGGTGGGGTATGCCGTGAACCGCTTCGATCAGCGGATCGTGCTCGCGTTCGGCGTGCTCATGAACGGGCTGGCGACGTACATGATGTCGAACGTCACCTTGAGCATCGACTTCTGGTCGCTCGCCCTGCCGCGCCTCGTGCAGGGAGTGGGCATGGGCTGCATCTTCGTGCCGCTCCAGATGCTGGCCTTCGCGTCGGTCCCCATCCGGCACCTCCCCAACGCGACGGCGCTCTTCAGCGTGGTCCGCAATATCGGCGGGAGCGCCGGGGTGGCCATCTCGACCACGCTCCTGACCCGGCGGGCGCAGATGCACCAATCCGTCCTCGTCGCCAACGCCCATGTGTGGGCCCCGGAGACGACCGAGCGCCTGCGAACGTGGACTCAGCATTTTCAGGCGCAGGGAGCGGACGCCATCACCGCGGGCCAGCAGGCCACGGCCATGCTGTACAGGGAGACGCAGACCCAGGCCCAGGTCCTCGCCTTCATGGACGACTTCCGCCTGCTTGCCGTGATGTACGGGTGCCTGGTCTTCCTGATCTTCTTCATGCACCGCACGCGGGCGGAGCGCGCCGAGCGGACGGGGCCTGCCGACGAGCGGGCCGTCGCGGCCGTCCCGGCGGAGTGATACAGTTCCCTCCTATGGCACAAACAATGACGGCGGCGGCTCTCAAATTACTGCTTGGCGTGCAGGCCACGTGCGCCCTGATCGATGTCCGGGATCCCGGCGAGTACAACGACGCGCACATTCCGGGCTCGAGCCTCGTCCCCCGCCGCCAGCTCGAGTTCCGCCTGCCGCGGCTGGTGCCGTTCAACGGCACGCAGGTGATCGTGTGCGACGACGACGGTCGCCGGGCGGCCCTGGCCGCGGCAACTCTCGAGGGCATGGGGTTCCGCCAGGTCGCGGTGCTCGAGGGCGGCATCAACCGGTGGACCACGGAAGGTTACCCGACCGAATGGGGCGTCAACGTCCCGAGCAAGGACTTCGGCGAGAAGATCCAGGTCGTGCACCACGTGGCCGAGATGCACCCGGAAGAGCTGCACGCCCGGCAGCAGAGGGGCGAGAAGATCGTCCTGCTCGACTCGCGCACGCCCGAGGAGCACCGGCGAGCCACCATCCCGGGCGGCCGCAGCGCTCCCAACGGAGAGGTGGCCCTGCACATCGCCGATCTGGCGCCGGACCCGGCGACGACAGTCGTCGTGCACTGCGCGGGACGGACTCGCAGCATCGTCGGCGCACGGCTCCTGCAGCGCATGGGGTACTCGAACGTCTTCGATCTGCGCAACGGTACCATGGGCTGGATGATGGCGGGTCTCGAGCTCGAGACGGGTTCGACGCGCCTCGAGCTGCCCGCGCCGTCGGCGGAGGCGCTGGCCAAGGCCGAAGCCTTCGCGAGCCGCATCGCCGGCGAAGACGGCGTGCGGTCGCTTTCGGTTCCCGCCCTTCGGGAGCTGATGGGCCGGGCCGATCGCGAGAACGTCTACCTGATCGACGTCCGGACCTCGGACGAATACGCCCGCGGGCACATCCCGGGCTTTCAGTGGTTCCCCGGCGGCCAGGCCGTGCAGCGCGCGGACGACCTCGTGACCGTGAAGAACGGTCAAGTGGTCTTCGCCTGCGACGGGCGCGTGCGGGCGACGGTTGCCGCGTCCTGGTACCGCCAGATGGGCTTCCCCAATGTTCACGTGGTGGACGGCGGCACGAAGGCCTGGGTTGCCGGCGGGCAGGCGCTGGCCAAGAGCGCGGCTACGAGCGGGCCCCGGGGCTACGACGAGGGAATCGGCGGCGCGCTGCCGGCGGGGTACGAAGCCGCCAAGGCCCAGGTCGAGCTCCTGGATCCGGCCAGCCTCGAGGCACGCCGGGCGGGATCACAGTCGCCGCTGGTGATCTTCGTGGACACGAGCCGCGAGTTCATCAATGGGCACGTGGCCGGGTCGCGGTGGGTGCCGCGCGGATGGCTGGAGCTGTCGATCGGCGACGTCGCGCCGTCGAAGGACACGCCCCTCGTCGTGACGTGCGGCAACGGCCTCAACTCCGTCCTCGCGGGAGCGACGCTCCGCGCGCTCGGCTACGCGCGCGTCGCCGTGCTCGCCGACGGGATGCAGGCGTGGCTTCGGGCCGGACTGCCCGTGGAGCGCGGCCTCAGCGGCGTGATGAACCCGCCCAAGGACGTGCTGACCATGGGGACGGACCGCACCTGGGCGGAAGCCATCCAGTACCTGCGCTGGGAAGAAGAGCTCGGCAAGAAATACGGAGGACACTAGTGGAGACCGCAACCATGACCTACGAGTGCCTGCTCTACGAGGTGAAGGACGGCATCGCGACGCTTACCCTGAACCGCCCCGACCGGCTCAACGCCCTGGGCGGCACCCTGCGAGACGACCTCTTCGACGCCGTCACCCGCACGGCCGCTGATCCCGACGTGCGCGTGATGGTGGTGACGGGCGCCGGCAAGGGCTTTTGCTCAGGGGGAGACGTCAAGGCCATGGGCGAGGCCAAGTCGGGCCAGCGTGAGCGCCCGCTGCTCGAGAGGATCGCGCCGGGCCGCGACCGGACGCTGCTCGCGATGCGCGAAGCGCCCCAGCCCATCATTGCCGCGATCAACGGCGCCGCGGCGGGAGCGGGCATGAACCTCGCGCTGGGCTGCGACATCCGCATCGCCTCGACCGAGGCGAAGTTCGCCCAGGCCTTCGTCAAGCGCGGCCTGCATCCGGACTGGGGCGGCACGTACTTCCTGCCGCGCATCGTCGGCATGGCGAAGGCATGCGAGATGATCTTCACGGGAGACCTGATCGACGCCGCGGAGGCGCTGCGGCTCGGCATCGTGAGCCGCGTGGTCCCGCCGCCGGAGCTCCTGACGGCGGCCTACGAGCTGGCGCGCCGGATCGCCGCCGGACCGCCCGTGGCTATCCGCCTCGCAAAGCATTCGCTCTACGCCAACGCGGACCTCGACCTGCGCGCGTCGCTTCAGAACGAGACGATGGCGCAGAACGTCTGCTTCGAAACGGAGGACGCGGCCGAGGGCATCCGCGCATTCGGCGAGAAACGCCCGCCCGTGTTCCGGGGACGCTGACCATGACTACCGCGCTCAGCATCGAGGACCTGAAAACCCACATCGGACGGCGACTGACCGCGACCGACGTCATCCACGCGGGGCCGGCCAACCTGCTGCGGCTGGCCCTGGGGCGGCCCGAAGCCGAGCTCGGGCCGGGCGACACGCTGCCGCCCGCGTGGCTCGCGCTCTATTTCCTGCCGCGCTTCGGGCCCGACGAGCTGCGCCCCGACGGCAGCCCGCTCGACGCCGGCGTGGTGCCGGCGATGCCGCTGCCGCGACGCATGTTCGCGGGCGAGAGCGTGCGCTTCCACCGTTCCCTTCGGATCGGCGATGCTATCCGCCGCGAGACGGAGCTGGCCGACATGAGTGTCAAGAGCGGCGGAACGGGCACGCTCGTCTTCGCGACGGTCTTGAGCCGGGTCTTTGATCCCGACGGTCTGGCCATCGAGGAAGAGCGCCGCACGGTGTTCCGCGAGGAGGTCAAGGCGGGCGACCGCAACCAGGCCCCGCGCCGGGAGCCGGCGCCGGACGACGTGCCGTGGCGGCGCAAGGTGTTGGCCGACCCGGTTCTGCTCTTCAGGTACTCGGCGCTGACCTTCAACAGCCATCGCATCCACTACGACCGCACGTGGGCGACGGAGACCGAAGGCTACCCGGGCCTGGTCGTCCACGGGCCGCTGACCACGACGCTCCTCATCGACTTCGCCCGCGACTGCAACCCGGGCCGGACCGTGCGTGCTTACACGACCCAGGCGAGAGCGCCGCTCTTCGATACCGCGTCGTTCGAGCTGCGCGGCCGCCCCACGACCGACGGGCGCGGCGCCCAGCTCTGGGCGGTGACGCCTGAAGGCACGATCGCGATGAGCGCCGAGATCCAACTCGACTGAGAGGAGTCGCGATGCTGCGTGACGTTTCGGCTGGCGGTTATCGATTCATTCCCGGCATCAGCGCGTTCTCATCGGGCGTGGTGGCGGACTCCGGCTGGGAGATCGTTCATGCGACGCTCGCGGCGCCCGTGCCGTGGCGCGACGGCTTCGCGCGCATCGACCGCCACCTGCGCGAGGCAGGGCGGCCGCGCGCCGCGCTCTGCGGCATCGAGCTGCGCAGCCCGGCGCCGTTTTCCTTCGGCGGCTTCGACGAATTCAACCAGGGCTATCGCGTGCTGCTCGCGGAATGGAAGATCCTGATTGGCGACGACAACCCCATCCCGCGCACCAATGTCTGCCCGGTTTCCGGAGCGCCGCGCGAGCCGTCGCTCTTCGCCTTCGACTACACCGTCGCCGGCACGACGCCCGCGCCGACCTTCGTGGTGGCGGGCGCGGGCGAGATGCGCGAGCGCGGGAAAGGCGCCGAGGGCATCGTCCGTCACGGCGATACGTCTCCGGGCGCCATGCAAGAGAAGGCCCGCTTCGTCATGACCATCATGCGGGAGCGGCTGCTGGCCCTCGGCGGCACGTGGGATCGGGTGACGGTCATCGACGTCTACGCCGCCCAGCCCATCCACGAGATCGTTCAGCATGAGATCCTGCCGCACGCCGGCCCCGCCGCGATCCACGGCGTCCGCTGGTTCCCGAGCCTCCCGCCGATCCAGGGCCTCGAGTTCGAGCTGGATCTGCGGGGCGTCGCTCGCGAGCTGGTGCTCTAGAAGCCGGCTAGTCTTTCCACGCCGATCCCGCCTTGGCCTTCTGCGCGGCGAAGATCGAGCGGTAGCCGACCTGGTCCCAGCGCGGAGGCAGCCGCGCGGGGTAGGGCTCCATGTGCACGTGCCCAGCTTCCCGCCCGCGCACCAGCACGCCCGTCCGTGACGTGGGCGCGGGGGCGGGGGTCATGGCCAGGGCGTCGGCGGCCGAGTACACGTTGAGGAGCAGCGGTCGCATCCGCGATGAGTAGTTGGCGGCCGAGCCATGGACCACGCGGCAGTGAATGAGCACGACGGTTCCCGCCGGTCCGCAGAGCTCCCGGGCCGTCACCGTGCGTAGCGTCGCGACGTCGCGGGGGGCGACGGCGCCCGTCCAATTCCCGTCGTCGTCGAACTGCTCGAAGAGCGGCCCGCGATGCGTGCCGGGCAGGGCGGTGAGCGGTCCCTGCTCGGGCCCGGTGTCGTCGAGGTAGACGCCAAAGGTCAGCACCGCGAAGTTCGTGTGCGGCCAGCCCTGGATGTCCTGGTGCCAGCGCACGGGGTCGCCTCCCTCGGACCACTTGAAGTTGAGCTTCGAGCTGTGGAAGCGCACGTCGGGCCCGAGCAGATCGGCGCACAGGTCGACGACGGCGGGATCTGTCGCGAACGCCCACAGCTCGGGGTGCTGGTCCACGGCCTTGCGCAGCCGCCGGATATTCGGCTTCTCCGCGGAGTGATCGGGAGCGAGGTCGAACTGGTCGTCGGAGACCGCGAGCATCCGGGACTCCTCGATCTTGGCGGCCACCACGGCGCGCAGCCGCTCGAGCCACGCCGCGCCGACATAGCCGGGCACCGTGAGGAAGCCGTCCTCGAAGTATCGCTCGCGCTCCCGCTGGTCGAGCACCAGGGGCTTCGTCGCCAAGACCTGCTCCGGAGTCATCGCGCGTCCCTTCTAGCGGGAGCCCTGGGTCAGCTCGCGCAGCTCGTGGTAGTGCTCGGCCTCGTGCCGGCCGGGGACGAGCACGATATCGTCGAAGCCCCACTCGCGGAGGCGATGCAGGCGCTCCCGGGCGACGTCGCGCGGGCACCTGAGATCGAACGGGTCGTCGGGCCCGTCCGGGCTCGCGGCGGGGCTGTCGAGTGCCACCCGCACATTCGTGACGACGGCGCGCTTGCCGCCGAAGCCACGGAAGCGTGCTATGCCCTCACGCAGCGCCCGCCAGCTGCTGCGCGCGCCGGAGCCGACCCAGCCGTCGAACTCGCGTGCCGCCCGCTCGATCCACCTCGAGCCGGCCCAGGATCCGATCAGGATCGGCGGACCGCCGAGCACCTCGGGCCAAACGGGCGCCAGCGATGCGCCCTCGACGGTCTCCCCGGCCCACAATCGGCGCATGGTGGAGAGAGACTCGCCGAGACGACGGAAGCGGGACTGGAAATCGAAGCCGAGGGCGGCGAAATCCGCGGCCGTGGATCCGGCGCCCACGCCGAACCGGAACCGGCCGCCGGACACCTGCTGCACGGTCAAGGCGCGCTGAGCCAGCTCGATGGGGTTGCGCAAGGGCACCTGCAGCACTCCCGTTCCCAGCTCGAGGGTGCGCGTGACGGTGGCGGCGACGGCGAGGGCCATGAGCGGGTCGGCGCGAAGGGTGCCGCGGCCGAGGGAGTCGAAGGTCCACGCGCTCTCGAAGCCGGCGGCCTCGATGCCCCGTGCCGCGTCCGACAGCCCCGAGGGACCGAACGGCGTCGTGCCGCCGGGTCCAGCAGGAAGGGAGATCCCGAATCTGGTCATGTCGTCCGCTCGTGACCATAACACAATGGCCGCCATGCGTTCTCGCCCCGACCGCATCCTGGTCTGGATGTGCGTGCTCATCGCGGTCAACCAGCTGGGCTTCGGCGGCATCGTGCCGGTGCTGGCGCTCTACTCGCGGTCGTTCGCCGTGTCGCAGTCGGCCATCGGCGTGGCCATCGCCGTCTACGGGCTGGCGCGTTTTCTCGTGGCGATGCCGGCTGGCCGGCTTGCGGATGGCATGGGGCGCAGGCCGGCGCTCGCCCTCGGAGGGTTGGTGACAACGGCCGGCAATCTCCTCTGCGCGTATGCGCCGAGCTTCGCGGTGCTCGTCGGTGGCCGTTTCGTGGCTGGGGCGGGCGCCGCTCTCATCCTGATAGCCGGCCAGATCGTCCTGGCGGACATCACGACGCCGGCGCGACGCGGGCGGACCATGGCCGTCTACCAGGGCGTGTTCCTCTTCGCGGTGGGCATCGGACCCTTGCCGGGCGGGCTGCTGGCCGAGCACTACGGGCTCCGGGCCCCGTTCATGGCCTACGCGATTACAGGAGTTCTGGCCGCCGCGGTCGCGTGGACGTTCATCCCGGAAACGAAGCCAGGCCGGAACGTGGAAAGCTCGGATCCGTCGTATCCATTACCGCCGTTCGGCTCGCAGGTCCGCATCCTCACGGGCCTTACCGGCTTCATGCTCGTGAGCTTGGTCAGTTTCATGAACGCGGTGGCCCGCACGGGCGCGCTGTTCAACGTCATCCCCGTCCTCGCCGAGGACAGGCTGGGTCTGAGCCCCGACCGCATCGGCCTGGGCCTGGCGCTGGCGAGCCTCGTCGGCCTCGTGGTGATCTATCCGTCGGGCACGCTCGTGGATCGCTACGGCCGCAAATCCGTGATCGTGCCCGCGACGTTCCTGGCCGGCGTTTCCCTCCTGCTCTTCCTCCTTGCGCCCTCGTACGCCTGGTTCCTCGCCGGCTGCGTCGTCTGGAGCGTGGCCTCGGGAGTGGGCGGCGCGGCGCCCGCGGCCTACGCGGCCGACGTCGCGCCGCCCGGCATGAACGCGGCGGCGATGAGCGCCTTCCGGATGCTCGCGGACCTCGGCTACGTCGTAGGACCGATCGCGCTCGGTCTTTCCACCGACCTCGCCGGCGCCAACGCCACCCTTGCCGGCACCGCGGTGCTGCTCGCCGCCACCGCTTTGCTCTTCGCCCGCTTCGCCCCCGAGTCCCACCAGCGGGGCGA